>Ga0081538_10000771_pt1 | contig 35031 bp, 30 predicted proteins | sample TabmetS5T2R1_FD_71022 | JGI IMG/M metagenome (GOLD analysis project Ga0081538, IMG submission 71022) | Tabebuia heterophylla rhizosphere microbial communities from the University of Puerto Rico - S5T2R1 | ecosystem: Host-associated > Plants > Roots > Rhizosphere ...
CCAGCGCCATCCCGCGTACTGGCTGAGGAGTCCGCCGAATACCCAGCCGCTGGCGCCACCGCTAGCCGCAACCGCCGTCCACCAACCCACGGCGCGGCGGCGATGTTCACCAGGCTCGGTGATTGTTGTCAGGATCGCCAGTGCCGCCGGCGAGAGCAGTGCGGCTCCAGCGCCTTGCAGAATCCGGCCCGCGACCAGTGCCGCCGGGGACCACGCCACTGCGCATCCCGCTGAGGCAACGCCAAACATGGCAAGTCCGATGAGGAAGGTTCGGCGCCGGCCAGCTATGTCGGCCAGTCGGCCACCAAATATCAGCAGTGCGCCAAACACCAGCGCGTACGCGGTGAAGACCCATTGCAGGTCAGCGGCGCCAAACCCCAGCGCCTGCCCAATCGCCGGCAAGGCGGTTGTCACGATCGTGACGTCGAGGACGACCACAAACTGCGCCACACACACAACCGCTAGAGCTAGTGGTACGCCCTTGGGGGAGTTGTTACCACCAAAAATGCTCATGCTGGAAACATACCCATCGCTTCTGAAAGTATTCAACTGGTAAAGTGCCTTTTGATGGAAACAGCCGTAGCTGGGACGACCTGGACCCCAAGGCAGTTGCCGATTCTTGGTGGGCACCTGGCGTTGAACTTTGCCAATACCGTTGACGACCCCGAGGGCCCGGAGCGATATGACCACGCCGGGACCTATCCCGAGCTGGTCGGTTGGGCAGCTCGCATCGGTGTGCTGCGGCCTGATCAAGCAGAGGAGTTGTTAGCTGCCGGTCGGGCACACCCACGAGCCAGGTCCGCCGCGCTGCAGCGGGCACACCTATTGCGCCGCATCGTGAACGAGACCTTCAGTGAGATTGCGGCGCTGAACAGTGGGCAAACAGATGACGGCGTACGCCTGGCCGTCCCGGCGCGCTGGACGGACCTCCGACCTTTCGTAACAGAAGCCCTAGGTCATGCGGAGCTGGCTGCCCACAGTGCCACGTACCAAATGACGTGGCCAGTAACGGCGCGGCTTGATGCGATGCTCTGGCCCATCGCCGCCGCCGCCGCCGAGCTGCTCACCGCTCCGGAGCTGTCTCGGCTGAAGAAGTGCGCGGGATGTCCGTGGGTGTTTCTTGATCAGTCCAAGAACCGCAGCCGACGCTGGTGCGCCATGAACGACTGCGGCACTCACGAAAAGATTCGGCGCTACGTATCGCGACGGGCGGCCCGCCGAGAACGCTAACCCAATACAACTTCGTGTTTCGCTAAGTGATAGCCGGGTACGGGGTTCTCTACCACTGTCCAGATGATGGGGAAGTGCCGTGCGCGTCGCCTTGGTATCTGAACATGCGAGCCCATTGGCTGCCATCGGCGGAGTTGATGCCGGAGGACAAAACGTCCACGTTGCTGAGCTCGCCGCAGGATTAGTCCGACTCGGGCACTCGGTCGCGGTCTATACCAGGCGCGACGACCCTGACTTGGCAGAGCGACTCACCACATCGGCGGGTTACGAAGTGGTACACGTTCCGGCCGGCCCAGCTGCGTCCGTGTCGAAGGACGACCTATGGCCCCATATGGGGGTGTTTGCTGACCACCTCACCGAAATGCTCAAGTTCCAACGGCCGGATTTGGTGCATGCGCACTTCTGGATGTCGGCCTGGGCATCAGCGGCGGCCTCGGCCAGGCTCGGGTTGCCGCTGCTGATCACCTTTCATGCGCTCGGTACGGTGAAGCGCCGCTATCAGGGCCCGTCCGACACCAGCCCCCTTAACCGGATCCGCGTCGAGACCTCGGTCGCCGGCGCGGCAGATCACATCATCGCCACCTGTGCCGATGAAGTACGCGAGCTCGGCCTACTCGGCGTGCCTGCCAGCAAAGTTTCGGTAGTGCCGTGCGGTGTTGATCTTGTCCGCTTTTCACCGGCGGCGAGCACTTCGCCAGCCGTACCGGAGAGAACCTGCCGCTATCGGCTGCTGAGCGTGGGGCGGCTGGTGCCACGCAAGGGTTACGACACCACGATTGAGGCACTTGCCATGCTTCCGGACACCGAATTGCTTATCGCTGGAGGGGCCGATGCGGCTCCCGAGCCAGAGCATGATCGGCTGGCTGGCGTCGCGGAGCGGGTGGCGGTTGCTGAACGGGTACGGCTGATCGGCCAGGTGGCGCGTACCGACATGCCGGCTTTGTTGCGGTCTGCGGACTTGGTCGTCTGCTCGCCGTGGTACGAGCCGTTCGGCATCGTGCCGCTGGAGGCTATGGCGTGCGGCGTTCCGGTCGTAGCAAGTGCTGTCGGCGGCATGCTGGACACCGTTGTGGACGGCGTGACCGGCGCCCATGTACCACCACGTGATCCGGCCGCGTTGGCGGAAGTCGTCGGCGAGCTGCTCGAGTCGCCGACTCGCCGCGCCGAGCTGGCTCGAGCTGGCTTGGAGCGGGTGCGCAGAGGATACTCGTGGGACCGGGTGGCTGTCGACACCGCTGCTGTGTATCAGCGGACGGCCCGGCATCAAGGCAGCGAACACGCCCACAGTCCGGGCGCTAAACAAGCCCGCCCTCCGGGCGCTAAACATGCAGTGACCGCACCCCTGCGCTGACGGAGCCGTCCAGACGTGAGCGGGCTGAGGGACTTTGATCGCGCGGCGGTGCTTGGTGGCGCCGGTTTCATCGGATCCCACTTGTGCGACGCATTGCTCGAGGCGGGCACCGAGGTCGTATGCGTGGACAATTTCTGTACCGGGCGCCGGGCCAATGTCGCTCATCTGCTCAAGACCTCAGGCTTCGCCCTGATCCAGCGCGATGTGACCGATCCGCTGCCTCATCTGGGCCCGGTAGACGCGGTGTTTCATCTGGCCTCCGCGGCGTCGCCCGACGCGTACCATCGGCTGCCGATCGAGACCCTGCGAGCCGGCTCGCTTGGCACCGAGCATGGACTGCAGCTTGCCGAGCGTTATGGCGCCCGATTCGTGCTGGCGTCGACCAGCGAGGTCTACGGCGATCCGGACCGACATCCGCAGACTGAAGACTACGTCGGCCATGTCAACCCGATCGGCCCGCGCAGCGTTTACGACGAGGCGAAGCGGTTTGCCGAGGCAATGACGTTCGCGTACGCAAGGAGCCGCGGCGTACGGGTAGGCGTTGCCCGGATCTTCAACACCTATGGCCCTCGGATGCAGCCTGACGACGGCCGGATGGTGCCGAACTTCATTACCCAGGCGCTCGCTGACAAGCCGTGTACTGTGACCGGAACCGGCAGCCAGACGCGATCGATTTGCTATGTCAGTGACACAGTCGCAGGCCTATTGAGCCTGGCCCGTTCCTCGGAGTCCGGCCCAATCAATATCGGCAATCCTCTTGAGCTGACCGTTCTCGAGATCGCCAGCCTGGTCGCAGAGATTATTGGCTCCCAAGCCGGCGTTCGCCATATCCCTGCAGTCGAGGATGACCCGCAGCGCCGCTGCCCAGACATCTCGAGGGCAGTGCAGCGACTCGACTGGCGGCCGCTAGTCCAACTTGATGAGGGCCTCAAGCAGACGATCGCATGGTTCGCCGAGCAGGAGAGCTGAGATCGAGATGCATCGCACAGGCAGGGGGACGTTTTCCAGCACAGCCGTCAAAACGGCGCCCAATGTGGCAGAGGAGGGGGTCGTTTCTCAGCGCAAGTGTCAAAACGTACGCGGATCGGCGCACTGACGGCTCAGCGCGCAGCGGAGAACCGAATCACCTATAGGCGTTTTGGCGAGTAGAAGTCGGGTATCCGCGGGGGGGTAACCGAGTCAACAGGTCGACGCGGGAGGAATGCATTGCGAGTACTGGGTATCAATGCCGTCTTCCACGACTCGGCTGCCGCCCTCGTGGTTGATGGCCGTACGGTCGCCGCTGCCGAGGAGGAACGGTTCAGCCGTCGCAAGCACGGCAAACGCCCGGTGCCGTTCTCGGCCTGGGAGCTCCCGGAGCAGGCGATCAAGTGGTGCCTGACCGAGGGCAGCGTTACGGTCGACAAGCTTGATGCAGTCGCCTATTCCTACGACCCAGCTCTCGTCGACCCTGACTCCGGCGGCCTGGACCCCAGCTGGGAAGACCTGCGCACCACGTACGCGGCCCGCGCCCCACAGTTCCTCAACACCGCATTGCCGGGATCCGACAGCAAGCCCTTCCATTTCGTCCGGCACCATGTCGCCCATGCCGCCTCCGCCGCATTGGCCGCGCCCTGGACTCCCGAAGGCACCCTCAAAGACTGCGCCGTACTGGCGATCGACGGTCGCGGGGAGGCGACCTCGATGCTGGCGGGGGAGTACCGAGACCGCAAGCTCGACATTCTCAAGGCTCAGTCGCTGCCGCACTCGCTGGGACTGCTGTATGAGGACCTGACGGCCCACCTCGGCTTCGAGCGCTCAAGTGATGAGTACAAGGTGATGGCCATGGCCTCTTACGGGGCGCCACTGCACCTTGATCATTTTCGGCAGCGGGTATATGCAACTCCGGAGGGCGGCTTCCGTACCGAGCCCGTCGACTGGAGTATGTTCGCGCCTGCACGCCGGCCGGGCGATGGCTTCGACGAGAGCCACGCCGACCTGGCGGCCAGCGTGCAGGCGGTGCTCGAAGAGGTGCTGCTCGATCTGTGCAACTGGATATACGAACGCACCGGGAACAGCCGGCTTGCGCTGGCCGGCGGCGTCGCGCTGAACTGCGTGGCCAACACCCGATTGCTCGCTGAAGGCCCGTTCCAAGAGATCTGGGTGCAGCCGGCGGCTGGTGACTCCGGCACCGCCCTAGGCGCCGCGCTCACCGTGGCGGCGGAGGCGGGCGACGACCTTACGCCCATGACCACAGCCGCCTTGGGCCGCGGCTGGAGTGACACCCAAATCGAGCTGACTCTCAGAACCGCCCGGCTACCTTACGAGCGCCCCTCCGACATCTCAGCCGCGGCAGCAGAGATCATCGCTGACAACGGGATCGTCGCGTGGTTCCAAGGTCGGGCCGAGTATGGGCCGCGCGCGCTCGGGCATCGTTCCTTGCTAGCTCATCCCGCCCGTGAGGACAACACCGAGCGGCTTAATGACATCAAGGGACGCGAGCAGTTCCGGCCGGTGGCACCGATGGTGCTGACAGATCGGGCTAGCGAGATCTTCGCTCGTGGACCGGTTCCGAGCCCGTACATGCTTTTCGTGCACGACGTGGCCCCGGAGTGGCAGGAGCGGCTGCGGGCTGTCACCCATGTCGATGGCACGGCCCGAATCCAGACCGTTGATCAAGCCGACGATCCCTTGACGGCGAACATGCTCAGTGCATTCGACGACATCACCGGCATCCCGGTTGTGGTGAATACCAGTCTCAATACCGCGGGCCGGCCCATGGTCGACAGCCCGCGCGACGCACTAGAGCTCTTCGGCTCGGCACCGGTTGACGCACTTGCCATCGGCCCCTTTCTGGTACGCCGACCCGTGGTACCGCAGACATGACCCAGCTCAGCTACGCCGTCGTCATTCCCACCATCGGACGCCCCAGGCTGGCCGAGCTGGTCGCAGCTGTCGACGGCGACCCGGCGCCCTCCTGCATCGTCGTAGCTGACGACCGGCGTGATGCCGACTCCGCGCTCGATCTGCCAGCGACCGCGGCACCGCTGCTCGTCGTCCGTTCCCATGGACGTGGGCCAGCAGTAGCGCGCAATGCCGGTTGGCGAGCCGCGGATGCTGACTGGATCGCCTTCCTCGATGACGACGTTGCGATCCCCATCGACTGGTGTCGGCGACTGGTCAAAGACCTGGAAGATTTACCCGACAATGTGGCGGCCTCACAGGCCTGGATTTACGTACCACCACCAGAGGGCCGGCGCCCCACAGACGCAGAGCGGCGCACTCTGGGTCTTAGCGGAGCTTTGTGGATCACCGCCGACATGGCCTATCGACGCGCGGCCCTAGTGGAGACTGGCGGTTTTGATGAGCGTTTTCCGCGGGCTTTTCGAGAAGATGCCGATTTGGCTTTAAGAACGGTCCGAAGTGGGTATGGCATCGCGTGGGGTGAGCGGGTTACGACCCACCCGCTCACTCTATCTGCCAGTTGGCGGAGCAGCCTGAGAGACCAGGCAGGAAACGCCGACAATGCCCTGATGTGCGCCAAGTACGGGCCCCGCTGGCGTTCGCTGATCGGTACCACGCCGGGACGGACCGGCCGCCACTTGCTCACCACCGCCGCGGCGCTGACAGCCGTTGTTGAATGTGCGCTGAGCTTGTCGAAGCGCCGCAGCGTCCGCCTTTCGACAGGCGCCGGGCGCCCTTCGACAGGCTCAGGGCGCATAGCGGCGGCGGCTGGTTTGGTCTGGGCCGGACTGACCGCGAAATTTGCTCTGGGCCGGGTTCTTGCTGGACCACCTACGGCACGCGAGATCAGCACCATGGTGGTAACCAGCGCGTTGATTCCGCCCCTGGCAGTTGCGCACCGGCTGCGAGGAGAGCTTCAGGTCCGACTCGGGTCACGGAGACCGCCCAAAAATGCGACGCGGGCTGTGCTCTTCGACCGCGACGGAACCCTAATCAAGGACGTGCCCTACCTTGCCGATCCCCGGCGGGTCCGGCCGATGCCCGGAGTCCGGCGTACTCTCGAGCGGCTGCGGCGCCAGGGTGTCGCCGTCGGGGTAGTGAGCAACCAGTCCGGCGTGGCCCGCGGGCTGATCCATCCCGAAGAGCTCGCCAAGGTCAATGCCCGTGTGGACTCCCTGCTTGGTCCATTCGATACCTGGCAGGTGTGCCCGCATGCGCCTAATGCCGGTTGCAGCTGCCGCAAACCGGAGCCCGGCTTGGTAACTGCCGCAGCTCGAGAGCTCGGCCTCGCTCCGCATGAATGCCTCCTGATCGGCGACATTGGTAGCGATGTGGACGCCGCTCTCGCTGCCGGAGCTCGTGCGGTACTCGTACCTACGCGGCATACCAAGGTCGATGAAATTGATCATGCTCAGCTGGTTGCAGCCGTAGCACCAAGCCTGCGCACCGCGGTACGACGCCATGTCGGGAGATCCCTATGAGCCCACCCAGCCAGTTCTCCCGCGTCTTAGTGGCCCGGCTCGACAGTCTTGGTGATGTTTTGCTGGCGGGCCCGGTGGTACGCGCCGTGGCTGCCAGCGCCAAAGTCACCATGCTGGTCCGTAGCGGGCTCGATGAGGCCGCGGAGATGCTGCCTGGCGTCGACGACGTCATGGAGTTCGACGCACCTTGGGTGTTATTCGACCCGCCGGGCGTCCGCCCTCAGGTCATAGCCGACTTGATCAGCGAACTCGAGGCTCGCTGCTTTGACGTGGCACTAGTACTGACCTCTTTCCACCAGTCCCCACTACCGCTTGCCCTGTTGTTGCGGATGGCAAAAGTGCCCTGGATAGGCGCCATCTGTGACGACTACCCGGGCTCCCTTCTCGACTTACGCCATCGTGTGCCTGATGGCCTGCCGGAGTCGGAGCGCAATCTTTCGCTGGCCAACGCTGCCGGCTTTGTTGCCGACGAGAAGGGAGCCCGGCTTGCCGTGCGTCGCCCACTGCCCGATGTCACCGGTCGGGTGGGGACGGAGCCTTACGTGGTATTCCATCCCGGCGCGGCGGTACCGGCAAGACGGCCCACAGCGGCACACAGTCGGGACATCGTGGCAGCCCTGGCCGCGGCTGGGCATCAAGTGGTCGTCACCGGCTCGGCGGATGAGGCGACTTTGACCGGTTTTGTGGCAGGCGGTCAGGCGTCGGATCTGGCCGGCCAACTCTCGCTGCCCGAGCTGGCTGGGGTTCTTGCCGGCGCGGAGGTCGCAGTCGTACCGAACACCGGGCCTGCCCATCTGGCCGCAGCTGTCGGTACACCGGTTGTCTCGCTCTTCGCGCCGGTAGTACCCGCCCATCAGTGGGCTCCCTATGGTGTGCCACGGGTAGTGCTCGGCGATCAGCAGGCACCCTGCCGAAACACCAGGATGCGCACCTGCTCGATACCCGATCATCCCTGCTTGTCTTCGATCCATCCGCATGACGTGGTTGCGGCCGTGAATGAGCTACGGAAGCACCGAGAAGCACATGCGGCGCAGGCCGCCGCAATGGAAGGAGGGCTGTGGTCTTGAGTGAGGGGGTCTTGAGCGAGGGGATCGTGAGTGAGGGGAACTTGGGCCAGAGCGCTTTGAACCCGGGAGCCGCGACTCAAGGCCCGGGCGTGGAACTTGTCGGCAGGCATCTCGACGACCTGGCCGCTGCTGCCCGCGTGGCACAATCCGCCGTGCCCGTGGTAGCCGAGTGGGGACAGCGTCTGGCGGAGGTCTTCGCAGCCGGCGGCAAGTTGTTGGCCTGTGGCAACGGAGGCAGCGCGGCCGAGGCCCAGCACCTCACCGGCGAGCTACTCGGTCGTTTCCGGGATGAGCGCCGACCGCTTCCGGCGGTCGCACTGTCGGCTGATTCCGCCGCCGTCACCGCAATAGCCAACGACTATGGCTTTGAGGAGCTGTTCGCCCGTCAGGTGCAGGCGTACGGACGGCCTGGTGACGTACTTGTTGCCCTGTCCACCAGCGGCACTAGCCCGAACGTGATCGCCGCCGCGAAGGCTGGGCTTGACTTAGGTGTCACCGTCTGGGCAATGACCGGTCCCGGCCCCAACCCGCTGGCTGCGCTGTCGGACTCCGCGATCGCAGTCGATGCGCCGACCGTCGCAACCGTGCAGGAAATCCATCTCAGCCTGGTACACGCACTGTGCATCGCGCTGGATAGGGCGTTGCAGGTAACGGAATGGTGAGGGGGGCTGCCCGCCGCGGTCCCTTAGTTGTCCTCGGCGACTCGATGCTGGACATCGACATTGAGGGGGAGGCCAGCAGGCTGAGTCCCGAGGCGCCTGTGCCGGTGGTCGACGTTACGCGACAGCGGCGTCGGCCCGGCGGCGCCGGTCTGGCCGCCTTGCTTGCAGCCCGCTGCGGCCAGGAAGTTATCTTGATCACCGCGGTCGGCGCTGATGATCTTGGTGACGCATTGCTAGGCCTATTGGCTGATCATGTGGACGTCCGCTCGATACCGCTGGATGGCAGCACGGTATGCAAGTGCCGGGTTGCCGCGCTTGATGTCCCCATGTTGCGGCTGGATTCTGGTTCCGGACGGGCGCGTCGCACACCATTGCCACCGGGAGCGGTACGCGCGCTGGCTTCGGCTGGCGCGATCTTGGTCGCCGATTATGGCCGTGGCGTGGCCGGGCTGCCAGCCATCCGGCAAGCGCTATTGCCTGAGATGCATTCCATACCGGTGGTTTGGGACCCCCATCCTCGTGGCCCCGCGCCGGTGCCCGGCTGCACGCTTGTCACTCCAAATGCAGATGAGGCGCGACTGTCCAGCGGTGCTGATCTTCCTGCCGAACAGGGTCGGCGGCTCTGTGCCGACTGGCAAGCTCATAGCGTCGCCGTCACGATCGGCGGACGTGGGGCGGTCCTCACCGAGGCAGCCGATCCGCCGCGTACCACCCACGTTCCGTTGTTGGACTTTCCGAAGCTAGGACCAGGTCGACTCGACACTCTGGGTGCCGGTGATCAATTTGCGGTGGCGGCCGCCGCGGCCCTGCTCGGGGGAGCCAACGCTCGGGAGGCGGTCCAGGCCGCAGTGATGTCGGCAGCCCAGTTCGTCCATGAGGGTGGTGCATCCGCGGTATCGACGGTCTCAGGGTCAGAGACCATCGATCTCTCGATGCGGCTGGCCGAGCCGACCGGGTTGTCGGATGCCTTCGAGGTCGCCGCCCGGGTACGACGCGCTGGCGGCCGGCTGGTCGCCACTGGCGGCTGCTTCGATCTGCTGCATCGTGGTCACATCAGCCTGCTCAACCAAGCCCGAGCGCTCGGTGATGCGCTGGTGGTTTGCCTCAATTCCGATGCCTCGGTACGTCGCGCCAAAGGTGTCGGCCGTCCAGTGGTGCCGCAGGAGGATCGGGCTCGGGTGCTCAATGCGCTCGCTGCTGTGGACGGCGTAGCGATCTTCGACGAGAAGACCCCGGCGGCATTGCTCGCCCGGCTGCAGCCCGACATCTGGGTCAAGGGAGAGGACTACGCCGACCGCATCCTGCCGGAGGCCGAGGTAGTCGAGCGGCTAGGCGGCCGCGTCGTACTGCTGCCCGTAGTACCGGGTTACTCAACCACTCGGCTCGTCCACACTGCCCGCACCGAAGCTATGCGCCCTGAATTTGTCGAAGGGCACGACGTCTCTCAGGAGGTTTCATGACTGCCACCACCGTGGCTCCCTTCTCCCGCATCGGCAACGTAGCGCCCCAGGCGCTCGGCACCATCTTGATCACTGGAGGCTCCTCAGGACTGGGGGCGGCTACCGCGGCGGCCGTGCAGGCGGCGGGTGGAACACCGTTAGTGCTTGATCGGGTCGAGCCGGAGTCTGATGTCACCTTCGAACAGGTCGATCTCGCCGACTCCACAGCCGCCGCCGCAGCGGTTGAAGCGGTAGTCAAGGCTGCTGGGGGTCAGCTGGATGGTGTCTTTACCGCTGCCGGTATCGATTCCTGCGGTCCACTCGACCAGGTTCCAGTGGAGGACTGGGAGCGTGTCATCCGAGTAAACCTGTTAGGAACCGCGGCTGTGGTTCGAGCGGCACTGCCCTACCTACGCCGCAGCCATGGGCGGGTCGTGACCTGCGCGTCAACCCTCGGCATCAAGGCCGTCAGCGACGCCACCGCGTACTGCGCATCGAAATTTGGCGTGGTCGGTTTCACTCGCGCCTTGGCCGCCGAGACCGCGGGTGAGGTCGGTGTCACGCTGCTGATTCCAGGCGGCATGCACACGCACTTCTTCGACAACCGGACCGAGCAGTACAAACCGCCGGCGGACGCCAAGCTCAATGCCCCAGCCGATGTGGCGGCGGTCGTTGTCTTTGCATTGAGCCAGCCAGCCGGCTGTGAGCTGCGCGAGCTGGTGGTCTGCAGCTCCACCGAAAGCTCCTGGCCGTAGTTGCCAGAGTGACAGGGTCCGGTTGACGTGAAGATCGCCCACTTCGCAACCCGCGTTTCTCCGCACCAGGCCACGAATGCTGCCGGATCGGCTGCTTGGGTGGGGCGTTCCTCCCGCACAACGCCACGACTGCAGCGGCCTAACTCGTCTAGAAGGAAGTGTGACGTGCCAGGGGAGATTGCGGAGCTATGCCAACCAGGTTCAGAGACGTCTCGAATGTCCTGATCCTCAGGGCGCTCGGGCTTGGGGACTTCCTTACCGCAGTGCCCGCGTACCGCGGCTTGCGGCAGGCTTGTCCCGAGGCAACGATCACCCTCGCGGCCCCCGCTGCGCTAGAGCCGCTGGCAGTTCTGACTGGAGCGATTGACCGGCTGCTGCCAGTGAATGGCCTCGGTGAGCTGGCGGCGATGTCAGAGCACGCTGTGGCGTCAGGGCTGGCCGTGATGTCAGGGCTGGCTGTGAGGTCAGGGCCGCCGGATGTCGCTGTGAATCTGCACGGTGCCGGGCCGGAAAGCATCCGTGACCTGTTGGCGACCGGCGCCCGCCGGCTCATCACGCACCGGAATGCGCAGTATCCGTCAGTTGCCGGACCCGCGTGGTGCGAGGAGATGCATGAAGTCGAGCGCTGGACTCGACTGCTCAGTTCGGAGGGGATCCCAGCTGACCCGACGGTTCTTCAGTTGGGCCGGCCAGTCCAGGCGCCGGTCGTATCGGATGCGGTGATCGTGCACCCAGGTGCATCAGCTGAGGCGCGTCGCTGGCCGGTGGGCCGCTATGCCGAGGTGGCTCGCGGCTTGGCCGCGGAGGGACATCTCGTGGTGATCACTGGATCAGCCGGGGAGCGTACGCGTTGCCTAGCCGTAGCGCGGTCTGCCCAGCTCAGTCCACGTTGTGTCCTCGCGGGGGCACTGGACCTTACTGGACTCGCTGCGGTGGTGGCTGCTGCTCGGCTGGTGATCAGCGGGGATACCGGGATCGCCCATTTGGCGAGCGCGTACCAGACGCCCTCAGTGGTGTTGTTCGGCCCTACATCGCCGGTGCGTTGGGGCCCACCGGCCGACGGGCCGTTTACCGTGATCTGGCGCGGTGTCACGGGAGACCCGCATAGCCGGTGGGTCCATCCAGCACTTCTCGAGATCGGGAGCGATGAAGTACTGGCTGCAGCCGAGGCTCGGCTTGGGTCCGGGGGCCTCAGTCAGCTACGCCTAGAATATCCAGATAGCGCAGATTCATAGCCAAAAGACGCAATGAGGACTTTACTTGGCTCTATCTAGATAAAGGCCTATTCATCCAGCTGAGGCTGCCCCAACAGCAGAAGGATGGACACGTCTACTGGCACCTGAGCGTATGGGACGGCAAGCCTGATGAGAACAATCGGGGTTGGCGGTGTTGAGAACTTTGCCCAGGTGGCGCGCGACCTGCATGCCGCCCCAGACGAGGGCGGGCAGCTGCAGCTTGCCGTTGATCTTGCCGTCAAGCTCATCAGTGGCTGTGATCACTCCGGTGTCTCAATAGTTCAGGGTCGTAGCATTCGTACGCCTGCCAGTTCCGATGACGTGGTCTGCCGTGGGAATGCTCTTCAAGATGAGCTAAACGAAGGTCCCTGCTTTGACTCCGTGCGCTGGCATGAGACGGTCGTCAGTCAAGACCTCCGGCGTGAGGAGCGCTGGCCGCGATGGACCCCGCGGGCCTTGAGCGACCTCGGTGTTGAGGGAATCATGTCGCTCTGGCTTTATACGAGCGCCTACTCCTACGGTGCGCTCTGTTTATACGCCGATCACGCTGAAGCCTTCGAGCATGAGGATCTGGCGATCGCGCAGGCGTTAGCGGCGCAGATCTCAGTCGCTCTGGCCACAAAGCGCGAGATCCAGCAGCGCAGCGTTGCCATGACAAGTCGGACTGTTGTCGGACAGGCCGAGGGAATCATCATGGAGCGGCTTGGCATAGGCGCTGACCAGGCCTTCGCCTACCTGCGTCGGATATCGCAAACCCAGAACCGCAAGCTAGTCACCGTCTGCAGCGAGATCGTCGAGACTCGCCAATTTCCCGCCTTGTGAACGTAAGTGGTCGCCAACGACGCGCTCCAGCGCGTAGGGCTTGTCGCGCCTGACCACTTCCGCACTGGGAGGGAGCGAGAGCTGCGAAAAGAGCGCTTACCGGCCCAGGCCGGCGCGATCCACGCGACGGTGATAACGCATACCGGCAAGCCCACCAAGAAGCGCGCCAACCAGGCTGGCGGCAACAACTCCGATGGCTACCAGGATGCCGCCGGTGGTCAGTGTGCCCTCATTTAGCGGGAGGCGCGGGAAGGTGTTAGTCCGTGCCAGAACGTCGAAGCGAGCATCAGCCAGCCAGCCCGCGAGCGCAACCAGGATTGCGATGATTACGGCCCACAGCCACACTCCCAGGCCCTGCTTGAGGCCATTGAAGCGAGCCATTCGACCAGCGACGTACCCGCCAGCCAGGTACGACACGAAGATGATCGCAAGCAGCACGATGCCGCCGATGAGTCCGACTGACTCGGTCTGTGCCGGCGACGTGCCGGCGGCCTCCACGTCTTGGCTCAACCCGAGCGCGGCGCCGACACCGGTGACTAGCGCGGCCAGCAATACCGCCGTACCCGAGGCCGTCAGCCAACCGAAGAAGCAGCTTCCGAACTTCATTCCGCCGAACGCGTCTTTTTGGCGGCTCACTACCTCACGCCGATCGGGTGTGACCGTTGTCTCTGTGACCGCTGTGTCATCCGTGCTGGTCGCGGGTGGCGGGGCTGCGGGTGGCGGGGTGGCGGCTGCCGGGCGGTCATCAACGTTGTTGCGGCCTCGTTCGTCATTTGGCGTGTTCACTGCGTGACTCATCCCAAACCTCCTTGTTCAGAGGGGCATGGCGGACGTCAATGACCTCCGTCGTGCCTAAAACCATTACCCTGCGGTCGAAGCAGCAATCACCGCGCACCAGTTCTGGGACATTCGCGCATCGCGCATGAAATTCCGCCTACTTCGTCGTCGCTCGCAGACGAAAAGCGTGTCCGCTCACTCCTCCTCAGCACGGCGGTGCGCTATTCGCTCACGCCCCAGGTGCTGGCTTGCCTCAGTCGGTTTACCGATGTCCCCGTGCGCCGTCTCAGGCCGTGGTAACAACCCAATCACAATTCGGCCGATCCCTAGGCCAAACCACAGCGAAACTGGTTACGAAACCCGTACCGCGATCTCCGCCGCTTCCTTGAACGCCAGGTCCCAGTCATGCAGGAAACGCGGTAAGCCATAGCGGTCAAGTGCGATCCGGCGCCCGATCAGTCCACGGCGCTGCGCCTCCTCCGGATCGGCCAGCAGGGCTCGGGTCGCGGTCGCCAACTCGTCGACGTCACCGGAACGAGCGCCGGCCTCAACCGGCACAGCGCGGGACGCCTCGGTCGCATCAAGTACGACCACCGGCATTCCCAGCAGCATTGCCTGGATCAGTGACAGACCTAGTGAGGTCCAGCGGTTGAGGTGGAGATAAACCCTGCGTTCGGCGATGGCGTCATAGAGCTGGTTGGGCTTGAGGTTGCCGGCGAAGTTCACCCGCTCGTGATCGGGCAGCAGTGCATCGGGCAGCAGGTCGGCGTCGATGCCGAAGGCGTCCACATCGAACTCGGCGAAGTGGGTGAGCAGGTCGGTGCCAGTAACGCGCCAGCGGCGTACCGGCTCGTTGACGACGAAGGCTAGGCGCGGCAACCGACCGGTGTAGCGCAAGCCCGGATCCGCAATGCCGTGCTCAATGACCCGAGTCTGGGTACGACCGCAGTCCCAGAACAGCCAGTTGAAGTGAGTGACGTGCACGAGAAGCACCGAAGGCTCGTCGGCGAGCGGGTGCCGAGTGAGTGGCACATCGGCCTTGGGAGTGTTGTGCTCCAAAAAGATCGCTGGCAGATCAGCTCCCGGCCGGCGCCCGAGGTGTTCGGCACAGAGTTCGATCTCCTCCAGGCGTTGCAGCAGAACCACATCCGGCGGCTGGTCGCGCAGTTCTTCAGCCGTTACCTGGTACGCGTTGCTAGGTGGCGAGCTGCCATACCGTGTCAGCCCGCCGCGAGCCGAGGACTCGGGCGGCAAAAACAGATACTCATGGGAGCCGGCCAGCAATGAGTCGGTGTAACCGCCATGCACGTCCCACATCAGGATGCGCAACTGGAGGACCTCCCCCGTCTAATAAAAGGTCTGCATGGCGGCCTGCACAGCGATGGCGGCCTGCACAGTTTCTGACGGTCTGCACAGCGTTGCAACCCGTGCAGACCGTCAGCAACCTAGTGCACGTAGGTTGCCACCGCGCAAAAGAGGCGCTGGCTAACTGGAACGCTGCTGCTGGACCGTCTCCTTGGATTGCTGAGTCTGGTCCTTGACGTCTTGAGCCGCGGATTGGCCCTCCTGCTTGACACTCTCGACGCCCTCTTGTGCAGTCGACTTCACCGACTCCGCAGCCTCTTGGGCCGCAGGCTTCAGGCCTTCGGCTACATCCCTGGCCACCTCGGTGGCCTTCTCCTTCACCGGCTCGAGATTCTCCTGCAGTGTGGACACAGCCTGCCGCTCCTTCTCGCTGGAAGGAATCAGCGACGACACCAACATTCCCAGTCCGAAAGCGATCACCCCGGCGGCAATCGGATTGCCCTGTGCCTTCCGCTTCACCGTCGCCGGCGCTTCTCTTACCGCGTCGCCTGCCTGGGAGGCCTTCTCACTTACGGTGTCCCTGGCCGCGTACGCCTTATCCGTTACAGCATCCCGGGCCGCATAGGCCTTATCGGCAACGCTGTCCCTGGCAGCTGAGGCTTTGTCGCCAACAGGGCCAACAGCACCGGTGTCGTAATCGTCGTCAGGGGAACCCATGACGCGGTCCCTGACACCGCCCACAGCGTCCTTGACCTTGCTGGCCTGGCGCCGTGCAACACTTTGCGGCTTGACACTCTCGGCCAAGTCGTCAACGTCGTTGCTCAGTGTCGCGCGCGTCCGCTCGATATCTGCCCGGATCTCATCCGGATCGTTGCTGGTGGTCATTGGTTTCTCTCCTCTTGTCCTTTAAGTGCGTTCGGAACTTGGCGCACGGTCTCAGTGGTCTGCTGCAGTCCACTCACCTTCTTCATTTGGGCGCGGGCTACTGCGAAAAGCACTAGGCCGGCTACCAACCAGATCACAGCCACAATGACTGCTCCCCAGCCGCGCCCGGTCGATTCGCTTAATGCTTCCCAGAGCGCCACCGACAAGAAGAGAACGAACAAGAACGCCGCAATTGCCGCGCCGGCGAACATACCGGCTGCCTGGCTGGCCTTGTTGACCGTCTGGCGTACCTCAGCCTTGGCAAGAGCCACTTCCTGCTGGAACAAGACCGTCAGGTCGCGCGTCACATCGCCGAGCGCCTCGCCAATGCTTTTCGTTCCGGCGTTCGTTCCGGCATCGGTTTCTGGCACGTCGCGGTACTCGCGCTGCGGAGGCGCCTGGCCTGCGTAGTCGGTCATCGACGCACCTCACCCTCAGTCGGAGGCGGGTAGATCGCCTCGTCACCAACAGGGGTCACGTTCGGATAGGAAGTCCCCGTTGCACCAGGCTGCTCGGGAGCAGCTGTGCCAGCGGTTGGGTACTGTCCGGGGGTCGCTACGCCAGTATCGGGAAACGTCCCGGTCGGTCCGGTGCCCGCGCCTTGATACGGCGCGCCACTCGCCACGGTGTCGCCGTAGCGCGGGGCATAGTCACCGTCCTGGTACCCGCGAGCGCCGTAACCGCCGCCGCTCGGTGCCGCACTCTCAAAGTCATATGCACCACCGTCGTACGCCCGCGCGGGGGTGGATTCGCTGCCGCTGTCGCGGTCCGAATCAACACTGGTGTTCGCGGCCACGGCACCTCGAGTCACTCGGCCTGCCAGTACGCCGGCCGCTGCTGCGATAGCAAGGAAGGCGACCGGCCGACGGCGTGCGTACCGCTTGACCTCATCCAAGAGATCGGCCGGCTCATGGCTCTCGAGCCAGTGTGAAAACTCACCAACGCGGCGGGACGCCTCCTGGGCAAGATCGCTCATGGGGCCGGACTCATCGGCCTTCGAGGCCATGGAGCCGAGCTCGGACGCCCATCCGTGCAGCTTTTCGGCAAGCGCCGACTGCTGGTTGCTCGCCTGTCCGCGCAGCTCCGACCGCGTCGTGTCGACCAGATTCCTGGCTTGATACTTCGCCTCTTCGGCGACGTTGGTGGCTTCGCTCTTCGCGACGTCCTTGACGCCTGCGGCGGCACCGACCGCGGTGTCCTTGACATTAGCCGCCTCGCCCTTGGCGGTGTCCACGGTCGAGCCCGAACCGGTATCTAGTCCGGTCGACTCGCCATATTGCTCGCGACCGCCCTCGGTCGTGCCATATTCCAGCTCGGACTCGGCGAAGGTGCCGGGTTGCACAGCCTCCCCGAGGGGCGGGAGGGGTTGATCCGTGCCGTATTGCTCGGAACCAGGCTCGACAGGCCGGCCCGTCGGATCATAGTTGGGGCTTGTCACGACTTTCTCCAATCGGTTCGATTGTGGATAGGCCTCGGGTACCCGGGGATTTAGAACGTAAACAGGTTTGGCGAGTGGTCAGGGATGACCATTACTGGACCCTGACCATGGCTTGAGCATGATCTTGACCGCGCCGTCCGCCTTGCGCTGGAAGATGTCGTACGCCGCGGGAGCTTCAGCGAGCGGCAGCCGGTGGGTGGCGAACTCGTCTACGCCGAGCGGATCCTCCTCGGTCAGGAACGGCATGATGTCCGGAATCCACCGCTTGACGTTCGCCTGGCCCATCCGAAGCTGGATCTGTTTGTCGAACAATGACATCATCGGCATCGGATCGGCCATGCCGCCGTAGACGCCTGACAGCGATACAGTCCCGCCGCGGCGTACCGTCTCGATCGCGGTATAGACCGCGGCGAGCCGATCGAGCCCGGCCTTCTTGATCAGCGGCTGGGTCAACGCGTCGGGAAGCTGAGCTGTGACGCGCTGGGCAAGCGCCGCCCCCGGTGAGCCGTGTGCCTCCATGCCGACCGCATCGATCACCGAGTCAGGACCGCGACCATCGGTAAGGTCGCGTACCACATCAGCGAGATCATCCTCATGCTCTCGAAGATCGATCACCTCTATACCCCTGGCAATGGCTCGGGTCAGCCGCTCATCCACCAAATCCACGGCGATGATGGTGTCGATCCACTTCTGCTGGGCGATCCGACACGCCATGTCGCCGATCGGCCCGAGTCCCAAGATCAACAGCGAGCCGCCGTCCGGTACGCCGGCGTAATCCACGGCTTGCCAGGCGGTTGGTAGTACATCAGAGAGATAGATGAAGCGGTCGTCCGGCGGTCCATCAGGAACGAGGATGTGGGTGAACTGAGCCTCGGGTACCCGGAGGTACTCCGCTTGGGCGCCTGGCACCTGCCCGTACAACTTTGAATAGCCGAACAGCGCGGCCCCGCTGCCTTCGCCGCGTACCTGGGTTGTCTCGCATTGGGTGTAGAGCGAGCGTTCGCACATCCAACAATGGCCGCAAGAGATCTGGAAGGGGACCACAACCCGATCACCTGGACGGATCTGAGTAATGTCCCGCCCGACCTCGAGCACGATACCGATCGCCTCGTGTCCCAGTACGTCACCAGGACTCATGAAGGCGCCCATGGTCTCGTAGAGATGAAGATCTGAGCCGCAGATGTTGGTACTGGTGACTTTGATGATCGCGTCGTTGGCTTCTTTGATGATCGGGTCTTCGACGTCTGCTACCGAGACGCTGCGTCGCCCTTGCCAGGTAACGGCTTTCATCGTGATCTCAGGGCTTGCGCCAGTCGTCGCTGGTCAGATGGGAGCCGGCCTGTGGTCCCATCTGCAGCATGCCGCCGTCGACGACCCACGACGCTCCAGTGACATAGCCGGCCTGAGGGCTGGCCAGGAAGGCGATCACCGCGGCGATCTCGCGGGCATCACCGGGTCGACCCAGAGGGATGCCGAGGCGTTCCTCTTTATGGGGATCCTGATCTTCTTGCCCAGTCATAGGGGTAGCGATTTCGCCCGGAGCCACGGCATTCGCGGTTATCTGGTGCTGGCCCAGCTCTAAGGCGAAGGTCTTGATCAATCCGCCGATGCCATGCTTGGCCGCGTCGTACGGCCCGGATCCCACTCGTGGCTGGTGCTCGTGGACGCTGGTGACGGCAATAAGTCGACCTCCGTTACCAGCCTTGACCATGTGCTGTGCGGCCTGGCGCATGCAGACGAATGTCCCATCCAGATTGGTGGCGATGATCTTCCGCCATTGGTCATAGGAGGTGTCTACCAGCAGAGTCGAGCCTCCGGTGCCGGCGTTGTTGACAAAGACGTCGAGCCCGCCGAGCTCATCGATCATGAGGTCGATGGTGACGCCGCATGAGGGCAGGTCAGTGTAGTCGAGCTGCTTGACGACGGCCTTACGTCCCTTGGACCGCACTTCCTCCGCGGTTTCCTCGGCGCCTTGGGAGTCGGAGTGCCAAGTGACTCCAATATCCATGCCGGCCTCGGCCAGAGCGACGGCCGTCGCCTTCCCGATTCCGGAGTCGGAAGCTGTCACGATGGCGTTGCGCGGATCAAAAGTCATGTGATTGGTATTCCCAGCCGTCCCGCGTGCAAACCGTGTGGATCCTGCCTATGTATGTGCCCTGAGTCCCAGCTCTGTGCCCTGAGCCTGTCGAAGGGCACGCGCATTCACGATGCGGCAGCGAGGGTGTCCGGTGCGCCGATGATTATCCGCATCTTGATCATCAGCCGGGCCAGCAACCGCGAGACCTGCATCTGGCTAGTGCCAATCTCCTCAGCAATCTCAGATTGGGAGTGCTGTTCGTAGAATCGCAGCCAGAGCAGACGCCGCTCGGTGTCATCGAGCTTCGCCAAAGCCTCATCGATGATCAGTCGTGCTTCGGTACGGTCAATGTCCTCGTCAGTCTCCTTGGAGGAGAAGCTGATTCCTCGCGACATTGCTGCATCGATCGACGAGGCACTGTATCCCTGACTGGCGAAGCGAGCCTGTTGTACCGCGCCAACCGGCTCGCCTAGTTCCGCGGCAAGCTCTCGACTGCAAGGCACGGCACCCATCTGCTGCACCAGAGTTGGCCATTGCCGCCAGATGATTGACGCCAGCTCTTGGGTTGGCCGGGGCGGCCGTACCACCCAACCGTGATCACGAAAATGCCGCTTCAGTACGCCGGTAATGGTCGGCACGGCAAAGCCAACGAACGACCCTTGATGCGGGTCGAATCGCTGACATGCTTCAACCAGTCCAGTACAGGCCACCTGCAGCAAGTCCTCCTCATCCTCGCCGCGATGCAAGAACCGGCGGGCAAGCGTCTCAGCCAGCCACAGATGGGAACAAACGACCTCGTCCAATATCTCTTGCCGCCTGGTCGGCCCCGCAGTCTCGGCCTCAAGGAGCAGGTCGTTGGTACGTTCGGCGAGCTCATCCCGCGCGGTCTGCGCACAGGGAGAACTGAAAGAGGTTTCGGTGGTCGCCATCAGCGCGACACCCTTCGTGGTTGAAACCTACGGGTGTGGCGCGCTTCTCGGCCACGGCACGATGTAACCACCGATAGCACTGCCATGGCAATGCCTGGGCTATCCAAAAAACGAAAAAGTGGCTGAGAAGGGTGCGAGGTTACGCTTGTGGAAGCGGTCGCGGGACTCGCCGTTATCCATTGAACGCACTCGGCCCAGAGGCCGTAAATAATCATGAAAGTCACCGAATTGGGTGACTCCTTGCGAGCTCACGTATGCTGCCGCTTCAATTGCGGCAGTTCCTTCCCGGCTCAGGCGTTGGCTTCTCGGCCGATTGGGTAAGTCGCAATCAGGGTGGCGAACGAACCTAGGATCTATCGCCGCTCAGGCCCCGTGGCTGAGCAGACATGCTACGGGGCCGTCCCTTCTTTACTCACCGATATCCCTGTCGGACATTTCACCGGGCGACTACACTCGCATTGGCTTCCTATCCGATATCCGCCCTGTGTCTGCGGACCTGACGCCATCGAGGTGCTATGGTCTCGCAGCCGCCGCCGACCGAGGTTAGCTCCATCCTCGATGTTTTGGAGGCCAGCGACCGCGTTGCGGAGTTGGAGATTGAGGTCGCACAGCTAAAGGAAGCGCTCGAAAGGCGGCGGCAAATCGGTGTGGCAACCGGGCTGCTGGCCCAGCGGTTCGCCATCAGTCCTGATCGAGCTTGGTCGTTGCTCGTCCGACTTTCCCAGAATGGCCACGTAAAAGTGCGTGACATTGCCGAGGCCTTGATCAACGCACACTGTGGCATGGTCGGCCCCGCTGAGGCCAAGATTATGAGCGTGATCGAATTGCACTTGCCCGATGGCGTACGCCTGATCCCGGACAGCGGGGACGGGCACCATCCCGCAAGCCAGATCCCTTCTTTGTGATGCTCGCGCCATTGCGCTATGGTCCCGGCCCGGACTCGACACGGGCCCTTGCGTGGACCATGATCGAGGGCAAACGACCACAATGACGTCGATGGGGTAAACGCGCGTGCCCGGCCAGGACGCGCCTGACCAGAACGGCACAACCCAGGAAAGGCCCGGCATTGCCGATTGATCCTGACGCGCTTTCCGCCAGCCTGCGCCGGCTCGCCACCGTAGGGGAACCGGGCACCGGCGTGGTAAAAGCGCTGCAAGAGGTCACTCAGGCGTGCGTAGATCTCTTCGGGGTAACCGGTAGCGGCATCATGCTGGCGGACGAACAGAACGTGCCCCGCTACGTCGCCGCCTCCGATGGGCCGGGCCGCATGCTTGAGGTGGTCGAAAGTGACACTGGGCAAGGTCCATGCACCGAGGCGTTCGTAAACAACACAGTGGTCGCCAGCGCCGATGTGACAACTGAAGGACGCTGGCCCGATCTTGCCTCGGCGCTACGCCCGCACGCGGTACGCGCGGTCTTGGGACTGCCGGTACGGCTGGGCGGGGTCACCGTGGGCACCCTCGATGTGTGCTACGACCACCCGCACGTATGGCAGGACGACGAGTGCCAGGCCCTGGCTCGCTACCGCGACGTGGTCGAATCCACCCTTGCCGCCGCCGTGGCAGCCCATAACGCGGGCGAACTGGCCTCCCAGCTGCAATACGCGCTGGACTACCGGGTGATCATCGAGCGCGGGGTTGGCTATCTCATGGCCCGCGATCAGGTCGACTCGATGGCAGCGTTCAATACACTCCGTCGAGCTGCCCGTGACACTCAGAGCAAGATCGGCGACGTGGCGCAACGGCTGGTATCCACCGGCCGGCTACCGACCGAGGTCGTTCGCCAATAGCTGTTACTAGCTGCGCAACGTCTGACTGGGATAAGCCCCAAATCGCCGTCGGTACTCCACCGCGAAACGGCCGAGATGGGTGAATCCCCACCTGGCAGCCAGCGTCGCGACACTGACGCCATCGCCTGGCAGGGCACTTTGCAGATCACGATGCGCGCGTTCCATCCGTACGCTGCGCAAATAGGCGAGCGGCGTGGTATCCAAATGCCGACGAAATGCAGCCTGCAAACCGCGCGGGCTCAGCCTTGCTGCCATTGCGATCTCATTGAGCGTGATGGGATCCGCGGCGTGCTCGTCGATATAGGCCAACGCGCGTCGCAATGGCTGTGGCGTGTCACCTGTATAGCTCGCCGTTTCTGCGTCGAGCGTCGAGTTCGGGAAGCATGCCAGGACTGCACTATTGACGAGCCAACCCAATTCCCGGCGGGCTAGTGGAGCGGTGGCCAGTAGCGGGCTCTTGCTGACCAGACCCTGCACGTACTGAATGGTCTGGGACCAGTGGCGGCCGGCAGCGGGCGTGACTGGCCGCGCAAAGTCGACATCGACGGCCTCCTGATCAACTCGCACCGCGGCGTCGCGTTGTAAATCGGCCAAGGACAGTGTGGTGACCGCTACACCAATTGAGTCAAAGGCTGCCTGGTACGGCCGATTCGGTGGCAGCAGGAAGCACTCGCCAATGCGCAGATTGACGCTGTCCACGCCCATCGTGAGCAGCGAAGCAGAACCGTCTCGGTGCTCGACGATCGAAAGGTCGGGCAAGCCGTTGAACACCTCGACCTCGGTCGGCATGGTATGCGTCATGTTCCCGAAGCTCAGCCCGTCAAGTTGGGTGAGGTCGCAAGAAAACTCAAAATCCTTGCTGTTTCCAAAGATTTTGACGTTATGGTCCGCATACGTCCGGCGAAGCCACTCGTGGGCCTCGTCCGGATTGTGGCTTCGGAATTTCTCGTGCTGAACGGTCTCGATCAGTTGAGCGACCTCTCAACGATGCGCTTGCTGGCACTTTACAACCGTTAGATGGATCCGGTGGTCAGCCGGATACCTGCCCAAGATCGGGTGCCAGATGTCGCTGACGGGGTATTGCCCTTTTGAGAGACGTTCAATCACCCTCGACAGAATTTATCTGGGACCGCAGGAGAGGCACTATGCATATCCACTCAAATCAAGATCAAGTCAGCCGATGATCACACCTGGCGTGGAGCAGGAACTGATCCACCCAGTGGTGGTCGCATTTGGCGGCTCGGCAGGCAGCGTCCGGCCACTGATGGAGGTCGTCCGCGACATCCCCGAGGATCTTCCTGCATCAGTCCTGGTGACAATTCATGTCGGCGAGCAGACTCGGCTACCACAGATTCTGTCCAGGTCTGGGCCGCTGCGGGCCGCCTTTGCCGAGGACCGAGAGACACTTGAGCCGGGCCGTATCTATGTTGCACCGCGAGGTTGGCACCTCCTCGCCCGCAACGGTCTCGCCTTACTAAGTCCCGGTCCGCTGGTAAACCGGCATCGCCCGGCGGTAGATGTCATGTTTGCCAGCGCAGCAGAGTGGGTCGCCGGGCGGGCCGTTGGCGTCGTCTTGTCAGGCGCACTCGACGACGGCGCCGTTGGGGCGGCCCTGATTGATCTGGCGGGTGGCCAGGTATTGGTCCAGGATCCCATGGAGGCTGAGTTCGTCGGCATGCCGACGGCGGCGCTGGCAGCAACAGCGCGAGCCCGAGCGGTTCCAGTACGCCAGCTATCACGGAGGATTCGCGATTGTGTGCAAGCTGCGCGCTCGCTCGGTGGCAATCGGGACGCGGATCGGGTGAGAATGAAGGCTGAAATGGACATGACCGATAGCGACGATCCTGCGTTCCTTCGCGAAGGTGAGACCCGACTGACCCGGCTCACCTGCCCCGAGTGCGGCGGGGGCATGGCTCAGGTGGATCTGCCCCAAATCAGCTACTTTCGCTGTCATGTCGGGCATCAGTTCTCGCCGCAGACTCTCGCCGAGGCCCAAGCCGAGGCCTCGGAGAAGAAACTCTGGAGTGCGGTAGCCGCGCTCGAGGAGCAGACATCGGTACTGCGCTACCTGCAACGAGGGACGTCCCCCCAGGCTGTGCTGCCTCAAGTGAAAAGCGACCAGCCCTCGAGCCCTCAAAGTCGCTACGTCGATGAAGTCGCTAGTCGTGCCGAGGCCTTGCGGTCGCAGGTAAAAGCGTGGTCGATCCATCCGCCACAGCTAGACGCCCCGCAGGACTAGCAGCCCCCACAGGAATATTCGCGTGCTCGGGTCAGCGGGTTTGACCCATGTTCTTCGTCTCAAGAATACGAGCGAGTGCCTGCCCAGCTCTTTTACGACTCGGCTTCAGTTGCGGAGTCGCTCGTCCCGGAGCCGCCGGATTCGGTGCCCCGGTCACTCGGCTCGTTGTCCCTATCGCCTTGGGAGATGTCCTCCATCAAGATCAGCGCACCGGCGGGCTGATCGCCGTCAGTCTTCAGCGCCGTTACCGTGATGCGCAGGTCCACGGTACGACCGCGCCGATTCACAGCGCGGATCCGTCGACCAACGATTGCGTGCTGCTGCCCCGTGATCACCGCACGTAGCCACGGATGCAGTTCGGTGTTCGGCATGCCGCTGTCGAGGTTGAGCAGGTGGTGATCAATGGTCTCGTCGGCCCGCAAGCCCCACAGCTCGTGTGCCTGCCGAGTCCATACCTGCACCACAAGATTTCGGTCAAGCACAATCACGGCGGCCTCTAGGCTGCTCAAGATCGACTCCATGAAGGCATTGAGATCGCTGATCTCAATAGTCCGCTCTCGCAGCTCGTCATTAGTGGATTGCAGCTCGTCATTGGCCGACTGCAGCTCCTCATTCATGGTCTCGAGCTCTTCGTTGGTCGACTGGAGCTCCTCGTTGGTGGTTTCCAGCTCCTCGACAGTGCTCTGCAGCTCCTCGTTAGTCGTCTCCAGCTCTTCATTGGTGGACTGCAGTTCCTCATACGCGAGCTCTAGCTGCCGGTTGGCCGTCTCGACTTCTACCCTGAGCTGTCGAGAGCGTGTGACGTCGGTAAAGCTGATCGAGGCCCCTAGCACCTCACCATGGCTGGAAAGTAGCGGCACCAGGTGTAGGTCGACGTAAGTTGCCTCCTGTCCAGTGCGGCGCCAGGCCACTTCGCGCAGCCACACCGGCGCCCGGCTCTCGGTCACCGCCGCCAGATGGGAGCGCAATTCCAGCGGACGATAGGAGACTTCGAGATCTTGGAACGGCCGGCCAAGATCACGTTCAGACAGTCCCAGCATTGCATTGGCCCGATGATTCACCATGGCGAGCCGGCCGTCGGCTCCCACAACAATCTGGGCGATCGGGTTGGTCAGCAGGATTTCATCGCGGAGTCGGGTGGCATTGTCTGACACGAGTGCCCGGGAGGGGATACGTCCGACGGCCCCGAACCCCGCGCCCTCGGCGACATTAGCTCGAACTCGGCGGAAGAACCGGCGCTTCAGATCGATGGGGTCGAAGACGCTGGCATGGTTGAGCAACATCTCGGCCTTGCCCAGAAAGAGCACGCCGTTTTGCCGAAGCGCGAATCCCAGACGGTTGACCACACGTGTCTGAGTTTCGGCATTGAGGTACATCAGCGTGTTGCGACAAAGCAAGATGTCGATCCGCGAGATCGGTGCGTCGCTGGTGAGGTCGTTGCGGCCAAAGATCACGCTACGCCGCAGGTCAGGCGTAAAGACGTAACGGCGGTTGATCAAGTCAAAGTATCGGTCGCGATAGGAGTCCGGCAGTCCGCGTATCTCGCGTTCGGTGTAGCTCGCCTGCCGGGCTGTGTCGAGGGCGTCCTCATCGATGTCTGTGGCGTAGATCTTGACGCGCTCCCGGAAACTGCTGCCAATCTCTTCGTGCAGCAGCATGGCGATCGTGTACGCCTCTTGGCCGGCCGAGCAGCCCGCGCTCCAGACGCGGAGCGGAGCGCCATCGCTGTCCTTCAGCACCTGCGGCAGGATCTCCGTGCGCAGGTGCTCCCAGGCCTCCGGGTCCCGGAAGAAGCTCGTCACATTGATCAAGATCGTGTTGAATAGCGCAGTGAACTCGTGTGGGTCGAGTTGCAACACATCCTGATAGTCATCAAAGGACTCGATGCCGATCTCGCGCATCCGATGCCGCACGCGCCGCATAAGGCTCGGTCGCTTGTAGCCGGTGAAGTCGAAGGCTCTGCTGTCTCGAAGGAAGTGAAGCAATCTTTCGAAGCTTGGATCCTCCAACAACCTGGTCTCGTTCGGTTCGACCGCCTCTTCGATTGGTGTCTGCTCAGACATGGTGCGCTGACTCTACGCCGGAATCGGTGTCGATGGCTCCAAGGTCAATGGCTGGGTTCTCCAGCAGACGCCGGACCAAGGCGGCAGAACGTGTTGTCTCCTCTGCCTGTTCGCTGAACCGTTCGGAAGACAGCACGCTGCCTCTTTCGGTTGCGCGCTCGGCTAGTTGAATGCTCAAGGCTGCCTTCTCCTCAAGGGTGCGTAATGCGATCCATAACGCATTCTCCAGCGCCTGAGCCTGTTCCACCAGCAGCCCGTGGGAGGACCATGCGTGGCCGAGCCGACAGCGGAAGCGCAATAATCCGCCGTCCTCGATCTCAAACAAGGGACCATGGCACTCAGGACAGCCAAAGCCAGCAGGTTGGCCGGGTTCGTCGTCCGAGGGTGGTGCGATATCGAACCCAGCCGTCTCCGACGCCACGCTCACCCCATCGGTACGGCACAGCTGGCTGACCATGGCACCAAGGTGTGCCGCCGTGGCGACCTCAGTGCCGGCGACATGTTTGATCACCGACTGTGGCATGCCAGGATAGGCCGCTTCCGCTGGATCCTGTGCCAAGACCAATCCGCCGTGCGCTTTTACGGTGATTGCGCCAGCCGTACCGTCATCAAGCGACCCCGACAGCACCACCGCAATGACTCGTGGGCCACAGGCATGGGCAGCACTGCGGAACAGGACGTCGACGGCTGGACGGTGGCCGTTTTCACGGGGGCCGTGGCTGGTACGGAGTCTGCTGTCGATGATGACCAAGTGACGATCAGGTGGTGCGATCACGATCCGGCCAGGCTCCAGGTCCTGCTCGGCCATCGCAATGTCGACCGGCCACCTCCCGGACCGCTCCAAAATGCGAGGTAGCGCGCTTGCGCCGGAGGATGGCACATGCAGTACCACCAAGATCGTCGCGGGCAGGTTCGCTTCCAAGGCGCGGACGAATGCGATCAGGCTCTCCAGACCGCCGGCTGAGGCGCCGACCACGACAATGTCGCGGAAGTCGGTCATCTTGGAAGCGTCGGTCATCATTGGGACGGCCGAACTGGTGGTGCCCTGCGTACCCGGCACATAGCGCCCTTTCCCTTCCGCCCCGCTGCCTTCCTGGATCAGGCCGACGCGGCGAGGGACTTTCTGTCCGAAAGTGGACGAAGTCGACTCTACTCCGATTAGCCGATTCGGCGGGGGTCAGTTTCGGCCCCCTCCTGTCGGCAACCCTATGTGCACGTAGCTTTCGGACGCTCTGCACAGGTTGCAACTTGTGCAGAGCGCCAGAAAGCTATGCAGAGCTCGGCTTCCGCGCGGTGCGGTGTCTTCTCAGATTTAGGCCGTTACCGCGTCTGGGCCTGCGGCAACCCAAGCTGCTGCAGCAGTCCAAGATCGTCGAGCCGTCCCCAGCGTTCGACAATCTTGCCGTCGGCGATCCGGAAGATGCTGATGCCGCGCAACACCACATCCTTCCCGGTGGAAGATTCACCCATCACAGATCCGCGGTGGGTGCCATGGGCGACGAAATGCTCGACAACCAGATCGATTCATGCGCTGCTTCCGGTCGATGCTGTTTTCCCATGGCGGGCACCTGTCATCACCGGCGGCTGGCTAGTTGTTCATGCGACTCATTTACACGGCTCTGTCGATGGCGACATCGCCGTGATCATTGAGCCCGCCCACCCAGGCCGCAATGCTCCGCTGGTGCTGAACTCGCGAGGACTGACTCCCCGGGAATCGGACGTGGCGCTGCTGGTGCTGCGTGGCGCATCCACCAAGGCGATCGGGCAAGAGCTGCATCTGTCGACGTACACAGTCAAAGATCATCTGAAGTCGATCTTCGATAAGACCGGGATACGAAGCCGTCGTGATCTTGTTGCCCAGATCATGGCTGCCGGTCGATGAGTTACTTGCCCGACGAACGAGCGCAGCAACCGACGTGGACGTAGCTTGCTGACGCTGTGCACAGGTTGCAACCTGTGCACAGCGCCAACAAGCTGTGCAGAGCTTCGCGACTTGAACTACGAAGCGGCAGCGAGGTTGTCCGGTGCACCGATGATGCTTCGGAGCTTGAGGAGCAGTCGGGAGAGCAGCCTCGAAACCTGCATCTGGCTAATGCCGAGTTCACTGGCGATCTCTGATTGCGACCGCTGCTCGAAGAAGCGCAACCAGATCAGCCGGCGTTCGGACTCCTCCAGCCGGTCCACCGCTCGATCGATGATCAAACGAGCCTCTGCTCGCTCCTTGTCCTCTTCGGTCTCGCTCGAGCAGAAGCAGGCTCCGCGAGACATGGCAGCCTCGATCGACAAGGCGCTGTAGCCCTCGCTTGCCATCCGGGCTTGCTGCACGGCAGTCACCGACGCACCAAGCTCCTCCGCGAGATCGCAGCTGCGGGGAAGCGCAGCCATCTCCTGAACCATGGTTGGCCAGCGCCGCCAGATGACCGCTGCGAGCTCTTGGGTGGGACGTGGCGGGCGGACGGTCCAGCCATGATCACGAAAGTGCCGCTTGAGCACTCCCGTGATAGTTGGTTCCGCAAAGCCGACGAATGACCCTTGGTGCGGGTCGAAGCGAAGGCAGGCCTCAACGAGGCCGGTGTAGGCGACCTGGATGAGATCCTCCTCATCCTCGCCGCGATGCAGGAACTGTCGGGCCAGCTTTTCGGCCAGCCAAAGGTGTGAGGTGACTACCTCGTCAAGAATCTGTTGCCGCCGGAGTGGTCCGGCCGTCTCTGCCTCGATGAGCAGTTGCCTGGTACGTTCGGCCAGTTCTTCACGGGCCGCAGACCGATAGGTAGGGACAACAGTAAGAGGGGAGTTCGCCATTAGCGCGCCACCCTTTCATGATGAAAACATCACGTCGTGGCGCGCTGCTCGGCCACATCCGCACTTAACCACGGATGCCGCCGCTCGGCAAGCGCCCGTGGGGGTGTTTTTTTTCAAGATCAACCGGTTGCGTTTTTTCTGCCTGTAGGCAAATATCCCCCGGCCGCCAACCGACTTGTCAACAGCTGAAGTGATCGCATCGCTGCCCAGACTGCGGACAAGTCGTAAAGCGTCAGGCGGAGATGACCTCGCGAGCCAGCGCAGCCGGCATGTAGTCGTAGCGCACAAACGACCGCTTGAACGTCCCGGTGCCATGGGAGACCGAACGCAGGTCGATCGGGTACCGGGACAGCTCATGGGCCGGGACCTCGGCATGAATCACGGCGTAGCCCGGCAGGTCCTGAGCCGTCTCGGTGCCGTGCACCTGACCCCGCCGGCCGCGCAGGTCAGCCAGCACAGCACCAACCGAGTCCTCGGCGACGGTGATCTCCACTTTGTCGATCGGCTCTAGCAGGGCAACGGTCGACTCATTGGCGGCCTCCCGAAGCGCCATCGCACCTGCGGTCTGGAATGCCATATCGGAGGAATCGACTGAATGTGCCTTGCCGTCGACGAGCGTGACCCGCAGATCGACTAGGGGATAGCCGGCGAGTACGCCCTTCCCCAACTGGTTCCGAACGCCCTTTTCCACAGATGGAATGAACTGCCGCGGCACCGCGCCGCCGACCACGCGCTCGGTGAACTCGAATCCGGCCCCGCGTTCCAGCGGCTCGATTTCCATCTGACAGACCGCGTACTGACCGTGGCCGCCGGACTGCTTGACCAGCCGGCCCTGCGCCGTAGTCGGGCGGACGAAGGTCTCTCGGAGGGAAGTACGCAATGGCTCCACCTCGACCTGAATATGCCAGTTGTCCCGAAGTGTGCCGAGCAGCTTGTCGACATGGGCCTGACCCATAGCCCAGATCACCAGCTGATGGGTTTCGGCATTGTGTTCTAGCCGCATGGTGACGTCCTCAGCCACCAGCCGCTGCAGCGCCGATGCCAGCTTCTCCTCATCGCCACGAGAGGTTGTGTGGAGCGCTACCGGCAGCAACGGTTCAGGCAGCACCCATGGCTCGACGAGCGCAGGCTTTGCCTTGGTGGATAGCGTGTCCGTCGTCTCCGCCGATGCCAACTTGGACACCAGAACAAGATCACCAGCGATCGCGTATGGCTTCGGCCGGTTCTCATCGCCGAGCGGCGCCGACAGTGGGCCAACTCGGTCGTCGCTGTCATGATCAGGATGCGCGTCGACGTGGTGCGGGGCGAACTTTTGTAGATGCCCGCAAACGTGTAGTGGGGTGTCGGGGCTCAGCGTGCCAGTGAAGACTCGGACCAGGGAGAGCCGCCCGATGAATGGGTCACTGGTGGTGCGTACCACCTCGGCGACCAGCGGGCCGTCCGGATCGGCGCTCACTGGGCCGAATGGCTCCCCGCTTGGCTTGTAGACCGTTGGCAGCGGTGAGGAGGCCGGTGACGGGAATCCCTGCTCGAATAGCTCAAACAGCCCTTCGATCCCCATCCCCGTTGGCGCATGCGCCGGAATGATCGGGAAGAAACGTGCCGTTGCCACCGCTGCCCGCAGATCGGGCAAGACGATGTCGAGATCGATCGGTTCGCCGCTGAGGTGCCGATCCAGCAGCGTTTCGTCCTCAGACTCTTCGATGATCGACTCGATCAGCGGATCCCAGTTCTCATCGATAATCTCGGCTTCGTTTTCGTCAGGTTCTCGGGGGGTTGGTTGCCCGCCGCGATAGTCGGTGACGCTACGACGCAGCAGGTTGATGGCGCCGACCACATGGCCATCCTCGATCAGCGGCACACCGACCGGCTGTACTGCTCCGAAGATCCGCCGGCAGCGGGCGATGGTCTCGTCGAAGTCAGCTCGGGACTGCTCCAGCTTGGTCACCGCGATCGCTCGCGGCATAGGTATCGACTCGCACTCCCGCCACAGCAGCCGAGTAGCGTCATCGATCTCATCGCTAGCCGACACGACAAATAACACAGCATCGGCAGCCCGCAGCCCGGCCCGAACTTCGCCGACAAAATCGGGGTTACCGGGAGTGTCGAGCAGGTTGATCATCAAGTCACCGCTGGCGATCGACGCGGCACCGAGTGACTGCGAGGGCGCCGGCTCACCGCGTACATGTCGGCCTGGCGTACGCGCTGTGATCAGTGCTTCAAACAGCGTGCTCTTGCCAGCACCTGCTGGACCAACGAGCACCACGTTGCGGATGTGTTCTGGCGACTGCGGACCGTGTTGACGACCCGAATCGGCTCCGTTGCCCATGCCTCACCCTTTCCCATTACGCCGCTGCGCAAGCCACGCCCTGCAGCAAGCCAATCCGCTTCCCCTAACTCGCCACACGCGCGTTCAAGCAACCCTACGATGCATCCGTGAGTGAAATCGACCCGATGGACCTTGCGACCCCAGCACAGGACCAGCGGAAGTCGGTTGGCCGGCTCACCAGGCTCATGGCGCGAAGCTTGTCCATGGTTTGGCAGGCCGCGCGGAGGCCATTTGTCGCGCTAGTCGGACTACAAATCCTCAATGCCGCCGCCCTGGCTATCCAGGTCATTGCCATCAAGCTTGCACTGGAAGCCGTGCTCACCATCCCTGGCAGCGGCGCCGTTCTTTGGACTCTGATTCAGCCGGTACTACTGCTCGCCGGAGTCACCGCACTGACCGCAGTGATCGCCTCCGTCCAGATCGGCTTCGGCCGCTATGCCGGTGAACTGGTCGCGGCAGTCATGTGGCAGCGGGTATTGCAGGTGGCCACGCGCGTCGATCTGCGGAAGTTCGAATCGGCACGGTTTTACGATCGCCTGCACCGCGTGCAGGCGAGCGCACCGACGCGTCCGTACCAGATCACCTCCGGCCTGGTATCGACTATCGGTGCTGCGGCTGCGAGCATCGGCCTGGTCGTTGCGATCATCATGCTGGTGCACCCGGTGCTGTTGCCGCTGTTGTTGCTCGCCGCGGTACCGGTGTTGATCACAAGCCGGCGGCAAAGTCAGCTGGAGTTCGATTTCCTGGGCAGGCAGGCGCAATCGCTGCGGTTGCGGAGCTATCTGACCTGGGTTCAGGCGGGTCGAGACGAGGCCAAGGAGGTACGGGCGTTCGGCTTGGCACGTAACTTCGGCCAGCGCTTGAACATCTTGTACGCCGACTACCTCCGTGATCTTGCTCATCATCTCCTGCACCGCTCCAAGCTCGGCGCTATCGGCAGTTTCGGGTCGGCGATTCTCTTGGCACTGACGTTGATCTTGCTGGTATGGCTGATCTCCACTGGCCGCCTCAGTATCGCCGATGCGGCCGCCGCACTCGTCGGGATCCGGCTGCTGGCCGGTCAAGTTCACCAGGGCTTTACTGGCGTCCAAACGATCTTCGAGTCCGGGCCGTTCATCGATGATCTTGATGGCTTTCTCACCTTGGCCCCGGCAGCCGAGGGTGGCTCCCGCCAGATCGCGCCACCTACTGTGTTCCATCGGATCCGGGCAGATACCGTCACGTTTTCGTATCCCGGGCGCAGCCAGCTTGCCCTGCAGGCCGCCAACATCGAGATCAACCGGGGTGAGGTGGTAGCCCTGGTTGGTGAGAACGGCTCCGGCAAGACCACGCTTGCCAAGGTGATCGCGGGCTTGTACGAGCCGGGTAGCGGCGCCGTTAGATGGGATGGCACCGATGTCCGCACCTTCCGGCCCGAGCTGTACCGCGAGCGAGTCGCGATCATCTTCCAGGACTTTGTGCGGTACGCGCTCTCGGCCGAGGAGAACATCGCCATCGCCCGGCCCAATGACGAGATTGATCATGCTGCGGTTCGGGAGGCGGCCAAGATCGCCGACGCTGACTCATTCCTGTCTGCTCTGCCAGCCGGCTACCAAACACCGCTATCTCGCCGCTTTGCTGGCGGACACGAGCTCTCCGGCGGGCAGTGGCAGAAGGTGGCGATCGCTCGGGCGTTCTATCGCCGCGCGCCACTGGTGATCATCGATGAACCGACAGCTTCGCTCGATGCCCGTGCCGAATATGAGCTGTTCTCTTCGCTGCATGAGGTGCTCCGGGGTCGCTCCGCCTTGATCATCTCCCATCGCTTCTCCACGGTACGGACCGCGGATCGGATCTACGTTCTTGATCAGGGACGAGTAATTGAACAGGGCAGCCACGATGAGCTGATGGCAGTCGGCGGTCAGTACGCCGAGCTCTTCCACCTCCAGGCGTCTGCGTACAGCGCTGATCGTGTCATGGACTGAACTGCGGTAGTACCGTCGATTCGTGCCCGCGGGGTCGGCTGTGGTTCAAGACGAGGTTCGCACGGCCGAGGTGATTTCCGCGCTCTGCCTGGCAACCGACATCGCCATGGGGCTTCCGTTGGTCGGTCACTCTGCCGGGGTGGCACAGTTGGCGGGCGCCGCAGCACTGCGGTGCGGATTCCCGACCGCCGACGTCGTTGCGATGCGCAGAGCTGCACTTGTCCACAATGTCGGGCGGGTTGGCATCTCTACCCGCATCTGGGAGAAGTCTGCGCCGCTAACGCCGGACGAGTGGGAGCACGTCAGGCTGCACGCATACCACACCGAGCGGATCCTCAGCCGTTCCCCATTCCTTGCCGCACTTGGATCGATTGCGACGTTCCACCACGAGCGCCTGGACGGCAGCGGCTACCACCGAGGTGTGCCGGCAGCTGCGCTTACGCCTGCTGCTGGGCTGCTTGCCGCAGCGGACGAATACCACACGAAGATCGAGGTACGGCCGCACCGAGGGGCCATGGCGCCGTCGGAGGTTGCCAACCTGCTGGGACAAGAGGTCCACTCCGGCCGCCTGGATCGCGACAGCGTGGCCGCAGTACTCGAGGCGGCGGGCCAGCGGACCCCGCGGCTGACTCGGCCAGCCGGGCTGACCGAGCGGGAGGCTCAGGTGATCGGCCTTATCGCCCACGGGTTGCAGACCAAGCAGGTCGCCCGGGCGCTAGGAATCTCGACCAAGACAGCCGATCGGCATCTGCAGAACGCGTACGCCAAAATCGGGGTCTCGACCCGGGCCGCAGCCACCGTATTTGCCATGCAACATGGGCTCGCCGCATGGGGAGAACTCCCAATAGCGGGCGCCGTGCCCCGCTCCTAGCGTCGTGATCGAGAGCACCAAGGACATAGACCTGGTGCGTACGACGGAGGCAGCCATGACACGTACGGATGCCGCGCGATCGCGAGGCCAGACTATTGATGGTGCCGCTGAGGTCGAGCGACCCGCGCAGTGGATCCGGTGGTCAGCGTGGGCCGGCATCATCGGCCCTCTTCTGTTCACCGCGACGTTCCTGGCGCAGGAGGCTTTCCGAAGAGAGGAGTACAACCCACTCGCCGAGCCGGTGAGCGCGCTAGAGGCTGGGCCGAATGGGTGGATCCAGCAGTTGAACTTCGTGATCTTCGGCCTGCTTACGATCGCCTTCGCGATCGGGCTCCATCGCGGGCTACGGCCGACGCGGGCGGGCATCATCGGACCGGCCTTGCTGTTCCTCAGCGGACTTGGGCTCCTGCATGCCGCGATCCTTCCGTTGCGTGAGGACGCCGCCGGTGTCACTTACGACCCCGGCCTTCACTTCATTGCCGGCTTCACCTTCTTCCTCAGCAGCGCACTGGGGTTAGTTGTGGTGTCCCGCAGACTGG
>Ga0081538_10000772_pt1 | contig 35018 bp, 42 predicted proteins | sample TabmetS5T2R1_FD_71022 | JGI IMG/M metagenome (GOLD analysis project Ga0081538, IMG submission 71022) | Tabebuia heterophylla rhizosphere microbial communities from the University of Puerto Rico - S5T2R1 | ecosystem: Host-associated > Plants > Roots > Rhizosphere ...
GACCGGGGAGGTCGGGGACGGCAAGATCTTCGTCCTCGAGCTCGAGCAGGTGGTCCGCATCCGCACGGGCGAGACCGACAACCTCGCCGTGACCCCGGTGGGTGCATGATGCCGGCCGGAGTCGACACGGGCGACACCGCCTGGATGCTCGCCGCCACCGCGCTGGTGCTCATGATGACGCCGGCGCTGGGCCTCTTCTACGCGGGCCTCGTGCGCGCGAAGAACACGCTGAACACGTTCATGATGTGCGTCGCCGCGCTCGCCGTCGCCACCATCGCGTGGGCGGTGATCGGCTACTCGCTGGCCTTCGACGGCGACGGCAGCCTCGTCGGCGGCCTCGGTCACGCGTTCCTGAGCGGCGTGGCGTTCGAGCCGCGCGACGGGACGCAGATCCCGCACCTGCTGTTCATGGCCTTCCAGGCCACGTTCTGCATCGTCACCACGGCGCTGGTCGCCGGCGCGGTGGTCGAGCGCATGCGCTTCGGGGCGTTCCTGGTCTTCGCCGGGCTGTGGTCGGTGCTCGTCTACGCCGTGCTCGCGCACTGGGCGTTCGGCGGCGGCTGGCTGCAGGCGGGCGGCACGCTGGACTTCGCCGGCGGCGTGCCCGTCGAGATGGGCTCCGGCTTCTCCGCGCTCGCCGCCGCGCTCGTGGTCGGCGCGCGCAAGGACTACGGACGCCAGGCGATCCTGCCGCACAACTCGGTCTACGTGCTGGTCGGGGCCGGCCTCCTGTGGTTCGGCTGGTTCGGCTTCAACGGCGGCAGCGGCTTCTCGGCCGGCGAGCCGGGCGTGCTCGCGTTCGTGAACACGCTGCTCGCGCCGGCGTGCGCGCTGGCCACGTGGTTCGTGCTCGACCTGCTCCGCTCGCGGCAGGTGACCGCCATCGGCGCCGCCACCGCGATCGTCGTCGGGTGCGTGGGGATCACGCCGGCCGCCGGCTTCATCAGCCCCATGTGGGCGATGGCGCTCGGCATCGTCGCGGCGCTCCCGGCCTACGCCGTGATCGTCCTGCGCACGCGCACACGCGTCGACGAGACGCTGGACGTGCTCGCGGCGCACGGCGTCGCCGGGCTGACCGGCATCCTCTTCATCGGCTTCGTCGCCGAGGCGGCGTGGAACGGCGTGTCCGACGGCCTGCTCTACGGCAACGCCGCGCAACTCGCCGACCAGGCGCTGGCCGCGCTCGCGGCGCCCGCCTACGCGTTCTGCGCGACGTTCGCGCTGCTCAAGCTCATCGGGCTCTTCAGCCCGCTGCGCGTGACCGCGCGCGAGGAGGCCGTGGGCCTGGACATCGTGAGCCACGGCGAGGAGGCGTACGCCACGGGCGAGGGCGCGATCCTCGTCGAGCCGGCCGTTCCGGCCGTCGCGGAGCGGGCGCGACGCGAGCCGGCGGTGGCGCCCGCGACGCCCTAGCACGGTCCGCGCGCGCTCAGGGCGCCGCTATGCTCAGGCGCCTCCAGCAGTGGCGGGGACGAAGGGGCGGATTGCCTTGCAGGGCGGGACGGCGTCGAGCCGGGACCAGCAGCGGTGGGATCAGTACGGGGCCGACCGGCTCGCGGCGCTGAGGACCGATCCGGGCCGGTTCGTCGTCACGACGCCTCCCTACGCCCACATGCCGTTCGTCAAGGGCCTGGTGGCCGCCATCGGACCGGTGGCCGGCCACGAGGGGTCGAACTGGGCTGCGGCCATGGCGAGCTGAGCGTCTACCTCGCCAGGCACGGCGCCGAGGTGACTGACTCCCACTACCGCGCGTCCCGGCTGCGCCGGCGCGAGTGGGCGCGGTACGTGGCAGCCGAGGATCAGCGGGCGCTGACGACGCGAGAGCTCCGGCGCGGCGGCAACGCCCCGTGGCGCTCGGTGTCGCTCACCCCCTACGGCCTGACCAGCCGGCTCGAGCGCCTGCTCCCCGCGCGCCTTCGCTCGGCGCTGTGGTCGTTCGACGCGATCGCGCTCAGGCTCCCCCCGCTCCGGCGCTTCTGCCGAACCGTCCTCGTCGAGTACGTCAAGTAGCGGACCGCCGCGATGGGCGCGGGCGGCGCCCCGACCATCTCCCAGATTCCTGGGATGGCCGTCCCGAACGTCGTCGCGCATCCTCAGGCGCCGGCATTCACCAGCGACAGGAGAACGCATGACCTCCCTGAAGACCGGCTCTCGCCGCGTCGCCGCCCTGGCCGCGCTGCTCGGCGCGGCAACCCTCCTCGCCGTGTCGGCCGCGCCGGCAGCGGCGACGTACGGCAAGTGCGATCGGGGCGACTTCTGCCTGTTCTACGACGGGTTCGAGAACCACGGCATCTACCACTTCGCCGGCGACGACCCGAACCTCCTCAACGACCGCTTCGAGGCCTACAACACCGACGAGATCGTCGGCAACAACACGCTCCGGGCCTGGAACAACGGCTACGCGGGCGCCCTCGGCGACGTGCTCATCTACACGATGACGGGCTACCGCGGCGCACGCGACTGCATCAGGACCGGCGACCGCGGCAACCTGCCCGAGAACTGGTGGAACTCGATCGAGTCCTACCGCTGGGTGAGCCGCAGCGTGTGCAACGCCAACGGCGTCATCGACCTGCAGCTGCCGTAGTCGGCCTGAGGGCGACCGCGGCCGCTGCGGCGGCGGCCGCGGTGAGGAACGCCGTCGGCTGGCTGGTGAGGTCGGCTGCGACGCCGATGAGCGGAGCGCCGACGGCCTGTCCGACGGCGAGCAGCAGGAAGGCGGCGCCGACGCCGAAGGCGGGTGCGTCGGGGTACACGTGCGTGCCGGACAGCAGGAGCAGGCCCGTCAGCGCGATGTAGACCGCCCCGAAGGCGGCGGCCGCCACGAAGATCGCCGGGCCGGCGGCGAGCGCGAAGCAGGCCGTCGCGGCCGCGAGCGTGAGCGTCGCCGCCGACCAGGCCACGGTCGGTCCCACCCGGGCGGCGAGGTCGCCGGTGAACGCGGCGAGCAGCCCGGCGGCGCCGAGCACGATCCACATGATCGTGGAGGCCTGGAGGCTGAGGCCGCCGGTGGCGATCGCGATCTCGCGGCCGAAGGTCCAGACCGCCGAGCTGGCCAGCCCGGCGACGGCGGCCGCTGCGAGGAGCCGCGGCGCTCCTGCGGGGAGCAGCGGCGAGGGCAGCTTCTTCGCCGTCGGGGCGTCACGCCCGCGGTCGTCGCGGCGGGGGACCGCGATCGCCGTCCACGCGGTGACCACGGCGGCCGTCGCCGCGAAGACCCACCACGCCGTCCGCCAGCTCGCGTCCACGAGCAGGGCGACCGGCCCGGAGACCATGACGCCCAGGCCCGTCCCCGCGTTCACCACGGTCTGGATCCGGCTCCTGCGGTCCGCGGACACCCAGCGAGCCACCGCGTCGGCCAGCGGCGGCGACGCCAGGCCGGTGCTCGAGCCGGCGATCACGACGCCGGCGGCAAGGACCGCGGTGGTCGCGGCCGCCGCGATCAACGCCATGCCGGCGACGGCCGCGAGCCCGGCGGCCACCGCGACCAGTCGCGCACCCCAGCGAGGCGTGAGCAGCGTGGCGGCGACGATCGCCACGCAGTAGCCGACGTAGCTGCTCGCGGCGATCGCCCCGGCGGTCCCGCCGCCGAGCTCGAACTCGTCGCGCAGCTCGGGCAGGAAGAGCCCGTAGGCGAACCGCGCGAGCCCGTAGGTCACCGCGATCAGCGACAGTCCCGCCGCCGCGAGGACTGACACCCGCACGGTCACGCAGACGGCGCGCGCCGGGTTCGCTCGTAGTGCCGCGCGACGCGGACGCGGTTCCCGCAGCCTGCGGTCGAGCACCACCGCCGCCGGGGACTGGTCGCGACGAAGATCAGGACGCAGTCCGGCGCCTCGCAGCGGCGCAGGCGGTGACCGCGCGGATCGCCGAGGAGCTCGGTCGCCGAACGAGCGATCGCGGCGAGCGACGCCTCCGGCGACCGCGGGTCGCGGGCGGCCGGCACGGCCCGCGCGGTCCCGTCCCCGGGCCACTCCAGCTCCAGCCACGACGGCGCCGCCGCGCTCGCCCGGTTGACCTGCGCGACCGCCTCGGCGTCCGGCGCACGCGACTCGAGCGCGGCGTCGAACAGCGACTCGACCGCGTCGCGGAGGGCGCGCAGCTGCTCAGCGTCCGGCGGCGCCTGCTCGGCGCCCGGCGGGAGCGCGTCGGCGTGCGCGCGTACCCACGCGGCCGCCTCGGCGTCGCCCGCCAGGAGCTCCGTCCGCACACCGTCCCGTAGCGGTCGCGTGTTGACGAGCTCGACCGCGAGCGGCTCTCCCAGCAACGCGAAGCCCTGACTAATGTCCGCCATCCATTAGGTACGATACCGCGATCTTCCTAATGCTCGCAAACCATTACGAGAGAGGAACGCGCTCGTGACCGCCATCCGCCACCGGACGATCGACGTCGATGGAGTCGAGGTCTTCTACCGCGAGAGCGGCACGCCCGGCCGCCCGCCGCTCCTGCTGCTGCACGGGTTCCCCTCGTCGTCGCACATGTACCGGCACCTGCTGGACGAGCTCGGCGACGAGCTCCACTGCGTCGCCCCCGACCTGCCCGGCTTCGGCCTGACCGCGAGCCCGGCCGACTTCACGTACACGTTCGACCGCCTCGCGGAGGTCACGGACGCGTTCACGCGCGCGGTCGGGCTCGACCGCTTCGCGCTCTACGTCTTCGACTTCGGCGCGCCGGTGGGCATGCGGCTCGCGGCGGCGGAGCCGGACCGGGTCGAGAGCCTCATCGTCCAGAACGGCAACGTGTACGAGGAGGGCCTGTCGGCCGGCTTCGAGCCGCTCTACGCGTACTGGCGCGACCGCGCCGCGCACGAGGACACGGTCCGCGGGATCCTCACCATCGACAGCACGCGCCTCCAGTACACCGAGGGCGTCCGCGACCCCGCGCTGCTGGCGCCGGAGGCGTGGACGCTCGACCAGCACTTCCTCGAGCTGCCCGGGCGCACGGCGGCGATGCTCGACCTCCTCTTCGACTACCGCACGAACGTCGAGCGCTACCCGGAGTGGCAGGCGTACCTGCGCGAGCACCGGCCCCCGACGCTCGTCGTCTGGGGCCGCAACGACCCCTACTTCACGCCCGCCGGCGCCGAGGCCTTCGCACGCGACGTCCCCGACGCCGAGATCAGGCTCCTCGACACCGGCCACTTCGCGCTCGAGGACCACGGGGCCGTCATCGCCTCCGAGATCCGCAGCTTCCTCCGGCCGCGGGTCAGCGCGGGGCGTACATGATGACCGCGACGCCCACCAGGCACGCGACTGCGCCGGCGACGTCGAACCCGTCGGGGCGGAAGCCGTCGAAGGCCATCCCCCACAGCAGCGAGCCGACGATGAACACGCCCCCGTAGGCGGCGAGGACGCGGCCGAAGTTCGCGTCCGGCTGCAGTGCCGCCACCGCGCCGTAGCCGGCGAGCGCGGCCGCGCCGGCGAGGGCGAAGAGCGCCCCGCGCCCTTCCTTGACCGCCTGCCACATCAGATACGCGCCGCCGATCTCGGCGACCGCGGCCACGACGAAGAGCAGGATCGACCGCCCGGTCACGCCGGGCGTCCACCGACGTGCGCGCCGGCCAGCGGGCGCGCCTCGGCCGCCGACGCGAGCGGCGCGTCGTCGAACAGCGCGCACTCGTCGATGCGCTCGCAGTCGCAGGTCGTGGCCGCGTCGAGCCAGGCGCGGACCCTCCGGGCGCGCTCGATCAACGCGTCGATCTCGGGCAGCCGCCGCTCGGCGAGCTCCCGGAGGCGCTCCGACATCGGCTCGTTGCCGTGCTCCAGCAGCTCGCGGATCTCCTCGAGCGAGAGCCCGGCGCGCTGGGCGACGTCGATCACGGCGAGGCGCCGCAGGACGGTGTCGTCGTAGCGGCGCTGGCCGCTCACCCGCGGCGCCTCGGGGAGCAGCCCGATGTCCTCGTAGTAGCGCAGCAGCGACACGCGCACGCCCGCCCGGCGCGCCACCTCGCCGATCCGCATCTCGGTGTCATGCATGATCAAGACCTCAAGTTGGCTTGAGCATCCAAGTCTACGAAGTCGAGCAGCGCGTCCGCCACGGCGGCCGGGTTCTCCTCCGCGATCCAGTGCGCCGTGCCGGGCACCCGGACACCGGTGACGTCGTCGGCGACCTCGTTCGCCATGGCCTCGATGACCGCGCCGGTCGTGCTCGTCATCCCGCCCATGGCGAGCACCGGAATCGTCAGCTTCCCGCCGCGCAGCGCCTCGCGATTGTCCTCGGCGTCGGTGTCGAACGCCCGATAGACCTCGAAGCCCGCGCGCATCGCACCGGGGGCGGAGTAGGCGGCCGCGTAGACGTCGAGGTCCGACTCGGCGATCGCAGCCGTGTTGAAGATGCGGGCGTTGACGAAGAAGCGGATGTACTCGCGCTCGCGGCCGGAGACCAACCGCTCGGGCAGGTCGCGGACGCCGTGGAAGGCGAAGTGCCAGACCCGCGGGTCGGCGCGCAGGGCGTCGAACACCTCGGTGCCCGGCAGCGGCGCATCCATCAGCGCGAGATGCGAGACGTCGTCGCGATAGCGCGCCGCGTAGGCGAAGGCGATCATCAGGCCGATGTCGTGACCGGCCAGGACGACCGGCTCCTCGATCGCGAGATGGCCTCGCAGCAGCCGATGGACGTCGCCGGCCATCGTCCGCTTGTCGTAGCCGTCCCGGGGGCGCCAGGAGTCGCCCGCGCCCCGGTAGTCGAGGGCGATCACGCGGAAGCCGGCCGCCGTCAGGGGCCCGAACAGGTGGCGCCACTGCCACCAGGTCTGCGGGAAGCCGTGCACCAGGACGACGACCCGCGGCCCCTCGCCGGCCTCGACGTAGTGCAGACGGAGCCCGGGCTCGACGTCGGCCATGCCATGGGTCAGTGCGGTCGTGACGGACATGGCGAGTCAGTCTCGCGCCGCCCACGATGTAGGACAAGCGCAGATTGCTGCAGGACATGTAAGCTCTGCTACATGCTCGACACGAAGCGCCTGCACGTCCTGCGTGCGGTGGTCGAGGCCGGATCGATCAGCGGCGCCGCGACGGCCCTCGGCTACACGCCGTCGGCGATCAGCCAGCAGATCACGACCCTGCAGCGCGAGGCGGGAACGCCGCTGTTCGAGCGCATCGGCCGTGGCATCCGGCCGACGGCGGCGGGAGTCCTCCTCTCCGAGCACGCCGCGGTGATCGCCGAGCACGTGACCAGGGCCGAGTCGGCGCTGGCCGATCTGCGCACCGGGCGCGCCGGGCAGCTGGCGATTCGCTACTTCGCGACCGCCGGCGCGGCGCTCGTGCCGCCGGCCGTCGCCCGCCTGCGAAGCGAGTACCCCGACCTGAGGCTGGATCTGCGGCTGGTCGATCCCGACGATCCGTTTCCCGAGGTCGCGGACGGCCGGGCCGATCTGGCGATCGTCGTGGGACCGTCCGGCCGAACCCGCAACGGCACCCGGCTCGTCCATCTCCTGGACGATCCGTTCCGCGTCGTCCTGCCCCGCGGCCACCCGCTGGCGCGGCGCGGGAGCGTCCGGCTGGCCGACCTGGCCGACGAGCCCTGGGTCGGCGGCGAGTGGCCGGCGGGGTCGTGCCTCGACATCCTCGTGGAGGCCTGCGCCGCCGCCGGCTTCCAGCCGAACTTCGTCGTCGAGAGCGACGACTACGCGACCGCCCAGGGCTTCGTCGCCGCGGGGATGGGCGTCAGCGTCATCCCGGAGCTCGGCCTCGGCACCCGTCATCCGGGCGTCGAGGTCAGGCCCGCAGCAGCGCCGGAGCCGACACGGTGCATCTCTGCCGCGGTCCGCCCGTCGTCGCTCGAGCTGGCCCCGGTCCGCCTGCTGATCGAGGCGCTCCAGGACGCCGCGGGCTCGAGCGCTTGACCTCGAGTCGACTTGAGCATGCAGGCTGTCCTCACCTCCCGCGACGAAGGAGCAACCATGGACACGCCCATCGCCTGCACGCTCTCCCCCGACCAGTACCGCAACCGGACCGCCGACCTCGCCGCGCTCGCCGGCCGCGCGCTCCGCTCGCGTGAGCCGATCGCCGGCGGCGAGCGCCTGACGTTCGCCCGCAGCGACGAGATCGAGCGCGAGCTCGAGGCCGTCGTCGCGGCCGAGGCGTCGTGCTGCGCCTTCCTGGCCTTCGACATCGAGCGCCACGACGACCGGCTGGTCCTCGACATCAGCGGTCCCCAGGACGCTCGGCCGGTGATCGCGGAGCTGTTCGTCTGAGCCACGTGATCGCCCGCGCGGACTCCCGCAGACGACCGGCGCCTCACGGCGAGCGCAGGAGATCCAGGAGCGCGGTGCCGCGAGCGGTCCGGCGGACGAGCACCGACTGGCCGCGGCGCTCACGCGTCACCAGCCCGGCGGACTCCAGCACCGCAAGGTGATGCGTGACGCCGCTCGGCACCTGGCCGAGCCGCTCGGCCAGCTCGCCGGCCCTCAGCGGGCGGTCGAGCACGGTGAGGATCGCGGATCGGGGACGTCCGAGCAGCGCTTCGAGCGCATCCGGCGACGAAGCGCCCCGGCGCCCCCAAGCGCCGGGGCCTCCGTCCCGCGCGGCGCCGTTCGCCCGCGCAGCTCGGGGGAGCGAGCTCACGTGACCTCGTAGAGCGCCAGCAGTCGCGTGCCCCGTGGCGTCCGGCGCACGAGCACGTGCCGGCCATTTCGCTCGCGCGCGACGAGGCCGGCCGGCTCGAGCCGGCGCAAGTGATGGGTGATGCCGCTGGGGCCGAGTCGCAGCGTCTCGGCGAGCCTGCCGGCCGGCGCCGGTCGGTCGAGGACGCGGAGGATCGCGGCGCGCGCCGGGCCGAGCAGCCCCTCCAGCGAGGCCGGCTCGGGCGCGCGGTCGTCGAAGGCCCGCCACGCGTTCGAGAGCGGGAAGCTGAACCCGCGCAGCCCGTCGCGGTCGGTCTCGACCAGGCAGGCGGATTCGTCGAGGAGCGGCCTGACGATCAGCCGGCCGCGGATCCGCAGCCCGACCGGTCGCGCCCGCTCGAAGACTCGCCACCGGCCGTGCTCCACGGACCCGGAGGGATGCCCGGCCGCGACGAGCTCGCGCACCGCCCCGAGCGCGGCTGCTGCGCGGACGCGTTCGGCCTCCCGATCCACGAGCGCGGCCGACCGGCGCCAGAGCGGCTCGAACCCGGCCCAGGCGCGCCGCATCGCCGCGGCGTACCCGCACAGCCATCGCTCCGGCGCCCGCAGCACGGGGTCCCACGCCCGCACAGAGAGCCGCCCCTCCACGGCACCCGCGAACACCTCGCGGACGAGCGCATCCGCCGGTTCCTCGGCCAGGCGGTCCGGCGCCGTCCCGGTCAGGCAGCTCGGCCACCCTCGCGTCCGGCGATCGATCAGCGGGCGCAGGGTCTCGACGTCGCGCGCGCAGAGGCGCCCCCGGATCGCCGAACGCCAGTGCCGCGGCGCCCGGCCCGGCGAGCCGTCGGCGTCGGTGAGCGAGGCGAGGAGGTGCACGAGCACCGACTCGAAGGGGGCGACCGCCATCCGCACGTCGGCGGTGTCGAGCTCCGACAGCCGGACGTACTCCCAGTCCGCTGACGGCTCCGAGGCGCTCTGCACCGCGTGCTGCCACGGTCTCGTCGCGCGCGCCTCCCGGGTCACCGGCGTAGCCTGCGCGACGCGCGCCCGATCCGCCATCCCAGGATCCTGGGATTCCGCTGCGAGCCGGATCGGACGACCATGCCGCCCCATGATCAGATCCACACTGGCCGTGGCCGCGTCGCTCCTGCTGGCGGCCGCGCCCGCCGCCGCCTCCACGCCCGTCCGCGACCACGTCGAGGTCCACAACCCCGCCCGGGACAACGGCGAGAACTGCGGGTTCCCCGTGCTGTGGGACATCCACATGTCCGTCGACCGGACGCGCTGGTACGACGACTCGGGCCAGATCGTCCACGAGACGCAGCGCATCAGCGAGGACAACACGGTGCAGAACCTCGCGACCGGCAAGACGCTGCGCGACGGCCCGGTGCGCTTCTTCCGCCGGCACTTCTACGAGGACGGCGTCCGCGTGCGCACGATCGACACCGGCGTGATGGTCAACATCCGCGGCGACGGCGAGCGACTGATCGACGCCGGGCGCGCCGTCTACCGGGTGCTGCCGGACGGCACCTGGGACGTCCAGGCCCTGTACGGCCCGCACCCCGTCTTCGAAGCGCTCGACGGCAACCAGTTCATCGCCGCGCTGGGTGCCTTCTGCGGGGTGCTCGACTGACGCCGGCTCCGACCGTCTCGAGCGTTCGGGCGAGCATGGACCACTCGAGCGCGAGCAGCGCGGCGAAGAGGCCGGCGATGCCGCCCACGAAGACGTAGGCGAGCTCGTTCGAGGTGTCGACGTCGTCCCAGGCGCGCAGCGTGCCGAGCAGGATCAGCGCGAGCCCGATCAGCTGGCTCTCGAGCGTGATCCGGATCGCCGTCCAGCGCCCGTCGAGGCCCATCATCAGCGCCGTTACGCCGGGGAGGGCGAACCACCCGCCGAGCGTCTGCGCCGTCAGCGGCGTCAGCTGCCAGGGCCAGTGCTCGATCATCGTCGACGGCGAGAGCAGCAGGACGAGCGCGATCGCCGACTGCGCGGCGCCCGCGGTGAGCAGCAGCGGGCGCACGAAGGCCGGCAGCGGCGGCTCGCCCGGCTCCGGCGTCCCGGGGTCGGTCGCGCGATTGCGCCACCACACCAGCGGGACGAGGACGGGCGTGACCACGTACAGCCCGACCCAGATCCAGAACGCCACGTGCGCCGTGGCGAAGCGATCGAGGTGGTTGAAGGTCCCGATCGCCATGAACAGGGTGAACGCCGTCACCGGCAGGAAGCCGACCTGGATCCGGTGCCAGCGCGTCTCGCGCGCGACGCGCACGAAGAAGTACGCGCCCGCGATGTAGCCCGCGCCCATCATCAGCGGCGTGATCGTGGGCTGCACGTCCCACGCGAACCAGTGCCGCGTGTCGTCGGGGAAGACGTACAGGAGCGCGAAGGCGACGACGAGGAACGGCACGATCGCCGCGCCCAGCCACCGGGTCTCGCGGAGGACGCGGTCGTCGCGCATCAGCGGTACTCGGGGTTGGGGTAGTCGAAGCGGCAGCCGGCGTCCCACTCCGAGCGCTGGTTGCCGTGCGCGGGGATCCCGCCCGCGTCCTTGAGCATGCGCGCCACGTGGAGCAGGTTCCACGTCATGAACGTGGTGTTGCGGTTCGTGAAGTCGTTGTCCGGGCCGCCAGAGCCCTCGTCGAGGTAGCTCGGTCCCGGCCCGGCCTCGCCGATCCAGCCGGCGTCGGCCTGGGGCGGGATCGTGTAGCCGAGGTGCTGGAGCGAGTAGAGGACGTTCATCGCGCAGTGCTTGACCCCGTCCTCGTTGCCGGTGACCAGGCATCCGCCGACGCGCCCGTAGTAGGCGTACTGGCCGTTCTCGTTGAGCAGGTGGCTGTTGCCGTAGAGCCGCTCGATGACGTGGGTGCAGACCGAGGACTTCTCGCCGAGCCAGATCGGGGTGGTGAGGACGAGGATGTCCGCGGCGATGACGCGCTCGAAGATCGCGGGCCAGTCGTCGCGCTCCCAGCCGTGCTCGGTCATGTCCGGATAGACGCCGGTCGCGATCTCGTAGTCGATCGCGCGGTACTGCTCGACGGCGACGCCGTTGGCCTCCATGATCGCGATCGAGCGGTCGGCGAGGCCTTGCGTGTGCGAGACGGCCGGCGAGCGCTTGAGCGTGCAGTTGATGTAGACGGCTCGCAGGTCGGAGTAGTCGGTCATGGGCGGTAGTCGCGCGACCGGCCGTTCCGTTACGGCGGCGCTCCGCGTAACGATCCGCGGCGTCGCGCGACTGCACCGCCATGCCCTCGCTCGACGGTCTGCTCATCGTGGTCGCCGTGGGATTCGCGGCGCCGTTCCTGCTCGGACTCGCTCCCGCGATCCGCATCCCGGCGGTCGTGCTCGAGATCGTGGCCGGGATCGTGGTCGGGCCGTCCGTGCTCGGCTGGGTCGAGGTCGACGGGACGATCGAGGTGATGGCCACGATCGGGCTCGCCTTCCTGCTCTTCCTCGGCGGCCTCGAGGTCGACTTCCACCGTCTCCGCGGCCGCCTCCTGGCCCTCACCGTCCGCGCCTACGCGCTCTCGTTCGCGATCGCCGTCGCCGTCTCGCTCGCGCTCGGCGCCGCCGGCCTCGTCCAGACGCCTCTGCTGGTCGCCATCGCGCTCGGCTCGACGTCGCTCGGCGTCCTCATCCCCGTGCTCAAGGACACCGGCCGGATCGACTCGTCGCTCGGTCAGCTCGTGATCGCCGGCGCCTCGATCGCCGACTTCGCGGCGATCATCCTGCTCACGCTCTTCTTCGCCGGCGAGGGCGGGCCCGGCGCCACCGTCGTCCTCATCGGCGCCCTGCTCGGGCTCGCGCTCGCCGTGTTCGCGGTCGTGCACGGCGCCCAGCGATCGATGCGCATCCGCGCCGACCTCGTGCGCCTGCAGGACACCACCGCGCAGATCCGCGTCCGCGGTGCGATCGTGCTGCTCGTCGGGTTCGCCGCCGCCGCGCAGCAGCTCGGGCTCGAGGTGATCCTCGGCACCTTCGCGGCCGGCGCGATCCTCTCGCTCGCCGACCCCGACCGCGCGATGACCCATCCCGCGTTCCGGCGCAAGCTGGAGGCGATCGGCTTCGGCGTCTTCATCCCCGTCTTCTTCGTCACCAGCGGCATCCGCTTCGATCTCGGCGCGCTCGCCGGCAGCGCCGCGATGGTGCCGCTCTTCCTCGCCGCCCTGCTCGTCGTGCGCGGGCTGCCCGCCGTCGTCTACGGGCTCGGCAGGCGCGAGACGCTCGTCGCCGGCCTGCTGCAGGCGACCTCGCTGCCGTTCCTTGTCGCGACGACCGCCATCGGCCAGGAGCTCGGGCTCATCGGGGCCGGTGAGGCCGCCGCGCTCGTGGGCGCCGGGCTGCTCTCGGTGCTGCTCCTCCCCGCGGCCGGGCTCGCGCTCCTGCAGGCTGGACCTGCGCGGGCCTCCGCCGGTAGGTTCGGCACTACGTGACGCTTGGGACCGCGACCGCCGAGTCGGACCTCCTTACGCGCCTCCGCGCCGGCGACGAGAAGGCCTTCGAGGCGCTCGTGGCCGGCATGTACGGCACCATGCTCACGGTGGCCCGCACCTACGTGAAGGACCGCGCGGTGGCGGAGGAGGTCGTGCAGGAGACCTGGCTCGGGGTGATCAACGGACTCGACCGCTTCGAAGGACGCTCGTCGCTGAAGACGTGGATCCTCTCCATCCTGGTCAACCAGGCCAAGACCCGCGGCACGCGCGAGGCGCGCACCGTGCCGTTCGCCTCGCTGGCGCACGAGGACGACGCCCCCGCCGTCGACCCCGAGCGCTTCCGCGGCCCGAACGAGCCGTACACCGGCGGCTGGCGCGCCTTCCCCGCCAACTGGAAGGCCGCCGACCAGCTCGCCCAGGACCGCGAGACGATCCGGGTGGCGATGCGCGCGATCGCCGAGCTGCCGCTGACCCAGCAGACCGTGATCCGCATGCGCGACGTCGAGGGCTACAGCGCCGAGGAGGTGTGCGCGACGCTCGACGTCTCGGAGGCCAACCAGCGCGTGCTCCTGCACCGCGCGCGCTCGCGCGTCCGCTCCGCGCTCGAGAGGCACATCGATGGCTGACGGGACCGCGATCAGCTGCCAGGAGGTCGTCGAGGTCATCACCGACTACCTCGAGGGCCGGCTCGCCCCCGAGGACGCCGCGGTCTTCGAGGCCCACCTCGAGCTCTGCGAGGGCTGCCGCTGGTACCTGGACCAGATGCGGATCACGATCGACGCCGTGGGCCGGATCGAGGACGCCGAGGTCCCGGACGAGCTGCGCAGGACCGTGCTCGCCGCGTTCCGCAGTCGCCGCGTGTAACGCCCGCTGCCGCGGGCAGACCGAGTCCTATGACGTGCCAGGAGCTCGTCGAGCTCGTCACCGATTACCTCGAAGGCGCGCTACCGCGCGAGGAGGCCGCACGGTTCGAGGAGCACCTCGCCGCCTGCGGTGGCTGCCGGACGTACCTCGAGCAGGTGCGAAGCACGATCGCGGTCGCCGGCGCGAGCGGCGACGTCGTCGAGCCCTGGGCCGTGTCACCGCTGCTCGACGCGTTCCGCGAGTGGCACGGCCCGGGAACACGTCGGAATCGATGAGCCGCCGCTCGGCTCAGATGTCTCTGCGGTTGTAGGTGAGCTCGGACCTCGTCGATCCTTGCCGGGGTCGATCCGGCGGTTCCAGATGAGGTCGATGAGCTCGGGCAGGAAGCGGCGCACCGGGGTCGGCTGTTCACGGCGGGTTCACTTGACCGTGCAGGCATCCGCCCTAGCGTTCCGGTGTGCCCATGCGAGCGATCGCCCTCGCCGCCGCCCTCATCGCCCTGCTGCCCGCGACGGCGCAGGCGCGCGGCGGGCTCCCGCTCGGCCCTCCGGGCCTGCCGGAGACCCGGACCGCCGACGTCCTGGCGCCCGGCGTGACCTACACGCGGATCGAGCGCGGGCGCCTGTCGCCCGCGGAGGGGTGGGCGGTGGACGTCGCCGTGGTGGCGGATCGGGGCGGCGCCGCAGAGCTTGCCGAGCGGGTGCGGGCGGCCGGGTTCGAGGCCGAGCTGACGGCGCTGCCGCGGCCTCCGGACGATCGCATGCCGGGTCCGCTCGGCTACCTCGTGCGCTCCGGGCGGTTCGCGTCAAGGACCGACGCGGACGCCCGGGTCGCCGCCCTGCGCGCGGCCGGGCTGCCCGTGCGCGGCGCGGTGTTCACCGCCGAGGACGGCGGCCCGACGACCGGACCGTGGGTGCTGCACGTGCTCGCCGTCGACCCGGAGCGTCACCGCGACGTCGACCCGGTGCTGGCCAACGACGTGGTCGTCGACCGCGAGCGGCTGTCGGCGATCTCGGCCCGGCACGGCGCGCTGGCCGCGATCAACGGCGGCTACTTCGTGATCGGCGACGCGGACGGCACCCCGGGCGACCTGGCCGGAAGCTCGATCCTCGACGGCCGCTTCGTCTCCGAGGCGGTCGACGGCCGCACCGACCTCGTGCTGCGCCGCCGGCGCGCTGCCGTGACGGCCCTCTGGGACAGGCGCTGGGTGCGGGCGGCCGACGGGGCGCGGCTGGTGCTGGACGGCGAGAACCGCAAGCCCGGCCTGATCCGGGCGTGCGGCGGCGACCTCACCGATGCCCCCACGTCGCTCCCGCTCCACGACATCACCTGCACCGACCCCAGCGAGCTCATCCACTCGACGCCGATCTTCGGCGCCGCCACCGAGCCCGGCCCGGGCGCCGAGGCGGTACTGGACGCCCGCGGCCGCGTCGTCGCCCTGCGCGACCCGCGCGGCGGCGCGATCCCGGCCGGAGGCAGCGTGCTCACGGGCACCGGCGAGGCGGCCGACTGGCTCCGCCGGCACGCGCGGCCCGGCACCCGGATCCGCCTCCGCACCGAGGTGCGCGACGAACGCGCCCGGGTCGCTCTGGCGCCCGGGCTCGGGGTGGTCAACGGCGGGCCTCGGCTGCTGCGCCGGGGCCGGGCGGACATCACCGCCGACGCCGAGGGCTTCGACCACCCGGCCGACCCCGGCTTCTACTACGCGTTCGGCCTGCGCCGCAACCCGCGGACGATCGCCGGGGTCACGAAGGACGGGCGGCTGCTGCTCGTCGCGGTCGACGGCCGCGCGCCCGGCTACTCGGCGGGCCTGAGCTTCGAGGAGGAGGCCGCCGTCATGCACGCGCTCGGCGCCCGCGACGCCGTCAACCTCGACGGCGGCGGCTCCACCACCATGACCGTGCGCGGCACCGTCGTCACGCGGCCGTCGGACGCGACCGGCGAGCGCCCGATCGCCGACGCGATCGTCATCGGACGCCGCTGACGCCACATGATCGTCCGGATTCGGCCGCCGGTAATCTTTATTACATGGTGGCGCCTTCGACGGATACGTCGACCTCGCACTGGGTCCTCCGGGTCCATCCCGAAGCTCCGCAGAGCGACTGGTGGCACTCCGCGCGGCGGCGGCGCGACGTGCCCGCCCCGATCAGCGCCCTGATCCGCGGGCGCGCGCGGGTGGAGGTCACCCCCGACGAAGCGAGGGCGGCGATCGAGTGGGCCGCTCGCCTCGAGGGCTGGAGCACGGCGGCGCCGAAGCCCTTGTTCATCCACCAGCCGCACTCGACCGACAGCGAACCAGACCACTGAACCGCGGCGGAGGCCCCGCGCGCCGCGCGGGGCCTCCAGCGCTGCGTGGGCTGCTCAGACCCGCCCCGGGAGCCGCTCGGTGATCTCCTGCAGCAGCCACTGGTTGCCGTCGGGATCCGCGAACGACGCGAAGCTGTTGTACGAGCGGCGCTCGGGGTCGAGCCCGGGCGCGACACCCTCGGGCTCGCGGTGGAAGACGTCGCTGACGTCGACGCCGCGGCCGAGCAGGTCCGCACGGGCCGCCTCGACGTCCTCGACGATCAGCAGGAGCCGCTGCAAAGGCTCCGTCATCGACGTCGTCCCCTCCCCGAACTGGATCGACGCCGGCGAGCCGGGCGGGGTGAACTGCACTCCGCGGGTGTCCGGAGTGGGCTTGAAGTCGATGTCGAGCCGCCAGCCGAGGCGCTGGTAGAAGGCCTTGGCGCGGTCGACGTCGGCGACCGGCAGCGTGGTGACCTCGAACGCCATCGGGTAGCCGGCGACGTCCGGCTCCTGCGTCGTGCCGGAGGGGTCGGGCTGCGTGATGCTCATGGTTGCTCCCTTCAGTCCCGCCGGCCGCCGAACAGGTCCAGGGCCAGCAGGAAGACGTTGAAGATGTCGAGGAAGATCCCCGCCGCGATCGGCACCGCGGCGTCGGGGGTGCTGCGGCGCAGGCGGTTGAAGTCGACGATCGTGAAGCCGCCGAAGATCACGAGGCCCGCGAGGGCGTAGATGAGATTGGCGTTCGGGATCGAGACGAAGATCGCGACGAGCCCGAAGACGATCAGGGCCAGCAGCGCCCAGAACAGCGGGCGCGCCCACGCCGATAGGTCGCGGCGCGTGGCGTAGCCGTAGGCGCCGAGGGCGGCGACGAACGCCGCGGTGGCGCCGGCCGCCTGCCAGAGGGCGGACGGGTCGGCCGCGGCGTAGTCGGCGATGACCGGGGCGACGGCCAGGCCGAGGAGCAGACCGAGCCCGAACAGCAGCCCGATCGCGAGCTGCTCTCGGCCCTTGGCCACGGCGACGTTGAGCCCGAGGATGGCGGCGAACGCGCCGAGGAACAGCAGCAGCCCGACGCCACCGCTCAGATCGCGACCGAGGTAGGCGCCCAGCGCGGTGAAGCCGACCGTGACCGCGACGTAGCCCATGACCTGCCCGAGCAGCTCACGAGCGCGGTCGCGTGGGAGCGCGGCGGCACCCGCCGCCGGGTCCTCGTAGGTTGAGTTGAACGTGCTCATCGTGTGATTCCTTGTCTGTCATGTGACGGTTCGAAGGGCGGGCGATCACCACCAGGGGACCGGGATCAGCGCGAGGACGATCACGCCGACCCACAGCAGGACCTTGCCCACGGCGTTGAGGCGCTGCTGGTCGGTCCGGCGGCCTGGGTGGTTCGAAGACGGGTTCATGACGGCTCCTTCCGAGAGCTGGTGCGGGGTGATGGGCCCCGCCTTCCGGCGGGGCCCGAGGTGTCGAGCGGCGCTGGAGCCAGTCGGTCACGTGCGCCTCGAGCGCGATGAGGTGCTCGACCTCATCGGGAAACCACCACACCGTGCGCCTCCTTCATGTAGAGGTCGGCGGCGGCGGTGGCCTGCTCCGGCGTGCTGCCGTGCTGACGCGCGCTCAGGTAGGGCGCGTACCAGTCCCACCAGTCGTGAGCCGGGGCGATCTTCTCGAAGTCGCCGTGGTGCAGGGCGGTCTCGCGCAGGAGGCCTGCCAGCTCGGCGACGTCCGGCGCGTCCACCCGGCCGGGCAGCCGCTGCGTGACCTCCTGCAGCAGCCATTCGTTGCCGTCGGGATCGCGGAACGTCGCGAACGAGCCGTAGGACTGGCGCTCGGGGTCCGGACCGGGCTCGCGGCCGCGGCCGTCGGCGCTGAACGCCACGCCGTGGAAGACGTCCGACACGTCGACGCCGCGCTCGATCAGCGCGGCCCGCGCCGCCTCGATGTCGTCGACGGCGAGCAGCAGGTCGCCGGCCGACCCGGGGACCGCCGACGTGACGCCGGTGCCGAAGATGATCGACGCCTCCGAGCCCGGAGGCGTGAACTGCAGGATCCGGAAGTCGTCGGCGAGGACGAAATCGGCGTCCTCGCGCCAGCCGAGCGACGCGTAGAACTGCTTCGCCCGCTCGGCGTCGGACACCGGCAGGATCACGACCTCGAGCCTGAGGTCGACGCTCCCGGTCTTCGGGGCCTGGGTCTCGGTGCTCGACTCGATGGTGCTCATGTGTCCTCCTCACGGGGTTGCTGTCGATGAGGACACGGTCCCGCGATCGGGCGCTCATCGCGCCCGTGTGAGTCCCTGGTCCGGCCCCGCGCCCGTCGTTTACGCTTGCCATGGGCGCCGCGAACCCAGGGAGGGTCATGAGCTACGACTACGACGTCATCGTGATCGGCGGAGGTTCGCCCGGCGAGCACTGCGCGGGTGCGCTGGCGGAGGGCGGCCTGCGGGTCGCCGTTGTGGAGCGCGAGCTGGTGGGCGGCGAGTGCTCCTACTGGGCGTGCATCCCGTCCAAGACGCTGCTGCGTCCGGGCGAGGCGGTCCAGGGCGCGCGCGAGGCGGCGGCCACGGCCGAGGTCGACGTCGAGGCCGTGCTGGCATGGCGCGACTTCATGGTCTCGGACTACTCCGACGCCGGCCAGGAGCGCTGGCTCGAGGGCGAGGGCATCGACCTGCTGCGCGGCAGCGGCCGGCTCGCCGGCACCGGCGTGGTCGAGGTCGACGGCGTGCGCCACACGGCCGAGCACGTCGTGCTCGCCAACGGCGCCGAGCCGTTCATCCCGCCGGTCCCCGGCCTGCGCGAGCTGGACGGGATCTGGACCAACCGCGAGGCGACGGGCATGAAGGCGGTCCCGCGGCGGCTGCTCGTGCTCGGCGGCGGACCGGTGGGCGTGGAGATGGCGCAGGCCGTCCGCCGGCTCGGCGGCGAGGTGGCGCTGATCGAGGGCGCCGACCACGTGCTCGCGCGCGAGCCCGCGCCGCTCGGCGAGGCGCTCGGCGAGGTCCTGCGCCGCGACGGCATCAAGCTCCTGCTCGGCGTGCACGCGACCGCGGCCCGGCGTGAGGGCGATGACTACGTCGTCGAGCTCGACGACGGGCACGTGGTGCGCGGCGACCGGCTGCTCGTGGCCGCCGGACGGCGCCCGCGCGTCGCCGGGATCGGTCTGGAGACCGTGGGCATCGAGGCCGATCCGCGCGGCGTGCCGGTCGATGCCCACCTGCGCGCCGGCGAGCGCCTGTGGGCGATCGGCGACGTCACCGGCATCTGGCCGCTGACCCACGTCGGCAAGTACCAGGGGCGCGTGGTCGCCGCCAACCTGCTCGGCGAGCCGCGCGAGGCCCACTACGAAGCCGTCCCGCGCGTGACCTACACCGACCCGCAGGCCGCGGCCGTCGGCGCCGCCGAGGCCGCGTCGAGCGCAACCGTGCGCCTCGCCGACGTCGCCAAGACCGCGACCTACACGCGTGCGTACGCCGAGTCCACCGGCTACCTCACCCTGCTCAGCGACGGCGAGTGCCTCACCGGCGCGCACGCGCTCGGGCCCGAGGCCGGCGAATGGCTCCAACAGGCCACCCTGGCCATCCGCGCCCGCGTCCCGCTCGACGTGCTGGTCGACACCATCCAGCCCTTCCCCACCTTCTCGGAGATCTATCTCCTCGCCCTCAAAGCGCTTCAGAGCGCGATCGCGGACGCGCGCGGGGCGGTGCCCGCCTCGCCCGCAGGATGAATGGCGCCCTTCCAGCGCCAGCTGCCGGCGCTCGACTTCTCGACGCCGGACAAGGCCGGCACCCTGGGCGCACTCGCAACCGGGGAGCTGTGCCCCGTGGTCGAGCGGACGTTCCCGCTGGGCGAGGCGGCCGACGCGATGAGGTACCTGCAGACCGGCCGTGTGACCGGCAAGGTGGTCCTCACCGCCGCGTCGGCCGCCCGACCGTCAGCGCGCCGGCCGGCGGACCAGCCGGGGGGCGGCGGCGAGGACCCCGAGGCCGACGGCCGCCGCGAAGATCAGCAGCGTCACGCGGGGGCTCAGGTACTGCAGCGCGATGCCCGCGCCGAGCACCGGCACCGAGACGCCCACGTAGCCGGCCGTGAAGTAGGTCGCCAGCGCGCCGGCGCGGTCCTCGGGGGTGGACGCGGAGATGACGACGGTCAGGCTCCCGCGGATGATCGCGCCACCGCCGAGGCCGGCGACCGCGCCGCCGATCAGGAACAGCGCGAGGCTCGCGGGCGAGGTCCACGCCGAGGCGACGAGGATGACCAGGCCGACGAGCAGCGGCGCGATCCCGGCGGCGATGAGCCGGTGCGCGGGCCAGTGTGTGGTCGTGCTCTGCACGAGCACGCCGGCGCCGAAGTTCAGGAAGATCACGAGGCCGGTCAGGACCGCGGACGGGTGATGGAAGGGCCCGGCGAGGAACGTGCCGGCGAGTCCGGCGAGCAGCCCGGCGACCGCGAACGTGAGGAACGCGCCGGTCGCCGCCGCGGCGAACTGCCCGCGCCCCCGGGCGGGTGCCCGCAGGCGCTGCGGCCGGTACCGCGGGCGGACCTTCACCTCACGGGTCTCGTGCGCGCGGGCGACGACGGCGACCGCCGTGATCAGCGCCGCCAGCAGGACGGCGAAGGTCAGCATGAGGCCGCCGGGCACGTACTGGGCCAGGGCGCCGGCCAGCAGCGGTCCCAGCGCGAGGCCGCCGACGTTGGCGATCGTCGCGACGATGCCCGAGCGGCGGCTCGGCGTGCCATCGGGGCCGGCGTCGAGGTCGGCGATGTAGGCCGTGGCGGTGGCGACGCCCGCGCCCAGCGCCACGCCGGTCAACAGGCGCGCGACGAGCAGGCCGGTGAGCGACGGCCAGACGAGGAAGAACACCGCCGCGACGCCGGCCACGAGCAGGCCCGGGATCAGGACCATCCGCCGGCCGTAGAGGTCCGAGACGTGGCCCGCGAGCAGCAGGCTCGCGACGACGCCGACCGCGTAGACGGCGTAGACGATCGTGAGCGTGATCGGCGCGAGGTGCGCCTGCTCCGCATAGAGCCCGTAGAGGGCGCTCGGTGCGGTGGCGAACGCCGTCAGCGCGAGGAACGCGAACGCGACCGCCCAGAAGCTCGCCCGCCGCGAGAGCTGCGGGAGGGTGCGCGGCCGTGCGCGTCGATGACCGAGAGTGGATGGGTAGGCGATCGAGTTCATGCCGCCAGCCTGCTCGACGGGCCCCTGGGTCGCGCCAGGGCATCTCCCTGGTCCGCCGGCGCCGGTTGCCAACGTGCCGGGGCGGGCGTAGCCTCGCGAGGTGGCCGTGACGACCCCTGAGCTGCTCGGCCGGCGCCGCGAGTGCGCGGCGCTCGACGAGCTGGTCGCGAGCGTCCGGGCCGGTCCGAGCCGGGCGCTGGTGCTGCGCGGCGAGGCCGGGGTCGGCAAGAGCGCGTTGCTCGACTACCTCGTGCGGCACGCGTCCGGGTCCGCGATCGCCCAGGCGGCGGGCGTCGAGTCCGAGATCGAGCTCGCGTTCGCGGGGCTGCAGCAGCTGTGCGCGCCGTTCGCCGATCGCCTCGACCGCCTTCCCGGCCCGCAGCGCGACGCGCTCGGCGCGGCGTTCGGGCTGCGCGACGGCGCCGCCCCGGATCGCCTGCTCGTCGGCCTGGCCGTGCTGAGCCTGCTGTCCGACGTCGCGGAGGAGCGACCGCTCGTCGCCATCGTGGACGATGCGCAGTGGCTCGACGACGCCTCGGCGCAGGCACTGGCGTTCGTGGCGCGCCGTCTCGGAGTGGAGTCCGTCGGGCTCGTCTTCGCCGTCCGCGAGCCGGCCGCCGAACGCCATCTCGAAGGGCTCGAGGAGCTCGCCGTCGGCGGGCTCGACGACCATGACGCGCAGACGCTCCTCGACACCGTGATCACCGGGCCGCTCGACGTGCGGGTGCGCGATCGGATCGTCGCCGAGACGCGCGGCAATCCGCTGGCCCTGTTGGAGCTGCCACGAGGCCGGACGCCCGCGGAGCTGGCGGGCGGGTTCCGGCTCGACGGCGGCCCCGCGCTGACGGGGCGGATCGAGCAGAGCTTCATGGACCGGCTGGCACCGTTGCCGCCGCCGACGCGGCTGCTGCTCCTTATCGCGGCGGCCGAGCCGGTCGGCGATCCGCTGCTGGTGTGGACGGCGGCGGCCGCGCTGGGGCTGGATAGCGGCGCGGCAGCGCCGGCGACCGAGACGGGCCTGGTCGAGCTCGGCGCGCAGGTGCGCTTCGGGCACCCGCTCGTGCGGTCGGCGGTCTATCGCGCGGCGACGCCGGAGGACCGGCAGCGCGTCCACCACGCGCTGGCCGAGGCCACCGATGCCGATCTCGATCCCGACCGCCGCGCGTGGCATCACGCGCAGGCGACCGACGGCCTCGACGAGGACGTGGCCGCCGAGCTCGAGCGCTCGGCCGGCCGCGCGCGGGCGCGGGGCGGCCTGGCTGCGGGCGCCGCGTTCCACGAGCGCGCCGCCGAGCTGACCCCCGATCCGCGACGGCGCGCGCAGCGCACCCTGGCCGCCGCGCAGGGCAAGCATCAGGCGGGCGCGTCCGACGCCGCGCTCCGGCTGCTGGCGACGGCGGAGGCGGGTCCGCTGGACGACCTCGAGCGCGCACGGGCGGAGCTGCTCCGCGCCCAGATCGCGTTCGCCGCCTCGCGCGGCCGCGACGCCCCGCCACTGCTTCTCGCCGCGGCCAAGCGGCTCGAGCCGCTGGATGCGCCGCTCGCGCGCGAGACGTACCTCGACGCGTTCGCCGCCGCGCTGTCCGCCGACCGCCTCGCCCGCGGCGGCGACGTGCGCGAGGTCGCCACCGCGGTCCTCGCCGCCGGCTGGGAGCCCTCCACACGGCCATGCGATCTGCTCCTCGACGCCCTCGCGCTCCGCTACGCCCGCGGCTGCGCGCCCGCAGCCTCGGCGCTCAAGGCCGCGCTGCGCGCGTTCCGTCACGAGCCGCTCTCCGAGGACGAGGAGCTGCACTGGCTCTGGCTCGCCTGCCACATCGCGCGCGAGGTGGGCGACGACGAGGCCTGGGACGAGCTCACCGCCCGTCAGCTCGAGCTCGCCCGCCGGGCAGGTGCGTTCTCGCTGCTGCCGGTGGCGCTCGAGAACCGCTTCAGCGTCGAGCTCCTCGCCGGCCGGATCGCGATGGCCACCTCACTCGCGGCAGAGGCGGACGCCGTGGCCGAGGCCACCGGCAGCCAGCTCGCGCGGCGCTCCGGCATCGCGCTGGCGGGCTGGCGCGGGCGCGACGCCGAGGCTCATGCACTGACCGCGGCGCGCCGGCAGGAGGTGCTCAGCCGCGGCGAAGGGCTCTGGCTCACCGTCAACGACTGGGGAACGGCGGTCCTCTACAACGCCCTCGGCCGCTATGACGACGCGCTGGCCATCCTCGAGCGCGTCGCCGACGACCCGGACGGTACGAGCCTCTCGATGTGGGTCGCGTCCGAGTTCATCGAGGCCGCGGTCCGCAGCGGCCACGCGGAGCGCGCCGCCGGCCCGTTCGCGCGGCTCACCGAGATCGCCGTGGCCAACGGCACGGACTGGTCGCTCGGCCTTCGCGCGGCTCGCGCGGCCATGCTCGCCGACGACGCCGACGCCGACGCGCTCTACCGCGAGGCGATCGAGCGGCTGTCGCGCACGCGCATCCGCGTCGCCGTCGCCCGCGCGCATCTCCTCTACGGCGAGTGGCTGCGGCGCGAGAACCGGCGCGTGGACGCGCGCGAGCATCTCCGCGTCGCGCACGAGACGTTCGGCGAGATCGGCTACGAGCCGTTCGCCGAGCGTGCCCGACGCGAGCTGTCGGCCACCGGCGAGACGGTGCGCAAGCGCACGGTCGAGACGCTCGACGACCTGACCCCGCAGGAGACCCAGATCGGGCGGATGGCGGCCGACGGGTTCACGAACCCCGAGATCGGCGCCCAGCTGTTCCTCAGCCCGCGCACGGTCGAATGGCACCTGCGCAAGGTCTTCATCAAGCTCGGCATCAGCTCCCGGCGGGAGCTCCGGTCGGCGCTGCCCGACGCGCTCGCCGTCGCGGTTGCGGTCTAGGCCGCAGCCGCCGTGACGTCCGTCTCGCCGGCCTCGCGGACGCGGCCGCGCGCGCCGCGCAGCCCGACGCATCCCACGCAGCCGACGCAGTCCACGCAGTCGACGCACGCCACGCAGGCGACGCAGCGCGTGCAGCGCACGCACGCCAGCGTCACCGCGCACATGCGGATGGCGACGCCGAGGAGGGTCAGCGAGCTCAGGGCGACGCCGGCGCTGCCCGCCGTCGCGACGCTCCCGGCGACCGCGACGCTTCCCGCGGTCGCCGCGCTGCCCGCCACCGCGACGCTGCCGGCGGTCGCCGTACTCCCGGCCACCGCCACGCTCCCGGCCGTCGCCGCGCTGCCCGCCACGGCGAGGCTGCCGGCCGTGGCGACGCTTCCGACGACCGATCGGCGGACGAAGAGCCGGCTCAAGCGGTCGCGGGCTCCTCGTCGGTCAGCGGCGACGCGGGCGGTGGGCGGTCCTGGGCGTACTCGAGCACGACGGAGAGGATCCCGGCGGCGGGCACGGCGAGGAAGACGCCGACGATCCCGCCGAGGATCCCGCCGGCGGCCAGGGCGACGACGATGACGGCGGGGTGCAGGTGGACGGTGCGGGCCATGAGGAGCGGGTAGAGCAGGTGGCCCTCGACCTGTTGCACGAGGATGATCGCGCCGAGGACGAGCAGTGCGTCGACGAGGCCGCCGGCCACGAGCGCGATGAGCACCGCGACGAGGCCCGCGACGAACGCGCCGATGAGCGGGACGAAGGCGGCGAAGAACGTGATGACCATGAGCGGCACCACGAGCGGGACGCCGATGATGACGAGCGCGAGGCCGATGAGCACCGCGTCGACGAGACCGACGAGCGCGATGCCGCGGACGTAGCCGGCGAGCGCGGTGTAGGCGCGGCGGCCGAGCTCGTCGGCGTCGCCGCGGCTGCGACGCCCGACGAGGCGCAGGACGTACGCCCACATCCGTTCGCCGTCCTTGAGCAGGAAGAACGTGAGCAGGACGACGATGATCAGCCCGGTGACGATCTCGCCGAGCAGGACGGCGCCGCTCTGCAGGCCCCGCGCGAGCGGCCCGCTGTTCTCGCGCAGGCGCGCGATGCCGTCGTCGACCGCCTGGTCGAGCTCGCTCTGGCTGACGTTGAACGGCGGGTCGGCGAGCACGTCGCTCGCCTCGCGCAGGCCGTCCTCGGCCTGCGGGCGCAGCTCGTCGAACTGATCGGCGACTGACGGCGCGACCGCCGTCGCCAGCCCCGCCACGAGGACGAGGCCCGCGACCATCGCCGTGGCGGCCGCCAGCGCATCGGGCGCGCCGATGCCCTTCAGCCAGCGCACCAGCGGCAGCAGCAGCGTGCTCACGAGCAGCGCGACGATGATCGGCAGGACCACGACCCGCAGGTGCACCAGCGCATAGACGATCGCGACGATCGCCCCGGCGATGGCCAGGAACCGCCAGCTCGCCGCCGCGGCCGTCCGGTACCACCCGGGCAGCGCCTCCTCTCCCACCCGCTGCGTCTCGTCCGCCATGCCGCCGGTCTACCCCTGATCGAGCCGGCCCACCGCGGCCCGCCATCTCGGCGCGAAGAGCGCCTGCGGCCGTGTCTGATCGCGCGCTGGAATGGGTAGGGCCACCCCGGCTGAAGGGCACGACGGCAGGGCCTGCAATCTCGGTAGTGCCGCCTGACCTTCGAGACCGCTCCTATCGAGCGTCCGAGGAGGCGTTGTGTCCGTAGCAGCAGCAGCAAGACCAGAGTCGTCCCTGACCGCGTTGCCGTCCGAACGCCGAAGCGTTCAACGGCAACGGCTCATCGAGCAGTACCTGCCGCTCGCCGACAAGATCGCGCGGCGCTACACGCACACGTCGGAGCCGCTCGACGATCTCAAGCAGGTCGCGCGGCTCGGGCTCGTGAAGGCCGCGGACCGCTGGGACCCCGGCCGCGGGAACACGTTCTCGACGTTCGCGGTGCCGACCATCACGGGGGAGCTGCGACGCTACTTCCGCGATCGCACCTGGACGGTGAGGCCGCCACGGGACCTGCAGGACCTCTACCTCGACGTCCAGCGCGTGCGACAGGCGCTCGCGACCGAGCTCGGCCGCGAACCGACCGCTCGTGACGTCGCTGACCGGCTCGGGCGCACCGCGGAGGAGATCGTCGAGGCCGTCGAGGCCGGCGATGCGCACTCGCCGACGTCGCTGGACGCCCCCGCCGAGTTCGCCCACGAGGACGGCTTCAGCCGGCTCGACACGCTGGCCGACCGCCGGCGCGAGATCAGCCGGAGCGAGGATCGCGCCGCCCTCGAACAGCTCGGTCACGTCCTCAGCGACCGCGACTGGGAGGTCGTCCGGCTGCGCTTCCAGGAGGACCTCCTGCAGCGCGAGATCGCGGAGCGCATGGGCGTCTCGCAGATGCAGGTCTCCCGCATCCTCCGCGACTCGATCGGCCGACTGCGCGCCGCCGCCGACGAGACCCGGGCCCTGTTCGACTAGGCCGTGCGCGACCCCCGGCTCGAGGACCCGTAGCTCCACCGCGCGACGGTGACGGCCCGCCGACCGGTACAAACCCGGCTCTGGTGACCACGACACGCTCCCCGACGCGCCGGGCCCGCACCGTGGCCGCGGTCGCCGGCATCGCCGTCCTGCTGGCCGCCGCGGTCGTCGCCGGCGTGGTCCTGCTGGGCGACGACCCGGAGGTCAGCGTGTTCCCGAACCACCGCACGCTCGCCGCCTCGCCCGAGACCGCGGTCACGTTCCGCGGCGCCGGCGTCGACGACCTCGACGATGTCGAGGTCAAGGGCTCGCGGAGCGGACGCCACGCAGGCCGCTGGCAGCCGCACGCCGACGGCAACGGCGCCAGCTTCGTCCCCAGCCGGCCGTTCGCGGCCGGCGAGCGGGTCACGGTCGACGCGGGCATGCGAGTCGCCGGCACGCGCGACGAGCGCAGCGCCTTCGTCGTGGCGCGCCGTTCGACCCTCCGCCCTCCGCCGTACGACAAGGCCAAGCCGCCCGGCGGCCAGGGCGTCCAGGTCTTCTCGTCGCGGCCCGATCTGCGCCCGCCCGCCGTCGGGGTCGACACCGCGTCCGAGCAGGCGCAGCCGGGCAGCATCTTCGTGGCCCCGAAGCGAGGCGCGACGCAGCAGGGCCCGATGATCCTCGACGAGGCGGGCCGGCTCGTGTGGTTCCGGCCGCTCCGAGGCGACACCCAGGCGTTCGACTTCCGCGCCCAGCGCTACCGCGGTCAACCGGTGCTGACGTGGTGGGAGGGGCGGATGAGGGTGTACCGCGGCGCCGGGGTCGGGCGGATCGTCGACACGTCCTACCGGCCCGTTGCGACGGTCCGCGCCGCCAACGGCTACGACATGGATGCGCACGAGCTGCAGCTCACGCCCTCCGGGACCGCGCTGGTCATGAGCTACGTGGTGGTCCCGTGGGACCTGTCGAAGCTCGGCGGCCGGCGCGACGGCCTGGTCGAGGACAACGTCGTCCAGGAGATCGACGTCGACACCGGGGCGCTGCTGTTCGAGTGGCACGCGCTCGGGTCGATCCGCCTCGGCGAGTCGTATCGCCCGGCCCCGCGTGAGCGCAACAAGATCCACGATCCGTACCACCTGAACTCGATCGACCTCGACGCCGACGGGAACCTCGTGGTCTCGGCGCGCCACACCAACGCGATCTACAAGATCGACCGCCGAACCGGCGACGTCCTCTGGCGGCTCGGCGGGAAGCGCAGCACCTTCACGATGCGGGCCGGCACCACGTTCAAGCTCCAGCACGACGCGCGCGTCCAGCGCGACGGAACGCTCACGCTGTTCGACAACGTGGCCGAGGATCTCCCCGCACGCGGCCGCCGGTCGCGCGGCATGGCACTCGCGCTCGACCGCAGGCGGCGGGTCGCCTCGCTGGCCCGCGAGTTCGAGCACCCCGACGGCATCCTCTCGCCGACCCAGGGCTCGATGCAGCAGCTCGAGGGCGGCGGCGCGTTCGTCGGCTGGGGCGGCCTGCAGCCGGTGTTCACGGAGTTCGACCGGGACGGCCGCACCGTCTTCGACGCGCGCTTCCTCGCGAAGGGCGTCGAGACGTACCGCGCCTACCGGATGCCGTGGCGCGCGACGCCGACGGACCGGCCGGTCGCAGTCGCCACCGCGACCGGCGGGCGCACCACGGTCCAGGTGACCTGGAACGGCGCCACCGACGTGACGCACTGGCGCGTACGGGCGGCGGACGCCGGCCCGGAGGTGACCACGGCCCGCCGCGGGTTCGAGACGACCGTGCAGCTTCGCGGGCGGCCGCGCCGTGTCGTCGTCGAGGCGCTGGACGCGACCGGCACGGTGCTGGGGACCACAGCAGCGGTTCCCTCGCTCTGACCGTCCCACGTCGTGGCGACGCGTTGCGATGTAGCGGGTACCGGCGGTCCGGTGGTCAGGAGCGCGAACGCAGGAGCTCGTCGATCGCCTGATCGCCCGTCGGAGGTGAGAACCGGGTGGGGGCGCCGGCGGCGACCAGTGCCGCGACGGTCCCGTGGTAGTCGCCGTCGTCGGCGCGGTTGTTGGCCAGTCCCCAGATCGCGCAGTCCAGCGGTGTCGGGTGCTCGTCGTCGAAGGCGGTGTCGGTGAGGTCGGCGCCGCGGTCGACCAGGAGCCGGACGGTGTCGGTGCGCCCGTGCATGGCGGCCTGGTCGAGCGGGGTGAAGTTGCTCCACCCGCGAGTGTCGACGTGCATGCCGGCGTCGAGCAGCGAGCGCACGACGTCGGTGCGGCCGAGCAGTGCGAACTGGCCGAGGATCCAGCCGTAGTCGCGACCGCGCGGGTTGCCGAGCGACGGCGGCGGGGCGGTCGGCAGCCGGTCCGACTTGCCGCGCGCGACGGCGAGCACGGCGGCGTCGACGGGATCGAGCTCGGCCGTCGCACCGCGCTCCGCCAGCAGCTCGTACGCCGCGAGGTGTCCACACCGCGCGGCGAGCGCGAGCGGCCGGCGCCCGCGGTCCCAGCGGTCCCACGGCTTGTTCGGGTCGGCGCCGGCGTCGAGCAGCATCGTGACGATCGTCAGCCCGCGGCCGCGCGCGATCGCGTGATGCAGGCAGCAGTGGGCGTCGACGTCGACGCCGCGCTCCAGGAACCACCGCAGGCCCGCCGCGTCCTCGAAGTCGAGCTTGTGGTTGACCAGGTTCTCGTGCCCCGGCGCGTGCAGCAGGTCCAGGAACGCGGTGTCGCCCTGCTCGCAGGCGTGGTAGAAGGCGTCGTCGTCGCGCTCGGCGCCACGATCGATCAGCAGCCGCGCGAGCGCGAGATCGCTGCGCTCGACGGCGCTGTAGAGCGCGGTCATCTGGCTCTCCCCGCCCCACTCGGCGGTCTGGCTGTTGGGATCGGCACCGGCGTCCAGCAGCAGCCGCGCGCACTCGCGCACGTCCCCGGCCGAGCCCTTCGACCGGCGGAGCAGCACGAGCAACGGCGGGAGGTCGCCGACGGGCGCGAGAGCGGCGGCAGGCTCGGCTCGCAGCACGTCGGCGAGGGCCGGCACGTCGGCGAGCACGAGCGCGCGCTCGATGTCCTCGCGGTCGCCGAGGTCCGTCGTCATCGCCTCTGCTCACCACCGGCGAGATCGTCCCTGCCCCGCGGAAGGGGGGCTCTACTGGCGACGTCCAGCACGAAATCGCGCGCCACGCCTTCGAACGCCGCCGGGTCCTCGAGCCACGGCAGATGGCCGACGCCGTCGAGGACCGTCAGCCCCGCCTGCGGCAGGGCCGCGACCAGCGACTCCACCGCCCACACCGGCCTCGGATCGCGAGCGCCGTGGACGACCCGCACCGGTACCTCGAGCCGACCACAACGGTCCAGGACGTCGGCCTCGAGCGTCTGCTTCTCCTCGTCGTTGAGCGCCCGGTTGCACTCGACGTTGATCGCGAACGGGACGTCCGCGAACCGTTCGGCGATCGCGAAGGCGCGTCGTGGATCGCCGACGTCCGAGGCGTAGCAGAGCGTTCTCCACTCGCGTTCCTCGCCGGCGGTCCGGCTGTGTCGACCGAGCCGGTCGCGCCGCTGGCGCTGCGCCGGCGTGAGCCGGCGATCCGCCTCCTCGTGGTACGCGGCCCGCCAGGCCTGCCCGAACCCGGTGCCACTGACGTAGAGCACGCCGAGGGTCCGGGCGGGATGCTCGAGCGCGTACCGCAGCGCCAGGCTCGCGCCCCACGAGTGGCCGCCCACGAGCCAGCGCTCATGACCGAAGTGACGGCGCAGCAGCTCGAGGTCGGCGAGGCAACGCGTCAACGAGTACGGCCCCGCCCGCTCGGATCGCCCACAGCCGCGCTGGTCCCATCGATGGACGCACGCGACCGGCGCGAGCATCGTCGCGACCGGCTCCAGGTAATCCCACAGCCCGGCGCCACCGTGGCACAGCACGACCGGCATCGCGTCCGACCTGCTGGTAGCGGTCCACAGCCGCACGCCGTCATCCATCGCCACGAACGCTTCGGTCGACGTCTGCATCAGCAACGGCTGATACTGTACATCAGCAATGGCTGATGCAACATGGTCGCCGTTCGCGATCTCCGAGACCCCGACCGAGCCGGAGCTGGTCGGCAAGTACTTCCGCGCGCTCGGCGATCCCACCCGCGTGCGCATCCTCGAGTTGCTGCAGGCGCACGACGAGCTGTCGGTCGGCGAGCTCGTCGAGCAGCTCGGCGAGTCCCAGCCGAAGGTCTCCAACCATCTCGCCTGCCTCCGCTGGTGCGGCTTCGTCCACACCCGCCGCGAGCACCCGACCGTCTTCTACCGGGTCGCCGACGCGCGCGTCACGCAGCTGCTCGGTCTCGGACGCGCGCTGCTCGCCGACAACGCCGAGCACGTCGCCGCGTGCCGCCGGATCGACTCCCGAAGCTGCTGACGTGAGGGCGTACGACCTGGTCGTCATCGGCTCGGGCGGCGGGGCGTTTGCGGCCGCCATCGCGGCGCGGCGCAGGGACCTGAGCGTGGCGATGGTCGAGGGCGGAACCGTCGGCGGAACGTGCGTGAACATCGGCTGCATCCCGTCCAAGGCGCTGCTGGCCGCGGCCGAGGCGCGTCATCGGGCCGGACAGCGCCGGTTCCCGGGGATCACCACCGGCGCGGGTCCGGTCGACTTCCCTGCGCTCATGGCGGGCAAGCGCGCGATCGTCGACTCGACGCGCGAGAAGAAGTACGTCGACCTCGCCGCCGAGTACGGCATCGATCTCATCCACGGCAGTGCCGCCTTCGTCGACGGGCCGGCGCTGGGCGTCGACGGGCAGCGCATCGACGCCGCTCACTACCTCGTCGCCACCGGCGCCGCACCCCGCATCCCCGACATCGCGGGACTGGGCGACGCCGGCTTCCTCACCTCGACGACGGCGATGGAGCTCGATCGCCTCCCCGCGTCGATGCTCGTGATCGGCGGCGGGTACGTGGCGATGGAGCTGGCCCAGCTGTTCGCCCACCTCGGCACGCGCGTGACGATGCTGGTGCGCTCTCGGCTCGCACGCCGCGAGGAGCCCGAGATCGCAAGCGGCATCCGCGACGTCTTCACCGCGGACGGCATCACGGTCCTCGAGCGCACGGTCCCGCGCGCGGTGCGGCGCGACGGCGGCGAGGTGGTCGTCCTAGCGAGCGGACAGGAGCTCCGAGCCGAGCAGCTGCTCGTCGCCACCGGGCGTGAGCCGCGAACCGCGGGCCTCGGGCTCGAGGCCGCCGGTGTCGAGCTGGGCTCGAGCGGCGAGGTCCTCGTCGATGGCGGCATGAGCACGACCAACCCGCGGATCTGGGCCGCGGGCGACGTGACCGGCCACCCGCAGTTCGTCTACGTCGCCGCCAAGCAGGGCGCGATCGCGGTCGAGAACGCCTTCGAGCACGCCGGCCGGCGCATCGACTACTCCGCGCTGCCCAGGATCACCTTCACGAACCCCACGATCGCCTCGGCCGGGATCACCGAGGCCGACGCACACGGTGCCGGCGTCGACTGCGAATGTCGCGTGCTCGGCCTGGAAAGCGTGCCGCGCGCGATCGTCGGCCGTAGCGCGCATGGCGTGGTCAAGCTCGTCGCCGAGCGGGACAGCGGGCGCGTGCTGGGCGTGCACCTGCTCGCCGACGGCGCGGGCGACGCGATCCTCGCGGGCGTCTACGCGATCGACGCAGGCCGGACCGTCACCGACCTCGCCGACGCGTGGGACCCCTACCTGACCATCGGCGAGGCCATCAACCTCGCCGCCATGTCCTTCACGCGCGACCCGAGCAAGCTCTCCTGCTGTGCCGCCTAGCGCCCTCGACACGCTCGCCGCTTCGCTCGCCGGCACCTTCCCCGCCTGTGAGGACGCCCCACTTGCACGCCGGCTCCTGCGTGAGCTGGCGCAGGGCGATCCCGTCTCGCTCTCGGGCCTCGATCAGCCCGGCCGAGCCGTGGTCCAGCGGTGGCCGAACGTTCGCTACGACGACGAGGGCCGGATCGTGGCCTTCAGCGGCCTGAGCCTCACCCGGACCGCCCATACCTTCACCGTCGCCGGCGGCGCGCTCTACGCCTGGTGCGCATGGGACACGCTGTTCCTCCCTGGGCTGCTGGATCGGTCCGCCACCGTCGAGTCACGGTGCCCGATCACCGCGACGGACATCCGGCTCGCCGTCGCTCCGGACGGCATCGTCGACTTCCAGCCGACCGGCGTGCGGGTCTCGTTCCCACCGCCCGCGGCGACCTCGACGGCCGACGTCACGGGCACGTTCTGCCGCCACGTGCACTTCCTCGTAGGTCCCGTGGCGGCCGAGCAATGGCTCAGCCGGCACCCGGGAGGCGTCGTGCTCGAGCTCGACGATGCCTTCGAGCTCGGACGCGCCGCAACGTGCTGTCTCACCCGCTAGGCGCGACGGTCATGGACGCGCAGCGCCGACCGGATCACAGCACTCGTCCTGACAGCCTTCGCCCTCGACCTCGAACCCGTCGAGCGGCGAGCCGACGCAGCAACCGTCCCCGCGCCAGGCCTCCACGCCCTCCCTGACGGCGACCGCCGCGATCAGCAGGCCGACGACCGGGTCCAGCCACCAGGCGCCGGCGATCGCGTTGCCCGCGAGGCCGATCAGCAGCGCTCCCGCCAGGTAGGCGCAGAGCACGTTCTGGCGCCCCTCGCCCTTGGTCGCGGCCGAGCCGATCTCGTCCGCGATGCGCTGCTTGGCGATGCCCAGCAGCGGCATCGTCAGCAGGCTCCAGACGGCAAGCGCCATGCCGAGCCCGCTGACGTCGGGATGCTCGCCGCCGATCAGCGCCCTCAGCGACTCGACCGCGACGTACGGGGCCAGCACGAAGAACTGGATCGCCACGAGCTTCTGCGCGCGCTGCTCGGCAGTCCGCGAGAGCACCCGCGAGCCGGTGAAGCGCCAGATGATGATCACGCTCGCGAACCCCTCGACCGCCGAGTCCAGGCCGAAGCCGACCAGCGCGATCGACCCCGCCATGATCCCCGCCAGGATCGCGACGACGCCCTCCACGCTCATCGCGCCGAGCGACAGCCACGACAGCAGCCGCACGCGGCGCGCGAGCACCTCGTAGCGCTCGCGCGAGATCGTCGCGACCGGTCGCGCCGGCGCGACGGCGACGGGCAGCTCGAACGAGGCGCTCATCCAGGCCAACCGTAACGTCGTTCGCACGACGAAGCCGCCCTCGGGCCGCCTGTTACGAGCCCGTAGTCCAGGTCAGCGCCGGCTGCCGAGACGCAGGCTCAACAGCTCGGCGATCGTCGCGACGGCTTCGTCCTGGCCGAGCCCTTGCTCGCGAAGCGCGTCCCACGTGTTGAGGTCGATCATGGCGCGAACCACCGCGCGATCCGCGGGCGTGATCGCGGACGACGCCACAGCCGCGTCGATGAGCGCGCCGAGCGCTCCCTCGACTTCCGTGCCGGCCTCGGCGACGTTCGGGTGGACGTCGGGCTCGTTGCGGATCGCGCGCAGCTGCGGCGCTCCGCGCTCGTAGATCGCGAACGCCTCGCGCACGAGTCGCTCGATGCGCTCCGGCGCGGCGTCCAGGCCGGCGAAGAGCGCAGGCGGATCCTCGGGCAGCTCGAGGACCTGTCTCGTGATCTCGCCGCACGCAGGGATCAGCGCATCGAGCGAAGGGAAGTGGCGGTACACGGTTCCGACACCGACGCCCGCGCGGGCTGCGATGTCGTCCCAGGTCGTCGCACCGATGCCCTGCTCGCCGTGGAGCTCGAGCGTCGCGTCGAGGATCCGCTGCCGCGTTCGCGCGGCGGCAGAAGCCCTCCGGGCTCCCCAAACCCCGCCTCCAGGAGGCACGAATGACAACCCTCCCCCAGTCCTCCACCGCCCGCGCCCAGCAGTACTGGTTCTTCGGGATGCTCGCCGAGGTCAAGGCCTCCTCCGCCGACACCGGCGGCATGTACTCGCTCCTCGAGATCACCGCGCCTCCCGGCCTCCAGACCCCGCTGCACGTCCACTACCGCGAGGACGAGGGCTTCTACGTCCTCGCCGGCTCCGTCACGATCGAGGTCGGCGACCAGACCGTCGAGCTCGGCCCCGGCCAGCACGCGTTCGGCCCGCGCGACATCCCCCATCGCTTCACCGTCGGCCCCGAAGGCGCCCACATGATCTGGGTCCTCACGCCCGGCGGCTTCGACGAGTTCGTCGACGAGGTGAGCGTCCCGGCCGGCGCGCCGACCGTCCCGCCCGCGAGCGTTCTGCCGCCCGAGGACGCCGCCGAGATCGTCCTGCGCCACGGCATGGAGCTGCTGGAGGGCTGAAGCACGGGGCCGTGCGGTGTCGGGAGGCGCCGCTCCAGGCCCCCACACGTTCGTCCTCGTGCTCACGGAGTGTCCCGACGCCGTGGGCCGCCGCCGGCT
>Ga0081538_10000773_pt1 | contig 35006 bp, 32 predicted proteins | sample TabmetS5T2R1_FD_71022 | JGI IMG/M metagenome (GOLD analysis project Ga0081538, IMG submission 71022) | Tabebuia heterophylla rhizosphere microbial communities from the University of Puerto Rico - S5T2R1 | ecosystem: Host-associated > Plants > Roots > Rhizosphere ...
GCACCCGGCGAGCACCGTTCGAAGGTGCCCGATTATGACCCCGGGTTCCACGCCCTTGTCAACCCCTGCCGATACGATGGATCCCCCATGGGAGCGCGCCGAAGTGGCGGAACTGGAAGACGCGCTGGACTCAAAATCCAGTGGGGCTCTGCCCCGTGCGGGTTCGATCCCCGCCTTCGGCATCCGTCGTCACCACCTCCTCGCCACGATCGAAGTCGTTCCATCGCATAGGTTGGGTACGTCCAAAGAGACGACCGCGCGTAGCCGAAGTTAGGAGAATGAGCAAGCGAGTTGCTCTCCTCACGGGAGGAGGCGATTGCCCGGGACTGAACGCGGTCATCCGGGCGGTGACGCGCCGCTCGCTCGACCGCGGCTACGAGGTCCTCGGCGTCCGCGAGGGGTGGCGCGGGCTCGTCGAGGACAAGTTCCAGGAGCTCGACTACCGGGCGATCTCGGGGATCCTGCCTCGCGGGGGCACCATCCTCGGCACGACGCGCACGAACCCCTACAAGGTGGAGGGCGGGGTCGCGCGCGTGTGCGAGCGGTTCGCGTCGCAGCGGCTGGACGCGCTGGTCGCCATCGGCGGGGAGGATACGCTCGGCGTCGCCTCGCGCCTCTTCGAGGAGCACGCGTTCCCCGTTGTGGGCGTCCCGAAGACGATCGACAACGACCTCTCGGCGACGGACTACACCTTCGGGTTCGACACGGCGCTCACCGTCGCCACGGAAGCCATCGACCGGCTGCACACGACCGCCGAGTCGCACAACCGGGTAATGGTCGTCGAGGTGATGGGCCGCCACACGGGGTGGATCGCCGTCATGAGCGGGATCGCCGGCGGCGCCGACGTCGTCCTCATCCCTGAGCAGCCGATCACCGTCGAGGAGGCGTGCCGCGACCTCAGGCGCCGGCACGAGCGCGGGAAGGACTTCTCGATCGTGGTCGTGAGCGAGGGCTACGAGCTCACGTACGCCTCGGGCGAGCGGCGGCAGGTCGCGGAGGCGCCCGCCGCCACCGACCAATTCGGACACGTCCGATTGGGAGGGGTCGGCGACGCGCTCGCGCGCGAGATCGAGGAGCGGACCGGCTACGAGACGCGTGTCACCGTCCTCGGCCACGTGCAGCGCGGCGGGACGCCCACACCGCGTGACCGCATCCTCGCCACGCGCTACGGCCTCAAGGCCGCAGATCTCGTCCACGCAGAGCGCTGGGGCGGGATGGCGGCGCTTCGCGGCGACGAGATCGTCGAGGTGCCCCTCAGGGACGCCGTCGCCGAGCTGAAGCGCGTCCCACCCGAGTTCTACGAGGCGGCGCGAACCTTCTTCGGGTAGGCCTGAGCAGGCACTGTTCAGGCACGTTTTCGCACACCACCGATGCGCTTTTCGACGCTAGGCTCGAAGCGGAGGGAGGCTCGCGGCCGGCCCCCGGCGGATCACTGGAAGAGCAAGAGCAACGCGTCCGTCGGGGCGTAGTCGTCCGTCAGGACCGGCACGTCGTCGGTCGGGATGAACGCATCGTGGCGGTCGAGAATCGCCTGCCTCAGATCCGGCGCGGTCGGCGCCTCGCGCCTGATCTCCTCCCAGCGCTCGGCCAGGAACACCCGCTGCGGCGCCGCCTGCTCGGTCGCCACCAGGATCAGGTTCCTGAACGTCGCGTCGCCCTGGTCGCCCGGCAGGATCGCCGGGTGGACGAGGACCGTCGGGAAGACCGTGCGATACGTCCGGTAGATCGAGCGGAACAGACGCGATCCCGGCCCCTCGATCGCACCGATCGCGTTCGTCACGATCACGCCGCCCGGCTCGAGGCGGCTCTGCGCGAGCTGGAGGAACTCTCTGGTCACGAGGTGGAAGGGGATCGCGTCGGCGAAGAAGGCGTCGATGACGATGGCGTCCCAGCGCCGCTCGTCGTCGGCGAGGAAGCGGCGGCCGTCCTCGACGTCGATCTCGAGCCGGGGGTCGCTTCGCGGAACCTCGAAGTAGTCGTGCGCGACCTCGGCGACGACGGGGTCGATCTCAACCGCCTGCAGCTGCACGTCTGGAAAGTCGTGCAGCATCCGCTTCTCGGACGAGCCGGCGCCCAGGCCGATGAAGAGGATGTCGCGCGCCCCCGGGTTGTAAGCGACCGACAGGTGGAAGAGATCGGTGTACGGGAAGCGGGTCCGAAGCGGGTCGTCGACGTACATCGCGCTCTGGAGGGAGTTGTCGAAGCGCAGGTAGCGCGTGTCCTCGTCCTCGACGACCGAGAGCCGGTGGTACTGCGTATCCTCGGAGAAGACCACCTGCAGCTCGGGCTGCGCGATCGCGGCCCGCGGGTCGCGCGCGTCGAGCACCGACTCGGCGCCACGCAGGCGGTAGAGCGGCGACCAGTTCTGGGCGGCGGCGCCTGAGAGTGTCCCACCGGTCTCGGGAGCGAGCGAGACGGCGGCCACGCCGGCGCCCGCCGTCGCGACGGCCGCCAGCACCGCCGCGAGCGCCTTCCGCTCCGACAGGGCGACGACGAGCACGGCGGCGAAGAGCGCCGCGCCGGCAAAGCCGATCAGCTGGTCGACGCCGAGCTCCGGAATGAGGAAGAACGAGGTAACGAGCGTCCCGACGATGCTGCCGGCGGTGGAAACCGAGAAGAGCCGGCCGGCAGTGCGTCCGACACGGGCGAGAGAGCGGGTGCGGAGGCGGACGGCGATCGGCGTCACACAGGCCATGAGGACGCTCATCGGGCCGAAGAGGATCACCGCCGCGAGCAGCGGGTTCAGCCGGGGACCGGCATCCCAGCCGACGACCGCCTCGAGGACGTCTTCGTCGACCAGCGGAATGGCGAGCACGGACAGGCCGGCCAGGCCGATGACGCCGAGAAGGAGACCCGTGACCGGCAGCCGGTCGGCCAGCACACCGCCGAGCCAGTAGCCGACCGCGAGACCGGTGAGGACGACGCCGATCAGCGAGCCCCACACGTAGAGCGAGTTGCCGAAGAAGGGCGCGAGCACGCGACTCGCCGCGATCTCGACGCCGAGGAGCACCGCCCCGGAGACGAAGACCGCCGCCATCACGGCGACTCCGTCGAAGCGCTCGCCGAGGCCGGGCTTCTGCGGAGCGGGTAGCGGCGCGCGGCCATGGCCGTCGCGGCCGTCCCCGCGGAGCTCGTCCGCGCTGAGCGTCGGGCTAGCGTCTGGCTTCCGGACCATGCACGAGCTCCTCGAGAATGGCTCCGAAGTCGGGGTCGCGCGCCAGTCCCTGCACGAGGATCGCGTCGACCCCGGCCCGCTCGAGCGCCACCACCTGGTCGTAGGAGACGATCCGCGCCTCGGAGACGACCAGCTTGCCCGCGGGCACGTCCGCCAGGAGGTCGAGTGTGAGCTCGAGGTCCTCCTCCCCCTCGTCGAGCCCGCGCTCCGAGATGAGGACGATCTCCGGATCGATGCGCTCGAGCGCCTCTTCGAGCTCCTCCTCCTCGCGCACGTCGACCGCGAAGTCGAGCCCGAGGTCATAGGCGGTGCCGTAGAGCTCTTCGAGTCGGCCCTCGTCGGATGTCGTCTCGTACTGGACGACCACGGCGTCGGCGCCGGCCGCGGCCACGGCGTTCGGGTCTCCGTCCCTGGCGAGGATCGGAAGGCCCGTGCGGGCCCGTGCTCCGGCGACGTCCTCGGCGCGGACCGCGACACCTTCGGCGCCTGCCTCCTCGGCGAGCGCGGCCAGTGCGCCGACGTCACCCTCGAGCACGGGGACGACGGAGATGCCGTCGCCCTCGGAGATCGCCTCGCTGAAACGGCTCACTGAACGAGAGAGATTAGATGCCTGGCCGCACCTAGACGCCGATCGGGTGCCAGACCGTCTTCAGCTCGAGGTAGGCAGCCGCGTGCCAGGGGGACTGGCCGTCGCCGTTGCGGGCGATCCGCTTGACGCTGTCGGCGGCGAGGCGCTCGAGCTCCGTCGTGTCTCCGTCCACGCCGGCCAGATCGAGCGCGTTCACGTCCATGTGCGCCGCCAGAACGGGGGCCAGCTCTCGCTTCCGGCCCGTGAGGAGGTTGACGACGCCGCCCGGGACGTCCGAAGTGGCGAGCACCTCGGCCAGCGTCACGGCGGCGAGCGGCCGGTGCTCCGAAGCGATCACGACGGCCACGTTGCCGCCGACGACGGCCGGGGCGAGGCGGGAGACGAGCCCGGTGAGAGCAGGCTCTTCGGGCGCGACGATCCCCACGACCCCAGTCGGCTCCGGCACCGTGAAGTTGAAGTAGGGCCCGGCCACCGGGTTCGAGGAGCCGAGCACCTGCGCGAGCTTGTCCGCCCAGCCCGCGTACCAGACCCAGCGGTCGACGGCCTCGTTGACCTCGCCCTCGTCACCGGTCAGCTCCGCGAACTCGGCCTTCCGCCCTTCCATCATCTCGGCCACGCGGTACAGAACCTGGCCGCGGTTGTACGCCGTCATGCCGGCCCACTTGGGGAAGGCGCCGCGAGCGGCGCGGACGGCGTCGCGGAGGTCCTTGCGGGAGCCGAGAGCGACGTTCGCCCCCTCGACCTCGTAGGTGCGTCCCGACTCGGAGCGCGGGAAGGCGCCGCCCAGGTAGAGCTTGTACGTCTTCTTGACCGGGAGCCTGCTCATAGGCCGACCCTTGGCCTATGAGCATGGGGAGGAGGTGTGAAGGAACCGGGAGGTTCCCTCACTGTCTCGAAGAAGGGGGCACGTGGGGGAAACATGGTTCCCCCCACGGGAGCGAGCCGGAGGCACGCGACGCTCACTTCTCGAACTCCAGGTACGGGGCGAGGCCATGGAGGCCGCCTTCGCGTCCGAAGCCCGACTCCTTGTAGCCGCCGAACGGCGAGGCGGGATCGAAGCGGTTGTACGTGTTCGCCCAGATCACGCCCGCGCGCAGGCGCTGCGCGAGCGAGAGAATGCGGGAGCCCTTCTCGGTCCACACACCGGCGGAGAGGCCGTAGGGCGTGTTGTTCGCCTTCTCGACGGCCTCGTCCGGCGTGCGGAAGGTGAGCACGGAGAGCACGGGCCCGAAGATCTCCTCCTGCGCGATTCGGTAGCTCTGCGCGACGTTCGTGAAGACGGTGGGCGGGAACCACCAGCCCTTCTCCGGGAGCCGGCAGGGCGGCTGGTAGATCTCCGCGCCTTCCTCCTCTCCGCTCGCGACGAGCTCCTCGATCCGTTCGAGCTGCTCGCGGGAGTTGATGGCGCCGACGTCGGTGTTCTTGTCGAGCGGGTCGCCGACGCGCAGCGTGCCCATGCGGCGCTTCAGCTTGGCGAGCACCTCCTGGTAGACCGACTCCTGGACGAAGAGGCGCGAGCCGGCGCAGCACACGTGGCCCTGGTTGAAGTAGATGCCGTTGATGATCCCCTCCACGGCCTGGTCGATCGCGGCGTCGTCGAAGATGACGTTCGCGGCCTTGCCACCGAGCTCGAGCGTGAGCTTCTTCCCCGTGCCGGCGACCGCGCGCATGATCTCCTTTCCGACCTCGGTCGAGCCGGTGAAGGCGATCTTGTCGACGTCGGGATGCTTGACGATCTCGGCGCCGGCGCGCCCGTCCCCGGTGACGATGTTGACGACCCCGGCGGGCAGCTCCGCCTGGCGCAGGACGTCGGCGAAGAGGAGTGCGGTGAGCGGCGTCGACTCGGCAGGCTTCAACACGACCGTGTTGCCGGCCGCGAGCGCCGGGGCGATCTTCCAGGAGAGCATGAGCAGCGGGAAATTCCACGGGATGATCTGGCCTGCGACGCCGACCGGCCTCGGCCGCCGGTTCGGAAAGGCGTACTCGAGCTTGTCCGCCCAGCCGGCGTAGTAGAAGAAATGCGCCGCCGAGAGCGGGAGGTCGACATCGCGTGACTCGCGGATCGGCTTGCCGCCGTCGAGCGACTCGAGCACCGCGAACTCGCGCGAGCGCTCCTGCAGGATCCGCGCAATGCGAAACAGGTACTTCGCCCGTTCGCTCGCCGGCAGGTCGGACCAGCCGTTCGTGAACGCGTCGCGCGCGGCTCGGACTGCAAGATCGACGTCTTCGCCGCCCGCGTAGGCGACCTCGGCGAGCGGCTCCTCGTCACGCGGGGCGACGCTCGGCGCGTACTCACCCGAGCTCGGCTCCTTCCATTCGCCGCCGAGGAAGAGGCCGTAGCGCTCCTCCAGCCGGACGATCTCGCGCGACTCCGGCGCGGTCGCGTACTCGAACGCGGAGGGTACGGGCGAGCGATCTTGCCGCTTTTCGACCTCGGCCATCAGTCGATCGTGAAGTAGTCGGGGCTCTGGTAGCGGCCGGTGCGCTCCTTGCGGATCTGCATGAGCACGTCGTTCAGGAGCGAGGAGGCGCCGAAGCGGAAGAGGTCGGGAGTCAGCCACTCGGGCCCGAGTGTCTCGTGCAGGAGCACGAGGTACTGCACGGCTTGCTTCGAGTGCCGGATGCCGCCCGCCGGCTTCATGCCGACCTTCCTGCCGGTCTCCTCGTAGACGTCCCGGATCGCTTCGAGCATGACGAGCGTGACCGGGAGCGTGGCCGCTGGTTGGATCTTGCCGGTGGACGTCTTGATGAAGTCCGCGCCGCCTGCGACGGCGAGTAGGCTCGCCCGGCGCACGTTGTCGTACGTGCCGAGCTCCCCGGTCTCGAGGATCACCTTCAGGTGCGCCTCGCCGCAGACCTCCTTCACGCGCCGGACCTCGTCGTAGACCTTGGCGTAGTGGCCCGAAAGGAAGGCGCCGCGGTCGATGACCATGTCGATCTCGTCGGCGCCCAGCTCTGCCACGCGGGCAGCCTCCTCCACCTTCAGCTCGATGGGGACCTGGCCCGAGGGGAACGCGGTCGCCACCGAGGCGACCTTGACGCTGCTTCCGCGCACGCGCTCGAGGGCATGGGGCACGAGGTTGGGGTAGACGCAGACCGCCGCAACCGGCGGGACCGTCAGGTCAGCGGGGTCGGGACGCATCGCCTTGGAGCTGAGGGCGGCCACCTTGCCAGGCGTGTCGGCGCCCTCGAGGGTCGTCAGGTCGATCATGCGCACGGCGAGGTCGAGCGCGAACAGCTTCGACTCGCGCTTGATCGACCGGGTGGCGAGCGTGGCGGCGCGCTGCTCGACCGCGATCTGGTCGACGGAGCCGATGCGAGGAAGCCTGGGCTCGAGCGGGAGCTCGAACCCCCTCGGCAGGGCGGGTGCCTGCGCCATGCACGAAGTGTAGCCCTCCCGTAACCTCGCTCCGTGCCGCCGTTCCTGCTCGCCACGGGCTTCACCCAAGGGCTCAACGTGCTTCGCGAGACGGGGAATCGGGTCGTCGGGGTTCCCGAGCTGGCGGGCAGCCTCGCGGGCTCGCGGCGGCCGAAGAAGCTCCGGATCCGGGTCGTCATCCTCCGGGACGAGCAGGGGCGTCCCGTGGCCGGAGCCGAGGACGTCGAGCCGAGCATCGCCGAGGCGAGGCGCGTGCTCCGTGAGACGCTCGCGGTCGACCTCGTCCCCGCCGCGGAACCCGTCGTGCGGACGCTCGAGATACCGGCGCCGGCCGCGGCGCTCGACTCACCCTGCGCCGAGGGCTCCTACAGGGCCGACTTCGGCCCCGGCGGCGAATTCTTCCGCCGTCACCGCGAGCTCGGCGGGATCACCGGCTCCGGGACGCCGATCACGGTCTTCGTCGTCAGGGACGTCCTCGGCAGGGCGGGCTGCTCGCTCGGCCCGCTCGTCGATCACGTCACCGTGGACATGTCGGCGCTGACGGGCAGACGCCTTCGCGTCCTCGCCCACGAGCTCGGCCACGCCTGCGGCCTTCCGCACTCGAGCGCGGCCGAGAATCTCATGCTCCCGAAGGGCATGGGCGATCGGCTGCAGCCCTGGCAGATCGCCGTCTTCCGTAGCTCCCGGCACGTCACGTACCGCTGAACGGGCTCAGGTCGGAGGCGTTTCGTGCCGATAACAGTGGCATGAAGCGCACGATGAGCACGAAGACCGCTTTGGTCGGCCTCGCGGCGTCTCTCGCCGGGTTCGCGGTCGCGTCGGTCGCCTTTTTCGGCCCCCGCCGCCCGGCCTGAGAGCCTAAGAGCACGTCTCAGAATGAAAACCAGGGCCATCAGGCTGCGCTGCTCGCCCCGAGAGCTGCGTCCTCAGTCGCGCGCGTAGCCTCCGGCTACGAACGCTCCCTGCGTCCTGGTCTCGGAACGACCATCGCACCCCGACGGCGAGGCGTCATCCTGAACGTGCTCTAGGCGGCGACGAGCTCTTCTACGAGCGGGCCGGTGTCGAGCGGGTCGTAGCCGATTCTGTCGGCGATCTCCTCGCTGGTCGGCCGGGTTCCTTCCTGGAAGAGCGCGCGCAGGTGCTCCCCCGTCTCGGGGCGTCGCCACCAGTCCATGCCGATCGAGTCCCGGAGAAACGCCCTCAGCTGGGCGCTGCGGATCCACGCCCGCAGGTAGTCGGCGGAGTAGAAATCGCCGTCCAGGTCCGCGAGGTAGCCGTCCGCCCGGTAGCGGAAGCCGATCGCGGCGCGGAGGTTGTCCTCGTAGGTCCGGGCATAGTCCGGAGCGTTCGCGAAGTCTGCCCACAGCTCGAGCTCGTAGTCGAGCTTGGCCGCGTAGCGCCGGAAGAGGAGCACCTCGAGGAAGCGGGCGGCCGCGGCGCGGTCGACTGCCTCAGCGTCATCCGCGCCCAGACGCTCGGCGTGCCAGCCGGGCTCGCGGGTGATCGACTCGAGCAGGAAGGAGTAGATCTCGGTGAGCGCGTGGTCGCGCGCAAGCCGGCGGAAGGTGTACGGAAGCTCGCCGTCGACGCCGGCGTAGTGCAGAGCGTGCCCGGCTTCGTGCAGGAAGGCCTGGTAGTCGTGGAGCCCGCCCTGGGCCCGAGTGATCAGGTGGACGACTGCCGGCGGGTCCGAGGCGATCACGCATGCCCGCGGGCTCTTCTGCGGCCGGTCGTCCAGGTCGAGCCTGATGCGGCCGTTGGCGGCGAGGTCGAAGCCGAGGCTCGAGAGCGTCTCCAGGCAAACCGGCACGCAACGCTCCTTCGGGTAGAGCGCTGCGAAGGGCGACATCCGGCGTAGGTAGGAGACGTGGTAGGAATCCGGCTCGGCGTCGCGCCCCGCTCCGAGCACGCTGTCGAGCCATTCCTCGCGCAGCGGCTGCCAGAGGCCGTCCTGCCGGCCCACCGCGCCGTGGAGCGCGTCGGCGAGCGCCTGGAGATCGATGGTCTTGCGGGCCGCGCTGCGTGCGACCGGATCCGGCTCACCGGAGAGCTCGGCGTCGAGCCGATCTCCTTTCTGTAACAGCTCGTACCGCGCCTCGTTGAAGCGCGCTGAGACGTCGGCCGCCAGCTCGCCCAGCTCGGTGCGCGCCGCGTAGTTGTCGAGGAGTGCGAGCTGTGCGTGGGCCGAGCGGAGCGGGAGCGACTCGCCGCGGAACTCCACGCGCTCGGCGAGGATCGCGTTCTCGAGCCGATCTGACTCCTCGGCCAGCTCGCGGACGACGACGCCGTCCGCGGCCGCCTCGCGGAGGCGGTAGAGGCGCTCGCGCTCCTCGCCCGACGCCGCCTCCTCTGCCTCGTGGAGCGTAGCGTGCTGCTCCCGCGTGAACAGATCCTCGTAGCGCTTGACGATCGCAGCCTGCTCGCTCGTCTCCTTCTCGCCGACGCGAACGGCGCGGGCCTCCTCCGAGCGCTCGTAGAGGAAGCGGGCGAGCCTCGCCTCGAACTCGTCCGGTGTCCTGACAGCTGTCAAATCTCCACCTTGTCGTTCGCTTAGATACCCAGTCGCTCGAGCGCACGCTCGTCCCGGCGCCATCTCGGCCTTACCTTCACGCGGAGATCGAGAAACACCGGCCGTCCGAGGAGCGATTCGACCTCGGGCCGGGCGCGTGTTCCGATCGCCCGGATCGTTCGCCCGCCCTTCCCGACGACGATCCCCTTCTGCGACTCCGTCTCCACCCAGACCTGCGCGCCCACGCGACCGGCGTCGACGTCGAGCTCGCCGACCTCCACAGAGATCGCGTGGGGCACCTCTTCGCGCGTAAGCAGGAGCGCCTTCTCGCGCACGATCTCGGCGATCTGCGCCTCGAGCGGAAGATCGGTTCGCACGCCGTCCTCGAAGTAGCGCGGGCCGTCGGGCAACAGCCCAGCCAGGTCGGTCCGGAGGGCCTCGACGCCGTCGCCCGTCAGCGCGCTTACCGGGTGGAGCGCGTGGAAGTCGCCGAGCGCCGCTGCCGTCGCAATCTGCCCGGCGATCCGGTCCGGCGTCAGGCGGTCGATCTTGTTCAGGGCCACGACCACGGGCGGTCCGGCGGCGTAGACCCGCTCGGCGATGAACCGGTCCCCGGCGCCGATCGCCTCGTCCGCGGCGAGAACGAAGAGAAAGGCGTCGACGTCCAGAAGCGTCTCGTCGACGGTGTCCTGCATACGCCTCGTCAGGGGGTCACGGGGCCGCTGGAATCCCGGAAGATCGAGCAGGACGAGCTGGTATGGCTCCCCCGCGAGCTCTTCTTCGACGACGGCGGAGATGCGTCGCCGAGTGGTCTGCGGCTTGTCGGAGACGATCGCCACCTTCCCCCCGACGAGCCCGTTCACGAGCGTCGACTTCCCGACGTTCGGACGGCCGGCGACGGCGACGAACCCCGACCTCACAGGACGAACGAGTCCGGCAGCAGCTCGGCCGGGCGCCTCGTGAGCACCTCGTCCTCGTGCGGGAAGATCACGCGCTCGACCGCGAACTCGGCGAGCCACTGCCGGCACCCCCCGCAGGGCGAGGCGGTGACCGCGACCGCCTCGACATCGCCGGGACGGACGCCCTCGGCCGCCGCCCGCGCGAGCGCGCACCGCTCGGCGCAGACCCCCAGCGGATACGAGGCGTTCTCGACGTTGACGCCGGTGATCACGCGCCCGTCGCGCAGAAGCGCCGCCGCCCCCACGTGGAACTTGGAGTACGGCGCGTACGCGTTCGCGGCAGCCGCCTTCGCGAGCTCGAGGAGCTCCGCGTCCGTCATGCGAGCACCTGGAAGAGGATCATGGTCACGAGCGTACCGAGGACGGCACCGAGGACGACCTCCCCCGTCGTGTGGATTCCCGCCTCGACTCTGGTCTGGGCAACGAGGAGCGCCATGATCAGCGCCACGAACGAGACGATCACGCGCTGCTCGTCGACGATGAAGGCGATCGCCGTGAAGCCGCCGAAGGCGAGCGCCGCGTGGCCGGAGGGCAGGCCGCCAGAGAGCGGCGTGCCTCGCCCTGTCAGCGCCTTGCTCGCGATCACGATCAGGATGATGAGGATGAGCGCGATCAGCGTGAGGCTGCTGGGTGCCTCGCGCAGACGCTCGACGAGCCGCGAGCTCGGCTGAGCAATCCGGTCGGCGAAGACGAGATAGCCGATGACGACCGCGTTGACGCTGGCGATGAGCACGGCGCCAGCGGCGATGTCCTTGGCGATCTTGGCAAGTGGGTCGAACGACGTTGCAGTGAGGTCGATCGTCCCCTCGATCGCCGTATTCACCATCTCCGCGATGAGAACGAACGAGATGGCGATCAGGAGGGCCATCAGCTCGAGCTTCGTCACGCCGTAGGAGAAGGCGAGGACGAGCACGGCGGTCGCGACCGCGAAGTGAATCCGCATGTTGGGCTCGGAGCGGAGGACGTGGATGACGCCCTCGAAGGCCCAGTTCAGGCTCTGGAGGATCCGGGGCGTCCGCCGGGTCCGCGGCGTCTCGCGTTCGGGCGGAGCGCTCATGCGCTGTGAATTCGCTCTCGGTCCTCCATCTCCGTTCCGTGCTCGTAGCCGAGCAGGTGGAGGAGCCCGTGCACGAGCGGGCCTCGCCAGGCCTCGCCGACGACCTGTGGGCAGACGACGACGTCGCCGAGCTGGCGCGGCAGGCCGTCCGGCAGCTCGTCGCGGCCGTCGATCGGGAAGGAGAGCACGTCCGTCGCCTCGTCGATCCCGAGATGCTTCCGCTTCAGCGCGCGCATGCGCTCGGGCCCTTCGAAGACGACGCCGAGGTCGCCGTCCCCCACTCCCTCCCGCGCCAGCACCCGGCGGCAGAGGTGGTCGACGGCCTCCTCGTCGACGGCGACGCCGCTCTCGTTGCGGAGCTCGACGCGGATCACCGGCGCCGCTGCGTGCCCGTCTCCTCCGCGTGGCGCTTGTACGCCTCGACGATGCGCTGGACGAGCACGTGGCGGACCACGTCCTGGTTCCCGAACTCGACGAACTCGATTCCGTCGATTTCGCTGAGGATCCGACGTACGTGGATGAGGCCGGACGCCTGGTCCTGTGGGAGGTCGATCTGCGTGACGTCGCCCGTGACGACCACCTTCGAGCCGAAGCCGAGCCGGGTCAGGAACATCTGCATTTGCTCCGGCGTCGTGTTTTGCGCCTCGTCGAGGATGATGAACGAGTCGTTCAATGTCCGACCCCGCATGAACGCGAGCGGCGCCACCTCGATCGTCCCCCGCTCCATGAAGGCGTTCAGCCGGTCGGCGTCGAGCATGTCGTAGAGCGCGTCGAAGAGCGGACGCAGGTAGGGGTCGACCTTGGCGAGCATGTCGCCGGGGAGGAATCCGAGCCGCTCGCCCGCCTCGACCGCCGGCCGGGTGAGGATGAGCCGGTTGACGTCCCGGTCTGCGAGCGCCGCGACGGCGAGCGCCATCGCGAGGTAGGTCTTGCCCGTTCCGGCAGGGCCGATCCCGAAGGTGATCGTTCCGGAACGGATCGCGTCGACGTAGCGCTTCTGGTTGACCGTCTTCGGCGTGATCTTCTTGCCCCGGTGGCGCCAGACGACGTCCTCGAAGATCTCGCGCGGGTCCTTGGCGGCATCGAGCGCCGCGAGCACGGCGTCGACGGTGCCCGGACCGATCGCGTGCCCGCCCTCGACCAGGTCGACGAGCTCGTCGATGACGAGCCTCGCGTCGCCCACCTTGCCGTCATCGCCTTCGAGGGTCAGCTGGTTGCCCCGCAGGCGGATGGCGCATCCCATCCGGTCGCGCAGCGCCCCCAGGATCCCGTCGTCGACGGTGGCGAGCTCGGCGGCTACCTCGTTGGAGACGGACAGAACCTGCTGCAACACGTCGAATTCTAGTCGCCGGCAGGGTTCGTCCCGGGCCACGTGCAGCCCGTGGGTTCGGGCCAACGCGGGCCGGCCCGAAAGGCCGAGCCCGGGCGGCCGAGCCGTCCGAGTCGGGCCGCGGCCTGAAGCGGGGCGCGCGGGACGTCCGACTCCGACCCGCGGGCCCCCAGCGGGGTTCTAGCGAAGCGCAGCGCGCACGGGGCGCGCAAAGCGTGCCGGGGCCCGCACGGATCAGGCCAGCTTCTCGCGCACGAGCTGGCTCACCTCGGACCCGTCGGCACGGCCCGCCACCTGGGGCATCACGTCGGCCATCACGCGGCCGAGATCGCGCAGCGACGTCGCGCCCGTCTCCGCGATCGCGTCGTCGACGATCCGCTCGAGCTCCTCCTCGTCGAGCGGCTCGGGCATGAACTCCTCGATGACCTCGAGCTCGCCTTCCTCCTTGTCGGCCTGCTCATCGCGCCCGGCAACACGGAACGCTTCAGCGGCTTCGGCCCGGCGCTTCCGCTCACGCTGGAGCACCTGGAGCTCCTCGTCCTCCTTCAGCGGGCGCCCGAGCTCCTTCTCGGCCGCTCGAAGCGACGCCAGCGTCAGACGGAGCGTGTCCGTGCGCAGCTGATCGCGGGCGCGCATCGCGTCCTTGATCTCGTCCTCGATCTCCGCGATGAGCGTCATTCGAAGCCTGCCAACGTCGGCGTGCCTCCGAGGATGTGCCAGTGGAGGTGGAAGACCGTCTGCCCGCCGCCGGGACCCACGTTGACGATCACGCGGTAATCCTCGAGCCCGGCGTCGCGGGCGGTGTCTGCGACGAACTCGAGCATCCGCCGCGCCTCCTCGCCCGAGAACGACCCGACCTCCCGGAACGTGTCGACGTGGCGCTCCGGAATCACCAGCAGGTGCGTGGGGGCCTTCGGGTTGATGTCGCGAACCGCGGCGAACCCGTCGGACTTGCGCACGTGGTCACCCTCCGCGTACAAGCGGCAGAACGGGCAATCAGACCGGGACACCGACGACACCTTCTTCGCTCACGTCGACCGCCTTGACGCGCACGAGCTCGCCAACGGGTGCGTTGACGAGCCAGGGAGTGTAGTCGTCTCCGTAGCCGCGGCCCGGTCTGTCGACGAGCACCGCGTCCTCGGAGCCCACCTTCCCCCGCCAACGCTGCCGGCACGCCTCGGCCGACTGCGCCCGGAGCCGCGCGCTGCGCTCTTTCTTCACAACGGGCGGGACAGGGTCGTGCGCGGCCGTCTGCGTTCCGGGGCGCGGCGAGTACGGGAACACGTGCACCTTCGTGAGCCCGGCCGCCTCGACGACGGCCAGCGTCCGCCCGAACGCTGCGTCGTCCTCGTTCGGGAAGCCCACGATCACGTCCGCGGTCAGATTGAACCCCGCCGCGCGCGCGAGCCGCCGAAGATAGGTCGCGCTCGTGTATCGCCGTCCCATCGCAGCGAGCACGCCGTCGTCCCCCGACTGCAGCGGGACGTGTAGGTGGGGCGAGACGACGGGCGTCTCCCGCATCGCTTGGATCAGGCTGTCGCTCAGATGGTTGACCTCGATCGAGGAGAGGCGAAGCCGCTCGAGACCCTCGGTCGCGCCGGCCTCGCGCACGAGCCGGGCCAGGTCGAAGCCTGCTCCACGGTCGCGATAGCAGCCGAGGTTGATACCCGTGAGGACGACCTCCCGGTGACCCTGCTCGACTCGGCGCCGCACCTCGCCCAGCACCGCTTCCGCTCCGCGGCTGCGGGAGGCCCCGCGCACCTGCGGTATCACGCAGAACGCGCAGCCGAAGCTGCAGCCGTCCTGGATCTTCACGAAGGCCCGGATCCTGTCGACTCCGACGTCGGCTCGGACGCACCCGATCGCGCCCACGTCCCGCGCGACGAACTCGGGAGCCCGCTCGCCGGGCAGGCGGACGACGGTGACGTTCTCGGGCAGCCCGGCGAAGGCGTCGCCGGCGAGGTTGGCCCCGCAACCGGTGACGTAGACGCGCCCTGCCTTCCGGGCTGCTCGACGCGCCGCCTGCCGCGACTTCCGCACGGCCTCGTTCGTGACGCAGCACGTGTTCACAACGGCGACGTCGGCGGCTTCGTCCGCCTGGATGTGGCCGTCGGCGAGAAGACGCTCCCGGATCTCCTGGGCGTCCGTCTGCGAGACCTTGCAGCCGAGGAAGTCGACGGTGAAGGTCGCCATCAGCGAGGCGATGCTAGCTCACCGGACGCGAACGGCCCGGTGCTCGGACGAGGAGATCGGCCGCCCAGCCCTCGGCGAGCCGCCGATCCGCGACCCGCCAGCCCTCGGCGGAAGGCTGCTCGTTCTCCAGGTAACCGGAGGCGACGACCATCGATCCCGAAAAGCGCTCGGCCGCGCGCTCAGCCGGCTCGCGAGCGATGTTGGCGACGGCAGACTCGACTGCAGGAAGCGGATCGGCGAGGACGTCCGACAGACGTACGTCGACGTCGGCCCCGTTCGCCGTCGCGTTCCGGCGAGCCGCTTCCACGGCGGCCTCGTCGGTGTCGAGCGCCACGACCGGCGCGAACCCGAGCTTCGCAGCGGCGACCGCGAGCACCCCCGAGCCACAGCCGAGGTCGACGACGCCCGTCGGCTCGAGCTCGAGGAGCAGCTCGAGGCAGAGCCGCGTCGTCGCGTGCGCCCCCGTCCCGAAGGCGCGGCCCGGATCGACGACGATCGCGACTGCATCGGCGTCGGGCGGCTCCCACGAGGGGCCGATCCAGAGGGGGCCGACGCGCACGGGCCGGTGGAACTTCCGCCACTCGTCCTCCCACCCGGCAACCACCTCGAGCTCCCGCACCGGGCCAAGCCGGTCGAGGCGCCGCGCGGCATCGGCGCTCTCCGTGTAGGCGGCGAGCTCGAGGACGCCACCGCCGTCCCGCTCCTCGAAACCCGCCGGGAACAAGTCGACCATGACCGCACGGGCTTCCTCCGCGCGCGCGAGCGGAACCGAGACGACCAGGCGCCTCAATGTGCTCAGCGGAACGCGGAGCGGAGCTTCTCGAAGAAGCCGCCGTCCGACCCGTAGTTGCGCTCGTGCTCGCTGGTGACGAAGTCCTCGAGGAGCTTGCGCTGCTCTGCAGTGAGGTTGGTCGGGACTGCGACGTTCACGAGAACGCGGTGATCGCCTCGACCCCGGCCCTGGAGGACGGGCATGCCCTTGCCTCGAAGCACGCGCACCTCGCCCGGTTGCGTCCCCGGCTCGAACTGGAGCTCGTGCTCGCCGTCGAGGGTCTCGACGGCGAGCGTCGTCCCGAGCGCGGCCTGAGTCATCGTCAGGTCGACGGCCGAGACGATGTCGTTGCCCTCCCGCACGAAGCGCTCGTCGGGCAGCACGTGCACCAGCACATACAGGTCGCCGGCCCTTCCTCCCAGCACGCCGGCATGGCCCTCGCCGGTCACGCGGATGCGCTGGCCATCGTGGATCCCCGCCGGAATCTCCACCTCGAGCGCACGCTCCTCGGTGACGCGGCCCGCTCCGCCGCAGTCGGAGCACGGCGTCTCGACGACCTCCCCCAGCCCTTCGCACTCCGGGCAGGGCTGCGTGCGCACGATCTGGCCGAAGAACGAGTTCGAGACCGACTGAAGCCGACCCGTTCCTCCGCACCCCCTGCAGATGCTTCGCTCCGTGCCCGGAGCGGCGCCGCTGCCGCCGCACGTCGAGCAGTCGACGACGGCCGGGAACGGAACCTCGCGGCGGGCCCCGCGGGCCGCTTCGACGAGCTCGATCTCGACCTCTGCCAGCACATCCGCTCCACGGGTCGACCGCCTGCCCGTGCGCCCACCCAGCCCGCCGAAGAGATCGTCTCCGAAGAACGCCGAGAAGAGATCGTTCAACCGGTCGAAGTCGAAGTCGGTGGGCCGGAACCCCCCGGTCCGAAGCCCTTCGTGCCCGAAGCGGTCGTAGAGCTCACGCGTCTCGGAGCTGGAGAGCACCTCGTAGGCCTCGGCAGCCTCGCGGAAGCGCTCGTGCGCCTCGGGGTGGTCGGAGACGTCGGGGTGCAGCTCGCGGGCGAGGCGCCGGAAAGCGGACTTGATCGCGCTGTCGTCGGCGTCTCTCGAAACGCCGAGGATCTCGTAGTAGTCGCGTCGGGTCGTGGCCACGGTTCTAGGGTACTCCCGCCCCTCGGCGGTACGAGCGCGCTCAGCTCTCGTAGAGCTCCTCGACGAAGCGCGAGAGCTCGTGCGCCGCGGAGCGCACGGCGGCGATCGCCTTCTCGTAATCCATCCGGGTGGGCCCGAGCAGGCTGACGGTGCCGAGGTTCAGGTGTTGAAGGCCGTACGGGGCCCCGACGAGCGAGACACCCACGAGGTCAGGGTCGTCGAGGTCCCCGCCGACTCGGACGAACGGGCGCTTCGACCCTAGGCTCGCGCGCAGGAGATCGAGCAGCGCCGCGCGCTGCTCGAGCACCTCGAGCAGCCGCCGATATGTCCTCAGCTCGTCGGTGCGGAACTCGTCGAGCACGCCGGCGGTCCCGCCGACATAGAACGTCTGCTCCTCGGCTTCGAGGACGTCGGTGAAGGCGGGCCGCAGCCGGTGAAGGAACCCGCGCTCCCCCTCGGAGAGCGCGGGGTCTTCGAAACGGCTTCGCAGGAGGCGGGCACCGAGCCGAAGGCCGGCGACCGTCTCGTTCAGATACTGGGCGGCCCAGTCCGCCAGACCGACGTCGACGGGCTCCTCGAACGTGAGGAGCCTCTTCGTCACTCCGCCTGTGGACGTGATCACGACGACCATGACGACGTGGGGCTGCAGGAGCAGCACCTCGACGTGGCGGACGATGGTCGTCTCGAGCGGCGGCGCCGAGACGAGCGCGAGCAGGTGCGTGAGCTCGGCGAGCGCCTCGGTCGTCGCCCGGAGAGCAGAGTCGACCTGGCTCTCGACCCCCGACAGGTCGAGGTCGAGCTCGCCGGGCCGCGCCTCGAGGCGGTCCAGCAGCCGGTCGACGAAGAGCCGGTAGCCGGCGTCCGTCGGAACGCGCCCCGCCGAGGTGTGCGGATGCATCAGCAGCCCCTGCTCCTCGAGCACTGCCAGCTCGTACCGGACGGTCGACGAGGAGACATCGAGTCCTGCTCGCTTTACGAGCGTCTTGGAGCCCACGGGCGAGCCCGTTGCGACGTACTCCTCGACGACCCGCGCCAGAATCAGCTCCTGTCGCTGGCTGAGACGAAGCTCCTGTGCGTCCGCCATCCGCCTAAATTGTACTTTTTGCAGGGCTTTCAGCCATGAGCTCCGCGGTCACGCCGCCGCCGAGGAAGCGCCCCCGGGTCGTGAGCACGAGCCCTTCCCGACGCAGCTCCGCCAGTCCGAGCCGCTCCATCCGCGTGAGCCCCGTCCCGTCGACGGCGCCCTCGACCTGTGCGAGGGCCAGCGGCTCGTCCAGACGCAGGCCCAGCAGCAGCCGTTCACGCCGCCGCACGTCCGGGTCGAGCGGCTCCTCGTCCCGTGGCGGCGGCCTTCGCTCGCTCAAGGCACCGAGGTAGGCGGCCAGCTTCGCCCGATTCCGCCAGCGCAAGCCGTCGACGGTCGAGACTGCCCCGATGCCGATGCCCAGATAGTCCTCGCCACGCCAGTAGCCGAGGTTATGGCGCGCCTGACGTCCGAGTCGGCAGAAGCTCGACGTCTCGTACCAGCGATAGCCGGCGGAAACGAGGTTCTCCACGACGAGCTCCAGATAACCCTCCATCGCCTCCGCCTGTCGTGCCAGCTCTTGCCCGTGCGCAAAGGCGAAGCGCGTGCCGGGCTTCGCCTCGAGCTCGTAGCACGAGAGGTGCTCGGGACCGAGCGCGATCGCCTCTCCAAGATCCCGGGCGAGGTCGGCGGTGCTCTGGCCGGGGATGCCGTAGAGAAGGTCGAGCGAGATGTTGTCAAACCCGGCATCACGGAGATGGTAGAACGCGTCCCGGACGGCGTCCGGCCCGGCTCGGCGCTCGAGCACCTGGAGGGCGTCGGGTTGAAAGCTCTGCGCACCGAGCGAAACCCGTGTGATCCCGCGGCGACGAAGCAGGCGCGCAAGCTCCGGGGAGACGGTCTCGGGGTTCGCCTCGACCGTCACCTCCGCCGCTCCAGGAAGCGACTCGAGCAGCCGGTCGAGCGCGGCCGGATCGGTGTAGGTTGGCGTCCCCCCTCCCAGGAAGACGGTCTCGAGATCGTCGGCCAATGCCGCGCCCTCGAGCGCGAGCTCGATCAGCAGGGCGTCGACGTACGGGTCGTGGCCGTCGCGCCGTCCTACGAGCGTCACGAAGTCGCAGTAGCCGCACCGGTGCGCGCAGAACGGCAGATGGACGTAGAGGTGGCGAACATCCCCGCTCACCTACGGTCTCCGTCCAGCTTGAGGACAGCGAGAAAGGCCTCCTGGGGAACCTCCACCGTCCCGACTTGCTTCATCCGCCTCTTTCCTTTCTTCTGGCGCTCGAGAAGCTTCCGCTTGCGCGTGATGTCGCCGCCGTAGCACTTGGCGAGCACGTCCTTGCGGCGCGCCCTGATCGTCTCGCGCGCGATGATCCGGGAGCCGATCGCGGCCTGCACGGGCACGTCGAACAGCTGACGTGGAATCTCCTCGCGGAGCCTGTCCACGAGCGCCCGCCCCCGCGCGTAGGCACCGTCGCGGTGGACGACGAGGCTGAGCGCGTCGACGGGCTCGCCGGCCAGCAGCACGTCGAGACGAACGAGCTCGCCGGGCTCGAAGCCGAGCAGGTCGTAGTCGAAGCTGGCGTAGCCCTTCGTCCGGCTCTTCAGCTGGTCGTAGTAGTCGTAGACGATCTCGGCCAGCGGCAGGTCGTACGTGAGCAGGACTCGATCCTCGCTCAGGTACTCCATGTGGTGGAACCGCCCCCGCCGGTCGTTGTTCAGCTCCATGACCGAGCCGACATGGTCCTTGGGGACGATCGTGCTCGCGCGAATGTACGGCTCCTCGACGAGCTCGACCTCGCGGGGCATCTCGGCAGGGTTGTGGACCTCGAGCTCCTCCCCGGCAGCCGTCAGGACCCGGTAGGCAACGTTGGGCGCGGTCACGAGCAGGTCGAGGTCGAACTCACGCTCGAGTCGCTCGCGCACGATCTCCATGTGCAGGAGGCCGAGGAACCCGCATCGGAAGCCGAACCCGAGCGCCTGTGAGGTCTCCGGCTCGTAGGAGACCGAGGCGTCGTTCAGCCTCAGCTTCTCGAGTGCGTCTCGCAGCGCGGGGTACTCGTCCGAGTCGGTCGGGAAGAGACCGGCGAAGACGGTCGGCTTGACCTCCTTGTAGCCGGGGAGGGGCTCGGCGGCTGGGCTCTCCTGGGCCGTCAGCGTGTCGCCGACGCGGAGGCGACTGACGTCCTTCAGGCCTGTGACGACGTAGCCGACCTCGCCCGCCTCGAGCGTCGGCGTCGGGCTCCGGTGGGGAGAGAAGAACCCGAGCTCCTCGGCCTCGAATCGCGTTCCGGCAGCCATTGCCCGCAGCCGCTGGCGCGTCGAGAAGCGCCCGTCCAGCATCCGGACGAAGGCAACGACGCCTCGATACTGGTCGTACGACGAGTCGAAGACGAGCGCGCGCGGCGGGGCGTCGGGATCCCCCAGCGGCGGAGGAATGCGCTCGACGAGGGCGTCGAGCACATCCTCCACTCCCTCACCGGTCTTCGCAGAGATGCGAAGCACGCGATCGGGAGTCTCGCCGACGAGCTGGGCGACCTCGGCCGCGGCCGCAGCGGGGTCGGCCTGTGGCAGGTCGATCTTGTTCACGACGGGGACGATCTCGAGGTCGTTCTCGATCGCGAGGAAGGCATTGGCCAGCGTTTGCGCCTCGATGCCCTGGGCCGCGTCGACCACCAGCAACGCACCTTCACAGGCCTGCAGCGCACGCGAGACTTCGTAGGTGAAATCGACGTGCCCCGGCGTGTCGATCAAGTTCAGCTGATGCCCACGCCAGTTCACGCGAACGGCCTGTGCCTTGATGGTGATCCCCCGCTCGCGCTCGAGCTCCATCGAGTCGAGCACCTGCTCCCGCATCTCGCGCTCGGAAAGCGTCTGCGTCACCTCGAGGATGCGATCGGCCAGCGTCGATTTCCCATGATCGATGTGGGCGACGATGGAGAAGTTGCGAATGCTGTCGAGAGTGCTCACCGGCGATCGCTATTCCGTTGTACCGGATCCGGGGCGGAGCGAGAGCAGCAGCTGGAGCTCGCGGACCTGGAGGAGCGCCGCGGCGAGAAGGAACACGGCCGCCCCCGAGAGGACGCCGACACCGAGCGAGAGGACCTGCGCTCCCAGCGAGCGCCCGAGCGTTTCGTCCAGCCCCCACCAGACTCCGAACGCCGCTCCGGCCGCCGCGGCGGCTGCGACCGCGATGCGTCCGTACGACGAGGCGATCGCGCCGCCGTCGAGCCGCCCGAGCCGTCTGCGGAGCAGGGCGAGGAGCACCAGCGTCCCCGCGATGTTGACCAGAGAGGTCGCGAGCGGGATGCCCCAGACGCCGACCCGATAGAGGACTCCAGCAAGAACTGCGTTGAGCACGAGGTTCGCGAGCGCAACCGCCGTCGGTACCCACGGCGATTGCAGGCTGAAGAACGCGCGGATGAGCATCAGCATCGTCCCGTTGAACGTGAGCCCGAGCGCGAACGCGGCAAGGGCGCCGGCGACGACCGGCGTCTGCGCGGCGGTGAACTCACCGCGTTGGTAGAGAAGCCGGACGATGGGCTCGGCGAGGACGGCTGCGACGGCGCTCGCGGGCAGCAGGAGAAATCCGATCTGGCGCAGCCCGAGCGAGACGGTCGAACGAAAGCCCGCGGTGTTACCGCGCGCCGCGAGGCGTGAGAGACGGGGGAAGAGCACCGTGACGACCGCGACGGCGAAGACCCCCTGCGGGACCATGTAGATGCGGAAGGCTGCATCGATCGCGCTGGGAGCGAGCTCCGGGTCGACGAAGCGCGAGGCGAAGAACGTGTTGACGACGAAGTTGAAGTTGATGAGCCCGATCCCGAGAGTGACCGGCAGCATGAGCGTGAGCACACGTCGAACGGCCGGGTCGCCTAGATCCAGAACCGCCCTGATACGCCCGTCGCGCCCGCGGAGCCACCACACGGGTGTGATCGTCTGCAGGATCGTCCCCGCGAGCACGCTGCCTGCGTAGACGTAGAGTTGCGCCTCCTCGCTCTCGAAGCGAGGTGCGATGACGATCAGCGAGACGATGATGACGACGTTCCAGATCACCGGCATCAGCGCCTGGACGGTGAACTCCTCGTAGGAATTGAGAATCCCGACGACGACTCCGGAGAGGCCCAGGAAGACGACGACCGGGAAGAGAACCCTGGAAAGGCCGGTCGCGAGATCCTCGAGGTCGCCGAGCCCGAAGATGCGCATGACCACCGGCGCCAGGAGCATGAGAAGGCCGGTGACCGCGCCGAGGACGATGAGGACGAGCCAGAAGAGCGTCGAGGCGAGGCGCCAGGCGCGGGCACGCTGCTCCTGTTCGAGGAGCTCGCTGAAGACGGGAACGAAAGCCGCCCCTAGCGCTGCGTCGGCGGCCAGGGCGCGCACGAGGTTGGGAAGCTGAAGCGCGACCGTGAAGGCGTTGATCTCCCCCTCGACGCCGAAGGCCCGCCTCGCGACGATCTCGCGGAAGAGACCCAGGACACGGGAGAACGCCGTGATTGCTGCGAACGTGGCGGTCGACCAGGCGAGGCGTCGCCGCCGAGGAGCGTCCTGCAACGGCTCCGCCTCGCTCACGCGCGCGAGGATAGGGGAGCGGCCAGAGCGACAGTCGCCCTGCTACGATTCCCGGCGGCCCAACGGGGCCTTTTTCTCGGTATGCCGAACATCAAGCAGCAAAAGCGCCGTGTCTCGATCGCCGCTCGCCAGCGGCTCGAGAACCTGCACCATCGCTCGGCGGCCAAGACGCTCTTCAAGCGCCTCGAGGCCGCTGTCGCCGAGGGCGACGAGGAGGCAACTGCCGCGGCGCACCGGGACCTCGTTCGCTGTCTCGACCGAGCGGCCGCAACGAGAGCAATCCATCCCAACCGCGCGGCGCGCAAGAAGTCTCAGGCCGCGCACCTGGTCGCCGGCACGTCCTAGACAGTGTCACGCGCGATCCGGTACAGGTCGTACCGGCCTCGTCACGGTCCGCGCGCCATGGGTGCGCTTTTCGACCTTAGACTCGGAAGTGGGTGGTGGGCCGGGGTGCCCCAGACGCAGAAGACTCGCTACCGGACGGCGGGCTCGGGCCTCCGTACGAGCTCGACGATTGCCCGCTCGAGCTCGAGTTCGCCTGCCAGACGGCTCGCGCCCTTGAGTGCTGAGTCAAGCTCGGCGAGCCTGATCACGGCCTCGTCAAGCTCGTCACGCGTGTAGTTCTCCGCATGACCGAGTGCCTTCCGCACTCGGAACTCGTGCTTGCGAAGGCGCTTGGCAATGTCCTTGACGCCGAGGCCTTCCTCGCTCAGCGCCTGCGCCTGGCGGACGAGCGCGACCTGTGAGGAAAGGCGCATCGCAACTGCAAAGGGATCGGCACCGTGCTCGAGATCCGACTGGCAGGCGACGAGCGCCGCGGGAAGGTCACGCGCACCCCACGCGTCCATGATCGCCCAGGCGGTCGTCTCATGGGCGGGCACAGCGACGAGCTCGACCTCCCGCCGCCCCACCGGCTCGCCCGCCGCCCAGGTGGCCAGCTTCTCGACCTCCGTCGCGAGCGCGTTCACGTCCTCGCCGACGATCTCGACCAGCGCGCGCGCCGCTTCACCGTCGACCTGGGTGTCGAACCGTTCGAACTGAGCCCGTACCCAGCCGGGCAGGTCCCGCGGTCTCGGGACGTCGTAGGTCAGGACCTCACCGGCCTTCGCGCAGACCGTCGGCAGCGACGAGCCCTTCAACTCGGCCGCCACGAGCGCGAGGACCGCGCCTGGTACGGGGTCGGCGACATACGCTGCCACGGCGTCCTCGTCCTGCTTCTTCCAGCGCTCGACGTCTTCGACGATCACGAGCCGACCGGTCTCCCCGGCAAAGAGGCCCAGAGCACTGAGCGAAGTGACGGCCTCGTCCCCGCCGATCTCTTGCGCGGACAGCGTCTCGACCGACTCCGCGCCGAACCGCGAGCGGAGGCGCTCGAGGGCCCGCCTGATCTTCGGACGGTCGCCGCCGGTAAGCAGGTAGATCGGGTGAAGCGGGCTGTCGGACACCGCGGCCAAGCATAGTCAGCCCTCCGAGGCGACAGAGATGCGGTGGCCGTCGGTCTCGATCGTCACGCGTCCATCGCGATCCGTGCGGTACACGTCCAGCCCGGGCACGCTCTCCAGCGCGGCAAGTGCGGACGGCGTGGGATGGCCGTAGTCGTTCCGCGCACCCACGGAGATCACCGCGACTCGAGGATGGACGAACTCGAGGAGCTGGGGCAGAAACAGGTCGGCCGAGCCGTGGTGGGCGACCTTGAGAATCTCCGCCGGAGGCGGGCGGATCGGGACGGTCACGTTTCCCTCCGCGTCGGCGGTGAGCAGCGCGTCGATCTCTCCGTACGAGGCGACGAGGACGATCGCCTGCTCGTTCGGATCGTCGCTCGGCGTTCCGTCACCTTCCGGCCAGAGGATCCGTACCCGCAGCCCTCCGACACTGAAGCTTCGGCCGGCCCGAGCCGCCACGACGGGGACTTCGCGCTCCTGCGCCACTGCCAGGGCTGCCTCCTCGTCCTCGCTCGGAGCAGGAAGCAGCGGGTCGAGAAGCGCTTGGACCTCGATTCGTTGGAGCACGTCGGCCGCGCCGCCGACGTGATCGCGCTGGGGGTGGGTGAGGACGAGGGCGACGAGCTCGTCGACCCCCAGCTCGTCGAGCTGCGCGGCGACCTCGGCCTCCGGTGGCCCCTGGTCGACGAGGACGGCGCCCTCGGCGACCTGAAGGAGGATCGCGTCACCCTGCCCGACGTCGAGCACGGTGATCCGCAGGCCGTCCGGCGGCGGCGGCGGTGCGCCGCCGTCGTCGGGCGCGACCTGCCAGGCGAGGACGAGTGCGAGCGCGAGACTGCCGACTGCAGCCACCCGCCGGCGGAGCGACCCGCGCATGAGGGCGATCAGCAGCACACAGAGGCCGACGCCGGCGAGGATCCCGAGAGCGGTGAGCGAGCCCACCTGTGCGTACGGAAGGCCGCCGACCAGCCTGGCGCAGAGGGCGAGGTATGCCGCCAGCCAGGCGTCGAGCCAGACGAGTGCGGCGGAGGGCTCGGGCGCAACGGGATGGAGCGCCGCCGCAGCCAGCGCCAGGCCGAGAAGCGGTGCGACCACCGGCGCCGCAAGCGCATTGGCTAGAACGGAGTAGACCGGGATCGCCCCGAAGTGGAGCCAGAGGACCGGCGCCGTCACGAGCCCGCAGGCGGCCGAGACAGCGACCACCTCGGCTAGTCGCCTCGGCAAGGGGTAGCCCTCCAACCGACGTTCGATCCAGGGGACGAGCACGAAGATCGAGGCGACGGCGCTGAAGGAGAGCTGGAAGCCAGGCTCGAGGAGGCTGTGGGGATTCCACGCGAGCAAAACCGCCGCACCGACGAGGAGGAAGTACCAGCGATCACGCGGACGGGAGGTCAGCCACGCAAGGGACGCGAGCCCGCCTGCGATCCCGGCGCGAACCACGGACGGCTGCCAACCGACCGCGAGCACGTACGCGGCGACCGTGCCGAGGGCACCGAGCTCGCCGAGCCAGCGAGGCAGCCCGAGTGCCCAGACGAGCAGAATCGTCCCGGCCACCACGTAGGCGACGTTCTGGCCGGAGACGGCGAGGAGGTGGTAGAGGCCGGACGCGCGAAAGCTGTCGCGAAGGTCGGCGTCGAGCCCCTCGTCCTCGCCGAGCACAACGCCGGCGAGCACCGCGCGCCGCTCGCCGGCGGGAACCGAGTCGAGCGAGCGGGCGACGCTCAGCCTCAGGGTGTCGGCCAGCGCGCCGATGCCCCCGCGCCGACCGACGACGCGAAACTCGTCGGCCCGCAAGAGCACGTGAATTCCCTGGCGGCGGAGATAACCGGCCTCGTCGAAGTCGCCTTCCTCCTCCGGTTCCCGCGGCTCGGCAACGGTGGCGATCACTTCGAGGACCGCTCCCTGCTCCGGCGCGGCCTGCGGCGGAAGGTCGAGCCGGGCAGGCTCGTCGGCCTCGAGGCGGCCGAAGCGCTTCACCCGAACGGGCACGCGTACTGCGAACTCGCTCCGCCGAGCAGGTCCGGTCACCTCGACCCGTGCGAGCGCCGCGCGGCCGACCTCGGCCTCGAGCAGGCTCCGGTCGAGCGTCTCGAGGCGGACGGCGCCCCACCACAGCCCGGCGAGGACGAGCGCGCAAGCGAGGAGGGGCGTTCGGCCCCGGTCGGCCACCAGCGCGCCGAGGCCTCCCGCGACTGCCGCGAGCAGGAGGGCTGCGTGCGCCTGGCGGAGGAGGAGGGCGAGCGCGAGGCCCACGCAGAGGGAGGCGGCGAGAAGGTGTGCCGCCGGGATGCGCTCGAAGACGGTCGCGGGCACCCCGAGCGCGGGTCACAGGTCGACCAAGGGACGCAGCTGCTCGAGTGTCGCCGGACCGATCCCCGGCACGGCGTCGAGCTCGTCGACGGACTGAAACGCTCCGTTGGCCGACCGGTAGTCGAGGATCTGCTGACCCGTGATCGGGCCGACGCCCGGAAGCGCGTCGAGCTGCTCCAGGGTCGCGGAGTTCAGGTGGACCTTGCCGCCCGGCACTGCGCCCGCCGTCACCTCCGAGCCGCCTACGGCGGGGGCGCCCCCACTTCCGCGGAGCGGAACCACGACCTGCTGGCCGTCGGCGAGCGGCGCGGCCAGGTTGACGAGCTCGAGAGCGGCTCTCGGCTTCGCTCCGCCTGCCTCGGCAATCGCGTCGTCGATCCTGCTTCCCTCCGGAAGCCGGTAGAGGCCGGGCTGCAGAACGGCGCCGGCAACGTGGACGACGAGGTCTCGGGGAGGTTCCTCTCGAATGTCGAAGGCAACCGACTGGGTCTCACGGGCCGGCTCGGACTCCCCCGCGCCGAGCGCGACCCGACCGGCGATCGTCAGGAGCACGAGCAGCCCGAGGCCGTAGACGAGCGCCTGCGCGCGGGAAATCGCGGGCATGCGCACCTTTCAGCGCGTGCCTGGTGTCACGTAGGTGACGACCAGCCGCGGACGCAGCGCCGCGTCGGGGTAGGTCGACGAAGGGCCGTGAGGACCGGGAACGCCGTATCCCTCGTCGCCGTCCTGCAGCTTCAAGAGAACCCCGGCGTTCGGGACGAGCCGGCGGTGCCAGGAGGCGGCGAGGGCGGTCACGTTCCACGTCAGCCACTGCGGATCGGGCGCAGAGAAGACGACCGCGGTGTCGAGCACCCGCTCGTCGAGCTCCGGCTCGCGCTCACGGAACCAGCTGTGCGAGACGATCCGGTGCGCATCGATCACCGCGCCCGGAGCCACGCACGGAACGCTCGCGGCTCTCGGGGCGACGCAGAGCCCATCGTGGTACACACGGAGCTCGGCCGACGTGATCGTCGCCGTCGAGGGAATGCCGTCGAGGGAGAAGCGAAGGCCCGAGCGCCAGACCTTGTCGTCGACGCCGCCGATCGGGAGACGAGGGCCGTCGTCGCGGAAGCAACGGGACTCCCAGTCGTAGCTCCAGTCGCACCAGAAGGGAAAGCCGACGTCGGCGCTCGCGGGGATGGACAGGGTCGAGGGCGTGGCCGACGGCGCGGCGGCGAGGGCGGCGGCCGCGAGCGAGAGGAGAAGGGCGAGTCGTCGCATGCCCACGATGGTCGCGCGGAAAACCGCACTGGTGGTGCGCGGACCGTTTCGAAGGAAAGACGATTCCGTCTAGAAAGGCTCGCGCCCGCGCCGGCCCGTCCGCAGCGCCCCGAAACCCCCGTCACACGTAAGGATCTGACCGTTCATCCAGCCGCCCTCCGCAGAGCACAGGAACGCGACGAGCGAGGCCGAGTCCTCGGGCCGGCCGAGGCGCCCGAGTGGATGCTCCCTCAGCAACCGCTCCCGAAGCTCCGGGCTCTCGTCGAGCCAGCCGGTGTCGGTCGGGCCGGGATCGACTGCGTTGACCGTGATCCCGCGCGGGCCAGTGCGCGGGCGACGGCCGTCCCGATACCCGCCTTGCGGGTCGCACCGGTGACGAGGGCGCCGCGCCGTCCGCCGCCTTCCAAGCTGGATTCCACCACGGCGGGGCGACCTACCCGACGATGCAAGGCCCCGCCGGGACGGGGCGCAGTCGCCCGTCTGCCGCCGTCAGCACGAGGCTCACCGGCACGGCGTACCCACCCTTCCGGTCCCGTGTGCCGCCGAAGATCATGGCGACGACGCGCCCACGGCGGTCGACGACCGGCCCGCCGCTCTCGCCCGGCTGCACGCCGCCGCGCAGCGGGACGACGACGCGCGGGCGCGTCCCGCGGCCGTAAGCATCCGGCGAGAGCACGGTGCGTGGGACCCCTGCGGTCCCGGCCGTGGCGGTCAACGGGCCGTTCCTCGGATACCCGAGGAGCGCGACGGGTTGCGAGCGGTCGTCGCGCGAGCTGGTGGCGAGGCTCTCGGTCCCCAGGCCGCGGACCCTGAGGAGGGCGACGTCGTTCGTCGCGTCGACGTACACCGCGTGCGCCGTGCGAGCCTCGCCGTTCGGAGCGAGAACCTCGGTGGAGTCGTGACCGGCGATCACGTGGGCATTCGTCGCCACGAGGCCCGGACGGACGACCCAGCCCGAGCCCTGCGTGCCGACCCCGCACGCCGTCCCTTGGAGCTTCAGGACGGACTGCGCGGCAGCCCGCGCTCCGGGGCTCTCGAGCACGCTCGGATCCGGCGGCGGCAGGGTCACCCCGAAGCCCGGAAGGAGCGGCAGGGGGTCGAAGCGGTTCAGCGCCTGCAGGACTCGGTCCGGCGGCACCGCGCTCAGGAGGCGCGGCAGGATCGCGGAGCCCCTGACCTCGGCCCGCAGGCCCAATGCCGGCTGGTGGAGCGCGAGGACTGCCACAAGCCAGCCGATCGCGAGAGCGATGAGCCCGCCGAGCGCGATGCCCCCGATCCGGTCGAGCGTGCGAAGCGGCGGATGCGAGGCGAGGAACGCACGGACCGGCTCGCCCAGCGCCCTGGCGGCGAAGCTGAGGAGGATGGCGCCCACGACCGCGCCCATCAGCCCGGCGACGGGCAGCCAGGCGGAGTTCTCGGGGAAGAGATGAGGAGCGACGATCGAGCCGAGCACGGCGCCCAGGGCGAGCCCTCCCAGGGAGAGCGCCTGGGCGGCGAGGCCTCGGTGCGCTCCGAGAATGGAGAAGACCGCGACCCCGAGCAGCAGGAGAACGTCGACGACGTTCACGACGACAGGTTACGGAGGGTCGTTGCTCAGACGACGAGGTTGACGAGCTTGCCGGGGACGACGATCTCCTTGCGGATCTCCTTCCCGTCCACGTGGGCGCGCACCCTGGGCAGCTCCTTCGCGCGCGCGATCAGCTCGAGGTCGGAGAGCCCGACCGGGACCTCGACCCGGTCGCGCACCCTTCCGTTCACCTGGACGACGAGCTCGAACGTCTCACGCTCCAGGAGGGCCGGATCGGCCTGTGGCCAGGGCTGTTCCCAGAGGCGCCGGCGGCCGAGCCGCTCCCAGAGCTCCTCGGCCAGATGCGGCGCATAGGGCTGGATCAGGCTGACGGCGGTCTCGGTGGCGAAGCGCACCTCGCCCGCGCGCTCGGGGTCGTCCTTCGCCCGGTAGAGCTCGTTCACCAGCTCGATCACCGCCGCGATCGGTGTGTTGAACTGGAAGCGGCGCAGGATGTCGTCGGAGACCTTGGCGACCGTCTCGTGGGCGCGGCGAACCAGGGCTCCGTCCGGAGGGACCTCGACCTCACCCTGCTCTGCGACCTCGAGCCCCAGCCGCCACAGCCGCCCGAGGAAGCGGGCCATGCCCTCGATGCCCGTGTCTTGCCACTCGATGTCGTCCTCGGCCGGGCCCATATAGAGCACGTACAGCCGCACGGCGTCGGCCCCGAAGGCGGCCACCATCTCGTCGGGCGAGACGACGTTGCCCTTCGACTTCGACATCTTCGCGCCGTGGTAGTGGATCATCCCCTGTGTGAAGAGGCGCAGGAACGGCTCGCGGAAGCCGAGCAGCCCCATGTCGTTCAGCACCTTCACGAAGAAACGCGCGTAGAGCAGGTGCAGGATCGCGTGCTCGATCCCCCCGATGTACTGGTTGACGGGCAGCCAGTAGTCGGCGATCTCCCGGCTCCATGCCTCTCGGTCGTTGTGCGCGTCGCAGTAGCGGATGAAGTACCAGGAGGAGTCGACGAACGTGTCCATCGTGTCCGTCTCACGGCGGGCCTCGCCGCCGCAGCGCGGGCATGTCGTCTGCACCCAGTCCTCGGCGTCGGCGAGCGGCGAGCGGCCCCGCGGGACGTACTCGCCGATCTCCGGGAGGAGAACGGGCAGGTCCTCGTCGGGGACGGGGACGATGCCGCACTCGTCGCAGTAGACGATCGGAATCGGGCAGCCCCAGTAGCGCTGCCGTGATAGGAGCCAGTCGCGAAGGCGATAGCCGACCTCCGGCCTGCCGAGGCCCCTGGACTCCAGCCAGGCGACGATCTCCCGCTTCCCTTCGTCCGCGGAAAGCCCGGTGAACTGAGCCGAGTCGACGAGCCGCTCGTTCTCCGTGTGCGGGACGTACGTCCCCTCCTCGAACTCCTCGCCCTCGGGAGCGACGACGACCTTCACCGGCAGGTCGAAGCGACGCGCGAACTCGTAATCGCGCTCGTCGTGGGCGGGCACGGCCATGATCGCGCCCGTCCCGTACTCCATGAGCACGTAGTCGGCGACCCAGATCGGCAAGCGCTGCTCGTTCACCGGATTGGTGACGAAGGCACCGGTGAAGACACCGGTCTTCTCCTTCTCGGGATCGGCGCGCTCGATCGCCGAGCGGGAGGTTGCCTGGCGCACGTACTCGAGGACCTCCTCCTCGTGCGGGGTCCCGGCGACGAGCTCGGGAACGAGCGGGTGCTCGGGGGCGAGCACGCCGAAGGTGGCGCCGAAGAGCGTGTCCGCGCGGGTCGTGAAGACGGGGAGGCCGACGTCCAGCTCCTCGATTCGGAAGACCACCTCGGCACCCTCCGAGCGACCGATCCAGTTTCGCTGCATGGTGAGGACCCGTTCCGGCCACGACTCGAGCAGGCTCATCTCCTCGAGCAGCCGGTCGGCGTACTCGGTTATGCGGAAGAGCCACTGCTCGAGGCTCTTCGACTCGACCCGGGTGCCACAGAGCTCGCAGCGGCCGTCGATCACCTGCTCGTTGGCTAGGACCGTCTGATCCTTGGGACACCAGTTGACGGGGGCTTTCTTGCGGTAGGCGAGGCCCTGCTCGAAGAACCTGAGGAAGAGCCATTGCGTCCAGCGATAGTAGGAGGGGTCGCAGGTGGAGACCTCGCGATCCCAGTCGATCGCCCAGCCCATCCGGCGCATCTGCTCGCGGATGGCGACGATGTTCCGCTCGGTGACGACGCGGGGGTGGCCGCCCTCGCGGATGGCGGCGTTCTCGGCCGGCAGCCCGAAGGCGTCGTAGCCCATCGGCCTGAGGACGCGCAGACCCATCCGCCGGCGGACGTGCGTGAGGACGTCGCCGAGCGTGTAGTTCTTCACGTGTCCCATGTGGAGCTCGCCTGAGGGGTACGGGAGCATCTCGAGGACGTAGGTGCGCGCCTCGTCCATCTCCTCGCGGCTTGCAGGATTGGGGACGTAGAAGGCGCGCTCGCGCTCCCACACGTCCTGCCACTTCAGCTCGATCGTCTCTGGGTCGTATCGCTCCATCGGGCTCCGATATGAAAACGCCTCTCGTCTGAGAGGCGCTGAGGGAGGCCGGGCGGCTCGTCGCCGCCTGCTCGCTCCCTGGCTCAGCTAAGGAGAGTCGCCATTTCCGCCACGAATCTTAGCGCCGGGCCGGTGCTGGCAGAATCGCTGGGTGATCTCGACCTACTCGATCGTCGCCTGCGACCTCGACGCGGGCGAATGGGGCGTCGCCGTCCAGTCGAAGTTCCTCGCCGTGGGCTCGGCCGTGCCTGCCGCGGAGCCCGAGATCGGGGCGATCGCGACGCAGGCGTGGGCGAACCTCGCCTATCGACCGCAGGGGCTCGCGCTCCTACGCCAGGGGTACGCGGCGGAGGACGTCGTCCGCGCGTTGGTCGGCGCCGACGAGGAACGCGAGCAGCGGCAGCTCGGCGTCGTCGACGGGCGCGGGCGCGCGGCGACCTACACGGGCTCCGAGTGCCTCGCGTGGGCCGGCGGGACGACTGGTCCGGGGTACGCCGCCCAGGGGAACATCCTCGTCTCGGAAGCCACCGTCGAAGCGCTCGCGTCGTCGTTCGAGCGCTCCGCCGGCCAGCCGTTCGCCGAGCGGCTCCTGGCCTGTCTCGCGGCCGCGGAGTCGGCCGGTGGCGACCGGCGCGGGCGCCAGTCGGCAGCGCTCCTCGTCGTGCGCAAGGACGGCGGCTACGGCGGGACGAGCGACGTCGTCGCCGACCTCAGGGTCGACGACCATCCGCAGCCGATCGAGGAGCTGGAGCGGATCTACCGCATCCACGACCTTCTCTTCGGCCGGACGCCGGACGACGAGTGGCTCGACGTCGACGAGGAGCTCGCGGCCGAGCTGCGCGAGCGGCTGGCGGGCCTTGGCTACGACGGGGAGCTCGAGAATGCCCTCGTTGCGTGGGCCGGCACGGAGAACCTCGAGGAGCGCGTCCGGGGCGCCGATCGCATCGATCCCGTCGTGCTCGAGCAGCTGCGCGCCCGGTAGCGAGGATGGAGCCGGAGCCGCCGAGAGAGATCGAGCCGGAGACGCCGGACGAGGAAGAGGCCGAGCATCCGGTCACCACGCTCGAGCTCTTCTTCGACCTCGTCTTCGTCTTCGCGCTCACCCAGGTGACCGGCTTCATGTCGGACGATCCGACCTGGGCGGGAGTCGGCAAAGGCCTGCTCATCCTGGCGGCGCTCTGGTGGACCTGGGGAGCGTACGCCTGGCTCACCAACGAGATCGACCCGAACGAGGGATCGGCCCGCCTGGCCGTCTTCGGCGCGATGGCGGCGATGTTCGTCGTCGCGCTCACCGTGCCGCACGCGTTCTCGAGCGACGCCGTGCTCTTCGGTCTCGCCTACTTCGCGGTTCGCGCGATGCACATCGTGCTCTTCGCCGAGGCAACCCCCCACGTCGACGTGCGTCAGGCCGCGTTCAGACTGGCAAGAACGGCGATCCCGGCCCCGGCGCTGATCGTCGTCGCCGGCTTCTTCGACGGCTGGGCCGAGATTGCTCTCTGGCTCGCGGCGCTCGCGATCGACTACGGCGGGCCGTACGTCTTCGGCGTGCGCGGCTTCTCAGTCTCCGCCGACCACTTCGCCGAGCGCTACGGCCTGATCGTGATCATCGCCCTGGGCGAGTCGATCGTCGCGATCGGGATCGGCGCCGCCGGCATCGAGCTCGACCCCACCGTCGTCGTCGCCGCGATCCTCGGGCTCGCCCTCGCCTGTGCGCTCTGGTGGGCGTACTTCGACGTCGTCGCGCTCGTGGCGCGACGGAAGCTGGTCGAGGCACGCGGCCACGAGCGGGCGCGGCTGGCCCGCGACGCCTACAGCTACCTCCACCTGCCCATGTTCGCGGGCATCGTCCTCGTCGCCCTCGGCGCCAAGAAGGTGCTCGAGCACGTGAGCGATCCACTCGAAACGGTCCCCGGCGTCGCGCTCTGCGCCGGGGTGGCGCTCTACCTGCTGAGCCACGACGCCATGCGCTACCGAAGCGTGCGCAGCGTGAACCGGCGCCGCATCCTGGCCGCCGCGGCCAGCACGGCGCTGATCCCAGTGGTGACGCGCGTGGACGGAGTCGTCGCGCTCGCGCTCGTCGTCGGGGTCTGCGTCGGGTTGATCGCCTACGAGACGCTGCGGTTCAGAGAGGCGCGGGCCCGAATCCGTACGGCAGTCTGAGCGACGAGAGAGGGACTGAGGCTGCGCCCGCGAACTCGCAGGCGATGCGTGTCGACCTCGACAAGCGTTTCGAGCTTTGGTACGAGCGCTTGACCCTCTTCAGGGCGATCAGCACCGTCATGCTCGTCGCAGTCGTTCTCGTCTTTCTCGCCGGCCTCCTGGAGCGCCTCGTCGAGCCGGACACGTTCACGAGCCTCGGGCTCGCGTACTGGTGGGCGGTCACGACGGTGACGACCGTCGGCTACGGCGACGTCGTGCCGGAGTCCTCCGGGGGCCGAGTGGTCGCGAGCGGGCTGATGCTGGTCGGCCTCGGGCTGATCCCGACGCTGACGAGCGTGGTCGTGGCCACGCTCGTGGGGAAGCGTACGCGGGCGCAGCAGGAGCAGCTCGACCGGCAGGGCAAGGAGCACGCCGCCGCGTTGGCGCGAATCGAGGAGCACCTCGTCCGTCTCAGGGAGGACCGGGCGGAGGGCGCCCAGGAGCAAGGCTAGACTCGGAGCGTCTTGAGGGACCTCGACCCGAGGACCAGCCGCCAGGAAGCGAGGCGCCGCCAGATTCGCCGGCGACGGCTCACCGCGGCCGCCGTCGCCGGGCTGGCCGTCGTCGCCGCGCTCGCCGGCGCCTGGGTCGCCCGGGGATCAGACGACCCGCAGCAAGCCGCGTCCGCCCAGGTGGAGACGGACGCCGACACCGAGTCGGCTCCAAACCCGACGACGACCCAGGAAGGCGAGGCCTCGGCGCCGGCGACGCCCGAGAAGCCGTCGAGCCGGACGAAGCTCGTCCTCCGGAAGACGTTGGGTGGGGACATCTCGCCGAAGTCCGTCGAGTCCACCGGGACCGGGCTCGTCTTCGCCCAAAACATGATGTATCGACACTCCGTGACCGTCTACGACGCGGAGAGGCTCAAGCTTCGGAAGACGATCCCGGACTCCGTCCGCCTGGCCGACTTCGGCTACGAGCGCTACCCCGGGAAGACCCTGGGGCCCCCGTCGAGGCTGCCTTCTCGCCCGACGGTTCCTATGCGTACGTGTCGAACTACTCCATGTACGGCTCGGGGTTCGGCCCCGAAGGGGACGACGG
>Ga0081538_10000057_pt2 | contig 34941 bp, 40 predicted proteins | sample TabmetS5T2R1_FD_71022 | JGI IMG/M metagenome (GOLD analysis project Ga0081538, IMG submission 71022) | Tabebuia heterophylla rhizosphere microbial communities from the University of Puerto Rico - S5T2R1 | ecosystem: Host-associated > Plants > Roots > Rhizosphere ...
GTTGGTCATCACCAAGCGTGTCGTCGTTCGCGAACGGATCGTGATCCGAAAAGAGACGGTGACCGAGCAGGCGCGTGTCACTGACGATCTTCGCGAAGAGCACGTGGAAATCTCGGAAATCGACCACCGCAACGCCAAGTGACGGCCGCCGCAGAGCGAAGAATGCCGGTCTACGAACTGGAGATTCTCGAGCCGGCGGGCGGTGTGACCCGGGGCGAGCATGTGTCGCCTGACCGCGCCGAATACGGCATCGGCGACCGGTTCGAGTACGGCGGGCGAACGCTACAGGTCAGACTTCTCGAGAAGTTGGACCAGACGGATCGCGACCAACGTCTCGTCTGCATCCCGGAGTAACCGAGCCCGGTTAGCGGGGCTCTCTTGCGGCGGCGGACCATGCGCGGCCGCCTCTTGTCTGGTTACGTGTCCAGGACGATCGTGACGGGGCCGTCGTTCACGAGCTCAACGGCCATCCGCGCGCCGAACCGGCCCGTGGCAACGTCCACTCCCTGAGCGCGAAGCGCCTCGCAGAACGAGTCGTAGAGCGGCTCGGCCTCTTCCGGCCGGGCGGCGTCCGTGAAGCTCGGGCGATTCCCTTTTGCGGTTTCCGCGATCAGCGTGAACTGGCTGACGGCGAGCACCGCCCCATCGACGTCGAGGAGCGAGCGGTCGAACTTCCCCTCCTCGTTCTCGAAGATCCGCAGCTTCGCGATCTTGTCGGCGAGCCGGGTCGCGTCCTCCTCCCCGTCCTCGCGCGCCACGCCGAACAGGACGCAGAGGCCGGCGCCGATCTCGCCGACGACGTCGCCGTCCACGAGCACGCGCGCCTGGGACACGCGCTGGACGACGGCTCGCACGAGGCGATTATCCGAGGTCTTTGATGCGCTTGGCGTACTGCTCGCTGCCCGGCTTGAGCGAGCTGGCGAGCTTGTAGTGGCCGTTCGCCTCCTGCTCGCGCCCGAGCTTCTCGAGGCTCCGGGCGAGCGCGTAGTGCGCGTAGTCGTCGGTCGGCGCCAACTCGAGCATCGCCCGGAACTCCCGCTCGGCCTCGTCGTAGCGCTGGATGCGGAAGTAGGCGATGCCGAGCGCCTCGCGGATCGACGCCTTGGCCGGCTCCCGCTTCTTCGCCTTCTCGAGCGCCACGGTCGCCTGGGCCGCTCGGCCCTTGCGAAGGTGCGTCCGGCCCTGCTGGAAGAGGTCGTAGGTCTCGCTCATCTCGTCTCCCAAAGTAGCGACCGGATCGAGACGAGGCCGCGGAGCCGGGACGTCTTGCTCAGGCGCCTGCGCACGGATCGGAGAACTCTCCGCAGCTCGCGGCGCGCGTCCTCTGCCGCCTCTCTCGCGTCGGTGGCGGGAGCGAACCGCGCCTCACCGAGGGCGGCCGCCAGCCCGTCGCCGTCGACTCGGAGCCGGTCGCGGAGCGTGGTGCTGAGCTCCGCCGGCGTCGCGCTCCTCGGGACCCGGACGCGCTGGTCGGCGAGGTAGTCCTCGAGCTCGGCGCGGACGGCGCCGGCGACGCGCCGCGGGTCGTCCGTCAGGTACCGGAGGCGGCGCCTGCCGGCCTTCGCGAGCCAGAACAGGGCCAGGACAGCGGCGACCACGCCGAGGACGATCCCCAACAGGCGGACATCGTCAGTGCGGTCCTCGGCGGTCTGCGGGGCCGGGCCGGCGATGCCTCCCGGCGTGCCTCCTCGATCCTCGCCGCGGACGCGGTCGCGATCGTCGGAGGTCGGCGAGCCGCCCAGCTGGGTGCGGAGGACGCTGAGCCCGAGTGCAGCCGCGGCAGCCGGGAAGGTGGCGGTGGCGCCCTCTGCATCGAAGAAGAGCGACGAGGCCGTGTACTCGGCACGGAGGCGTCCTCGTCCCGGTGTCGGGTCGAAGGGCAGCCAGCCGTACCCCTGGAACCAGACCTCGACCCAGGTGTGCGCATTCGTGTCGGAGACCGTGAACTCGTTCGTGTCCTCGTCGTAGCGCCCGGTGCTGAAGCCGGCGGCGACGCGGGCCGGCACGCCGAGGAACCGCAGCATCAGCGCCATCGCTCCGGCGAAGTGCTGGCAGTAGCCGCGCCTGTGGCCGTTCACGAAGGCGACGAGCGGCGGACGCTGGACGTTCTGGGGCGGGTGCTCGTCGTACCTGAAGTCGCCGCTCGACCGGAACCAGGCCTCGAGCGCCACCGCGGCCGCGTACGGGTTCCGCGGGTTTCCGACGACCTCCTGCGCGCGTCGGTAGAGCGGCTCGTACTCCGCGAGCTCGTCGTCGAAGTCGAAGAGCGCTCGGACATCGTCGTCGCGGCCCGGCGTTCCGAACGGGGGCACGGCCAACCCGCCGTTGACCGAAAGGAACGACGAGAAGGTCACGAGCTCGTCCGGATAGCTCGGACGAGACCGACCGAGCTGCTCGGGCGTCGGCTGCGGCGCATAGCTCCACACGGTGTATTGCTGGTCCCGCTCGAGGCGGCCGACGTAGGCGATCCCCGACCCGTAGTCTCCGGCGGACCCCTGGTCATACGCGACCGGCACGCTCGCTCCGACGAGGTGCGTGTCCCGCAGCGCCTCGATCGTCACCTCCTGCCGCAGCCAGTTCTCGGCATCTCTGGCCGCTTCCGGCAGCAGCGGGTCGTTGAGGAGCGAATCGACGCCGGCGCCGCTCGTCGGCTCGAGGAGCTGCGCGTCCTCGCGCCAGTGGTCGTCGAGGAAGACGTCCAGCGTTGTGGAGCGCCAGTACGGCGCCCGCCTTGCCGCCTCGACTGTGAACACCGTCGTCGGCGTCTTCGGGAAGTCGATCCCGTCGTAGTCCGAGTCCCAGACGTACTCGACGCTCACCGGCTTCGCGTCGCGCGTGTACGGCTCCCATCGCTGCCAGTCGAGGAAGCCGCCCTTCGCGACCGCCGGGGAGCTGACGGCCACGAGGGCCGCAACCGCGACGCCGGCGCCGACGAGCAGCGCCTGGGTACTTCCGCGGAGCGCGCCGGGTCGCAGCGCCGCGAGCAGGATCAGTGCGGCGGCGAGCAGCAGCAGGCCGCGCAGCGTCGTCGTGTTCTCGGGGATCAGCGTCGCCGGCCAGGCGACGCCGGCGAACATCGTCCCCGCGGCGAGAATCGGCCGACGGGCGGCGATCGCGAGCGTCGTGAGCAGTGTGAACACGAACGCCGCGACCACGATCACGCCGTGCATCCGGCCGTGCTCCACCGGATCGAAGGGCAGTGCGATCTCGTAGAAGTCGACGACGCCGCTGCCGAAGCGGTTGAAGAGCGGCCCGACGAAGTCGTGGTCGCCGTCGAACGGGCGCGCATCCCAGGGCGACAGGTCGAACGCGAACGAGACGACGACGACGGCCGCGACGACCTCGGCGGCGATCCGCAGCGGACGGCGCGGGATGATCGCCGCGACCACGGCGAGCGTCGCGGCGAGGGAGAAGTGCGCCCCGCGCGTCGGCTCCTCGAGGCTCGACCAGCCGGTCGCGATGAGCAGCGCCGGGAGGAGCGCCAGCAGGCCCGTCCTAGCCATGGGCCACCGCGCTGTCCGGACCGCTCAGGACGCCCTCGAGGGAGTCGCCGCGGCGGAGGACCGCAACCGGCACGCCCGCGCTCTCGAGCCGCAGCACGGCGGCGTCCGACCCGAGCGCGGACTTCCGCCGCCCCGCGAAGGTGGGCGCCTCCACGTAGACGACCGAGACCTGCTGCCGGACCGCGGCGCGGGCGATGATCGCCTCGACGAGCGACGGCCGGAGCGTCGCCGTGACGACTGCGAGATCACGCGCATGCGTCGCGGCGCCTGCCTGGTCGTTCAGCAGCGCCTCGACCGGCCGGCGGCCGTTCTGCTCGGCCGACGCGAGGATCTCGAGCGCCCGAGGCCAGTCGCGGTCGTAGGTGCGGATCGAGATGGAGTCGTCCGCGACGCCGCTCGTCACCACGAGGCGAGCGTGGCGCCCGCGTCTCGCGTGTGCCCAGAGCAGCGAGCCGGCGGCCCGGACCTGCGCATCGAAGCTCGAGTCTCCCGGCGGGCCCGCGCCGTTGCCGGCCTCCGCGTCGAGCACGACGACGATCTCGTCTCGCGGCGCGTCCTCGAGCTCCTTCACCATCAGCTGGTGCCGCCGAGCCGTCGACGGCCAGTGAACGCGACGGAGGGACTCCCCACTCTGGTACTCGCGGACGCTGTGGAGCTCGAACCCGGCCGGGCGACGGAGGAGGATTCGGCCCGCGCCGTGCGCTCGGAGCCCGCGCTCGGCGAACAGCACGTCGAGGCGCGCGAGCCGCGGGTAGACGAGGAGCGGCGACGAGTCGGCGAGCGGCTGCGTCCGCTGGGCGAGGCCGAAGGGGTCCTCGACGACCGCGCGGGCGCCGGTGAAGCGGTAGCGGCCGCGCGGAACTCGCCTCAGGCGGTACACGGCGCGCAGGAATCTCCCGTCGCGGCCAACGACGACCTCCTGGTCTCCGAGCCGCCCCACCGGGTCCTGCAGCATCGCGGTGGCTGGCAGCATCCCGCCGTCGCCCTCGAGCTCGATGCGGACGACCACGTCGTCGCCCTCCAGCGGACGGTCCCGGTCGATCCGGCGGTGGAGCCGAAGCGGCCGCGCGAGCACGTTCGTCCAGATCACGGCTGCGCCGACCGCGAGCAGGATGCCGACGGCGGGCGCGTAGAGGACGTGCGCGCCGAAGGCCCAGGCGCCGAGGTACGTCCCTCCGCCCAGCGCCAGCGCGAACCGGCCGCGGCGGGTGAGCACGCTAGATTGGGACCGGCGTCCGCTCGAGCGCGTCCGCGATCAGCTCGGCCGGCCCTAGGCCGGCGGCGCGGGCCTCGGGGCCGAGGATCAGCCGGTGCGCGAGGACGGGCTGCGCGACGGCCTTCACATCGTCGGGCAGGACGTAGTCGCGGCCCTCCGAGAGCGCGCGCGACTTCGCGACCCGCAGGAGCGCGATGCCGGCCCGTGGACTGGCCCCGAGGTAGAGGCGCTCGTCCCCGCGGGTGTGCCTCAGCAGCGCGACGACGTAGCGGTTCACGCTCTCCTCGACGAAGACGCGCTTCGCGTCCTCGATCAGCGCGACGATCTCGGCGGTGCTCGAGACCGGCTCGAGCGTCTCGAGCGGCGGCTCGCTCGTCTGCTCGTTCAGCATCCGCGCCTCCGCGGCCAGCGCCGGATACCCGATCGAGAGCCGCATCGTGAAGCGGTCGAGCTGCGCCTCGGGCAGCGGGTACGTGCCCTCGTACTCGATCGGGTTCTGCGTCGCGAGCACCATGAACGGCCTGCCGAGCGGGTAGCTGACCCCGTCGACGGTGACCTGGTTCTCCTGCATGCACTCGAGCAGAGCCGCCTGCGTCTTCGGCGAGGCGCGGTTGATCTCGTCGACGAGGAGCAGGTTCGCGAAGACCGGCCCCGGCCGGAACTCGAACTCGTTCGTGCGCTGGTCGAAGACGTTCACGCCGGTGACGTCGGACGGCAGCAGGTCGGGCGTGAACTGGATCCGCGAGAAGGAGCAGTCGAGCGAGCGCGCCAGCGCCTTCGCCAGCATCGTCTTCCCCACCCCCGGGAAGTCCTCGATGATCAGATGCCCCTCGCTGACGAGCGCGAGGACCGCGAGGCGGAGCGTCTCGGCGGGCGCATGGACGACCTGGCCAATGTTCTCGACCACCCGTGCGAGCGTCTCGCCCGAGGCCTCGACCGCGAGCGGGCGTTCCTCAGCCGGCCGCTCTGCCACCGTTCTCCTCGAGCAGCCGCTCGACCTCGTCCCAGATCTCCGCAGCGATCCGACTCTTCGGCGCCCTGTCCACCTTTCGCTCCCCCGCCTCTGAAATGAGTACTACCTCGTTGTCCGCGGACTCGAACCCCACGTCCGAGCCGCCCACATCGTTGTAGACGACCAGATCTGCATTCTTGCCGGTCCGCTTTTCCCTGGCGCGGACCAGCCCGTCCTCCCCGGTCTCCGCCGCGAAGCCGACGAGGACCCTCCCGTTCGCCGACCGGGTGCCGAGCTCGCGGAGGATGTCGTCCGTCGGCTCGAGGCGGAGGTCCCACGCCGCGTCGTCCTTGGGGCGCTTGTCGGCCCGAGCCTCCGCGGGCCGGTAGTCCGCGACGGCCGCCGCCATGACGACCACGTCCGAGTCTGCACGGGCCAGCGTCTCTCGGGCCAGGTCGGCCGCGGTCGGGGCCTGGACGACGTGGACACCTGTGGGCGGATCGATGCTCATGTTCGACGCGATCAGCGTGACGTCGGCGCCGCGGCGGCGCGCCTCCTCTGCGAGGGCAGTACCCATCCGGCCCGACGACCGGTTTCCCACGAAGCGCACGGCGTCGATCGGCTCCCGGGTCCCACCGGCCGTCACGACCACCGTCCTTCCTCGTAACACAGTGTTACTTGCCCCGAGGAGCGCCTGGGCGCGCTCGAAGATCTCCACAGGCTCGGCCATCCGACCGATGCCGCTCTCGCCTTCCGCGAGGTCCCCTTCGCCGGGGCCGACGAGCTCGACACCGCGGGACCGCAGCGTCTCCATGTTCGCCCGCGTCGCCGGGTGGCTCCACATCCGCGTGTTCATCGCCGGCGCGACGAGCAGCGACCCTTCGTGGGCCAAGGCGGCCTCGGCGACGACGTTGTCGGCGATCCCGTACGCGAGCTTCGCCAGCGTGTTGGCCGTCAGCGGTGCGATCACGTAGAGGTCCGCCCGCTGGAGATGCGGGTACAGCTCGGCGTCCGGCTTCCGCCGGGCGAGCGCATGGAACGTCTCCGCGCGAACAAAGCGGTCCGCGCCGGGGGTCACCAAGGGCACCACCTCGTGTCCCGCACGGACGAGGAGCCGCACCAGCTCGCACGCCTTATAGGCGGCGATCCCCCCGGTGACACCGACCAGGACGCGCGCCATGAGGGCTACCTACTTCGTGTAGTCGTGCTTGATCTTGCCCTCGGCGACTTCTTCGAGGGCGATCGTGAGGTAGTTCTTCGAGCGGGACTCGACGAGCGGCGGAGGGAAGTCCTCGAACGTGCCCTCGCCGAGCTGGTGGTGGTAGTTGTTGATCTGCCGGGCCCGCTTCGCCGCCACCAGCACGAGGCCGTAGCGGTCGGGAACGTTCGTCAGCAGCTTGTCGACTCGCGGATAGATCACGTGGCCATGGTAGCGGCCATCCGCTCACGGACGATCTTCTCGACCTGGTCGGCGGCTCGCTGCAGGTCGTCGTTCACGATCACGTGGTCGAAGAGGTCGGCCTCGGTGAGCTGCTGCCGCGCGAGCTCGAGGCGCTCCTCGATCTCGCCGGAACTTTCCGTCGCCCGCGCTCGAAGCCGACGCTCGAGCTCGTCGAAGGTCGGCGCCGTCACGAAGATGGTCACCGCCTCCGGCACCTTCTCCTGGACGTAGCGCGCGCCGTCGGTCTCCAGGTCGAGGAGCGGCACCTTGCCCTTGTCGAGGATCCGGTCGATCTCCGAGCGCAGCGTCCCGGACCGCTGCCCCCACGGGAAGGTGATGTACTCGAGGAACGCCTTCTCGTCGAGCTTGCGGTCGAACTCCTCGTCCGAGATGAACCAGTAGTGGTGCCCCTCGACCTCGTTCGGCCGTTGCTCGCGGGTGGTCGCGGAGACGGCGAGCTCGAGCTCGGGCATGCGGTTCAGCAAGATGCGCTCGATCGAGCCCTTGCCGGCTCCCGACGTCCCGGTGACGACGACGACCGGCGTGGCGGTCGAGCTACCGCCGGAAGAGGCCAATGAGCTCGGCCCGCTGGCGGTCCGAGAGACCTCCCACCGTCTTCGACTGGCTGATCCGCGCCTGTGTGAGGAACCGCGTGGCCTTCACGCGACCGAACTTCGGCACCGCCATGAGGATGTCGAAGACCTTCGCGGTCGCCACGTAGTCCGGCGGCTTCTCGAGGATCTTCTCGATGTCGGCGACGCCGTTCTTGAGGTCGCGCTTGAGCTGCGCCCGCTTCACGCGGATGTCGTTTGCCCGTTGCAGCGCCTCCATGCGCTGGTCGCGTGACCGGGCCGGCGCCTGGGCCTGAGTCTTCACGGAGGCCACGGCGCGGGATACTAACAGCTTGTCGAGAGCGATCAATTCGCCTGAAATGCAGGTGTTTTCGCTGTTGTCCAAATTGGCGGCAAGTCGGTGCGGTCGTGCTCGTGGGCGAGGCCCCGCAACTCCGACGGATCTTTGCACCCGAGGGACTCGGCTGCCTCGAGTACCTCGCGGCGGATCCGCGCGGGCGCGCCGGGATCGGCGAAGAGCGCCGTCCCGACGGCGACCGCGCTCGCCCCAGCGGCGATGAACTCGGCCGCGTCCCGGCCGTTCGCGACGCCGCCCATGCCCACGATCGGCATCCGTGTTGCGCGAAAGGCCGTGTACACGGCCGCGAGAGCGACAGGCTTGAGCGCCGGCCCGGAGTAGCCGCCGACGGCGCGGGCGAGCCGCGGCCGCAGCGTGCGCGGATCGAGCTCGAGCCCGCGGATGGTGTTCACGAGGGACAGTCCGTCGCCTCCAGCGGCCTGCACGGCAAGCGCTGCAGCGCCGATGTCGGGCTGTGCCGGCGAGAGCTTCGCGTAGAGCGGGAGCGGCGTCGCGGCTCGGCAGGCGGCGACGATCTCGGCGGCCGATTCGGGCGCCTCGTCGACGTTCGGGCACGACAGGTTCAGCTCGATCGTCACGTCGTCGAGCCGCGCACAGGTCTCGGCGTACTCGTCCGCGGCGAACCCGCCGACGGAGACCCAAAGCGGGACGCCGAGCTCCCGCAGCCGGGGGAGCACCTCGCCGAGGAAGCGCTCGCGGCCCGGGTTCTGGAGCCCGATCGAGTTGAGCATCCCGTGGTCGGTCTCGGCGATGCGGGTCGGCTCGTTGCCCTCCCGCGGCTCCGGCGTAACCGTCTTCGTCACGAACGCGTCGAGCGAGCGGGCTACGTCCGGTGCGGCCAGCGCGTCGAGGCAGCCGGAGGCGTTAAGCAGCAAGGACGGGACCTTCCAGGCAGAGGCGCCTGTAGGCGCCGTCGACCTCGACCACGCAGCCGTAGCAGGCGCCGTACCCGCAGGCCATCGGCGCCTCCCACGCGAGCTGCGCGCCGGGCGCGAGCTGTCGCACGGCCTCCAGCATCGGCTCGGGACCGCACGCGAGCACGTCATAGCCCGGCTCGAGGAGCTCGGTGACGCGGGTCGGCTCGATGACCACCTCCGCGTTCGGGATCAGCTCCGCCGCCTCGGCATGACGCTCGGTGCGGAATCCGAGGAGGGCCGGCGGACGCGCGAGCCGGTGGGCGAGGTACGGGAAGGGTGCGATCCCGATCCCACCGCCGACGAGCAGCGGCCGGCTCACGTCCAGATCGAAGCCGTTGCCGAGCGGGCCGAGGATCCCGATCCGGTCGCCCGCCTCGAGCTCGGCAAGCGCGTTCGTGCCGGGGCCGATCGGCTCGAAGAGGAACCCCAGCTCGCGAGGCGGCGCGAGCGAGAGGCTCATCGGGCGGGGCAGCACCCGGCCGGGCGCCTCGAGCATGAAGAACTGTCCCGGGATCCCCGGATCGACTTCGCCACGCTCGACCCGCAGCAGCGTGTACGGCCCGACCGGCTCGGTCGCGACAACCCTATGCCGGTCGCGCCTGCGCATCGATCCTCTCCTGGAGCGAGACGACCGCCTCTCCGCGCGCATGGGCAATGGCATGCACGGCGGCCGCAGCGCCGCTCAGCGTCGTGATGCAGGGGATGCGGGCCACGAGCGCCGCTTCGCGGATCCGGTAGCCGTCCGTCCGGGCGCCAGAGCCCTGCGGAGTGTTGATCACGAGGTCGCAGCGCCCGCGGCGAAGCAGGTCGACGACGGTCGCCCCCGCCCCGCCCTCGGTCACCTTACGGACGTGGTCGACCGCGAGCCCGGCGGCAGCGAGCACGCGGGCCGTTCCACTCGTCGCCGCCAGCGAGAAGCCCAGGTCGGCGAGCCCGGCGGCGACCGGCACGACTGCGTCCTTGTCCGCGTCGCACACGGACAGGAACGCCGTGCCGGAGGACGGCAGCGGGCGCCCGGCGGCCCGCTCTGCCTTCGCGAGGGCCGTCGGGTAGTCGACGGCGCTGGCCATGACCTCGCCGGTCGAACGCATCTCGGGCCCGAGCACTGGGTCGGAACCGGGGAAGCGTTGGAACGGAAACACGGCAGCCTTGACACTGACCTGTGACGGGGTCTGACCCCTTTCAACAGCCAGGCGCTCACCCGCTGCGAGCCGGCAGGCCAAGTCGACGAGGTTCCGGCCCGTCGCCTTGCTCGCGAAGGGCACCGTCCGCGATGCGCGCGGGTTCGCCTCGATCACGTAGACCCGCCCGTCGAGCACCGCGAGCTGCACGTTCAGCACGCCGACCACGCCGAGCGCGGGCGCGAGCGTCGAGACGACGTCCTCGATCTCTGCCAGAAGTCCCTCGTCCAGGCCCGGCGGCGGTAGGACGCAGCTCGAGTCTCCCGAGTGGACGCCGGCCTCCTCCACGTGCTGCATGACCGCCGCGACGAAGGTCTCCTGCCCGTCGCACAGCGCGTCGACGTCGATCTCGAGCGCGCCCTCGAGGAACCGGTCGACGAGCACGCGCGACCCCGGCGGCACGCTCGCCGCAACCGTCTCGGCGTCGTAGCAGACGACCATCTGGCGGCCGCCGAGGACGTAGGACGGCCGCACGAGCACCGGGTAGCCGATCCGCTCCGCGACGTCGATCGCCTCGGACTGCGAGCTCGCCATCCCCCACGCCGGCACCTCGATTCCGAGGTCGGCGCAAAGGGCGCCGAACCGCTCGCGGTCCTCTGCGAGGTCGACGGCGTCAAACGGCGTCCCGAGGATCGGGTAGCCGGCCTCCTCGATCGCCCGCGCGAGCTTCAGCGGCGTCTGGCCGCCGAACTGGATCACGATGCCGACGGGCTGCTCGCGCTCGCAGATCGCGAGCACCTCCTCGACGCCGAGTGGCTCGAAGTAGAGCCGGTCGGACGTGTCGTAGTCGGTCGAGACCGTCTCCGGGTTGCAGTTCACCATCACGGTCTCGAAGCCGAGCTGCCGGAAGCTCTGCGCGGCGTGGACGCAGCAGTAGTCGAACTCGATCCCCTGGCCGATCCGGTTCGGTCCCGAGCCGAGGATCACGACGCTGCGGCCGGACGGCGGCGGGGCTTCGTCGGCCTCGCCCCAGGTGGAGTAGTAGTAGGTCGACGCGGCCTCGACCTCGCCGGCGCACGAGTCGACCCGCCGGTACGACGGCCGCACGCCCCACGCCCGCCGCTTCGCCCGCACGAGCCCCTCGCTCGTGTTGCAGTGCTCGGCGATCGCGCGATCCGACCAACCGGCCCGCTTGAGCCGCAGCCAGTCCTCGCCGACCAGCGAATCGAGCGAGGCCACTCTGCCGAGGGTCGTCCGGGCGGCCTCGAGCTCCGCTTCGAACCACGGATGCAGGTTCCGCGGCTCCCAGCCGTCGTCGAGCTCCCTAGCCCGCTGCGCCTTCAGGAAAGCCTCGCTGAACGAGCGGCCGATTCCCATCGCCTCGCCGACCGACTTCATCTGCGTGCCGAGCGTGCGGTCGGCACCGGGGAACTTCTCGAACGAAAAGCGCGGGAACTTCACGACGACGTAGTCGAGCGTCGGCTCGAAGCTCGCCGGCGTCGTCCCGGTCAGGTCGTTGGGGATCTCGTCGAGCGTGTACCCGACGGCGAGCTTCGCGGCGACCTTCGCGATCGGGTATCCGGTCGCCTTCGACGCTAGCGCCGAGGAACGCGACACCCTCGGGTTCATCTCGATCACGCGGAGGGAGCCGGTGCCGCGGTCGCGGGCGAACTGGATGTTGGCGCCGCCGGTCTCGACGCCCACCGCCCGGACGATCGCCGCGGCGGCGTCGCGGAGCTCCTGGTAGGCCTCGTCCGAAAGGGTCATCTGCGGCGCCACCGTCACCGAGTCGCCGGTGTGGACGCCCATGGGGTCGAGGTTCTCGATCGAGCAGACGATCACGACGTTGTCGTTGCGGTCGCGCATGACCTCGAGCTCGAACTCGTCCCAGCCGATCAGCGACTCCTCGACGAGCACCTGGCCGACCGGGCTCTCGTCGAGGCCGCGCTCGAGCAGCTCGACAAGCTGCTCGTTCGAATGCGCCGTTCCGCCGCCGTGCCCGCCGAGCGTGAACGCCGGGCGGAGCACGACCGGGAAGGTGAGCTCGCGCGGGACGTCCTCCCAGCCTGTAACGACCGTCGAGGCGGGCACACGATAGCCGGCGAGCCGCACCGTCTCGCGGAAGAGCTCGCGGTCCTCGGCACGGCGGATGACGTCGAGGCCGGCGCCGATCAGCTCGACGCCGAGGTCCTCCAGCACGCCTGCCTCCGCCAGCTCGAGCGCGAGGTTCAGCGCCGTCTGGCCGCCGAGCGTCGGCAAGAGTGCGTCGGGCCGCTCGCGCTCCAGCACTCCTGCGACGCCGGCGAGGTCGAGCGGCTCGACGTAAGTCCGGTCGGCGAACCCTGGGTCGGTCATGATCGTCGCCGGGTTCGAGTTGACGACGACCGTGCGGAAGCCGTCCTCCCGTAGCACCTTCAGCGCCTGGCAGCCGGAGTAGTCGAACTCGCAGGCCTGGCCGATGACGATCGGCCCGGAGCCGATGACGCAGACAGATTCGAGATCAGGCCGCCTTGGCAAGGCGCGCGCACACCTCCTCGACCCAGGTCTCGAGCAGCGGCCAGGCGTCGTGCGGGCCGGGCCCGGCCTCCGGGTGGAACTGGACCGAGCGGGCGTCGAGCTCCGGGTAGTCCAGCCCCTCGACGGTGCCGTCGTAGAGCGAGACGTGCGTGGCCTCCCGTCCGGCCGCCGGCTTGACGGCGAAGCCGTGGTTCTGAGCGGTCACGAGCACGCGGCCTGTGGCCTTCTCGAGGACGGGATGGTTCGCGCCCCGGTGGCCGAACGGCAGCTTGAACGTCTCGTGCCCGGTCGCGAGCGCGAGGAGCTGGTGCCCGAGGCAGATGCCGAAGACCGGGACCCGCCCGAGCAGCGCTTCCACGGTCGCGATCGGCTCCGCGAGCGGCTCCGGGTCGCCTGGGCCGTTCGAGAGGACGACGCCGTCGAAGCCCGCGAGCTCGTCCGCCCCCGCTGTGGCGGGGAAGACGGTGACCGACGCGCCCGTCTTCGCGAGCCGCCGCAGGATCGAGCGCTTGCACCCGTAGTCCACGACTGCGATCCGCGCCCGCGAGCCGTCCGAGAAGTCGTACGGCTCGGCGCAGGACACCTCCGCGGCGAGCGCACGGCCGGCCATCGGCGCCTGCTCGCGGACGGCGCGCAGCACCTCGTCGAGCGACGCGTCTCCGGCGACGATCGCCGAGCGCATCGCGCCGGCCTCGCGGAGGCGCAGGACGAGCGCTCGCGTGTCGATCCCACTCAGCGCCGGAATGCCGCGCTCGTGCAGCCAGTCCGTCCACGCCGGCCCGCGTGCCTCCCGCATCAGGACGCCGCGCGCGTGGGCCTTGCCCGACTCCGACCGCTCCGGGTCCACGCCGTAGTTGCCGACCATCGGCGCCGTGAAGCAGACGATCTGCTCCGCAAAGCTCGGGTCCGTGACGACCTCCTGGTAGCCGGTCATGGCCGTCGTGAACACGGCCTCGCCGAACGCGAACGTCGGTGCGCCGACCGACTCGCCGCGGAAGACGGTCCCGTCCTCGAGCGCAAGGAAGCCGTTCACGCCTCGAACACCGTTCTGCCGGCGGCGACCGTCATCCGCACCCTGCCGGTGAGGCGCTCGCCGAGGAGCCAGGAGTTCGAGGAGCGGGACCGGAAGCCGTCCTCCTCTACGCGCCAGACCGCCTGCGTGTCGAGCAGGACGAGGTTCGCCGGCTCGCCGACCGCGATGCGCGGCACCGGCAATCCGTAGATCTCGGCGGGCCCGGTAGACATCCGGCGCAGCAGGACCTCGAGCTTCACGAGCCCCGGCTCGACGAGCTTCGTGTAGAGGACCGCGAACGCCGTCTCCAGCCCGGTCACGCCGAACGGCGCCGCCTCGAACGGGACGTCCTTCTCGTGCCGAGCGTGCGGTGCGTGGTCGGTCGCGATCGCCTGGATCGTCCCGTCGCGCAGCCCCTCGACGAGGGCGGCCCGGTCGTCAACCGACCGCAGCGGCGGGTTCATCTTCAGGTTCGAGTCGAGCGAGCGCACCGCCTCGTCCGTGAGGCACAGGTGGTGCGGCGTCACCTCGGCGGTTGCTCTGACGCCGGCGGCGCGTGCGTTCCGCACCGCCTCGACGGACTCGCGCGCCGAGAGATGCAGGAGGTGCAGCGGACGATCCTCGTAGGCCGCGAGCGAGAGGTCCCGCTCGACCATGAGGCTCTCGGCGACCGACGGGTAGCCGGCGAAGCCGAGCTCCGCCGACACGGCACCCTCATGCATCTGGCCGCTCCGAGAGAGCGTCGGCTCCTCGCAGTGGAGCGCGAGTGGGCGATCCGTCACGGCGCCGTACTGGAGCGCGCGGCGCATCAGCCCAGGCGCCATCACCGGCCGGCCGTCGTCGCTGAACCCGGCTGCGCCGGCGTCGGCCAGCTCGGCCATCTCTGTGAGCTCGGATCCCTCCTGGCCCTTCGAGATGGCGGCCAGGAAGCCGATCGGGATGTCGGCTTCGGTCTGCGCGGCCTCCGCGAGCGAGCCGAGCACCGAGGCCGAGTCCACGACCGGGTCCGTGTTCGGCATCGCGAGGATCGCGCAGTAGCCGCCGGCCGCAGCCGCCTGGGTGCCGCTTGCGAGCGTCTCCTCGTCCTCCCGCCCGGGCGTCCGCAGGTGCACGTGCGGGTCGACGAACGCCGGCGCCAGGATCAGCCTCTCGCCGTCGACGATCCGATGCGAGTTCGGATCGAGCCGCGAGCCCAGCTCGGCGATCGTCCCGTTGTCGACGCGAACGTCGAGGACGCCGTCGACCTCGCCGGCCGGATCGAGCACCCGTGCGCCGCGGACGATGAGGTTCTCGCCGGGAGCCGCCTTCGAGAACAGCATCACGCCACCTCCGTCAGCTGTGCGGCCTTGACGCCAACCGGGCCGCTCGTCAGCAGGTCGTAGAGCACGGCCATCCGGGTCACCAGGCCGGCGCGCACCTGGGTCTCGATCAGCGCATCGGCCGCGTCGGCCACCCGCGGGTCGATCTCGACGCCGCGGTTCATCGGGCCCGGGTGCATGACCTTCTGGCCCGACCGGAGCCGCTCCGGGGTGACCCCCCAGCGCTCGGTGTACTCCCGGAGGCTCGGCACGTAGTTGGCGCCTTCGAGCATCCGCTCGCGCTGCATCCGGAGCACGTAGACGACGTCGGCCGCGGCGATCGAGCCGATCTCCGTCGAGGTCTCGCACCCCATCGCCTCCACCCCGCGCGGGATGAGCGTCGGTGGCCCGACGAGCGTCGTCCGCGCGCCGACGAGGTCGAGCGCCTGGATCAGCGACCGCGCGACGCGCGAGTGGAGCACGTCGCCGACGATCGCGACGTGCAGGCCTTCCAGCCGTCCGAACTCCTCGCGCAGCGTGTAGAGGTCGAGCAACGCCTGGGTCGGGTGCTGGTGCTTCCCGTCGCCCGCGTTCACGACGTGCGCGGTCGTCACCTTCGCGACGAAGTGCGACGCCCCGATCTGCGGATGGCGCATGACGATGACGTCCGGGTCGTAGGCGCCGAGCGTCAGGGCCGTGTCCTTCAGGGACTCGCCCTTGTCGACCGCCGATCCCGAGGCCTTGATCGACATCGTGTCCGCCGAGAGCCGCTTCGCCGCGAGCTCGAAGCTCGACGACGTCCGTGTCGACGACTCGTAGAAGACGTTGACGACGAGCCGGCCGCGGAGCGTCGGCAGCTTCTTCATCTCGCGCTCGAGCGACCGCGCGAAGCTGCGCGCGGTGGCGAGCAGCCGCTCGATGTCGTCTCGGGACAGGTCGGCGACGGACAGGAGATGCCGCCGCTCGGCCGGTGCCGGCGGCAGCAGGTCGTCGCGCATGACGCGGATGTCACCCATGGCGTTCCTCCGGGTTCGGGACGAGCAGGACGCGGTCGACCTCGTCGACCTCGACGAGCTGCACCTGGACGCGCTCGCCGCGGGAGGTCGGCAGGTTCTTGCCGACGTAGTCGGGACGGATCGGAAGCTCTCGGTGGCCGCGGTCGGCGAGGCAGGCGAGTTGCACGCGAGCAGGGCGCCCGTAGTCGAAGAGGGCGTCGATCGCCGCGCGGATCGTGCGGCCCGTGTAGAGGACGTCGTCGACGAGGACGCAGGTCATCCCCTCGAGCGGGAAGTCGAGGCGCGTGGAGCGGACGACCGGCTGCGCCTGCTTCGGCGGCTCGCCGCCTCGCACCTGAACGTCGTCGCGGTAGAAGGTGATGTCGAGCGACCCGGAGGCGAGCTCCTCGCCGCTGAACTCGTGGATCAGCCGGCGGAGCCGGTGCGCGAGCGGGACGCCGCGCGTGTGGATGCCGATCAGCGCCACCCGCTCGAGGTCCGGGTTGCCCTCGATGATCTCGTGCGCGATCCGCGTGAGCGTCCGTGCGATCGCGGCCTCGTCCAGCAGGACCCGTGCGCTCGTCTGGGCAGGCAGCGTCAACCGCTCTCCTTTCCGGCCTCTCCGGACCGAGTTAAAGGACGTGGAGCGAGCGGGACCCTACAGGGGCGGGCGGACGACGTCCGTCACGGTGGTTCAATCTCGCGATGACCCCGGAGGAGCGGGTGCACGAGAGCTTCGGCCGCCAGGGCCTGATGACGACCCTCGGCGCCCGGATCACGCACGTCGACGCGGGCGAGGTGGACGTCGAGCTGCCGTTCGACGAGCGCCTGACCCAGCAGCACGGCTACCTGCATGCCGCCGTCCTCTCGGCGGCACTCGACAGCGCGTGCGGCTACGCGGCGCTCACGCTCATGCCCGCGGACCGGGCGGTGCTGAGCGTCGAGTTCAAGGTCAACCTGCTCGCGCCGGCGATCGGCGAGCGCTTCCTCGCGCGCGGACGAGTGCTTCGGTCGGGACGGACGCTCACCGTCTGCCGCGGCGACGCGGTCGCGTTCACCGGCGACGAGGAGCGGCACGTCGCGACGATGACGGCGACGATGATGGCCGTCGCGTCCGCCGGCGAGCGCGTCGACTAGGAGGCCCGCTCCGCCACGACTACCAAGAGGTGCTGCCTGGCCTCCACGGTCTCGGGAAGCTCCCGCTCGGCGCGCGCCAGCCCCGCCGCGTACTCGGGCTCGTCCAGGAGTTGGAGCGTCGAGATGAACCGTCCTCGGAGCCGTTCGAGGATCCAGTCGCGCCGCAACGTCGTCGTCTGGGTGACGGGGTGGGTCTTCGGCGCGAACCCGGCGGCGCGGAGGTCCTCTTCGAGCTCGTCCCGCGTGGGGAACCGCGCGCGGTCGATCTGCGGGATCGAGGGGAAGAACGGGTTGAGGTAGTAGTCGTCGAAGTGGCGGTGGTCGAAGGTGACGATCGCGAGGCGCCCGTCGTCCGCGAGGACCCGGTGGAGCTCGGCGAAGGCGCGGGGCCGGTCGAGGACGTGGACGACGAGCGCGGTGACAGCGCGCTCGAACCAGCCCTCCTTGAACGGCAGCGCCTCCGCACGTGCGACCTTCGCGTTGACGCCCCGCGCACGCGCCAAGGCGACCATCTCGTCGGAGGGGTCGACGCCCCACACGCGCGAGCCGCGTTCCGTGAGCGCCGCCGACCAGCGACCGGTGCCGCAGCCGAGGTCCAGCACGCGCCGCCCGAGCAGGTCGGCTTCTCGGACGACGAGCTCGAAGAGCGACCACCAGCCCTCGTCCTGAGGCCGCAGCTCGTCGTAGCGAGCGGCGACCCTGCCGTAGTCAGGCGTCCGAGACGATGTCCTCGGGATCGCTCAGCGACTCGATCGCGTGGATCGCCGCCTCGAGCGAGGTCTCGGGGACGAGCACCTTCTGCGGCCCGTCGTCCACCTCGCGCGGGTGATGCTCCGTCGCGGGCTCGAGCTGGGTGTCGATTCCGGCGGCGCGGAGCATGGTCTCGAGCTCCTCCGCCTCGGTGACGTCGCCGGCGACGGCGACCTGCACCATCCTGGTCATCGCGGTGCCTCCTCGACGGTCGGAACGGCCTCGGGCTTCGGAGCCTGTTGGGGATGCCGGTGCGTAGCTCCTCCCTTCACGAGCTCTGGCGCACCCCGCTCCTGGAACGGGACGACGATGATATCCAGGTCACGCGGCACGACGGTGTCCGGGAAAACGGTCTGGGCCTCCCGCTCGATCTCGCCGCCGAAGTACCGGTTCGAGAGGTGCGTGAGGGCGAGCATCCCGACCTCCGCGTCGCGCGCCACCTCCGCCGCCTCGAGGGCCGTCGAGTGGAGCGTCTCGTGCGCGCGCTCCCGCTCCTCCTCGGCGAAGGTCGCCTCGTGGACGAGCAAATCCGCGCCTCGCGCCGCGTCCACGATCGACCGCGAGTACGCCGTGTCGGCGGCGATGACCACCTTGCGGCCGGGCCGCGACGGGCCGAGCACCGTGTCGGGCGTGATCACGCGTCCGTCCGGAAGCGTCACCGACTCCCCGCCCTGCAGCGCCCCGCGCTCCGGGCCCTCAGGGATCCCGAGCGCGTCGGCGGCGTCGACGTCGAAGCGGCCCGGCCGCGGATGCTCGACGAGCGAGTAGCCGACCGCGGACACGCCGTGGTTCACGGCGAAGGCGTGGATGGCGTACTCGCCCCGCTCGAGCGCCTCTCCAGGCTCGAGCTCGACGAGGTCGTAGTGGTAGGTCAGCTTCCCGAAGATCCTGCGCAGCGCCGAGAAGAGATCGTGGAGCCCACGCGGGCCGTAGATCGTGATCGGCAGCTCGCGCCCGCGGAGCGCGAACGTCTTCAGCATCCCCGGGAGGCCCAGGTAGTGATCGGCGTGGTAGTGCGTGAGGAAGATCTCGCGCAGCTCGATCAGGCCGACGTTCGAGCGGAGCAGCTGCCGCTGCGTCCCCTCCGCGCAGTCGAAGAGGAGCCGCTCGCCTCCGCGCCGGAGCAGCATCGCCGTCGGCGCCCGCTGCGCCGTCGGCATCGAGCCTGAGGTGCCGAGGAAGACGAGATCGAGGTCCACGGAGCGGAGTCTAGGAGCCTCCTGGCGGCCCCGGCACGCACCCTTTTGGGGGAGGCTCATCCCTCGAACGGGCCCGATAACGCGTTAGTGCGGCCGTGAAGAGTCTTTCGATGACACAGCGGGTGGGGCGCTCGCTCACGCTCTTGCGCGTTTTCGTGGTCGCGAGCGGAGTGCTGCTCGCCGTCGCCGCGATCGCGCTCGGCATGCTCCTGACGGATCGCGTCCGGGGCCAAGCGCTCCAGGACGCGAAGCTCAGCCTGACCCAGTACGCGAACGGCGTCCTGAACGAGCAGCTCCTGCGCGACAGTAAGGTCGTGGTCCGGCGGCGCATGCCGCCGCTCGTCGAGCACGACCTGCAGTCCCGTCCGGACGTCGTCAGCGTCAAGGTCTGGACGAGGGACGGCGTCCTCGCGTGGACGAACCTCGCACCCGAGCGGATCGGCCGCCGGTATCCGGTCGAGGGCCACATGGCCGAGACGATCGAGACCGGCGAGGCCGAGGCCGAGCTCGAGGCGCTCGGGCACGAGGAGGAGAACGCGGCTGAGGCCGGTCTCGGCCTCGACCGCGTGCTGGAGGTCTACGCGCCCATCCGCGCGGGCCGCAGGATCGCCGGGGTGTACGAGATCTACGCCGATCCGTCCAGCATCGAGGCGTCGATCGCCGACGGGAAGCGGGCGATCTGGATGACGACGCTCGTGATCTTCGCGGTCGTCTGGGCGCTGCTCCTGGCGCTCGTTCGCGGCGCCTCCGAGCTCCTCCGACGGCAGACCGATCGCCTGCGCGCCAGGTCCCGCGAGCTGATGGAGTCGTACGCGCGGCTCGAAAAGAACTCACTCGAGGCGATCGAGACGCTGAACGCGACGGTCGAGGCCAAGGACCCCTATACGGCCGGCCACTCGCAGCGCGTCCAGCAGATCGCGCTCGCGGTCGGCGCCCAGATGGATCTCGACCCCGCCCGGCTGGACGCACTGAAGTACGGCGGTCTCCTGCACGACATCGGCAAGCTCGCGGTGCCCGACGCCGTGCTCACGAAGCCCGATCGGCTGACGGCGGACGAGTACGACGTCATCAAGCGGCACTCGGAGGAGGGCGCGCGCATCGTCGGCAAGCTCGGCCGCCTGCACGACGCCGTTCCGATCATCCGGCACCACCACGAGCGCTGGGACGGCGCAGGCTATCCCTCCCGCCTCGCCGGCGAGTCGATCCCGCTCGAGGCGGCGATCGTCGGCCTCGCCGACGCATGGGACGCGATGACCACCACGCGGCCGTACCACCGGGCGCTCAGATTCGAGGAGGCCGTGGCCGAGATCCGCAACGGCCGTGGCACGCAGTTCGCCCCCGCGGTCGTGGACGCGTTCCTGGCCGTGCTGCGGACACAGCCCGGAGTTCTCGCGCTCGACGAGTCGGCCCGCGCCGAGCGGCACCTCCAAGCCGTCGGCTAGGGCAGCAGCAGGACCTGGCCCGGCGTCAGGCTCGAGCCGGCCAGCGCGTTCTCCCGCTTGATCGTCCAGACGCCCTGCCGTGGATCGCCGTTGTAGTGCTCGGCGGCGATCGACCACAGCGTGTCGCCGGCCTGCACGCGGTACGGCTGCGGCGTCCCGGTCGCCTCGGAGACGCGGGTGAGCACGCTCCAGGCGAGCACCATCACGAGGAAGACGACGAATGCCATTCGCACGAACATATGTTCGTCATGCTACAGAACGTATGTTCGGACGTCAAGCTCTCCGCCGTTCACCTCCAGGACGATCATCCCGTGGTGCGGCGCAGACCGCCGCTCGGTCGGGCTTCCGGGGTTGAGGATCCACACCTCGCCGAGCTGTCGAGCTTCCGGGATGTGCGTGTGGCCGTAGACGACGGCGTCGCAGCCGGGAAAGCGCTCGACGAGCCGCTCCGCCCGCCCTGCCCCCGGCCCGCCGTTGTGCACCATCCCGATCCGCGCGCCCTCGTGCTCCACGACGAGCTTCGGCGGCAGGATCGACCGCAGCTCCTGCTCGTCCATGTTTCCGACGACGCCGTCGACCGGCGCGATCTTCCGGAGCTCGTCGTACACCGCCTTCGTGACGAAGTCGCCGGCATGGAGGATCCGGTCGGCCTCACCGAGCAGCCGTGCGCACTCGTCCGGGAGCCGCCGCGTCCCGCGGGGCAGGTGCGTGTCGCTGATGACGGCGAGCTTCAGGACGCGCCGTTCAGGAACGCGCCGTCCCTGTAGACGAGCTCGCCGTCGGCGTAGACCTCTCCCCCGTCCCTGAGGTCGCAGACGATGTCCCAGTGGAGGCCGGACTTGTTCAGCCCGCCGGTCCCGGGCACGGAGCGGCCGAGCGCCATGTGGATCGTGCCGCCGATCTTCTCGTCCAGCAGGAGGTTCCCGGTGTACTCGGTGATCGCGTCGTTCATCCCGAACGCGAACTCGCCGACCCGCTTGGAGCCGTCGTCGAGCCCGACCATCTCGCGCAGGAAGTCCTGTCCCCGGTCGGCCGTGGCCTCGACGACCTCGCCACCCTCGAAGCGGAGACGGACGCCGTCCGCCTGGCGCCCGCGCATCATCGCCGGAAAGGTGAACTTGATCGTCCCCTCGACGCTCGTCTCCTCCGGGCCCGTAAAGACCTCGCCGTCCGGGAAGTTCCGGAGGCCCTTCGCCCGGATCCACTGGCGGCCCTCGACGCCGAGCTTGATGTCGGTCTCGTCGCCCACGATGCGGATCTCGCGCACGCCTTCCAGGAACGAGCCGACTCGCTCGAGCCGGTCGCCGAACGTCGTCCAGGCCGCGACCGGGTCGTCCTGGTCGAGGAACGCCGCCCGGTAGAGGACGTCCTCGAACTGGCGCAGCGACATGCCCGCGTCCTGCGCCGACGCCTGGGTCGGGTAGCCGCAGATGACCCAGCGGAACTCGCCCGACGCCGAGCGCTCGAGATAGCGGTTCTGGATGGGCTCACGGGCCTTCAGCCGGCGTCCCATCCTCGCCGGGTCGACGTTCGTCAGGCGCTTCGTGTTCACCGGCGCGTCGATGACGACCCAGACATCGCCCTCCTCGACCTTCCAGCGGAGATCCGGAGCGATCCACTCGAGCTGCGCGTCGTTGCCCTCGCGGAGGAGCGCCTCCTCCGCCTCGTCCAGGGCGATCAGCGCCTCGGGGTGGCCGCCGGCGCGAAGCGTCGCGCCGTAGAGCTCCCGCAGGAGCGGCGACGCCTGGCCCACCGACTCGAGGAGAACCCTGTCGCCTTCGCCGATCTCCACGGAGTAGCCGACGATGACCTCGGCGAGCTTCGCGTGGCGCGCGTCAAGCACGTGCGACCGCCGGCTCCGCGACGAACGAGCCGGCCTTCCAGACGAGCTCGCCGTCCGCGTAGACCTCGCCTTCCTGGCGGAGGTCGCAGATGAGATCCCAGTGGAGGTCGGACTTGTTCTCGGTTCCCGCCTCGTCGAAGCCGCCGCCGAGCGCGACGTGCATCGTCCCGCCGATCTTCTCGTCGAACAGGATGTCCCGCGTGAAGCGGTCGATCTCGTAGTTGAGGCCGAACGCCACCTCGCCGAGGACACGCGCGCCGGAATCGGTGTCCAGCAGCGCGCGCAGATACTCCTCCCCGCTCGTCGCCTCCGCGTGGACTACGTGGCCGTCCTCGAAGCGCAGCCGCACGTTCTCGACCTCCTGGCCCTGGAAGACGGACGGGAACGCGAAGTAGATCTCGCCGCTCGTGCCCGTCTCGACCGGGCTGGTGAACACCTCGCCGTCCGGCATGTTGTGCTTGCCGTCCGACGGCAGCCAGCGGCGGCCCTCGACGATGAGCCGCAGATCGGTCTTCGGGCCGACGATCCGCAGCTCGCGGACGCCTTCCAGCTCCTGCGCCCGGGCCGTCAGCGTCTCGGAGACGCCCTGCCAGTGGGCGATCGGGTCGTCGCCCTCGCGCGTATGGCACGCGCCGTGCACGAAGTCTTCGTAGTCGGCGAGGGACATCTCCGCGTCCTGCGCATGGGCCTGGCTCGGGTAGAGCGTCCCGCACCAGGCGAGCTCGCCCGCGCTGATCCGCTCCCAGCGCCGGTTGACCATCCGGTAGTGGGTCGAGAGCTGGCGCCGGCGGCGCTCGGGATCTGCGCGTGTGAGCGCCCGCGTGTTGACGGTGCCCCAGAGCGACGTCCACGCGTCCAGCTGCTCGCTCGCCATGAGCTCGAGCTCCGGGATGTGCTCGAGCTGCTCGTCGGAGGCGTGCTCGAGCGCGAGCTCGTCGAGCCCTGACGGGGAGATCCTCGTGTAGGGATGCGCGCCGCGCCGGAGCGCCGCCCGGTACAGCGCGACGGCAAGCGGCGCGGAATGCTCCTCGCCGTCGATCCGGTAGACCTGCCCCTCCCGGAGGTCGAGCGAGTAGCCGGCGATCAGCTCCGCGAGGTTCTCGACGCGCGGATCGCGCACTAACGGGGTTTCCCGACCGCGAAGGGCCGCGAGACGAGAGCGGTCGTCCGCGTCGGGTTCATCTCGGCGCGGAGCCGGAGGGCGAAGACGTAGTAGCCGGCCTTGAGGCGCTTGCGCTTGAACCGGACGAAGGCGCCCTGGTGCGCCCGAACCTTGGTCTTCGCGGTGAGCACTGGCTTCGGCGAGCGCCGAATGCCGACGGCCGCGAGCAGCTTCTTCCGCGCCGCCACGCTCAGACGGCGGCTCTTCAGCCGGTACATCGCGCCGGTGACGAGGCTTGCCTCCTCCGACCCCGCGACGAAGGTCCAGTTCGTGTCGCCGGCAGAGCGGCGCCGTTCACCGAACTTCGCGGTCGCGCCGACCACGACGGTCGAGTGCCGCCAGCGCACGGCGCGGCGGGTGCACCTGGCCAGCCCGCGCGCGAGCATCGACTTCACGGAGTTGTAGGACGGACGCCTAGTCCCGTCCGCCCGCATGAGCCCCGCCTGCCAGCGATCGAGGTCGGGCTCGTCGACGAGGCCGTAGTAGAGCATCGACCGCACGGACTCGTCGCAGGCGTAGTACGGGATCAACGCCGAGTAGACGTCGGACTGGTGGCGCTCCTCCGCGAGGCGCGGGACCGACTCGCGGCCGTAATAGGCGCCCCTCGAGCTGTCCGGGATGACGGTCTGCCAGCCGATCTCGTTCAGCCGGAAGCGGAGCGGCGGGCGCGCTGCGCGTGAGACCGGGCGCCCGGCCTCCTGGAAGACCGGCTGCGCGGTTCCGCGGAACGCGTCCCAGATCGCCTGCTTGATCCGGCCCAAGTTCGGGGTGCCCGCGTTCGGCCACCGGTAGCCGACGAGGAAGGTGTCCGTGTTCGAGTTCGGGTGCGGGTGGAACGCCAGCTCGTCCATGATCGGCCGCTTGCGCCTCAGCGCGCGGTACGCGACGCCCATGTCGCGGATGCACCGCACCGGCGAGGTGGACGCGTTCGTCGCCGCGAGCGCGTTGTCGTTCCCGCGCGGCGACAGTGAGACGCCGAGGACGGTGATGGACGTGCTGACCGCCTTCAGGGCGTCGTAGGCCTGCGCCAGAACGCGCGCGTACGCCGTGCACGCGAGGCCGGCGCCGCGGGTGCTGAACTGCGGCTGCCAGAACCGCGGCTGGTTCGGCTCGTTGCCGACCCCGATGTCCTTGATCTGCGGATAGGTTCGCGCGACCTGGGCGACGAAGGCGACGAACTGGTTCGTCACGGCGCCGGAGCCGAAGAGCGCCCTCGCCCGGCTCGGCGCGATCACGATCGAGAGCCGGATCCCCGCCGCGGTCGCGTTGGCGACGTAGCGGTCGAGGGAGGCCTGGTCGCGGATTGTCGTCGGATGCTCGGGATCCCAGGCGAGCGTAATCCGGTTCTCGGTGAGGCCGACGTCGCGCATGTCCGCCAGGAACCGCGCGCCCCCGTCGGCAGCCATCTTCCCGCGGTCGTCGGCCACCCCGACCGTGACGTCGGCGACCGCCGGCGCGGCAAGGCCGAGCGCCCCGCAGGCGCAGGCCAGAGCCACGACGGTGTTCCTAAACCCCCTCATTCCTCAGCGAAACCGCATCAGTCTGCCACGGCCCGCAGGACGTCGTCCAGGAGTCGGTCGGCGCCGAACCGAACCGGATCGTCCGTTGGCAGGCCCGTCTCCGCGGCGACTCGCGCGATCTCGGCGCGCGCGTCTTTCTCGCCCAGCCCGCCCGTGTGCAGGGCGACCGCCACGACCCGAGCGGGGCGCAGCCGCAGCGACGAGCGCTCGTGGAGTTCGATCAGGTCGCGAAGCTCGGGCAGCGGATGCTCGGGGTAGCCCTCGACGTGCGTCGCCCGCGCCTTGTGGACGAGGACGTATGCGTGCGGCGCGCTCCCGTGGATGAGGCCCATCGTCACCCCGGAATACGCCGGATGGGCCAGCGATCCCTGCCCCTCGACCCAGAGGAGCTCTCCACCCCGCCCCGCTCCCTCGACGACGAGCCGCTCCGCGGCGCCGGCGAGGAAGTCCGCCACCACCGCGTCGATCGCGATCCCCCAGCCCGCGATCGCGATCCCGGTCTGCCCCGTCGGGACGAAGACGGACTTCAGGCCTCGGTTGCGAGCTGCGAGGTCGAGCTCGACCGCGACGGTCTTCTTTCCGATCGCGCAGTCCGAGCCCACCGTCAGCACGATCTTCGCCGGGACCTCCAGGTTCTCACCGGTCGGGACGCTCAGGTCCGGCGGCGGTTTCCGGAGGTCGCGGAGCTCGACGCCGTGCTCGCGCGCCAGCTCGGTGAGCTCCGGGTCCTCGCTGATGAACTCGTGCAGGCCGCTCTCGACGTCGAGGCCGGCGCGGATCGACGCCTTCAGGAGCTCGCGCCAGGCGGGCGGGAACCGCCCGCCCTGCGTGGCGACGCCGACGGTCGCCGTCGTCGGCCCGTGCGCCATCGCATCGTCGACGGTGCCGACGATCGGGACGCCGCGGTAGCTCTCCCCCGCCCGCTCCGAGTCGAGGATCGCCACGACGGGGTCCGGCGCGTAGTGGACGATGCCGCGCATCGTCTTGCCGTAGTGCTCGTCGCCGGACTTGCCCTCAGCGAGGACTAGGTACTTCTTGCCGGACGCCAAGTCCTGGGTTGGTCGAGGGAAGCTGGACGCCGTCGACGAGCTCCACGCCCGGCCACGGGTCGTCCGCGATGAGGACGTTCCCGTCCAGGTCGACGTGGTCGCAGAGGCTCGCGATCGTTGCACCGGCGGCGATCCCGAGGCCTGACTCGATCATGCAGCCGAGCATCACACCGAGCCCGAGCGCCCGGGCGGCGTGCGCCATGCGGACCGCCTCGCGGATCCCGCCGGACTTTGCGAGCTTGATGTTGATCCCGTGCGCCCGCTCGCCGCACGCCTCGACGTCGGCGAGCGTGTGGCAATCCTCGTCGACGTAGATCGGAAGCGGCGAGGCGGCTTTCAGCTTCGCGCCGTCGGGGTCGCCTGCCCTCAGCGGCTGTTCCACGTAGTCGACGCCGAGCTCCGCGAGCTGCGGGATCGAGTCGAGCGCCTCGTCGAGCGTCCAGTACTCGTTTACGTCCACGCGGATCGGGCTGGGCCACACCTCGCGCACGGCCTTGACCCGCTCGACGTCCCGTCCGTCCCGCCCGCCGAGCTTCAGCTTCAGGCTCTTGAACTCCGTGACGCGTTCCGCCTTGCCGGCCATCTCGTCGGGATCGCCGAGCCCGATCGTCCAGGAGCTGGGCGGGCCTTCTCGCCGTAGGCCGAGGAAGCGGTAGACCGGGAGCCCGGTGACCTTGCCGCACAGGTCGTGCAGCGCGGCATCGAGCGCCGAGCGCGCCGCGAACTCGCGCAGCGGCCACCGCGAGGTGATCTCGTCGAACGCAAAGGGGTCCTCGCCCAGCGTCTCAGCGACCTCCTCGACGTAGGCGACCGCGGACTCGCCGGACTCCTCGTAGCGCTCGATCGGCGCTCCTTCGCCGTAGCCGGTCGTCCCTTCGTGCTCGATCTCGACCCAGACGACCTCTTCCTCGGTCATCGTCTCGCGCGCGATCACGAACGGCTCCTTGAGCGGCAGCGAGGCGATCCGGGCCGAAACGTGCACGGCGCGGACTCTAGTGAGCCGGCGACCCGACGCTCAAGGCAAGTGTCGTCCCGGTCGAAGACCTCATCGCGGCAGATGACGAGCTACGAGCGGGGTCCGGAAACTGAGCGCTGGTATCAGGCGTCGCGCCTGATCCTCGCCCTGCGGCTTGGGTTCATCGCCCTCGCCTCGCTTGCGGGATGGCAGGGCCACTGGACGTTCGTCGCGCTGTCCATCACGCTGCTCGTTGCCTCCGAGGCTCTCCGCTTGGCGGCGGTCGTCGTCGACGAGGCGCGCTCCTTCGGCGAACCGGTGCAGCTCGTCCTGCGGCGCCGAGCAGCCCGGATCCTCAGAGGCCTTTACCTGCTCTGGCTGGCGATCTCGACAGTCCTGCTCGTCTTGGTAGCGATCGGCGGGTTCCAGCGAGAGGATCTCGTGCTCCTCGCCGGGGTCTTGCTCGTTCTCGGTGTGCTTTTCCTCATGCAGTGCGGGGCCGCCGCGCGCGGTGTAGGTGGTGGGCTCACGTCCCATCAGAAGGCTGCCCTGGCCATTGCCGGCTCCGCGATCCTCTTCGGTGCCTCCGCGGCGGCATGGCTGGTCTTCCGCCCCGCCGGGACTAGCGGCTTCGAGCGCGAAGCGACGAGGATCTGCGAGACGTACGCCCCGCGAATCGCAGCGGCGACGGGACCCGAGGTCGCATTCGCCGAGCGGCAGCACATGCGTGTGGAGCTGTCGTCGATTGCTCCGCCTTCGGACAGGTTCGATCGGCTCGTGTTCGCGAATTGGCTCGCTGCCCTCCAAGCGGCGGAGGTGGCCCACGCGACCGGCGACGACGCGCGTGCGGCGCGGATGGATGTGATCGCGGGGCGAGGCGCGGTCGAGCTGGGCGTCGGCGACGCGTGCGCAGCCGGGCCGGCCGACGGCCGCGAATCTACTGCTGCTCGCTCTGACGAACCCAGAGCGTGACGAGCCGCGCCACAAGCGTGACGAGGAAGATCTGCCCCGTCAGCGCCTCGAGCACCGTCAGCGCCTGAGGAAGACCGACCGCGGGCGAAAGATCCCCGAACCCGAGCGTCGTCAGCGCGACGAAGCTGAAGTAGAGGTACTCGGACTGCGCGTGCGGCCCCGGCTGGGCGAAGAACGGCCCCTCGCGGAGCTCGTCGACCGCGAGGTAGACGAACGCGAAGAGCAGGCCGACGAGCACGTAGGCGCAGAGGGCGCCGAAGACCGTCTCGTGCGTGACCCGGCGGTGCTGCAGCGTTCGGCTGATGGTCACCGGCAGCGTTGCGGTCACGAGCAGGACGACCGGCAGGAGGTAGGTCAGGCCGATCACCGACTCGGAGTTCACGAAGAGGACGATCGGAGCGAGCGCCACACAGGCCGCGATCGAGACGACGTGCCGCCGCTTCAGCGTCGTCCCGGCGTCGGGGTCGCTGATCGCGACCACGAGCGCGACCGCCGCGAGCAAGGTGCTGACGACGGCGCCCCACCGCGGGTCGTCGATCAGCTCGAGGAAGAAGAAGTTGGCGAGCAGCAGCACGAGAAGGCTCGCGTTGCTGTCGACGATCCGGAAGAGGGTGCGTCCCACGAGGCGGCCGAGCTTAGGGCACCACAGCGCTGGCGCAGATGTCGATAGTGGTCCGGCGCGTTCGTCGACTTGGTACACCGACGAGAGAGGAGCGACGATGAAGTACCTACTGCTGATCTGCTGGAACGCCGAGCGGATGGACGGCCAGACGGAGCCTGACCCGAGCGAGCAAACGGAGCCGGAGAGCTTCCCCTGGCTCGACGACCTGCAGGCTCAGGGCAAGTGGATCACGGGCGACCAGCTCGCGCCGCCGAAGCGTGCCCGTTCCGTCCGGGTCCGAGACGGGAAGACGATGGTCACCGACGGCCCCTTCACCGAGACGAAGGAAGTGGTCGGCGGGTTCGACCTCATCGAGTGCAGCAGCCTCGATGAGGCGGTCGAGATCGCCGCCGGGCATCCGGTCGCCCAGATCGGAACGGTCGAGGTTCGGCCGCTGTGGGGAAACTAAGCCCGGCTGCGCCGGTTCTGTGCGGCACGAGGCCAGATACGCCCGGTTTCGCGTCCTCTCGTCAGTCCTGGCGCAGGCAGTTGTAGATGCCGCGACCTTTCGCGTAGCTCTGGTCGGGATCAGGGATCCTCTGGTCAGCGTCGGCGAAGGGGAGCCGAGTGCAGACCAGCTCCTCCTCCTGCTCCAACGACTGCACGGCTCCCTCGCTACTGCACTTGTAGAACCGACCGCCAGCCTGGGACGGGACGCACTCGCCGGAGTAGTCGTCTTGTCTTCCGAGGAACCACCCGCCCGCGAACGCTGCCGCCGAGCACACGAGCACGGCGACCACGACCAGCGCGAGTCTCACGCTCGGAGCGTAAGCGCCATGCCGGATACAGCGTGGAAAAAACTCGGCGCACACTCAGAGGCGCAGTACCCGCCGGGTTAGCGAGCCGGGCGGGGGAGGAGGGCCTGTCCACCCTCGAACGCCCGCGCCTCGTTTCGTCGCTCGCGAGCGTCGGGCGCCTCGTTGCCCGAGTTTCCGTACACGCACCGGTGCACGCACGCGGTGCGCATTTCCGTCCTCGGCGTCTTACCTGTCCCGCTCAACCATGCGGTTTTCGCATAACGATGAGGATGAAAATGGGCCAGGCAGGAATCGAACCTGCGACCTCGCGCTCCGGAGGCGCGCGCTCTATCCCCTGAGCTACTGGCCCGGAGCGGTCAGTCTAGCCGCGGGTAGCTTCCGTCCTCGTGGATTTCCTGCGCGCCTACGTCCGGACGCTGAACCCGCCGCTGCCGACGTCGGTGCGGACGCTGCAGGCCGGCGCGCTGATCAACGCGCTCGGGAACGGGCTCGCCTACCCGTTCCTTTTCATCTACCTCCACAACGTTCGGGACATCGATCTCGCGACCGCGGGCCTCATCGTCGGGACCAACTCGGCGGTCGGGCTCGTCGCCGGCCCGATCATCGGCTCGCTCATCGACAAGGTCGGCGGTCGCGTCACGCTTGCGTTCTCGCTCTGGCTGATGGCCCTCGGGTTCGGCGGCTACGCCTTCGTCGAGCATCCCTGGCAGGGGTTCCTGGCCAGCGCGATCGCGGGGATCGGAAACGGCGGCTTCTGGCCGAGCCAGTCGTCGCTCATCGCCGGCCTGACGCCGACGGAGCAGCGGCACCAGGCGTTCGCGATGCAGCGCGTGATGATGAACCTCGGCATCGGGCTTGGCGGCCTGGTCGGCGGACTGATCGCGACGACCGCGAACCCGACCACCTTCCAGGTCCTGTTCCTCGGCGACGCGGCGACCTTCCTCGTCTACTCGGTGGTGTTGGTGCGCGTGCCGGCGCCGGCGAGGACGGCGCGGCCCGAGGGGCGCGGCCGCGGCGGCTACGGCGAGGTGATCCGGAACAAGGTGTTCATGGCCGTCGTCGGGCTGAACTTCGTCTTCATCGGAGCCGGCATGGCGCAGCTCGAGACGCTGCCGGTGTACGCGAAGAACGAGGCGGGCGTGACGGAGCGTGGGATCGGCGTCCTCTTCTTCCTCAACACGCTCGTGATCGTCCTGGCACAGCTGCCGATGGCTCGGGTCCTGGAGGGCCATCGCCGGATGCGGACGCTGGCGGTGCTCGGCGTCGTGTGGGCCGTCGGGCTCCTGATCGTTCCGGTCGCCGGTTCCTTCGACGGGTGGGCCGCCGCCAGCCTGCTGGCGCTGACGTTCGCGATCATCGCCGTCGGCGAGTGCCTCCACGGGACCGTGCAGGCGCCGCTGGTGGCCGATCTCGCGGACCACAGCCTGATCGGGCGCTACATGGCCGCCTCGGCGTTCTCCTGGGGCGTCGGGTTCGCGATCGGGCCCGCCGTCGGCGGCATCGTCCTGAACCACTCGCCCGACGCGCTCTGGCCGGCGGCCGCCGTCGTCTGCCTCGCCGCCGGCGCGGCGGCGCTCGCGCTCGAGCGCTCGATCCCAGCGGCCGCCCGCACGACCCCGAAGCGCGCACAGCCGGCGATCGCCGAAGCCTAGGAGAAGGGCCTCGGGGGTAGAATCGCTCTAATGCGCCAGGAAGACCCGCTCAGTACCGATGCCCAGCCTGCCCCGCATCCGGGCTCGTTCGCGCCAGACGCGCGAAGTTGCGGCACCCCCTGCGCGCCAGCCTGCTGAGCTCACCGCCAACGGCCTGACCTGGATCCACCTCGACTCCCCGACCGCGGAGGAGGCGCAGGCGCTCGCCGAGCGCTACGGGTGGCACCCGCTCGACGTCGAGGACGTTCTCTCCAAGCGCCAGCGCCCGAAGGTCGACGAGTACGAGGACTACCGCTTCGTGGTCCTCCACTTCCCCGTCTACGACAAGGCGGCGAAGCGGCTCAACGCCGGCGAGCTGGACGTCTTCCTCGGCCCGGACTACCTGGTCACCCTGCCGACGGTCGAGCTGCTGCCGGTCACGCGGCTGTTCCAGCGGGTCACCGACGACCCGGAGCTCCGCGGCAGCCTCTTCGCCAAGGGCTCGGGCTACCTGCTCTACCACGTCCTCGACGACCTCTTCGACTACTGCTTCCCGATCCTGGACAAGATCGGCCACAAGCTCGACGCGATCGAGGACGACATCGAGGACGAGCACTTCCCGGAGATCGTCCGGGACATCTCCCGCGCGAAGCAGGAGATCATCAGCTACCGCAAGATCGTGAAGCCGCAGCGGCCGACGCTCCGGCTCCTCGAGCGCCACGTGGAGCGGTTCCTGCCGGAGGATCTCGAGCTCTACTTCGACGACCTGGTCGACGCCTCCGAGCGGATCTGGGACATCCTCGACAACTACAAGGAGGTCGTCGAGGCGCTCGAGGCGACGAACGAGTCGGCGATCTCCCACCGGCAGAACGACGTCCTGCGCGTGCTGACGGTCTTCAGCGCCGTCCTCCTTCCGCTCACGCTGCTGGCGAGCATCTTCGGGATGAACGTGGACTTCCCAGGCTCGGGCGGGGCAGCCGCCTTCTGGGTGACGGTGGCCGCGATGGTCGCCGTCCTGTCCGGCCTCCTCGCGTTCTTCCGCTGGAAGCGCTGGATTTGAAGCAGATCTGGGCGCCGTGGCGGCTCGAGTACATCGCGAGCGCCGACGAGCAGGAGGGCTGCGTGTTCTGCAAGGCCGTCGAGGCGGACGACGACGAAGCGGCGCTCGTCGTCCATCGCGGGCCTGACGCGACCGTGATCCTCAACAAGTACCCGTACGCGTCGGGCCATTTGATGGTCGCCCCGAACCGGCACGTGGGCGACTTCGGCGAGCTGACCGACGAGGAGGCGCTCCAGGTTCACCGCCTCGCGCAGAGCGGGATCGGCGCGCTCGCGCAGGTCTACGAGCCGCAGGGCTACAACGCCGGCTGGAACCTCGGGCGCATCGCCGGCGCCGGCGTCGTCGACCACGTTCACCTGCACGTCGTCCCCCGCTGGGCGGGCGACACGAACTTCATGCCGGTGCTCGCCGACGTGAAGGTCATCCCGGAGCACCTGCTGGAGACCCGACAGCGGCTGGCGGACGCCTGGCCGTCGTAAAGGCTCGCTCGCTCCCTGCCGATGGGAGAGGTGCCGCCGTGTCCGAATCCGACGCCGCCAACCGCCCCGAGCACGACTGGCCCGCCCAGGGCCTCCGTCAGCGCCTCGGCAGCCGCATCGAGCGCCATGTGCTGCGCAGCGCCGTCGACATGCTCGACGAGCGCGGCGCCGAGCTCGACAAGGTCGAGAAGGACCTCGTCAAGCGCGAGAGCGACCTCGTCGACCGGATCCTCGTCGCCGACGAGGAGGAGGCGCAGCTCGCGAAGCGTGAGACGCGCCTGGCCGGTCTCGCCGACGCGGACGCAACGCAGAAGATCGACTACTTGATCCGTCAGCTCGACGAGACCGAGGCCGCGGCGGCCGCGCACCACGCGAAGGCCGAGGGCAGGGTGCACGAAGCGGAAGAGAAGGCCCGCGAGCTCGCCCAGCGCGTGAAGCGGCTCGAGGAAGCCGAGCACAAGCGGGTCCTGTCCGCAGCGGACATCACCCGCCGCGAGTCGGCGCTTCGCAGCCAGGAACACGAGATCCGCCAGCAGGACGAGCGGCTGCGCGAGCGCGAGCAGGCGATCGCGGCCAAGCAGCACGCATTGATCGCGCAGGAGCAGAAGCTCGAGCAGCGCGAGCGCAACCTCGAGCGCGTGGAGCAGGACGCGCGCACGCGGCTCGAATCCCTGGAGCGCCTGGAGCAGGAGCTCCAGGAGCGCGAGCAGGCGCTACGCGGGCGCGACCAGCGCTGGTGGGGCGCCGACCCCGCCTCGAGCTACTAGCGGGGGAATACCGGGGCCGCGGATGCGGTATGGACCATGGACACCCTCTGGTCCAAGGAGCTCCCCATGCGCCTCGAAGGCATCCACCACATCACGGCGATCACCGCCGACGCACCGCGAAACGTCGACTTCTACGGCCGTGCCCTCGGCCTCCGGCTCGTCAAGAAGACCGTCAACCAGGACGACCCGACCGTCTACCACCTCTTCTACGCGGACGAGAAGGGCAGCCCCGGCGCCGACATCACGTTCTTCGAGTACCCGGGCGCCCGCAAGGGTCGTGCCGGAGCCGGGATGGTGCACCGAATCGTCTGGCGCGTGGCTGACGAGGCGGCGCTCGACTTCTGGGAGGAGCGGCTGCGCAGCGAGGGCGTCGAGACGGAGCGCGAGCCCGGCCGACTCCGCTTCGACGACCCGGAGGGGCTCGGCCTCGAGCTGGCGGTCGTCGAGACCGACGACGAGTCGCTCATCTCCGACCATCCCGAGGTCCCGAGCGAGGTCGCGCTCCGCGGCTTCGACGGCGTGCGCGCCTACACGCGCGACCCGATCGTCAGCCGCGGCTTCCTCGTCGACGCGTTGAGCTTCGAGCCGACCGAGGGGGACGACTACGAGGTGCGCGGCGAGCGACGCGGCTCGTTCTACGCCTACGACCAGACGGACGAGCCGGGCCTGCCGGGCGCCGGGACCGTTCACCACGTCGCATGGTCGTCCCCGGTGGACGAGCACGAGGCGTGGCGCGACCGGGTGATCGCCGGAGGCGGCAGGCCGACGCCGGTCATCGACCGCTTCTACTTCCGCTCGATCTACTTTCGCGAGCCGAGCGGCGTGCTCTTCGAGATCGCGACGATCGGCCCGGGCTTCACGTCCGACGAGCCGCTCGAGACCCTCGGCCGGCGCCTCTCGCTGCCGCCGAACTTCGAGCAGTACCGCGAGCAGGTGGAGCGCACGCTGACGCCGCTCCCCGATCCGCGCGCGAAGACGCCGGTCTCGTGAGCCTCGAGCATCTCGTCCGGCCTCCCGCGGGCGAGCCCGAAGGCGCGCTCGTCCTCTTCCACGGCCGCGGGACGAGCGAGCACGACCTCTACCCGCTCCTCGACGCCCTCGATCCGGACCGCCGGCTGTACGGCGCGACCCCGCGTGGCCCACTCGTGCTCCCACCCGGCGGGGCGCACTGGTACATCGTCCGAGACGTCGGCTACCCCGACCGCGAGACCTTCACGGCGTCGTACGAGCTCGCGGCGCGTTGGCTCGACGAGCTTCCCGTGCCGATCGAGCAGACGGTGATCGGCGGCTTCTCGCAGGGCGCCGTGATGAGCTGGGCCCTGGGCCTCGGCAAGGGTCGGCCCCGGCCGGCGGGGATCCTCGCGCTGTCGGGCTTCATCCCGACCGTGGAGGGATTCGAGCTCGACCTCTCGCCCCCACTCCCGCCGGCGGCGATCGGCCACGGGACCTACGACCCGATCATCTCCGTCGAGTGGGGCCGGAAGGCGAAGCAGCTGCTCGAGGAGGCGGGCGCCGAGGTGCTCTACCGCGAGTCGCCGATGGCGCACTCGGTCGACCCGGCCTTCATCCCGGAGCTTCAGTCGTGGCTGTCGGGCGTCCGCTCGAGCGCGTCCGGCGTCGGCTCCCAGAGCTGAATCACGTTCCCTTCCCGGTC
>Ga0081538_10000774_pt1 | contig 34921 bp, 32 predicted proteins | sample TabmetS5T2R1_FD_71022 | JGI IMG/M metagenome (GOLD analysis project Ga0081538, IMG submission 71022) | Tabebuia heterophylla rhizosphere microbial communities from the University of Puerto Rico - S5T2R1 | ecosystem: Host-associated > Plants > Roots > Rhizosphere ...
GGTGGCGGTCCGCGGCCTCGGCCGCGCTGAGCAGGTTGTGGGCGGCGGCGAGGTTGGTGAACAGGTTGTCCTTGACGATCGCGGTGTACTCGTCCGGCCCGGTGACCCCGACGATGTGCCAGGCGCCGTCGGCGTCGTGGTGCCCCAGCGACATCCACAGCCGGGCCGTCTCGACCAGCAGCTCCAGCCCGACCTCGACCTCCAGCGACCCGTCACCGGTGACCGCGCGGTGGCGGGTCACCGCGGCGGCGATGTCGGCGTTGACGTGGAACGCGGCGGTGCCGGCCGGCCAGTAGCCGGAGGCCTCCTCGCCATGGATGGTGCGCCAGGGGAACGCGGCGCCGCGCAGGCCCAGCGTGGCGGCGCGCTCCCTGGCCAGGTCGAGGGTGGAGTGCCGCCAGCGCAAGGCGTCGGCGGCGGCCTGCGGCTGGGTGTAGGTGAGCACCGGCAGCACGTAGGCCTCGGTGTCCCAGAAGGTGTGCCCGTCGTAGCCGGGGCCGGTCAGCCCCTTGGCGGGCAGGCAGCGGCGCTCCCCGCGAGCGCCGGTCTGGAGGACGTGGAACAGCGCGAACCGGACGGCCTGCTGGACCTCGGGGTCGCCCTCCAGCCGCACGTCGGCGCCGTCCCAGAACTCGTCCAGGTAGGCCCGCTGCTCGGCGAGCAGTTCCTCCAGGCCGGTGTGCCGGGCGCCGGTCAGCGCGGCGGCGACCTGGTCGCGCAGCGCCGACGTGGTCCGCAGGGCGGACCATCCGTAGGCGAGCAGCTTGACGATGCGCAGCCGCTGCCCCGGCCCGAGGGTGCACACGAAGCTGGTCCGCGCCCAGTCGTGGGCGGACTCGCTCTCCACCTTCACCCCGGCCGGCGCCTCGACCAGGTGGTCCATGCCGGCCGCCACCTGCAGGCCGCTGCGCTTGGTGCGGTGCAGCAGCACCGCCCCGCGGTGATGGAGGTCCTGACCCTCGGCGGCCAGCGGGTTCTCCAGCACGGCGGCCTCCCGTGGGTCACTGGTGGGTCGCATGGTCGGCTCGTTGGCCACCAGCTCCGACTGCACGATCAGCCGGAGCGTCTCCTCGACCGGTTCGACCACGTACTCGATCGCGGCCACCGCCCGCTGGGTGAACGACACCAGCCGCGTCGAACGCACCCGGACCCGACCGCCGGCCGGCGACTCCCAGTCGGCGTTGCGGGTCAGCGTCCCGGCGCGCAGGTCCAGCACCCGCGCGTGCTCCAGCAGCCGCCCGTAGCGGACGTCGAACGGCTCGTCGTCGACCAACAGCCGGATCAGCTTGCCGTTGGTGACGTTCACGACCGTCTGGCTGGCCTCCGGGTCGCCGTAGGCGGGCTCGGCGTACGGCAGGGGCCGCAGCTCGTAGAACGAGTTGAGGTAGGTGCCCGGGATCCCTCTGGGCTCGCCCTCGTCCAGGTTCCCGCGCAGCCCGATGTGGCCGTTGGACAGCGCGAACAGCGACTCCGACCGGGCCAGCAGGTCGAGGTCGAGCCCCTGCTCCCGCACGGACCAGGGCTGGACCGGCCACTCCATCCCCTGGATCACCGGCCGGCCCTCCCCTTCGCACCGCCCAGCAGCTGCGCCAGGTCGGTGACCACCACGTCGGCGCCGTGGGCCCGCAGCGCGTCCGCGTGCCCGGTCCGGTCCACCCCGACCACGAACCCGAACCGGCCGGCCCGGCCGGCCGCCACGCCGGCGAGCGCGTCCTCGAACACCGCGGCGTGCGCCGGCTCGACCCCGGCGCAGCGCGCCCCGGCCAGGAACGAATCGGGCGCCGGCTTGCCCTTCAGCCCCTGGGCGGCGATCGCCAGGCCGTCGATCCATCCCTCCACCAACGTGGCCAGGCCGGTGACGCGCAGGACCTCCGCGGTGTTGGCGCTGGAGGAGACCACCACCCGGCGCAGCCCGGCGTCCCGGGCCGCCTCCAGGTACGAGCGGGAGCCCTCGAACACCTCCACGCCCTCCTGGTGGATCCGCCGCAGCAGCGCCTGGTTCTTGCGGTTCCCGAGGCCGTTGACGGTCTCCAGGTCGGGGCCGTCGCCGGGGCTGCCCTCGGGCAGCGTGATGCCGCGGCTGGCCAGGAAGTCCCGCACCCCGTCCGCGCGCGGCTTGCCGTCGAGGTAGGTGCCGTAGTCGGCCACCGGGTCGAACGCGACGAAGGGTTCGCCGGTCCGCTCGGCCCGCTCCCGCAGGAAGGCGTCGAACATCTCCCTCCACGCCTTGTCGTGCGCGGCCGCCGTGTCGGTCAGCACCCCGTCCAGGTCGAACAGTCCGGCAGTCACCCGCTCGGGCAGCCCCAGGACCCCCGCCCGCACCCGTCCAGGACCGGTCTTGGCCACGTCGGTCACCTCGCGCCTCCCCTTCCTCGGACGCCGCGCTGCACCGCGTCGTCCCCGACTATCACCGTGGCGCCGCCCCCGCGCATCGTGGCCAGCCGGCGGTTCGGCACCCTGCCAGCAGGAAGACCGGGATTGCCGCTGGCCGGGAGGGACGACGGAGGCTGGCCCTGTCGACGCCACGCCCCTCGATGTCGATGCTTGATGGCGAGGGTCCGCGGTCGTGACGAGGCTCGAAGGAGGCTCGACCGGATATGACAGACGCGCCCATGAAGATCGGGATGGTGGGGCTGGGCCGGATGGGCGCCAACATGGTGCGCCGGCTGCTCCGGGTCGGCCACGAAGGCCGGGTGTACGACGTGTCGGAGCAGGCGGTCAAGCAGCTCGCCGGCGAGGGCGCCGAGGGGACAGGGTCACTGGCCGACCTGGTGGCCGGCCTGGCCCCCCCGCGCACGGTGTGGCTGATGCTGCCGGCCGCGGTCACCGGGAGCACCGTGACCGAGCTGCTGGACCTGCTGGAGCCCGGCGACGCGATCGTCGACGGCGGCAACTCCTCCTACCGCGACGACATCGACCGGGCGCAGGCCGCCGCCGGCCGGGGGATCGACTACGTCGACTGCGGCACCAGCGGCGGCGTGTGGGGCCTGGAGCGCGGCTACTGCCTGATGATCGGCGGGCCCGACCGCGCGGGCGACCGGCCGGGGCCCCACCTCGCCGCCCTGGCGCCCGGGGTGGCGGCCGCGCCGCGGACCCCCGGCCGGACCGGCGAGCCGTCCCCGGCGGAGCAGGGCTTCGTGCACTGCGGGCCGTCGGGCGCGGGCCACTTCGTCAAGATGGTCCACAACGGCATCGAGTACGCCCTGATGGCCGCCTACGCCGAGGGCCTGGACATCATCCGGGGCGCCGGGGTCGGCACCCGACCGGCGGCCCCCGACGCGGAGACCGCGCCGCTGCGCGAGCCGCGCTACTACCCCTACGACGCCATCGACCTGGCCGATGTGGCCGAGGTGTGGCGGCGGGGCAGCGTGATCGGGTCCTGGCTGCTGGACCTCACGGCCGAGGCGCTGCTGGCCGACCCGCGCCTGGAGCAGTTCACCGGCCGCGTTGCCGACTCCGGCGAGGGCCGCTGGACCTCGATCGCGGCCATCGAGGAGGGCGTGCCCGCGACGCTGCTCACCGCGGCGCTCTACAGCCGCTTCGCCTCCCGCGGCAGCGCGGTGTTCGCCGACAAGGTGCAGTCGGCCCAGCGGCTGGGGTTCGGCGGCCACGTCGAGCGGCGGGAGCCGTCGTGAGCGGCCCGGCCGGCGACGTCCTGGTGCTGTTCGGCGCCACCGGCGACCTCGCCCGCAAGATGCTGTTCCCGGCGCTGTACCAGCTCACCGAGCGCGGCGAGCTCACGGTGCCGGTGGTCGCGGTCGCGAGGAGGGACCCGGAGAGCGACCAGCTGCGCGGCCATGTCGCGGCGAGCGTGCGGGCCGCGCTGGGCGACGGGGTCGACCGGGCGACGCTGGAGTCCCTGCTCCAGCGGGTGCACCTGGTGACCGGCGACCTGGCCGATGGGGCGACCTTCGACCGGCTGGCCAAGATGCTGGCCGAGCTGGTCGGCGGGCAGGGGTTCGCCGTGCACTACCTGGCCGTGCCGCCGGGCCTGTTCGGCGCCGTCGCCGACGGGCTGGCCGCGGCCGGGCTGGCCGAGCGGGCCCGGCTGGTGGTGGAGAAGCCCTTCGGCCGCGACCTGGCCTCCGCCCGCGAGCTGAACGCGCGGCTGCGCCGCCACTTCGACGAGGACCGGCTGTTCCGCGTCGACCACTTCCTCGGCAAGGAACCGGTCGAGGACCTGCTCGTGCTGCGGTTCGCCAACACCGTGCTCGAGCCGCTGTGGCACCGAAGCTGGATCCAGCGGATCGAGATCACCATGGCGGAGGACTTCGACGTCGCCGACCGCGGCTCCTTCTACGACGCGGTCGGCACCGTCCGCGACGTGGTCCAGAACCACCTGCTGCAGGTCCTGGGCTACCTGATGATGGAGGCGCCCGACAGCGACGCCGCCGAGGACCAGCGTGACGCCAAGCAGCGGCTGTACCGGGCGGTGCGGACGCTCGACCCGGCGCAGCTGGTGCGCGGCCAGTACGACGGCTACCGGCAGACCGCCGGGGTGGCCGCCGACTCCACCACCGAGACCTACGTGGCGCTGACCCTGCACGTCGACAACTGGCAGTGGGCCGGCGTCCCGGTCTACCTGCGGGCCGGCAAGGCGTTGCCGATGACGGTGCTGGACGTCGTCATGGTGCTGCGCCCGCCGCCGCGAGCCCTGTTCTCCGGGCCGGGCCAGGGACCGCCACCGCCGAACCGGATCCGGCTGCGCCTGGAGCCCGACGCCGGGCTGACCATCACGCTGCTGGCCAAGCGGCCCGGCGGCGGCGACATCGCCACGGAGGTCCCGGTGTCGGTGGACTTCCACACCGTCCTCGGCCCAGCGCATGCCCCGTACGAGCGGATCCTGGCCGACGCCTTGGCCGGCGACCCGACCCACTTCGCGCGCATGGACAACCTGGAGGAGGCCTGGCGGATCGTCGGCCCGGCCCTCGACGTGGACACCACGCCCCTCCCGTATCCCGTGGGGAGCTGGGGGCCGGCGGCGGCCGGCGCGATGCCTGGCGACTGCGGCTGGCAGTCGCTGCCAGACCCGCCAGATCATCGACCCACCACCGATGCCCACTCGACGTAAGCGGCCCACCCGGCGTCCCATGGCAGGGCATGGCGGCTGGCCCAACCCTGGGCAGGCGGGGGAGAAACGGGCCGCTGCCGAGCGGGCGGCCGGGCTGGTCCGCCCCGGCATGATCGTGGGCCTGGGCTCTGGCACCACCGCCGGCTTCGTCCTGGGCTCCCTGGCTGCCCGGCTGGGCCGTGGCGAGCTGCCGGACGTCGCCGGCATCCCCACCTCGACGAGGGTGGCGGCCGAGGCGCGACGCCTGGGCGTCCCGCTCACCGACCTGGAGGCCCATCCGGTCGTCGACCTGACCATCGACGGGGCCGACGAGGTGGACCCGGGGTGGAACCTGATCAAGGGCGGCGGCGGGGCGCTGTTGCGGGAGAAGATCGTCGCCCAGGCCAGCCGCCGGGAGGTCATCGTCGTGGACCACACCAAGTGGTCTCCGCGCCTGGGCACCCACCACGCCCTGCCGGTGGAGGTCGTGGAGTTCGGCTGGCGGCCGGAGGCCGCCTACCTGGAATCCCTGGGGGCCGAGGTCAGCCTGCGCCGGGCCGGGGACGGGTCGCGGTTCCGTACCGACCAGGGCAACCTCATTCTCGACGCGGACTTCGGTCCGATCGACGATCCCGGGACGCTGGCCGGCAGGCTGCTGGCCCGGGCCGCGGTGGCCGAGGTGGGACTGTTCTGCGGCCTGACCAGCGACCTGATCATCGCCAGCCCGGCCGGGGTCGAACACCGGAGCAGCCACGACAAGGAGCAGCGCTGATCATGGAACACGAGCTGGTGACCGTTCCGGACGCGGAGTCCCTGGCCGGGAGGGCGGCCGAGTTCGTGGCGGGCCGGGCACGGGCGGCGATCGCGGATCACGGGCAGCTCAGCTTCGCGGTCAGCGGCGGAGCGACCCCGTGGGCCATGTTCGCCCAGCTGGCCCACCACGACCTGCCCTGGGCCTCGGTGCGGATCTACCAGGTGGACGAGCGGGTCGCCCCCGACGGCGACCCGGACCGGAACCTGACCCACCTGCGCCAGGCCCTGGGGCGCCTCCCGGCCGAGCTCCGGCCCATGCCGGTCACCGCAGCGGACCTCGACGGCGCGGCCGCCGCCTACGCCAGCCAGCTGCCCAGCCGCTTCGACCTGGTGCACCTCGGGCTCGGCGCGGACGGGCACACGGCCTCGCTGGTGCCCGGCGACCCGGTCCTGGACGTGGCCGACCGGCTGGTCGCCGTCACCCGCCCCTACCAGGGACACCGGCGCATGACGCTCACCTACCCCGCGCTCGCACGGGCGGAGGAGCTGCTGTGGCTGGTCAGCGGCGCCGACAAGCACCAGGCGCTCACCCGGCTGCTGGCCGGCGACCCCTCGATCCCGGCCGGCGGGGTCGACGCCAAGCACTCGACGATCTTCGCCGACGCCGCCAGCGTCCATGGCCGGCCCAGCACCGGAGCCACCGGGGACGCGTCGTGAGCGCCACCCGCATCCGCCTGCTGCTGGCCGACGTCGACGGCACCCTGGTGACCCAGGACAAGGTCCTCACCGACCGCGCCGTCGAAGCGGTGCACCACCTCCACGACGCGGGCATCCCCTTCGCCATCACCAGCGGACGCCCGCCGCGCGGCATGGCCATGCTCGTCAAGCCGCTCGGCCTGCAGACCCCCATCGCCGCGTTCAACGGCGGCCTGATCGTCGACCCCGACATGACGGTCATCGAGCAGCGGGTCGTTCCCCAGGACCTCGTCGTCCCCATCGCCGACCTGCTGGGATCGTACGGCCTGGACGTGTGGACCTACCGCGGTGCGGACTGGTACGTCCGCGATCCCGAGGGCCCGCACGTGGCCCGCGAGACCTGGACGGTCAAGTTCCAGCCCAAGGTCATGGCCCGCATCGAGGACGTCACCGACAACGTCGCCAAGCTCGTCGGGGTCAGCGACGACCATGACGCGGTGGCCGGAGCCTGGTCGGCGGCGCGCGACCGGTTCGGCGACCAGGTCACCGCGGCAGCGTCCCAGCCCTACTACCTCGACGTCACCCACCCCGACGCGAACAAGGGCTGGGTCGCCCGCTACCTCGCGCGACGCTACGGGCTCTCGGCCGCCGAGATCGCCACCATCGGCGACATGCCCAACGACGTCCTGATGTTCGCCCACTCCGGGCTCAGCATCGCGATGGGCAACGCCGACCCCCAGGTCAAGCGCGCGGCCCGCCGCATCACCGACTCCAACGACGACGAGGGCTTCGCCAAGGCCGTGGAACGCTTCGTCCTGCGTCGTTGAGGGCCGGGGCCTCTGCGCTCCAGGCGTTTGCGTTCTCCGCCTCCACGTTCGACATTGGTGGCACCCGCTGCTGTCCGCTGTCCGCCAGGGCTCGCACCTGCAAGGAGAAGCATCGTGAGGAAGATCGTCGCAGGCCTGTTCATCGCGCTCGACGGCGTCGTGGAGGCGCCCGACCAGTGGCACTTCCCGTACTTCAACGAGGAGATGGGCGCCGCCGTCGACGCGACCCTCGGTGCCGCCGACACCATCCTCTTCGGCCGGAGGACCTACGACAGCTTCGCCGGGGCATGGCCGGAGCGTGAGGCCGCCGGCGAGGAGGACGCCGAGCTCGCCAAGCGGCTCGGCGACGCCCGCAAGATCGTCGTGTCGAACCAGAAGCTCGAGTTCACCTGGCGCAACTCCGAACAGCTCGAGGGCGACCTCGTCGAGACCGTGACCGCGCTGAAGAACGAGCCGGGCGGCAACATCGCGCTGAGCGGGTCCGTCTCGGTCGTCCGCCAGCTGCTGGACGCCGGCCTGCTGGACGAGTTGCACCTGTTGGTGCACCCGATCGCCGTCCGCAAGGGCATGCGGCTGTTCGACGAGGGCGAGACCCCGATCCCGCTGCGGCTGATCTCGAGCGGGGCCTTCACGACGGGTGTCCTGAACCTCGTCTATGGGCCTGCCGAGTCGGCCGGCGACGCCACCTACGAGGACGCCAAGGTCTACCTGCCCCAGCCCGATCAGTAGGACCTTCTGGACGGGACCGCCCCGTCCTCTGCAACGAGGCCGGCGGGGGCGCCCAGGCACCCCGCCGGCGAGGCGGCCGGTCAGCGGCTGACGGCCTTCCTGGAGCGCCCTTCGCGAGCGTGTCCGCCTTGCGCCCGGCCGCGCTCCGCGGCCCCGCACGGGTCACCGGTCCGCCTCCGCGGTGGTGCGGGCCCGGTGCAGCCGATCGGCTGGCCGGCGAGCGGCCGGCGGGTTCATCGTGGTGCCCCCTGTTACGTCGGCCGGGTCCGGTTCGTCAGTCCGGCGACGGATGGTGACGGAGGAAGGTACCAGTGGGCGATCGCGACTGGCTGGCGGAGCGGTTCGAGGGCCACCGGGCGCACCTGCGGGCGGTGGCCTACCGCATGCTCGGCTCGGCGAGCGAGGCGGACGACGCCGTCCAGGAGGCCTGGCTGCGCCTCGACCGCGCCGACACCAGCGACGTCCAGAACCTGGGCGGCTGGCTGACGACGGTGGTCGCGCGGGTGTGCCTCGACATGCTGCGCGCGCGCCGGTCGCGGCGCGAGGAGCCCCACGGCGCGCAACCGCCCGAGCCGACCCTGGGCGGCGAGGGCGGGATCGACCCCGAGCGTGAGGCGCTGCTGGCCGACTCGATCGGTCCCGCGCTGCTGGTGGTCCTCGACACGCTGGCGCCCGCCGAGCGGCTGGCGTTCGTGCTCCACGACATGTTCGCCGTCCCGTTCGACGAGATCGCCGGCATCCTGGGCCGCTCCCCGAACGCGGCCAAGATGCTCGCCAGCCGCGCCCGTCGCCGGGTCCAGGGCGCCGCCGCCGTCCCCGACGCGGACCTCGCCCGCCAGCGGGCGGTGGTGGACGCCTTCCTCGCCGCCTCGCGCGGCGGTGACTTCGAGGCGCTGCTGGCGGTGCTGGACCCCGAGGTCGTGCTCCGCGCCGATGGGGCCGCCGTGGGGGCCGGTGCGTCGAGGGAGGTCCGCGGCGCGGCAGCCGTGGCCGGGGCCTTCTCGGGGCGTGCCCGGTTCGCGCGACCGGCGCTGGTGAACGGGGCCGTGGGGGCCGTGTGGGCCCCGGGTGGACGACCGCGGGTGGTGTTCGGCTTCACCATCGCGGGTGGCAAGGTCGTCGGCATCGAGCTCCTCGCCGACCCCGAGCGCCTCCGCGGGCTCGACCTGGTGGTCCTGGACGACTGACCGGTCGAGGAGGCCGCCCTGGCGGCTGCTCCCGGCGTCACCGGCGGACGGACGGGTTCCTTCCCACCAGGAAGTAGGTGACCATCTCCCCCTTGCCCTTGACGGGGATCGGTCCCCGCCGCTGGAAGCGGAAGCCGTCCCTGAGGCGCTCGTAGGCGCGCGCGGTCACCTGGATGCAGCCCGGGACCCCGTGGGACTCCATGCGGCTGGCGGTGTTGACGGTGTCGCCCCACAGGTCGTAGCTGAACCTGCTGCGGCCGATGACGCCGGCCACCACCGGGCCGGTGTCGATGCCGATGCGCAGCGCCAGCGGCGGGCCGCCCCGGTCGTCGCGCCTGGCGACCTCCTCGCGCATCGCCAGCGCCATCTCGGCCACCGCCTCGGCGTGGTCGGGGCGCGGCTCGGGCAGGCCCCCCACCACCATGTAGGCGTCGCCGATCGTCTTGATCTTCTCCAGCCCTCGCTGCCTGGCGAGCTCGTCGAACGCCGAGAAGAGGTCGTTGAGGACCTGCACGACCTGCTCGGGGGTGCTCTGCTGGCTGCGGAGGGTGAAGTCCACGATGTCGGCGAAGAGCACGGTGACGTCGGGGAACTCGTCGGCGATCACGCCCTCGGCCTGCTTGAGCCGCGCGGCGATCGGGGCGGGCAGCACGTTGAGCAGGAGCCGCTCCGACCGCGCCTGCTCGGCCAGGAGCAGGCGGTGCTCCCGGTCCAGCGCGCGGCGGTTGCGCACCGCCTCGCCGAGCAGCAGCACGGCGGCGAGCAGCGCCACGTTCGGCAGGGTGTCGGGCGGCGGCGCCTGGTCGACCAGCGCGAAGTAGACGATCGGCGTGCCCGCGAACCAGGCGGCCACCGCCAGCGCCCAGCCGCGGTGGCCGGCGGCCCAGGCGGTGGCCAGCGCCACCGACAGCGGCACCGCGGCGAACAGGCCAGGGTTGTCGAGCTGGTTGTAGGCCTGCAGGGTCGCCGCCGACGCCAGCAGCACGGCGAGCGGCCAGCGCCGGCGGAGCAGCGCCAGCGCGGCGATCGTCCACCCCAGCGCGTAGGCGAGCGCGTCGGGCTCCCTGCCCTGGGTCGGCGCCAGGTCGATCGCGACCGTGACCGCGACCCCCAGCAGCACCGCCAGGCCCGCGTCGACCACCGGCGCGGGCAGGCGCCGCCACCGCCGGAGCAGCGGCGTCACACCCGGGTCTCCGGCGTCGCGCCGCGCGGCCCGGCAGCCCACCTTGGCGCCGCCGGGCGGTCGGCGAAGCGGTCGGTGGCGGCGACCAGGGCCTCGACGATCCCGGGGTGGCCGTGGTCGTGGCCGGCGTCGTCGACCAGCACGAGCTCGCTGCCGGGCCAGGCGTGGTTGAGCTCCCAGGGGGTGCCAAGGAGGTTCCCCAGGTCGAGGCTGCCCTGGACGAGGGTCCCCGGGATGCCGGTCAGGGCGGCCGCCCCCTCCAGCAGGGCTCCTTCCTCCAACCAGGAACCGTGCCGCCAGTAGTGGGTCACGATCCGCGCGAACGCCAACCGGAACGCGGGCCGCTCGTAGCGGGGGTTCGGTGGGGAGGTCGGGACGATGGCGACCTCCCAGTCGCACCAGTCCCGGGCGGCCTTGGCCCGCACCGCCGGGTCGGGGTCGCCGAGGAGGCGGTGGTAGGCGTCGGCGAGGTCGCCGCCGCGGTCGGCCGCGGGGACGCCGTCGCGGAACCGCGCCCACGCCTCCGGGAACAGCCGGCCGAGGCCCCGCGTGAGCAGCTCGGTCTCGGCGCGGCGACCGGTGGCGATGCCCCCCAGGACCATCTCCGAGACCCGCTCCGGGTGCCGCTCGGCGTAGGCCAGCCCGAGGACCGACCCCCAGGAGCTGCCGAACAGCAGCCACCGGTCGACCTCGAGGTGCCGCCGCAGCAGCTCCATGTCGGCCAGGAGGTGCGGCGTGGTGTTGCTGGCGAGGCCGGTGCGGGGATCGCTGGCGTGCGGGGTGCTCCTGCCGCAGCCGCGCTGGTCGAACAGGATGACGCGGTAGGCGCCGGGGTCGAGGTAGCGGCGCGCGCCCGTGGTGCAGCCGGAGCCGGGCCCGCCGTGGAGGACGACCGCCGGCTTGCCCGCCGGGTTGCCGCAGGACTCCCAGTACACGAGGTTGCCGTCGCCGACGTCGAGCATGCCGTGCTCGTACGGCTCGATCTCCGGGTAGCGCCCTGCCACGCCTGGACCTCCTCCGGCACCGCCTACCGATGGTGCGACGGTAGCCGATGCCGCCGCTACACTGGCGGCGGCCTGCTGGCGTTCCCCTGGCTGCGCCTGGACGGCCGCCTCACCGAGGTCGAGCCGCCGTGACCCGTCGGGGGCGGCTCACCGGCTCGCGTGGATCAGCGCGCCCCGCTTGGTGACGGTGACCGGCGTGGCGACCCTCCGGGCGCGCGCACCGGCGTCCTCGGCCGGCACGAACCGGGCGATCAGGTAGTCGCGGACCGCGTCGCGGTCGGGCAGCCGCAGCAGCAGCCCGTCCCAGCGTTCGACGTGCACCTGCCCGAACACCGACGCCACCAGCCCGGGGGCGTCCTCGGCGTCGAAGCCGGAGGGCGGCGGCCGCCAGACCGCCGCCAGCTCCGGCGAGTCGTGGCGACTGGCGGTGGCGGCCAGCAGCAGCCCTCCTGGCCCCAGGACCCGGTGGGCCTCGGCGATGGCGACGGTCGGGTCGGCGAGGTGGTCGAGCACGTTGACGGCCACGGCGGCGTCGAAGACGCCGGCCGGGAACGGCAGGGCGGCGGCGTCGGCCTGGACGACCGGCGGCGGGTGGGCCGACGACATGGTCGCCGAGGCGTCGAGCCCCACGACCCGCGCCTGCAGCGGCACCGGCAGCGCCGCCCGCAGGGCGCCTTCCCCGCAGCCGACGTCCAGGACCCGCCGCGGCCGGATGCCTGCCAGCACGCCGGCAAGGCGCTGGTAGAGGCTGCCCGAGGCCACCAGGTGCTGCTGGGTCACCCTGGCCGCGAGGCGGAACCGCTCCGGGTCGCGGTCGTAGTCGAACGGCGTGGTCACCCGCCCAGTCTGCAGCGGACCGGCCGTCCGTGCCGACCAGGTCGACGCCGTCATGGCCACCTGGCCACTACCGGAACGGCCGGTTGGCCAGTAGCGTTCAGGGCGGGAGGAGGGAGGGCTGGCGCTGGACACCGAGACCGGACCGAGGCAGCCCATCGGGGTGCTGATCGTCGACGACGACGCCCTGGTCCGCGCCGGCCTGTCGATGATCCTGGCGGGCGTCGAGGACATCCGCGTGCTGGGTGAGGTCGCCGACGGCGCCGACGTCGCCGCCGCCGTGGACCGGTACAGGCCCGACGTGGTGCTGATGGACATCCGCATGGCGCGCGTGGATGGGCTGACCGCCACCGAGCTGCTGCGGTCGCACCGGGACCCGCCGGAGGTCATCGTCCTGACCACCTTCGACAGCGACGACCACGTGCTGCGGGCGTTGCGGGCGGGCGCGAGCGGGTTCCTGCTCAAGCACACGCCGCCGCCGGAGATCGCGCGGGCGATCCGCCTGGTCGCCGCCGGCGAGCCGATGCTCTCGCCCACCGTGCTGCGCCGGGTGATGTCCCAGGTCGCCGGCGGCGGCGCCGGCGAGCCCCGGGACCGGGCGGTGGAGTCGCTGCGGCGGCTCTCCGACGGCGAGCTCGCGGTGGCCACCCTCGTCGCCCAGGGGAAGACGAACCGCGAGATCGGCCGCCAGCTGTTCATGAGCGTCGCGACCGTGAAGGCGTACGTGTCGCGGGTGCTGACCAAGCTGGAGCTGACCAACCGGGTGCAGGTGGCGCTGCTCGTCCGCGACGCCGAGCTGGACTGAGGCCGCGGCCGCCCACCGCCCCTTGCAAGTGCCCGCCGGCCGGCTCAGGCTGTAGCTGTCGCTGGCCGCCGTCGCAGCGCCGGCCGTAGGACAGGGATGGGGGGTGCCCGCCGATGGCCGAGCAGGAGGCACGGACGCAGGGCGCCAAGCGCTCGTCGCCGGCGTGGACCGCCGCCAAGGCCGTGCTCTCCCTGGTGCTGGTCGTGGCCATCTTCTGGTACCTGCTCAAGGACATCGAGCTGGCCCGGGTGTGGGCCGAGATCCAGGCGATGACCTGGATGGAGGGCGTCATCCTGGCGGCGATCGCGGCCTGGAACCTGGCGACCTACGCGTTCGTGTGGATGTCGGTGACGCCGGGGCTGTCGTTCTGGCGGGCGATGGTGATGACCCAGGCGACCACCGCGGTGACCAACACGGTGCCCGGCGGCTCGGCGATCGGCATCGGCATGACCTACGCGATGCTGGGGTCGTGGGGCTACTCGCGGTCCAGGACCACCGTGGCGGTCCTGGTCTCCGGGGTCTGGAACAGCTTCGCCAAGCTCGGCCTGCCGGTGCTGGCGCTCGCGCTGGTGGCCCTCCAGGGCGACGCCAGCGGGGCGCGGGTCACCGCCGCGCTGCTCGGCATCGCCGGGCTGGTGGGTGCCATCGTGGTGTTCGCGCTGATGCTGCGCAGCGAGGAGATGGCACGCCGGTTCGGGCTGCTGGCCGGCGGGGTCGCCTCCCGGCTGCTGCGGCTGGTCCGCCGGCCGCCGGTGCACGGCTGGGAGCTGGCCACGGTGAAGTTCCGCGCCCGCACCCTCGACCTGCTGGAGCACGGCTGGGTGCCGATCACGGTGGCCACGCTGGTGAGCCACCTGTCGCTGTACCTGGTGCTGCTGGCCACCCTGCGCGCGGTCGGGGTGAGCGACGCCGAGGTTGGCTGGGCGGAGGTGCTGGCGGTGTTCGCGTTCGCCCGCCTCGCCACCGCGATCCCGATCACCCCTGGCGGCGCGGGGCTGGTCGAGGCGGTGCTGATCGGCGGGCTGGTGACCGCGGGCGGCGACCGGGAGCAGGTGACCGCCGCCGTGCTGGTCTACCGGGCGCTGACCTGGGCGTTGCCGATCCTGGTCGGGATCGTCTGCTACCTGTGGTGGCGGCGCCAGTCGCTGGTGGCGTCCCCCGCGGACGCCAAGCGTCCCGCCGGCGTGGAGTCGCCGTGACCGCGGGCCCGCCGCCCTCTCCCGCCACCACCGCCGAGGGAGGCCATCGCCTGGGGGCCGGAGCGGTCGGCCGGCACTGGTCGGACCTGGTCTGGCTGGCGCTGGGAGCGGCGCTGCTGCTGCTGAGCGCGCTGCCGGTCCACCGCGACAGCATCTCCGAACCAGAGGCCGACCTCTTCCGGCTGATCAACGACCTGCCCAGCCTCCCGTTCGTGGTCGTGTGGGCACCGATGCAGCTCGGCAACTTCCTGGTCGTCCCGGTCGCGGTCCTGGCCGCGCTGGCCCTCAGGCGCTGGCGGCTGGCTCTCGGGCTGGGGCTGGCGGGGGTCGGCGTGTACGTGCTGGCCAAGGTCGTCAAGCGGTTCGTGCAGCGTGGCCGGCCAGGGACCCTGCTGGAGGACGTGGTGGTCCGCGGCGCCGAACCCCACGGCCTGGGCTTCGTGTCGGGGCACATCGCGGTGGCGACCGCGCTGGCCCTGGTGGCCTTCCCCTGGCTGCCGCGCTGGGGACGCTGGGCGGTGGCGGCGGCGGTGGTGCTGGTGTTCCTGACCCGCATGTACGTCGGCGCGCACCTCCCGCTCGACATGGTCGGGGGGGTCGGCCTCGGCCTGGCGGTCGGCGGCGCCGTGCGGCTGCTGCTCGGCCGCCCTCCCGGGGGCGTCAGGCGTTGAGGTAGGCGAGCACGGCCAGCACGCGCCGGTTGTCGTCCTCGGACGGCGGCAGGCCGAGCTTGCCGAAGATGTTGTTGGTGTGCTTGCTGACCGCCTTCTCGGTGATGAACAGCCGGCCGGCGATCGCGGCGTTGGAGCGTCCCTCGGCCATCAGCCCGAGGACCTCCCGCTCACGGGGGGTGAGCTGGCTGAGCGGCTCGTTGCTGGCGTGCCTTGCCAGCAGCTGGGAGATGACCTCCGGGTCCATTGCGGTGCCGCCGGCGCCCACCCGGCGGACCGCGTCGAGGAACTGGCCGATGTTGGACACCCGGTCCTTGAGCAGGTAGCCGACGCCGCCGTTGCGGTCCGACAGCAGCTCGCGCGCGTAGAGCGGCTCGACGTACTGCGACAGCACCAGCACCGGCAGGCCCGGCACCATCGTGCGGGCCTGGATCGCCGCCTGCAGGCCCTCGTCGGTGAAGGTGGGTGGCAGCCGCACGTCCACCACCGCCACGTCGGGACGGTGGGTGGTCAGCGCCCGCAGCAGCGACGGCCCGTTGTCGACGGCCTCGACGACCTCGAAGTCGTGCGCGGTGAGCAGCCGGATCAGCCCGTCCCTGAGGAGGGCGAGGTCTTCGGCGATGACAACTCGCACGGCAGCTCCATGGTGACGATGGTGGGTCCGCCCGGCGGACTGGTGACGAGGAGGGTGCCGTCGAACGCCGCCAGGCGGCGTTCGATGCCGCGCAGCCCGGTGCCGTCGCTGGGGTCCGCGCCGCCCCTGCCGTCGTCGCCGACGACCATCGCGAGCTTCCCCTCGGCATGGCGCAACCGCACCCAGGACCTGGTCGCCTGGCTGTGCTTGATGACGTTGCCGAGCGTCTCGGCGACCGCGAAGTAGGCCGCCGACTCGACGGGGGCGGGCAGGCGGCCGGGCAGGTCGATCTGGACCTCGGTCGGCAGCGGGCTCGACAGCGCCAACGCCCGCACCGCGCCGTCCAGGCCGCGGTCGGCCAGCACCGGCGGGTGGATGCCGCGCACCACGTCGCGCAGCTCGGCCAGGGCCTGGCTGGTGCTCTGCCTGGCCTCGGCCAGCAGCTCCCTGGTGGCGTCCGGGTCGTCGCGGGCGAGCTCGTCGGCCATGCCGAGGCTCATGCCCAGCGCCACCAGCCGGGCCTGCACGCCGTCGTGCAGGTCCCGCTCGATCCGGCGCAGCTCGGCGGCCTGGGTGTCGACGGTCTCGGCGCGCGTCTCGGCGAGCTGGCGGACCCGGTTGGCCAGCCGCGCGCGCTCGGTGGGTGCCAGCAGCCAGCGGGTGAGCCACGCGTCGGCTCGCAGCAGACCCGGGGCCGCCCACCACCAGGACAGCAGGACGAGCAGACCCTCCACGGCCACCAGGTTCGCGCTGGTCTGGTCGGTGACCCGCACCACGCCGAGGTAGCCGAGGTCGGTGCCGGGCGCCAGCCCCGGCCAGATCGCCGGGAATGCCAGCCCGGCGAGGGCGACCACCAGCAGGGCGACCGACAGTAGCCGCAGCGCCGTCCCCGCGGTGGCGTTGACCAGCACCCACGCCAGGTCCCGCCAGGTCGCCGGGTCGGAGGCGACCGCCCTGACCCTGGCGATCCAGCCACCGCCCGGCGCCGGCCGGTAGGGCCGCTCGACCGCCACCCCCAGCAGCGCCGCGGCGCGGGCGCGGTGCAGGCCGGCGAAGCCCCGCAGCAGCGCCACCGCGCCCAGCAGGAGCGGCAGCCCGACCCACACCGGGATGAGCAGCGTGGCGACCGCGACCAGGAGCAGCAGGGCCAGCCCGGCGAGCGAGAGGGCGCTCACCGCCAGCGCCGACACGAGCAGCCGGAACCGCCCGGTCCTGCGGGCCCTGGTGGACATGGCGTTCCTTTCCGGCATGGTCGCTGCGCTGACCATTGTGCCCGCCGCGGCGGCCGGCCTCAGTGGTGCTGGCTCCACCTTTCGGTCGGGGCCTGAGCCCCCAGAGGTTCGGATGCTGGGCCCAGTGTCACCGGCGCCCCCGGGCCGCAGGGTTGAGGCGTCAACCAGCGGCTCTCGTCGAAGGGGGCACCGGACGTGCGGCACCACCACTCCCGAGCCCGTCGCCTGCTGGCGGGGATCCTGGTCAGCGGGCTGCTGTCGGCCGCCACCACCGGCGTGGCGTGGATGACCGCTGCCGACCCCCACCCGACCCTGGCCGGCCCACCGGGCGCGCAAGGGTGGCCTGAGGCGGTGGCCGTCGCCGTCCCGGGGACGCCGGCCCCCGACCCGGTGTCCGCGCCCCTCTCGGAGGTGCGGCGATTCTTCGAGCAGCTCAGCGAACGCCAGCGCCGTGAGCTGGCGCGCCGCGCCCCCGGCGTGGTTGGGAACCTGGACGGGGTCCCCGAACGGCTGCGCTACGCCGCCAACGAGCTGGCCCGCCGAGCCGCGGACCCGCACGGCCCGCGGCCGCCCGGCCGCCTGCTCGGCTACGACCCGCGCGGCGACGGCCGGGTGATCCAGGTGTTCGGGGACCTGGGCGCGGCCAGCCAGGTCGCGGTGATCGTCCCCGGGAGCGGCTGGAGCCTGCCCAAGCTGGTGGCCGGGACCGGACGGCGGGGCGCCGACCCGGTCGCGGCCGCCCGAGCGTTGCGCGCCGAGGTTGGCCGGCTGGACCCGGCCGCCCGGGTGGCGGTGGTGGTGTGGCTGGGCTACGACGCCCCCGAGGGCATCGACCGGCAGGTGATGCGCTCGGAACGGGCCGCGGCGGGCGCCCTGGCGCTCACCCGCTTCCTCGAGGGCCTGCCGCCCACCGCCAGGGTGAGCCTGCTGTGCCACAGCTACGGCGCGGTGGTCTGTGGCCGCGCCCTGACGGCGGGGGCCCCGGCCAGCCAGGTGGTCGCCCTGGCGGCTCCCGGCATGGGCGCCCGGTCCGCGGGGGAGCTCGGCGCCTCCGCGCGGGTCTGGGCGGCGCGGATCGCCGACGACCCGATCCGGTTCGCTCCCGACGTCCGCGTGGGCGGGTTCGGGCACGGCGCCGACCCGGTCGCCCCTGGCTTCGGTGCCCGCGTCTTCGAGACCGGCGCGGCCTCCGGGCACGACGGCTACTACCGCCCCGCGACCGAGTCGCTCGACAACCTGGCCCGCATCGTCCTCGACCGCCTCCCGGAGGTGTCCCTTGTCCACGACCCGCGTTGAGCAGCGCCCGCTCGGAACCTGGCGGGCGTTCGCCCGCCGCATCGACGCCGCCACCCCGCCGGGCCGCGACCGGGCGATCGACGGGCTCAGGGCCCTCGCGATCCTGGGGGTGGTGGTTGGCCACTGGATGGTCATGGCCCTGACGGTCACCGGCGACGGGGCGCTGCGGTCGACCAGCCCGCTGCTGCACCTGCCCGCCCTGGCCCCGGCCAGCTGGGCGCTGCAGCTGCTCGGCCTGTTCTTCCTGGTGGGCGGCTACTCGGCGACGAGAAGCCTGCAGAGCGCCCGGTTGCGTGGCCGCTCCTACGGCGCCTGGCTCGGCGGACGGCTGCTGCGCCTGGCCCGCCCGGTCGCCGCGGCCACCGCGGTGCTCGGCCTCGCCCTGCCGGTGCTGGCGCTGCTCGGGGTGCCGGGCGGCACCCTGCGGACCACCGCCGTGCTGGTCAGCCAGCCGTTCTGGTTCGTCGGCATCTACGCGCTGGTCACCGCCCTCACGCCCCTGGCGCTCGCCCTGGAGCGGCGGCTGGGGGCGCTGGCGGCGCTGCCGGCGCTGCTGGTGGTCGCGGCGGTCGACCTGCTCCGCTACGGCCCGTGGCACGAGGCGGTTCCCGGCTGGGTCGGCATGGTCAACCTGCTGCCCGGGTGGGGATTCGCCTACCTGCTCGGGGTCGCCTGGGCGAGCGGCCGGATCGGCCGGCGTGGCGCGGTCGTGCTGGCCGCCGGCGGCGCGGCGCTGGTGCTGCTGCTGGTGCTGGGCCTCGGCTACCCGGCCAGCATGGTGGGGGTCCCCGGCGCCGGCCGCGTCAACTCCCACCCGCCGTCGTTGCTGGTCCTGGCGCTGGCCGCGGCACAGTCGGGGCTTGCGATCGGGTTGCGCGACCGCCTCGGCCGGCTGCTGCGGGCGCCGGGGCGGTGGGCCGCGGTGGCGCTGGTCAACCTCAACGCGATGACGATCTTCTGCTGGCACCAGGTCGCGCTGATGGTCCTGTCCGGCGCGGCGCTGGCCCTGGCGCCGGTGGGCGGGCTGCCCGGCCTGCACGACGTCCCCGACGACCTCGCCTGGGTCGTCCACCGGATCGGGTGGCTGCCGCTCCACCTCGCGGTGCTCGGCGGCTTCGTCGCCGTGGCCCGGCGCTTCGAGGGCCCCTGGCACGGCGTGCCCAGGCCGGCCAGGGCCACCGCGGTCGCGCTCGCCGCCGGGTTCGCGGCCTACGCCGCCACGACCATCTGACCCGGGCCCGCCGGCATGTGGCGGCGGGCCCGGGTTGCGCCCGGCGCGTGGCCCTGGCGGCGCCTACATGACCTGGAAGGTCTCGTACACCTCGATGCTGCCGCCGCTGGCGAGGATCGGACAGCCCTTGGCCATCTCGGTGGCCGCGCCGAGGTCGTCGGCCTGCAGGATCGAGTACCCGGTCAGGCCCGCGGCGCCGCCGTCGCGGACCGTCCCGTCAGGAGCGACGGTCGTCGAGGGCCCGAACGGGTTGCCGCCGTCGACCACCGCCGGGCCCAGCGACCCGTACCAGCTGTTCCAGGCCGCCAGCACCGCCTGCTGCTCGTCCTCGGACTCCGGCGTCCCACCGCCCGGCGCTACCGCCGCCGCGCCGCTGCCCGCAGGGCGGGCTCGTCGACGTAGGACTGCTCGTCCATGAAGGCCCGGCGCCACAGGAAGTACTCCGATCGTGGCCGGTCGTCGGTGATCTGCGGTCCCGGCCCGGCGAACGCGCGGACCTGCCCGTCGGCCAGCCACTCCGCCCGCCGGACCGCCCGGACCCAGCCGTCGGCGTCGGTCGGCGGGTGGTCGGGCACGTCGTCGAGGTCGCGGACGGCGGCCTCGCTGCCGAGGACCTGGCGGATCTCCGGCTCGCCGAACTCGAGGGGAGCGTCGGAGCCGAACATGAACACCCCGTGCCGGCCGGGCGACAGCAGCAGGCGGACGTGGCCGAAGACGCCGGCGAAGGTCCGCACGTGCTCCTTGAAGTCGTCGAGCGGCAGCGCGTAGGGCATCCAGAGCATGAACACCCCGCCGTCCTCGAGGCGGGCCTTGCCCTCGGTGAGGAACTCGCGGGTGTACAGGACCACCGAGCCGGCGCTCTCGATCGGCGGGGCGGGGTCGACCGCGATCAGGTCGTAGCGCTCGCGCGACAGGCGCACGTAGTTGCGGCCGTCGCTGACGATCACCCGGCCGTTCGGGTGGTCGAGGAAGCGCCCGGCGTCCGGGAAGAACACCGGCATGCGGCTGGGCACGGTGGGGGACAGCTCGACCGCGTCGGTGCGCATCCCGAGCTGCAGCCCGGCGCGGTAGGTGCTGCCCATGCCGTAGGCGATCACCAGGAAGTCCTGCGCGTCCGGCCGCAGCGCCTTGGAGAGGTAGCCCATCAGCTTGGTGTCGACCGTGAGCGAGGTCATCCCCACGCCACCGACCAGCAGCCGCCGGCCCTTGGCCGGGCCGCCGACGGTGTCGACGGTGGCCAGCTCGTCCTCGGCGTGGGTGACCGGGAGACCGGTGCGGCGGAGGGCGTTCTCGGTGCTGGTCCGGGTGAGGGGCATCTCGAGGGACGAGGCGACCAGGCCGACGACCGCGAGGCCGGCCAGCCCGACGCTCGCCCACCTGGCGGCCCGCGGGCGCCCGGTCGGCTCCGCCGCGACCAGCGCCGCCCCGACCAGCAGGTTGAGGCCGCCGAGCAGCAATACCGAGCCGTTGGTGCCCAGCGTCCCGGCGAGCACGAACGCGGCCCCGAACGAGCCGAGGATCGACCCGGCGGTGTTGGCCGCGTACAGCAGGCCGACGCTGCCCCCCGCCGCCTCGGCGGTGGGGGTCGCCAGCCGCCCGGCGAGCGGGAAGGCGTAGCCCATCAGCACCGTGGCCGGCAGCAGCACGACCACGGTGCGGACGAAGAAGGGTGCGTGGCCGAAGACCCCGCTGCCAAGCACCACCGTCGCCTGGGCCAGGACGCCGACGCCGGCCAGGCAGAGGCCGAGCGTGCCCAGCCGTTCGCCCCCCGGCCGGGACAGCCGCCGGTACAGCGCGCTGCCCAGCGCGATGCCGAGCAGGAAGATCGCCAGGATGGTGGTGAAGATGTAGATGCTCGAGCCGGTGCCCTCGGCCAGCATGCGGGTCCAGAGGACCTCGAGGCCGAGCGCCACGAAGCCGGACACGAAGGTGGCGGCAAGCACCGCGCGCCGGCGGGGGAGGAACGAGCGCGGCACCGCCGGCCTCGGCGGCCGCCCGGAAGGACCGGCCTGCGGCGCGGTGACCGGGGCGCCGGACTCCCAGCGGCGCGACAGCAGCCGGGCGCCGACGCCGGCGAGCACGTTCAGGGCGACGGCCACGTAGCTCGTCAGCCGCAGGCCGAGGAACTCGATCAGGACGAAGCCGCCGAGCAGGGTGCCGGCCATCGCGCCGGCGGTGTTGGCCGCGTACAGCTCGCCGAGCCGCGCGCCGGCCTCGTCCAGGGTGCGGACCAGGTAGCGGGTCAGCAGCGGCAGGGTCATGCCCATCAGGAAGGTGGCCGGCGCGACCGCGGCCAGGGCCAGCGCGAAGCGCACCGCGGTGAGCCGTTCCGGCTGCTCGACCAGGCCCGGCCACACCCCGCGGTACACCTCGGCCAGGCCGCCGAACGCGAACGGCAGCAGGGCGGCCAGGGCGGCGACCGCCAGCTCGACCGCGCCGTAGAGGCGCAGCGGCCTGGCGCTCGTGTCGGCCAGCCGGCCGCCGACCAGGCTGCCGAAGCCGAGCCCGGCCATGAACGCGGTCACGATGGTCGCCACCGCCTGGGTGGTGTTGCCGAACACCAGCACCAGCTCGCGCGACCACACCACCTGGTAGACCAGTCCCGCGGCGCCCGAGGCGACGAACAGGGCGAGCACCGTCCCCCGCAGGCCGGGGGTTGCGCGGCTGGCGGGCCGGGGCGGGGAGGTGGCGACGGCCACTGACGACTCCTGATCCGTGAGGGGACGAGCTGGAAGGCTTCCAGATGGTGGCCAGGGCCGGCAAGCGACCGTCCACAGCCACAGCTCTTACCCACTTCTCAGGCTGCGCAAGGAACCGCCCGGACCCAAGCCGCGTCCCAACCAGCAGGCACCGACACCGAGGGGGTCACGATGAAGCTTCGCCGGCTGGGGGTGGTCCTGGCGCTGGCCGCGGCGGTCGCCGGGTGCGGCACTGGCGGGAACGACGCCGGCGGCGCGACCCAGGCGCAGCCCGCCGCCGAGGGGGGCCGTGCCGGGGACGCGGCGGCGGGCGCTCCCGCGAGCGCCGGCAAGGGCGCGTCGGCCGGGGCCGCCGAGGTGCGCCTGGTCGACCTGGGCAACCGCATCGTCCGCACCGCCACGGTGGACCTCGAGGTCGCCAAGGGCACGCTGGACGAGACGATCGACCGGGCGACCGGGGTCGTGACGCGGGCCAAGGGCATCTACGTCGGCTCGTCGACCTCCGTGCCCGGCCAGGGCACGGCCAGGGGCGAGGTCACCTTCCGGGTGCCGGTCGACGGCTTCGAGGCGGTCCTGCGGGAGCTGAAGGGCCTCGGCACCTACCGGGGCGAGCAGTCGAGCACCCAGGACGTCACCAACCAGTACGTCGACCTGCGCGGCCAGCTCGCCGCCTGGCGGGCCCAGGAGCGGGTGTACCTGCGGCTGCTCGGCCGGGCCAGGTCGATCGGCGACGTCATCGCGGTCCAGAACCAGCTCCAGCAGGTGCAGTCGAACATCGAACGGCTCCAGGGCCAGGTCGACCACCTGGAGGACCGGTCGTCGTTCTCCACCATCGTGCTCGACCTGCGGGAGCCGGGCGCCGGGCCGGGGCAGCCAGGCACGCGGCTGGAGCGCGCCTGGGCGACGGCGGTCTCCGGCCTCGGGGTGATGGCGGCTGCCGCGCTGGTGGCGCTGGTGTGGCTCGCCCCGGTGGCGGTCCTGGCCGGCCTCGTCCTGCTGGTCGTGCGGGTGGCGAGGCGGCCGCGGCCGGCGTAGCCGCGGCCACGCTGACGACGCGAATCGGTGCTAGGTTAGGCTCGTAGCGAACAACCCGAACCTCCCGGATCCGTCACCCGCCCTCCAGCCGCAGGGGATCGCCTCGCGTGTCGTCAGGCCGCAGTGCACCGGTTGTGACCGCCCTGGCGGTGGCGTCGCTGGCGGTGGTCTCCCTGGGGGCGATGGTCGCCAGCGGCGAGCTGCTGGTGGAGACCGTGGACCGTCCCGCGCGGCGGCGCCTGGACCCCTCGTCCTCGACCGCGGCTCGGTCGGGACGCGCCCACGACGGCCGCACCCACGAGGACCTTGACCGCGGCGGGCACGGCCAGGAGCAGGACGCCAACGCGTAGGAGGCCGCAGGGCTACCGGCCCGAGGCCTCGTGGGGGTCGCCCGGCCCGGGCTCGACGCAGAACTCGTTGCCCTCGGGATCCTGCACGACGGTGAGGTCCTGGTAGCGCTCGACGACCTCGGCGCCCAGCGCGACCAGGCGCTCCACCTCCTCGGCCATGGTGGTGGTCGCCCGCAGGTCGAGGTGGACCCGGTTGGGCGCCGCCTTCGGCCCGCGGCCGCCCCGGAACCAGATGTTCGGCCCGCCCCACCCCGGCGCCTCGACGTAGGCGCGCTCGGCGGTGGAGTCCTCGTCCACGTCCGAGCCGAGCGCGGCCGCCCAGAACCGTGCCACCCGGATGGCGTCGACGCAGTCGAAGGTCAGGTTCTTGATGAACGACGGCATGCTCCCTCCCGCCGGTACGCTACCCCCCGGCGCGGACGTCGCCGCGCGGGACCCACTCGTCAGCCGGACGGGTCCGGCGGGCGACGGGCCCAGAACAGGGCGTGCACGGCGTCGTCCTCGGGGACGGTCTCCTCGGCGACGACCGCGAGGCCGGCGCGCTCGATCCAGGTGCGGTAGGTCGACGCGTCGGCGTGGCTCCACCACATCGGCGCCTGGCCGCCCAGCCCGTTGTCCTCCGTACCGGTCCACGCATGCTGTCCGGCGGTGGCCAGGAGCCAGCCGCCCGGCCGCAGCCAGCCGCCGACCCGGCCGAGCAGGCCCGGCTGCTCCTCGAGCGGCAGGTGGATGAGGAGGTAGAGGCTGACGACGGCGTCGAACGATGCGGGCGCGAAGCTGACCTCGGTGGCGTCGGCGTGGAGGAACCTGGCCGCGGGAACGAGCCGCCGGGCGCGCGCAACCTGCACGGCGCTGAGGTCGACCCCGGTGACCGCGTAGCCGCCGGCGGCGAGGTCGCGGGCGAGCGGCGCGCCGTTCCCGCACCCCAGGTCCAGGATCGCCCCGCGGGCGGGAACCCGCTCCCGCAGCTGCGCGAGCCAGGTGGCGTAGGAGGCCAGTTCCTCGGCGTCCCCCCGGTAGCGGTGGGACAGCTCGTCGTAGCCCCGGCGGACGATCTCCTTGGGGTCCATCGCCCGCAGGCTACGCCGCCCACGGACGGCCCTTCAGTCGACCGGCTCCCAGTAGGCCTCCACCCGCCAGCCGTCCGGGTCGAGGCACTTGAACGCGACGTAGCCTGGCTCGTCCCAGCGTTCCGGGACCTCGACGCCGTCGGCCTCCATGCTGGCGAGCATCTCGCGCACGTCGTCGGGAGTGGAGAGCCTGAACCCGAAGTGCAGGAAGGCCGGGAGCCGACCAGGGGGCTCGCCCGGGTGCAGGGCCAGGTCGAAGCCGTCCGGGTTGCGGACGATCACGGTCCCGTCCGGGTAGCGGCGTGCGCCGGCCGGGTCGAACCCGAAGTAGCGCCCGTAGAAGCGCAGGCTGCGCTCCTGGTCGCGCACCAGCAGGCCGAGATGCAGCAGACGGAGGGTGATCGGGACCTCCAAGGCGTGGTCGCGCCGTGCGCTCGGCGTCGAAAGGGTGGAGCGGGCAGGGAATCGAACCCTCCCCGCGAGCTTGGGAAGTATTGTCGGGCTGCTCGCTGTTCGGCGGTGACACAGGTCAGGGGCCCCAGGCGGTGGCCGCTCTCGACCGCTGGCGACCGTCCGGCCCGGCTGGTGCGCAACTACGCATTCTGCATGATTTACCCGCTCTTTCGCCGTCGCTAGGATCGCGCGGTTGTCGGCCGGACCAACGAGGCGCCGATGAAGGGGTTCACCATGGCCGCGGTGGGGGTGGTCAGCCTGCCGCTGTTTCGCTCTCCAAGCTCTCGGCGGGCAACGGCGCGACCGGAGCCGGCGTCGCGACCGGCATCACCGCCGCCAGCCTCAGCGGCCGCTCGGACAGCACCCGCGACCGGTTCACCTACTGACCTAGACCTCGTCAGCAGCAACGGCGAAGGCTCCTACGCGGGCCTTCTGCCGTTCATGCGCTTCTTCTCGTCAAGGCCGAGGTAAAAACATGCAGCCTAAAGGAGCCCGCATGCGCCTCCGAGTCATTGTCTTCGCGCTCGTTGCCACAGCGGTCGCGGTGGGGTTGGCCGTGCCTCTGGCAGGCGCCAAGCCCCCCAAGCCCCCTAAGCCGCCCAAGCCTCCCAAGCCCACAACGACGGTCGCGCCCACAACGACGGTCGCTCCCACGACCACCACGGTCGCTCCTACGACGACAGTCGCTCCTACGACGACGGTCGCTCCTACGACGACGGTCGCTCCTACGACGACGGTCGCGCCGACCACGACGACAGAGGACCGGAATGTTTACCTCACGGGCACGGCGCCGGTCACCGATCAGGGACTCATCCTCTACGGCGAAGGGATCTTCACGGGGCTTCCAATCCCCGGCGGAGTCCCGGACGCCGTCCGGGACTGTCCTGCCGGCTACGCCATGGACTTCGAGCAGTCCACCTTCACCGAGACCGGCGGAACGGACATCTTGACGCCCGAGCTCAACACCGACTACGGCACCCCGATCATCATCATCAACAACAGCACCCTGACCGAGGGTGAACCAACGACGGCTACACTCGAGTACAGCATCGCCTGCGTGCCACCGGCGTAGGCGCGGGCGGCGACAACAGGAGGCCCTCCGGGGCCTCCTGCCGTTTCTATGGGTGCCTAGACTCACGACCACTTGAACGCGCCGTGTCACCCATCAACCGAGACTTCACGAACCTCACCAGCACGGACACGACGGAGCGGAACGCAGGCATGCTTCGCATCCCGCTCGCCGCATCGACTGGTCGACCTGGCTACTGGCTGGAGCTCCTCGTCGCCTTGGCCGTCACCCACCACAGGCCAGTCCGGCTCCTCGGCCAGCACCTCGACTACGGACCAGGTCTTGCCATCCTCGGCCGTGTCTTGGTGCCGGAAGTCGTTCACCTGGCCCTATGGCTCCGTGGTCGGTGTCTCCTCGGCATCTTCCGAGGGCCGGCTCGACCTGGCACACCGCAGCTCTCGCGCCCGTTGCTCCTCCGTACGGCCAGCCTGCCCAGCAGCACTACTTGAGACCCGGCGGCCCGCCTCGACCCGAGTTTGATTTGAATAAGGGCCGACGATGTCGAGAATCGCCCGGCGGCTGGGATCTTCCTGTGAACGGCCGCCGACCAGCGGCCCGACCCAAAGGAGCACCCCATGCCAACGGTCACCTCCCGCGACGGCACGAGCATCTTCTACGACCGCCTCGGCGACGGCCCACCAGTCGTCTTGGTCACCGGCGGCTCGGTCGACCGCAGCGCCAACGCCGGCCTGGCCGCCGAGCTGGCCGGCCGCGGCTTCACCGCCTACAACTACGACCGCCGCGGCCGCGGCCCCAGCGGCGACACCCCGCCGTATGCCATCGACCGCGAGATTGAGGACGTCGCGGCCGTCATCGAGGTGGCCGGCGGGCCGGCCCACCTGTACGGCAGCTCCTCGGGGGCGGTCCTGGCCATGCGCGCGGCCGCCGCCGGCCTGCCGGTCGCCAAGCTGGCCATGTGGGAGCCGCCCTACAGCGTCCACGGTCGTCCCGACCTGCCCGACGACACCGCCAGCGTCTACCGCGAGCTGGTCCAGGCCGGCCGCCGCGGCGACGCCGCCGAGTACTTCATGACCAAGGTGGTCGGCATGCCGCCTGAGTTCGTGGCCGGCGCCCGCCAGCAGCCCTGGTGGCCCCAGCAGGAGGCCCTGGCCCACACCCTGGCCTACGACGCCGAGATCATGGGCGACTACACCATCCCGACCGAGCTGGCCAGGTCGGTCCCGGTGCCGACCCTGGTGGTCATCGGCGCGGCCAGCTTCGGCTTCTTCGACGAGACGGCCGCCGCCCTGGTCGAGCTGATCCCCGACGCCCGCCGCTACACCCTCGAGGGTCAGGAGCACAACGTCGACCCGGCCGCCCTGGCCCCAGCCCTGGCCGAGTTCTTCAAGGCCTGAGCCAAGCCCAGCTCCCCGGCCACGACCTCCACGACCGATCGGGCGCTGCCGTCCTCAGTCGTCCGGCTCCGCTGTTGGAGTCGGCCCACGACCAGGACCCGGCTGCCCTTGGCGAGGACTGCGCGGCGTGCTCGGCCTGGTCGCGCCGGACGATCACGGTGAAGAACGACGGCTCTTGCTCTCGCCGGCCGGAGACGGCCACCCGGAAGGCCGCCCGCGCTATGCCACCCTCGGTGTAGTGGACTTATCGGTCGTCGGAGAGGTTGCAGCTGGCGTGCCACCCGCTCGCGCAGGCGGGGCAGTCGGGGTGGTCAGCCGGGCACGGGCAGGGCACGGCCGAGGCCGAGGGTTTCGAGATTTCCGTCGCGAGCGCCGGTGACCTGGCGGTTCGGGTGGAGCGGGCGAAGGGAATCGAACCCTCACCGCGAGCTTGGGAAGCTCGAGTTCTGCCATTGAACTACGCCCGCACGCGGCGCGATTCTAGCCGGGCGCCTGAGCTGCGGCAACGAACCCGTGGCAGAATGCGCGCCGAGCAGCACCCTTCGCCCTGGGAGTCTCGAGGTGATCCTCTCCGACCGCAGCCTGCGGGAGGCGATCGAGGCCGGCCGGCTGGTCGTCGACCCGCTGGACGACGACGCCATCCAGCCGTCGAGCATCGACGTCCGGCTGGACAACCGCTTCCGCACCTTCTACACCGCGCGCCACCCCTACATCGACGTCAAGCAGCCGATGGACGACCTCACCGAGCTGGTCGAGGTCAAGCCGGACGACGCCTTCATCCTCCACCCCGGCGAGTTCGTCCTCGGCTCCAGCCTGGAGCGGATCGGCATCCCGCCCGACCTGGCCGCCAGGCTCGAAGGCAAGTCGAGCCTGGGGCGGCTGGGGCTGATGACCCATTCGACCGCCGGGTTCCTGGACCCCGGCTTCAACGGCCACGTCACCCTGGAGCTCTCCAACGTCGCCAACCTGCCGATCACCCTCTACCCGGGCATGCGGATCGGCCAGATCGCCGTCTTCCGGCTGACCACGCCCGCCGAGCGCCCCTACGGGTCGCGCGGCGTGCGGTCGAAGTACCAGGGTCAGCGGGGCCCGACCCCCTCGCGGTACTGGGAGAACTTCCGCCCGTCCTGACCGCCCGGTTCGGCGCCGACCGTGGTTACATTGCAGCCGTTTCGCCGAGGCAGGAGGGATGCCTTCGAGGCGCCAGCGCCCAGCACGTTGACCGAGGAGCCGGTCCACACCAAGACCCCGGCGCCGGTCGAGGATCGCCCCGATCCCGACCGGCCCCGCCGACGCTGGCTGCCCGGCCGCTGGCGCGTCCCCCCGCAGCCGCTGCTCCTGCTGGTCTACCTCGGCCTGGCCGTCTGGCTGTTCGCGCCGGCCTGGTCGTCGCCGACCACCACCACCCTGGCGGGGGGCAGCGGCGACCCGGCCATCTTCATCTGGTTCCTGCGCTGGACGCCGTTCGCGCTCGAGCACGGGCACGAGCTGCTGGTCGCCCACCACCTGAACTACCCGGACGGCGTCAACCTCATGTGGAACACCTCGCTGGTCCTGCCCGGGCTGGTGCTGGGGCCGCTCACCACGAGGTTCGGGCCGGTGCTCACCTTCAACGTCCTGCTGGTGCTCGCCTACGGCCTCTCCGCCTGGTGCGCCTACCTGGCGATCCGGCGCTTCGTTCCGGGCCACCTGGCGGCCGCGGTCGGGGGGCTGGTCTACGGCTTCTCGCCCGCCGTCCGCACCCAGCTGCACCACCCGCACATGTCGCTGGCGTTCCTGCCGCCGCTGATGCTGCTCGTCCTGCACGGGATCCTGGTCCGCCGGCGCCGCCCGCCCTGGCTGGCCGGCGCCGCCCTCGGCCTGCTCGCCGGCTGCCAGCTGCTGATCGGCGAGGAGCTGCTGGCGATGACCGCGATGCTCGGCTTCGTGCTGTTCCTGCTGCTGGTGCTCGGCAACCTGCGGCGGCTGCGGGGCCGGATCGCCCACCCGTTGGTGGCGTTCGCCACCGCCGCGGTGGTGTTCGCCGCCATCGCCGCCTGGCCCCTCTCGGTGCAGTTCACCGGGCCGCAGCGGATCAGCGGCGACATCCAGAAGACCAACCGCTCCAGCGACGCGCACGGCTTCGTGGTCCCAGGAAGCCACCAGGCGCTGTCCACCGAGGCCAGCGCCGGGCAGGTGGCGAGGTTCGCCGGCGGCAACTCCGCCTACCTCGGCCTGCCGCTGCTGCTGGTCCTGGTGACCCTGGGGCTGCGCTGGTGGCCCAACGCGGTGGTGCGGGTAGGGCTGGCGCTGCTGCTGGTGTCGGCGCTGCTGTCGCTGGGACCGAGGCTGCTGGTCGGTGGCCACGACACCGGCGTGCCGCTGCCGATGACGTGGCTGCAGAGGCTGCCCCTGCTCGACAGCCTCATCCCGAGCCGCCTCGCCCAGTTCACCGCCCTGTTCGCCGGGCTGCTGCTGGCACTGTTCCTGCACGCCGTCTGGCGTGGGGGCGGCGGCTGGCGGCGGATGGCGGCCGCCGCCGTCGGCGCGATGGTGCTGGCGTCGCTCTGGCCCGGCTGGGCGAGCCGGCCGCAGAAGGTCGTCACGCCCCCCTTCTTCACCAGCGCCGGCGTGCGCCAGCTGCCCCGTGACGGCGTCGCGCTGGTCCTCCCCTTCCCCTACCGGCGCATCGCCCTGCCGATGACCTGGCAGGCAGAGGCCGACCTCTGGTTCCGGATGCCCGGCGGCTACTTCATCGGCCCCCAGCCCGGCGGCAAGCCCCGGTTCGACACCAACCCCAGCTCCGGGTCGCAGGTCTTCAGCAGGATCTTCGGCGGCCGTCCGCCGCCACCACTGACCAAGCAGTGGCGCCAGGCGCTGGCCCGCGACTTCGTCCGCTGGCGGGTCAGCAGCGTGATCGTCGGCCCGATGCCGAACCGCGCCGTCATGGTGGGGTTCCTGACCGAGCTGCTCGGCGCCAAGCCGGAGCGGGTCGGCGGCGTCTACCTGTGGCGCGACCCCAAGGTGGTCCTGGCCGACCCGAACGAACGGGCGCGCACCTGAGCACCCGCACCCCGCGCCCCGGTCACCGGCCCGCCGGCCTGCGCGAGCCCCGCACCGACTGCTCCAGCACCTGGGCGACGTCGAGCACCCTGACGCCCTCGGCCGCGCCCTCCGCCTGCCGCTGCCTGATGGCGTCGTCGAGCATCACCATGCAGTAGGGGCAGGCCGTGCCGACCACGTCGGCGCCGGTGGCCAGCGCCTCGTCGGTGCGCTCCAGGTTGACCCGCTTGCCGATCCGCTCCTCCATCCACATGCGGGCGCCGCCCGCGCCGCAGCAGAAGCCCCGCTCCCGGCAGCGGCGCATCTCCACCGGGCGGACCCCCGGCACGGCGTCCAGCACCGCCCGCGGCGGGTCGTAGACGTCGTTGTGCCGGCCGAGGTAGCAGGGGTCGTGGTAGGTGACGGTCGCCTCCACCGGCGCCTGCGGGGCCAGGCGGCCCTCGGCGACCAGGCGGCCGAGGAGCTGGGCGTGGTGGATCACCTCGTACCTGCCGCCCAGGTCGGGGTACTCGCGGGCGAGGGTGTTGAAGCAGTGCGGGCAGGAGGCGACCACCTTGCGGGCCCCGACGGCGTTGAGCGTCTCGATGTTCTGCTGCGCCTGCAGCTGGTAGAGGTACTCGTTGCCGAGCCGGCGGGCGGGGTCGCCGGTGCACGACTCGCGCGGGCCCAGCACCGCGAAGCGCACCCCCGCCTGGTGCAGCAGGCCGGCGATCGCCCTGGCGGTCTTCCTGGCCCGGTCCTCCAGGGCGGCGGCACAGCCCACCCAGTAGAGGTACTCGACGTCGTCGGGGATGCGGTCCGAGACCACCGGCACCTCGAAGTCGAGGCCCTCGGTCCAGGCCAGCCGCTGGCCGGCGCCCAGCCCCCAGGGGTCGCCGGAGTTCTCGACGTTGCGCAGCATCGTCCCCGCCTCCGGCGGGAAGCGGGACTCCATCAGCACCTCGTAGCGGCGCAGCTCCAGGATGGTGTCGACGTGCTCGATGTCGACCGGGCACTGCTCGACGCAGGCCCCGCAGGTGGTGCACGACCACAGCACGTCGGCGCCGACGACGTCGTTGACCAGGTCCTTGTCGAGCACCGCGGGGTCGTGGCCGTCCGGCGCGGACGGGTCGGCCTCGCCGAGCAGGAACGGGGCCTTCTCGAACAGGTGGTCGCGCAGGTCGGTGATGACCAGCTTGGGGGAGAGCGGCTTGCCGGTGTTCCACGCCGGGCACTGGTCCTGGCAGCGGCCGCACTCGGTGCAGGTGGCCAGGTCCAGGAGCTGCTTGAAGTTGAGCTGCTCGACCTTGCCGGCGCCGAAGACGTCCTCCTCGGTCATCTCCTCGGGGTCGATCTTCGGCGTGGACAGCGGCCCCAGCGCGTTGGGCCGGCGCGAGAAGGCGACGTTGAAGGGCGCGGTGAGGATGTGCAGGTGCTTGGAGTAGGTGAGCAGCACCAGGAAGCCGAGCACCACCGCCAGGTGGGCGAGGAGGAACCCCTCGTCGACCGCCTGCAGGGCCTCGGGCGACAGCCCGTCCAGCAGCCGGCCCACCCAGCTGGAGGCGAACGCGGCGCCGTCGTAGGGCAGGGTGCCCCTGGCCGCCCTGGCGCCCCGGTAGACCAGCAGGGTGACGATCACCGCGGCGATCATGGCCAGGATCACCCACGCCTGGCCGGTATGGGACTTGTAGAACCGGGACGCCCGGTCGCGCCTGGCGGGGGACTCGCGCAGCCGGATGGCGGCGAACACCGCCAGGCTCACCAGCACCGCCACCGCGATCAGGTCCTGGAGGAAGCCGAGCACCGGGCTGCGGCCGACCAGCGGCAGGGCGAAGTCGTCGTCGAACAGCTCGCCGTAGGCCTCGGCGATGGTGGTCAGCAGCAGCACGAAGCCCCAGAAGGTGAAGAAGTGGGCCAGGCCGGGGATCGGGCGCTGCAGCAGCTTGCGCTGGCCGAAGACCTCCACCAGCTCGGCCCGGAGCCGGGCCCAGGCCCCGCGGAAGCGGTCGGGGGCCGGGGCGCCGGTGGCGACCAGCCGCGCGATCCGCTCGGCCCGCTGGCCGGCCAGCGCGACGGCGAAGAATGTCAGCACGGCTCCGATCGCGAGCTTCACGCGCGGTCCTCCCTGGAAGCGGTGGCGCGTCCGAGAGTCTACCGCTCAGTAACATCGGGAGCCCGGTGCCGCGAGGAGGCTCCGCAGCGGCGGCCCGCCCGCGTCAGCGGCCCTGCCATCCCGGGCGCAGCCCGGCCGGGCCCGCGGTGGGGGCCGCCGCCTGCGCCGCCAGCTCCGCCGCCAGGGCGCGGCCGGGACCGGTCAGCCGGTACAGGTGCCGCGGCGGCCGGCCGGGCGGGGCCCCGGTCTCCCAGGCGGTCTCCAGCAGCCCCCGGTCGGCCAGCCGCATCAGGATCGGGTATACCGACCCGGCCTTGAGGCCGAGCTGCTGGCACAGCTCGTAGCCGTAGCGCCACGTGCTGGGGGCCTCCGCCAGCGCGAGGACCACCGCGGTGGTCTGCGCCGACGGACGACGGAACCGGGTCATCCTCAAACTCTATATAGTCAGAGTACGGTTGTCCACGCCGGGGGCGATCCCGCGCGGGGGAATAGGCTTGGTGGGTGAGGAACCCGACCCCGACACGACGGCCCGCGCCGGCCAGGCGCCTGGCCCTGGCCGCCGGTGCGCTGCTGGCGGTGGTCGGGGTCGGGGTCCTGGTGGTCGTGCTGGCCTCGGCGGCCGGGCTGGGCCGTCCGGACGACCCGGCGCCGGCCCCCACGGCCGGCGGCCAGGGCGCCGCCGACGCGGCCGGGACGGCGACCTACCGGCTGCTGCCCGCCGGCGGCGCGGAAACGACCGTCCGGCTGGAGGTGGCCGCGGACCCGGCGGCCAGGGCCAGGGGCCTGATGGGCCGCGAGCGCGTGCCGCCGGGGACCGGGATGGTCTTCCTCTACCCGGGCGACGTCCGCGAGGCGTTCTGGATGAAGGACACCCTGGTGCCGCTGTCGATCGCCTTCGTCGCCGCCGACGGGCGGGTGGTCAGCGTCCACGAGATGACCCCCTGCCGGGCCGATCCCTGCCCCACCTACGCGCCGGCCGGTCCCTACCGCTACGCGGTCGAGCTGGCCGCCGGCGCGTTCCCGGCCGCCGGCGTCGGCCCCGGCGACCGCGTGGTCCCCGAGGACCCGTCCGGCCTCCCCGAGCCGGTGTAACGACGCAGGTAAACGGCAAGATCAAGCACCGTCGGTAGGGAACTTGACAATGCTACACTCAATCCATACATTGAGGTCCGAAACCCTGTCCCGGAACGTTTGAGGTGATGAGATGGCCAAGGCCGTAGGGATCGACCTGGGGACCACCAACTCCGTCGTGTCCACCCTCGAGGGTGGCGAGCCGACGGTGATCCCCAACGCCGAGGGGTCGCGGACGACCCCGTCGGTGGTCGCCCTGTCCAAGACCGGTGAGGTCCTGGTCGGCGAGGTTGCCAAGCGGCAGGCGGTCACCAACCCCGACCGCACCGTGCGCTCGGTCAAGCGGCACATGGGCGAGTCCTCCTGGCGCTTCCGCGCCGACGGCAAGGAGTTCTCCCCCCAGCAGATCAGCGCGTTCATCCTGCAGAAGCTGAAGCGGGACGCCGAGGCCTACATGGGCGACCAGGTCACCCAGGCGGTCATCACCGTCCCCGCCTACTTCGACGACGCCCAGCGCCAGGCCACCAAGGAGGCCGGTGAGATCGCCGGCCTCGACGTGCTGCGCATCATCAACGAGCCGACCGCCGCGTCGCTGGCGTACTCGCTCGACAAGGAGAACGACGAGACCATCCTCGTGTTCGACCTGGGCGGCGGCACCTTCGACGTCTCCCTGCTCGACATCGGCGAGGGCGTCATCGAGGTCCAGGCGACCTCGGGCGACATGCACCTCGGCGGCGACGACTGGGACCAGCGGATCGTCGACTGGCTGCTGAAGACCTTCAAGAACAACCACGGCATCGACCTGTCGGGCGACAAGATGGCGATGCAGCGGCTCAAGGAGGCCGCCGAGAAGGCCAAGATCGAGCTCTCCTCGACCCTGGAGACCACCCTCAACCTGCCCTTCATCACCGCCACCCCCGAGGGCCCGCTGCACATGGAGCAGCGGCTGACCCGCGGCGAGTTCGAGCGCATGTCCAGCGACCTGGTGGAGCGCTGCCGCGGCCCCTTCGACCGGGCGATCGCCGACTGGAAGGCCAAGACCGGCAAGAGCATGGCCGACATCCACCACGTGGTGCTGGTCGGCGGCTCGACCCGGATGCCGATGGTGGTCGAGTTCGTCAAGCAGCTCACCGGCGGCAAGGAGCCGCACAAGGGCGTCAACCCCGACGAGGTCGTGGCCGTCGGCGCCACCCTGCAGGCCGGCGTGCTCAAGGGCGAGGTCAAGGACATCCTGCTGCTGGACGTCACCCCCCTGTCGCTCGGGATCGAGACCAAGGGCGGCGTGATGACCAAGCTGATCGAGCGCAACACCACCATCCCGACGCGCCGCTCGGAGGTGTTCACCACCGCCGAC
>Ga0081538_10000775_pt1 | contig 34871 bp, 40 predicted proteins | sample TabmetS5T2R1_FD_71022 | JGI IMG/M metagenome (GOLD analysis project Ga0081538, IMG submission 71022) | Tabebuia heterophylla rhizosphere microbial communities from the University of Puerto Rico - S5T2R1 | ecosystem: Host-associated > Plants > Roots > Rhizosphere ...
AAGTCACTGCCCCATACGACATCGAACACCATCCGGTTCGCGAAAACATGACGCAGGTCACTCCGTCGCCCTCACCACGTGCGCCAGCAGGGCGGCCAACCGGCGGTGGGCGCGGTTGGATCGGGACTTCACGGTTCCGATCGGCACGCCCAGGTGCTCTGCTATCTCGCCGTGGGTCATGCCGACGAAGTGCGAGAGGCGAACCACCTCGCGCTCGTCCGGGGGGAGCTCGGCCAGTGCTCTGCGCACCTCCCAGGCCTCCCATGTCCGCTCGAACGACAGGGGAACGACGGCGACCTGGTCATCGCTCAGCTCGTCGGGCGCGGCGGCACGCCTCTCCCGCCTGTAGATGTCGATGGAGACGCGGCGGGCGATGGCGTAGAGCCAGGGAGCCAGCTCGCGCGTCGGGTCGAACGATCCCGCCGCCCGCCAGGCCTTCAGCATCGTCGTCTGGACGGCCTCGTCGGCCAGCTCCCGCTTGGCCAGCGTGCCCATCGCCACGGTGAGGATGGGTCCCGCGTAGCGCTCGTAGATCGCGCGCACCGCGGTCTCGTCACCGGCCGCGAATCGCGCCGCCAGGTCGCGTTCATCGGGACCCGCCATGCGGGTCCATGTTGCCCCAGCCGAGGCCGATCGCGGCGCGCGGCTTCGGAAGCCGGCCACGAAGCGCGAACCGGCCGCCCGATTCGGCCGTAGAGGCGGGCGACCGATCGTGACCCAGGGAGCACAACCATGCGAGCGAGCGTGACCAGAGCAAGGGCGATCATCGGCATCGGTGCCGCGGCACTGGCGCTGGCGGCCTGTGGCGGCGGCTACGGCTCCGATGAACCGTCGACCGCGGCCGACGGACGCGACGCGGCGGCCGCGCCGGAGGCGACCGCCGATGCGCCGGTCGGCCAGGGCGACACCGGGCTCGGAACGGTGCTCGTGGACGCCGAGGGCCTCACCCTCTACGGCCTCACCGACGACACCACCGGCGTCTCGACGTGCGACGGAGCCTGCGCGGATGCGTGGCCACCGCTCATCGTCGACGGTCCCGACGTTCCTGCCGGCCTGGATGCCGACGTCTTCAGCGTCGTGGAGCGGTCGGACGGCACCTTCCAGCTCGAGGCGGGTGAGTGGCCGCTGTACCGCTTCGCCGGTGACGCCGCGCCCGGCGACACCAACGGCCAGGGGTCGGGCGGCGTGTGGTTCGCGGCGGCTCCCGACGGCAGCCTCATCGGGGCCCCGAACGCCGCCCCCACGGCGTCCGACAGCGCATACTGAGCGGGGTCGGCCAACTCCGTCGGGAGCCCGATGGCGGGCTCCCGACGGGGCCGTCGCTCACCCCGTTCGCATGGCTGTCGTCGTCCGCCCTCCCGCCATCAGCGAGCTTCCGGCGCTCCGCATCATCGAGCGGCTCGCCGGGGAGCGGTTCCGTGACGTCGGGCTGCCCGAGGTCGCCGACGACGAACCGCCATCCGTCGACGTCCTGACCCGCTACACCGAGCAGGGACGCTGCTGGGTCGCAGTCGACGACGGCGGCGGTCCGATCGGCTACGTGTTGGTCGACGTGGTCGATGGGAACGCCCACGTCGAGCAGGTGAGCGTCCACCCGGAGCACCAGGGATCGGGCGTGGGGCGCACGCTCATGGAGCGGGTCTTCGAGTGGGCGACCGATGCGGGCATGCCGGCCGTGACGCTCACGACCTTCGAGGACGTCCCCTGGAACGCGCCGCTCTACCGCCACCTGGGGTTTCGCGAGCTCCGCGATGACGAGCTGGGCCCGGGGCTCCGCGCCATCCGGGATCGGGAGACCGCACATGGCCTCGACCCTGCCCGGCGCGTGAGCATGCTCCTGAAGCTTCCGCGCTGACGCGGTCGCCCATGTCGGCATCGCACCGACCGATCCCCGCCATCACACGCCCCCGGCGCTCGCCTAGTGTGCGGCGATGCTTCCGACGGCGAGGCCGACGCTGCGCGGACGACTCCACCAGGTCGCGTTCTTCGTGTCGATCCCGGCGGGCATAGCCCTCGTCGTTCTGGCCCGGCCCGCCGCGGCGCGGGTGGCGGCGGTGATCTTCGCGGCGACGCTGACAGGCCTGTACGGCGTGAGCGCCGCCTATCACCGGGGCCAGTGGTCGGTCGGTGCCCGGCGCCTCATGAAGCACCTCGACCACTCGATGATCTTCGTGTTCATCGCCGGCACGTACACGCCCGTCACGCTGCTGGCGCTGCGGCCGGCGTGGGGGATCACGCTCCTGGTGCTGGCCTGGAGCGGGGCCGCCATCGGCGTGCTCGTCACCGTGTTGCGCCTCGAGCGCTGGCACGCCCTGGGTTTCGCGATGTACCTGGTGCTCGGCTGGCTCGCCATCGTGGCGACGCCACAGCTCGTGCACTCGCTGTCCAGGCCGGAGCTGGCGTTGCTCGTCGTCGGCGGGGTTCTCTACACCGTCGGGGCCGTGGTGCTCGCCCGCAAGCGCCCGGACCCTCACCCCACCGTGTTCGGCTACCACGAGGTCTGGCACGCGTTCGTGGTCGGCGCCAACGCCTGCCACTTCGCCCTCGTGGCGCTGCTCGTTCGCGCCTGACCGGCTCACCGTTGCTCGAAGACGAACAACGAGACTTCCAAGCGGCCCATCCTGGTGGGCGCAGCGCGGAGCCTGCTGACGCCTTCGGCGATCTCGTCGTCGCTGAGAGCGGTGAGCACCGAGTCCGCATCCCTCATGCGCTCCACCCAATCGGCGGACTTGGCGTAGGTTTCCGTTCTCTCCAGCACCTCCCGGGCGTCGATGAGGTCGAAGCCGTGCGGCCGGAAGATCTCGATGAGCTGCTGCTCGGTGTAGCAACGGGCCTCCCACTTGGCCCGGCCGGGGAACTCGTCGAGCCAGGTGATCTCCGTCCTGGCGGGCGCATAGGTCCGCACGAGCACACGCCCGCCGCTCCCGAGCACCCGCGCCAGCTCGCGCACCGCCAGGTGCACGTCGGCGAAGTGGTGGAGCGCGGTGGACACCCAGGCGACGTCCACACTGACATCCCGTAGGGGCAGGGCCTCCGCGGTGCCCAGCACGAAGGTGACGTCCGGGTCGTCCACGCCGCCCGCACCCACCATCCCCGCCGAGGGCTCGACGGCCACCACGGTCGCGTCCGTCCACTGCGGCCACGCTGCGGCGAATATGCCGGTCCCGGCGCCCACGTCGGCGACGCGAACTGGTCCTGTGGGCAGGTAGGTCTTGACCGTCTTTCCCCAGCGTTCGAGCACGTCCGCCGCCAGCGATCGACCTTGCTGATAGCGCCTGGCAACGCGTTCGTAGTCGACGTAATCCTGCGACGGCGATCGGGGGCCCGTCATTCTCGGAGCGTAGGGGTGGCGCTGACTTGGCTGGTGTGACGACGTGTCCTGCGACACGCCTCAATACGAGAAGCGCGTTGCACCGTAGGGTTCGGCCGTTCCGAACGCGTAGATTCGCTCGGCCGTCATGCGGTACAGGTACCACGGTGGTGGACCGGCCGACGGCGCGCTGAACTCCGCGGTGAAGGCGCCGTCCTCCACCCGTGCCGGCCAACCACCTTCGCGGGCGATGGCAGCGATGCGCTCCAGGTCGCCGGGATCGGTAACGCGATCGGCGCGACCTTCGATGGTGATGTCGAACGGTTCGGTCGCGACGCTCATCACGCATTCGGGATTCGCGGCGAGGTTCTTGGACTTGCGCGTGCCCGGGCCCGACGTGAAGTAGAACGACCCGTTGTCCCAGAACGCGCCCACGGGCACGACATGTGGCCCGCCGTTGGGGTCGACCGTCGCGAGCCACGCCGTGTGCCGGTTCGGACCGCCTGTGTCCGGCGCCTGCGTGATTCCGCTGTCGAGACGGTCACGCACCCGCTCCCATGGGATCGGTGGCGCGTCGTAGCCATCGAGGTTCTTCTGCTGCTGCGGATCGCGGCCAGTCATCGGATCGCTCCTTTCACGGTGGCGTCAACGTTGGACGGATCGCAGACGACAAACTCATCGCGAATGGCCAGCGCAGGGGCCGTCCCTGTCGACGACCTCGACGACGATGACGCCGCACCCGGCCCGCCCGCATCCGACACGTAGATCGGCATCGAACACGGCGACATGAAGCCACGACACTTCCTCGCCCGCATCGCGGCTGTTGTGACGGCCACGGCGGCCGTCGCGATGTTCCTGGGGCCGGTCCGCGCCGGTGCGTCCGACCACGACGACCCGGATGACACGGCCCACCGGGACTCGACGCCGTCCATGGTCGAGAATCCTCCCGAGAGCCTCCTGGACGGCTGGGCCAACAGCGACCTCGATATCGGTGCGCTCAACTCGGCCATGGCCGAGGAGCTCGGCTCCCGGCTGGACGGCTGGGAACACCCCGAGGTGGATCTCTCGTCCGACATCTGGGAGGCCATGGCCTTCGGGATCGGCAGCATCCTGGACGGCTGGGGCAACCGGGACATGGACATCGGTGCGTTCGCCGCAGGCACGTGGGACAGGGCGAACACAGTGAACGGCGGTGAAGTGCTTGGTTCGGATTGGTGACCCGGAAGCCTGTCCGCGATCCCTAGCCCCGTCCACCGATCTCACCGAGGAGCTTGACGACGAACCGCGGCAGGTTCGGGTCGAAGCCACGGGCATCGGCGGGAGCAAGCTCGTCCAGCGACCACCACCGGGCCCCCCGGAACTCGCGCGGATCGAGCTCCACGGGCCGCCGGCGATCGGCGTCGCAGACGTACCAGAGGCTGACGTCAACGTGCCCGGGGTCCAGTCCACCAGTCACCCGCTGCGTCACGAACAGTGGCTGGCTCGACAGGCCGGCGAGCAGCGGCGCCGCGAACCCAACCTCCTCGCGGCACTCGCGGGTCACGGTCGCCGCCGGGTCCTCGCCGGGCTCCACATGGCCGCCGGTGGGTAGCCACAGCCCGGCCAAGCGGTGGTCTACCAGGAGGCAGCTGCGGGCGCCGGCGTCGACCAACACGCAGTAGGCGACCAGGTGCTTCGGCGGCGTCGCCGGCTTGGCGGTCCGCCAGATCGGTGCTTGGCTGCGGACCCAGGCAACGGCATCAGCGCGGTGGTCGGCCTCCGTCGCATCCAGGGGCCTGATCGCGCGCAGCGCAGCGTCGACTCGTTGCCGTGCCTGTCGGTGGTCGATCTCGGCGAGACTAGCGAGCCTCCCGGGCCTGCCCGCCGGGATTCAGGAGCGGCGACGCGGCCAGCGTGCTTCTCTGCTTTGGCGTCCCAACGAAGGAGTCGGTCGATGAGGCGCTGGTGGCTGGACGAGCAGGCTCACGCGGGCCCGGAGCACCTCGATGCCGGCTACGTGGCCGGCTACGACGGCAAGGCCGGGTTCGATCCGGCCGAGGACATCGACGTTCTCCGTCGCCACGGCCTGGGCCCCGACTCGCTGGTCGTCGACCTCGGAGCGGGGACGGGGACATTCGCGGTGTCCGTGGCGCCGTCGTGCGGTCGGGTTGTCGCGGTCGACGTGTCGCCCGCGATGACGGCAGCGCTCCGCGCGCGCATCGAACGCCTCGGTCTCGACAACGTCGCGGTGGTGGACGCCGGATTCCTTTCCTACGTCCACGAGGGTGAGCCGGCGGACATCGTGTTCACCCGCAACGCGTTGCATCAGATCCCGGACTTCTGGAAGGGGATCGCGCTGGATCGGACCGCCTCGTTCATGCGGCCCGGCGGAGTGCTCCGATTGCGTGACCTCGTCTTCGACTTTGCGCCCGGTGAGGCCGAGGAGCGCATCGAGGCGTGGATGTCGGGGGCCGTCGGTGACCCCGCGGCGGGGTGGACCACCGAGGAGCTGGCCGAGCACGTGCGCTCCGAGTTCAGCACCTACAGCTGGCTCCTCGACTCGATGCTCGACCGCACCGGGTTCGACATCCTCGAGCGCACCTTCCGGCGCTCGGCCTATGGCACCTACACCTGCCGGCGCCGCGGCTCCTGACGGCGTGCGCAGCCCCGCCGTGACGGTGGCAGGATGCGGGCATGAGCGACGAGGCGACCGCCGAGACCAGCGACGAGACGACCGGCGACGAGACGGCCGGCGATGAGACGGCCGAGCGGATGGAGGTCCAGCGGACGATCCCCGCCGATGCCGGGACGATCTTTCGGGTGCTGTGCGATCCGCAGGGTCACGTCGCGATCGACAGCTCCGGGATGCTGATGTCGGCCGAGGGCGAGCCCGTGACCGGCGTCGGTGACAGCTTCGTGGTGCACATGGACCGAGAGGCGCTCAACGACTACCCGCTGGGCCGCTACGACGTCACCGTCAGCATCACGAGGTTCGTCCCCGACCGGGAGATCGCGTGGACGATTCGGGGCAGGATCCGCCCCCAGATCGGCCACATCTATGGGTACAGGCTCGAGCCGGCCGACGAGGGCACGCTCGTCACCTCCTACTACGACTGGTCCGAGATCGATCCGGCGTGGAAGGAGGCGGGGATCTTCCCCATCATCTCCGAGGGCGCCCTGCGAGCCACCCTGGGGATCCTCGACCGCACGATCGCCCGCGGCGGCGTCGCCCCGGGGCCGCCGGCGTAGTGCCGCGGCGCGATCCGGTTACGGTTGACCGGGTGGCGGCCTACCACGTGGCGCAGTGCAACATCGGCCGGGTGCTCGCGCCGCTCGACACCCCGCGGCTGGCGGGGTTCGTGGAGGCGCTCGAGCCGATCAACCGGATGGCCGACGGGGCGCCCGGCTTCGTGTGGCGACTGCAGACCGAGGCCGGTGACGCCACAGCCATCCGGGCGTTCGAGGACGACATGCTGCTCCTCAACATGAGCGTGTGGGAGTCGATCGAGGCGCTCGCCGAGTTCACGTACCGCACGCCGCACCGCGACGTGCTGCGGCGCCGGCGCGAGTGGTTCGAGCGGCTAGCCGACGCCTACCTGGTGCTGTGGTGGGTCCCCGCCGGCACCGTGCCGACGGTCGTCGAGGCGCGAGAGCGCCTCGAGGCCCTGCGGCGCGACGGCCCGACACCGGCTGCCTTCACCTTCCGGTCGCCATTCCCGCCTCCCGGCGCGTCCCGTGCCGCAGACCCCGTGGCCGAGGACTGGTTCTGCCCGACCTGACCCACCGCACGCCGCTTGGCGGACGGGCCGGGCTCCGCGCGCCGCGCGCACCGGGGTCACGTGACCAACGACACGATATAGGACGTTGACGTATCGCTTCGAGACGCATACGTTTCGCAAAGACACGACAACGTCCCGGTCATAGCGACACCCGCGGTCCCCCCAAGGAGCTCACGATGGCCTCTCCTGTCATTGCCGCGCCCGCGATCCCCCTCCACGAGCGGCCGGAGATCCACGCCCGACGCTGGTTCCTGCTCGCGATCATGTGCTTGTCGCTGGTCCTCGTGGTCATGTCGGTGTCGGGCCTCAACACCGCGCTGCCGACGATGCAGCGCGAGCTGGGGGCCTCGGCGTCCGAACTGCAGTGGATCGTCGACTCCTACGCGGTCGTGTTCGCCGGCCTGCTGCTGAGCGCCGGCGCGATCGGCGACCGCTTCGGGCGGAAGGGCGCCTTGCTCGCGGGCCTCACGGTGTTCGGGGTCGGCGCCCTGATGGGCGGGCTCGCAAGCGACGCCACGCAGGTGATCGGCAGCCGGGCGGTCATGGGGATCGGCGCCGCCTTCATCATGCCGGCGACGCTGTCGATCATCACGTCGATCTTCCCACCCGACGAGCGGCCACGGGCGATCGCGATCTGGGCGGGCTTCGCGGGCGCCGGGGCATCGATCGGCCCGATCGTGACCGGCGGGTTGCTCGAAGGCTTCTGGTGGGGCTCGACCCTGCTGGTCAATGTGCCCATCGTCGTGGCCACCATGGCGGCCGTCTGGCGATTCTCACCCGATTCGCGGGACGACACGCAGACGCCGCTGGACCCGGTGGGTGCGTTGCTGTCCCTGGTCGGCCTGAGCACGTTGATCTTCGGGATCATCCAGGGACCCGAGGATGGCTGGACCAGCCTGCCGGTGATCGCCGCATTCCTCACCGCCGGCGTCACCCTGTCGCTCTTCGTGAGGTGGGAGCGGCGGAGCGACCATCCGATGCTGCCGCTGACGCTCTTCCGGGATCGCCGCTTCAGCACGGGGAGCGGCGTCATCACGGTGGCCTTCTTCGTGATGTTCGGGTTCTTCTTCCTGATCACGCAGTACCTGCAGTTCGGCCGGGGGTACTCGCCGCTGGAGGCCGGACTCGCGACGCTGCCGTTGGCGCTGTCCTTCCTGGTGTTCTCGCCCCGCAGCGCGGCGCTGGCGGAGCGCTATGGCCCCAGCCGGGTGATGGCGCTCGGGCTCACGATCGTCGCCGTCGGGTTCGGCATCCTCACGATGCTGACAACGGATACGCCGTACGTCGTCGTCGCCGCGGCCTTCACCATCCTCGGCGCCGGCATGAGCATCACGGCCGCCCCTGCCACCAGCGAGATCATGACGTCGGTGCCGCTCTCGAAGGCCGGCGTCGGGTCGGCAGTCAACGACACCACCCGAGAGCTCGGAGGCGCGCTCGGCATCGCCCTGCTCGGGAGCATCGCCAACACCGCCTACCGGTCCGGCGTCGACCTCGACCAGGTCCAGCTCCCGGCCGGCGCCCGCGAAACTGCCGGGGAGTCGATCGGCGCCGCCAGCGCGATCGCCGACCGGATCCCGGGTGGCGGTGGCGAGGTGGTGGCCCAGGCGGCCTCCGCGTTCACCAACGCCTTCACGCTCACGAACACCGTGGCGATGGGCATCGCCCTTGCCGCCGCGGCCGCGGTCCTCGCCGTGTCGCGGCGGTCCGGCGGGGACACGGTCGAGGCGGACGTCGTCGACGGCGACGCCATCGAGGCCCATGACCTGGAGCTGCTTCCGGTCGGGGCCGGCGAGATGAGAGAATGACCGCATGGTCCAGGTGGGCACCGCTCCGGGTGCGGCGGCGGAGCTGGATCCCCGCGTCGAACGGTCACGCAGGGTCATCCTCGGGGCGGTCCTCGACGAGCTGGGCGAGGTCGGCTACGGAGCGCTGACGATCGAAGCAGTGGCGGCCCGGGCCGGTGTCGGGAAGAGCACGATCTACCGGCACTGGCCCGGGAAGCTCGAGCTGGTCGAGGACGCGTTCCGGACGCTCAAGGCGCCGGTTGCGGTGCCCGATCAGGGATCGCTGCGCGACCGTCTCATCGCCGTCGTCGAGCAGGTCGCCTGCCTCGTGGCAGAGTCGACGTACTCCAACTGCATGCCCGCGCTCATCGACGCGGCCGAACGCGACCCGAACGTGCGCGACTTCCACAGCCGCTTCAGTGCCGAGCGGCGCGCTGCGCTGGTGGGCCTCCTGCGGGACGCGGTCCAGGGCGGTGAGCTCCCGCCGACGACCGACCCCGAGCTCCTGGCCGATGCGTTGGTCGGACCGATCCTCCTGCGGCGCCTGATGCTCGCCCAGCCGGTCGGCCCGGAGATCGCTCCCGCCCTCGTCGATCAATTGCTGCCGGACTGCGGCGGCTGAGAGGCCGAGCTCGCGACACGGCGCCGGAAATCACCGGCCCCTGACGCCGCTGGCCGCGGCCTCGTCCTGGCCGCAGCTGCGGCTGCGCCTTCGCCCTGCGTCCTTGTCATCGACGCCGGAGGGCTCGCCGATTTCCGCGAGCGTTACGAGCCTCCCCCACTAGCCGTCGAACCCGGCCGGTCGCGACCGGTCTATAGGCTCGCGGCCGGTGCGTAGCGCTGGGGACTCGCGGGCCGGAACTACCGTCATCCTCGATGACACAATCGACCACGACGGACTGATGGCGTCGACGACATACGAGCGGGCACCACGGGTCCGAGGCCGTCGTCGCTCAGGACGGAGTCGTGCGCCACGCACAGCGATAGTTGGCCTCACGGCCGTGCTCGCCGTGCCTCTCGTCGTGGCCTTGGTGGCGCTGCGAAGGCCGCACTGGTACCCGCTGATGGATCTCGCGCTCGTCGAGATGCGTGTGCGCGACATTGGCACGGCAAGCTCGCCGCTGATCGGGCTCATCGGGCGCTTCCGCGTAGGCGATCAGAATGCCTTCCATCCCGGTCCGCTCGAGTTCTATGGGCTATGGCCCGTCTACCGGGTCTTCGGCTCGTCGGCATATGCCCTGCTGGTCGCCTCGGTCGCAATGCACGTTCTGGCCATCGGCGTCCTACTCTGGATCGCTTCGCGACGAGGCCGGCTCGGTCTGCTGCTCGGGGTCGGCCTCATCCTGGTGCTACTCGCACGCGCCTACGGCGCCAACGTCCTCACCGAGCCCTGGACCCCGTATCTGCCATTGCTGTGGTGGCTGGTGTTCTTGTTCGCGGTCTGGTCTGTCATCTGTGGCGACCTGCCGCTCCTACCTGTCGCGGCCGCTGCCGGCTCGCTGTGCGTCCAGAGCCACGCGTCGTACATCGCGCCCGTCGCGACGCTTGCGCTCTTCGCCCTTGCCGCGGGGTGCTACAGCGCGATCCGGGGCGGTGGTAGACGGTCACGCCGGACTCTGATCTTTTGGGTGGCAATCGCTGCCGGGACGACGCTGACGCTCTGGATCCCACCGATCGTCGACGAGCTCGGTGACGGAACCGGGAACCTCACGTTGTTGTGGCAGTTCGCGACGGACCCTTCCAGCCGTCCTATCGGGCTCATGCGTGGTGGTGAACAGCTGTTGCTCCACCTCAACCCCGTTCGCCTGCTCGAGGGGGAGATCTGGGGCATGTTCAGCGGCGCGGGGCTCGAGCCGACGGGATCGGTGGTACCCGGTTTGGTCATGCTCGTGATCTGGGCTGCGGCCGCCGTCGCTAGCCCGTGGATGCGCGACAACCGACTCTCTGCCCTGCACATCGTGGTCGCGGCTTCGCTCCTGAGTGCAGCGTTCGCCATGAGCCGGATCGTCGGCTTCGTCTGGTATTGGGTTGTGCTCTGGGCGTGGGGGGTCACTGCCACGATGCTGCTCGCCACGGGCTGGACCGCGGCCCTTGCGGCGAGCCGCGCCCGTCGCGAGCACGGTCGGCGGATTCGCGGACCGGCGCTCCTGCTGGCGGCGGCGTCCATGGCCGTGGTTGCTGGGGTCTGGGCCGCTGAGGCTGCGTCGGTTGAGGTCGTCACGAGGCCATCCCGCATCGTTGGCAGGCTCCTACCACCAACGCTGGCGGCACTCGATGCCGATGCGGCGCCGGGAGCCGGCCGGGAGGGGCGCTACCAGGTCATCTGGAGTGATCCCGTCAATCTGGGTGTCCATGGCTACAGCCTGGTCAACGAGCTCGAGCGACACGGGTTCGATGCCGGCACGCCAGAGGCCTGGGCCCCTCAGGTCGGCGAGCACCGGGTGGTGCCCAACAAGGAAGCCACGGCGTATCTGCACTTGGCCGGCGGAACGTTCATCGAGTCGGTGCGCTCGCAGCCTGGCGCCGAGCAGGTCGCGTACGCCGACATCCGTACGGTTGAAGATCGGGTGGAGTACGAGCGGCTGCGGGAAGAGCTGACAGCCATGCTGACGGAAGCTGGACGCACCGATCTGGTGCCACTCGTCGACGAAAACCTGTGGGCTATCCGTGATGACCCCCACATCGGCAAACGAGCTGCCGGCCTCATGAAGCGCATGATCGACATTGGCGTCCCCTACGCGCTGATCATCCTGCCCGCCGGCCTCGGGTCCTAGGCGTCCTCGCCGGATCGGGCGCTCGCCAGTGCCGCCAGCTCGGTTCGATTCGAGACGTCGAGCTTGGAGTAGACGTGCGACAGGTGGGTCTTGACGGTCGCCCGACTGATGAACAGCCGTGACCCGATCTCCGGGTTGGTCAGGCCCTCGGCCACCAGGCCGACGACGTCGAGCTCGGTGGGAGTCAGGCTTGCCCAGCCGGTGGCGGGCCGATCCCGGGTGCCCCGGGCCCGGCGGGCATACGCCACGGCCTCGTCGAGCGAGAGGCTGGCACCCCCGGCCCAGAGATCGGAGAACGCCTGGTCGCCGAGCGCCTTCCGGAGGCGCGCCACGGTGGCCTCGTGCTCAGGCCGATCGATCGGTGGGCGCGGATAGCCCATCTCGCCGCGGGCCGCGTCGCTGGCGGCCAGGAGGCGGACGGCCTCGGCGAAGCTCTCGGCGCGGCCGGCCAGCCGGGCCAGCGCGTCGAGGTTGTCGACCATGAACGTTCGCAGCCCATAGTCGAGCCGCACCGCCAGGGACTCGTGGAGCAGGTCCTCGGCCGTGCCCGGGTCGTCCGCGGCGACGAGCAGCGCCGACTGTTCGAGGGCATCGGCAACGAGGTGGGGGACGTCCAGCTTGTGGGCCAGTGTCAGGGCCCTGTCGGCCAGCCGCTGCGCCTCGTCCCGCCGACCGAGATGGCGCAGGGCCGCGACCAGCCCCGGTAGCGACCGGGCGACGATGAGGTTGTCGGGTGGGACCGGGTCCGCCGTGCGCACGTCGAGCTCGAACCAGGGGACCGCACGCTCCGGGTTGCCGCTCCACAGGTGCAACTTGCCGAGGACCGCGCCCATCCTCGGGATGAACACGGTGTGCTCGGCACCCTCGACCGAGCGTACGACCGGCTCGATCAGTCGCATTGCCCCGTCGATGTCCCCCGCGACACCCTTGACGAACGCCAGGTGACACGTCGACAGGCCGACCGCGTAGTAGTCGCCCAGCGGCCGGGCCACCTCCAGTGCCTGGGATGCCAGGCGATCCGCGAGACCGACGTCGCCCGTGCTGACGGCGATGTCGTCCTGGTAGTTGAGCGCCAGCGCGGCGAACGTGCGGTCGCCGCGTCCTAGGCAGCGCTCGCCCCCCTCCCGCAGCATCGGGAGGGCGGTCTCGTACCGGTCGCGCATGCAGGGGATCGAGCCCTGGAGCACCAGCGCGGCGTCGGCGGTGAAGGCGTCGTTGGCCGCGTCGGCGCAGGCGCGGGCGCGGAGGCACAGCTCCCACGCGGCGTCGAGGTCGAGGTAGAACTGCACGAATGCCAGCAGGAACAGGCACTGCCCACGAACACGGTCGTCGCCGATGAGCGTGGCCACATCGATGCCGCGCTGCGCGTAGTCGACGATGCGTGGGAACTGCCCGCACACCTGCGCGAGCGCGGCCGCGCTCACGAGCAGCCGCGCCTGAACCGACGAGCGGTCGTCGGGGGCCCGGTCGATCGCCCGCTGGATGAAGTCCAGGCCCTCGTCGCCGTGGCCGTGCTTGTACCAGAGCCAGACCAGGGATGCCGCCAGGCGTCGGCCACGCCCGGGGTCGTCCAGGGTCAGCCCCCAGTCGAGGGCCGCCCGGAAGTTGTCGTGCTCGGCCTCGACCCGGTCGAGGCTGGCGTCCTGGTCAGGGCCCTCCAATGCCGGCTCGGTCGCCTCGCCCAGGGCGAGGAAGAAGTCGAGGTGGCGGTCGCGGGTCGGGTCGCGCTCGCCGGCGGCGTCCAGCCTGTCGACGGCGTACTGCCGGATCGTCTCCAGCAGCCGGTACCGGGCTTCGCCGTCGTGCTCGTCGACCACCACCAGGGACTTGTCGACCAGACGGCCCAGGGCCGTCAGCACCTCGGCCCCCGAGACCGATCCCGCCGGGCCGCCCGAGCACACCGCACGGGCCGCGTCGAGCGCGAAGCTCCCCTTGAACGTGCCGAGCCGACGGAACACCACGCGGTCGGTCTCGTCGAGCAGGTCGTGGCTCCAGTCCATAGACGCCGCGAGGGTCTGCTGGCGGCGGGCGGCGCTCCGGGGACCGCGCACCAACAGCGCGAACCGGTCGTCGAGCCCGGCAGCGATCTGCGCCGGGGTGAGCGTACGCAGCCACGCGGCCGCGAGCTCGAGTGCGAGGGGGATCCCGTCGAGGCGGCGGCACAGCATCCTGACGGCCTCCTCGTTGGTGGGGTCGAGCGTGAACCACGGCCGGACGCGGCTCGCCCGATCGACGAACAACGCCACCGCCTCCTCCTCCTGGAGGGACGGCACCCGCCACACCATCTCGCCGGCGACGCCCAGCGGCTCCCTGCTCGTGGCCAGCACCGAGACCTCGGGGCATGTGCGCAGCATCGTGTCCACCAGCTCCGCGCTCGCCTCGAGCAGGTGCTCGCAGTTGTCGAGGCACACGAGGACGCGCCGATCCCGGAGCTGCAACGACAGCGCCCGCCGTGGCCCACCGACCGGCTCGACCATGACGCCGATGGTGGAGGCGGTCAACTCCGCGACCAGCGCCGAGTCAGTGGCGGAACCCAGGTCAACCCACCACACGCCGTCGGGCCAGTGGTCGGCCAGCTCGGCGGCGGCCTGCGCCGCCAGGCGCGTCTTGCCGGCACCGCCGGCACCGGTGAGGGTGACGAGGCGCTCGGCGCGGATGAGGCGCTCCACGGCGGCCAGCTCGTCGCTGCGGCCCACGAAGCTCGTCAGCTGGATCGGCAGGTTGTGCGTCAATGCCTCCAGCGAGCGCAGAGGCGGAAAGTCACGGTCGAACCCGGCAGTTCGCAGCTCGTAGACCCGGTCGGCGTGCGACAGGTCCCGCAGCCGGTGTGTCCCGAGGTCGCGGAGGACGGTCCCGTCCGGCAGCGCGTCCGCAACCAGGGACGCCGTCGCCGACGACAGCAGGGTTTGGCCCTCGTGGGCGACGTCGCGCAGCCGAGCGCAGCGGGTGAGTGCCGCGCCCGTGTAGTAGCGCTCGTCGCGCAGCAGCGCCTCGCCGGTGTGGACCGCGGTTCGCGGCGTCGGCATGCCGTGGTCGGGTGCGGGCCCGGTCAGGAGGCGGCGCTGCAGCTCGATCGCGGCGGCCAGGCCGTCGGCCACTGCGCCGAACACGGCCACGACCGTGTCGGCCCCGACGGCCGTGCCCTTGGCTTCGGCCCGCAGGCCACCGTGCGCGGCGACGACCGCCGCCACGTCGGATCGGGATGCGTCGCTGACCAGCAGCGTGACCGTCCCGACCGGCAGGATCGACGCGCGTTCCTCAGCGCCCATCGGGTGCGTCCAGGCATCGCACTCGCGCCAGTCTGGCGCAGCGGCGGCACCTCGGGGACCGATTAGCCACGTGGCCGATGTTCCGCGTCCACGATGGTGGCAGCGTCGGCGGCCTGGAGACCTTCGACGACGTGTTGTCCGGGTGGATCGATGCCGAGGCGCGTGGCGACGCCGCCGTGCTCGACGCGCTCCTGAGCGACGACTTCCGGGGGGATGGGCCCCGTGGCTTCGTGCTGACCAAGCAGGAGTGGCTCGATCGCTATCGCAGCGGTGACCTGGCCAACGACGCGTTCGCGTGGGAGGACACTCGCGTCAGGGTGCACGACGACGCCGCAGTGGCGATGGGGATCCAGACCCAGACAGCCAGCTACCAGGGCCTGGACTGCAGCGGGCGGTTCCTCGGCACCCTGGTCGCCATCCGCCGTGATGGTCGCTGGTCGATCGTCAACGTGCAGCTCAGCCCCGCCCCGGATCCCCCTGGATCGCGTGGGATCTCCGCCACCGAGCGTCCCTGAATCAGCCAGGTGGGCGATGTCGTGGGTCCTGCGCAATGCCAGCCTGCCTCGTGGAGGTGATCGCCCGATGCCCACCCTCGAAGCCACACGCGACGACGCCGGCTGCGCGACGACCCGCCGACCGACGGCGCTGCAGAGCGGGCTGGAGCAGCACCGTCGTGAGCTCACCGGGTACTGCCGCCGGGTGCTCGGATCGTCGTTCGAGGCCGAGGACGCCGTCCAGGAGACCCTCATGCGGGCATGGCGGAACTTCGATCGCTTCGAGGGCCGGGCAACGTTGCGGTCGTGGCTGTACCGGATCGCGACGAACGTCTGCTCCGACATGATGCGGCGGCCCCAGCGCCGGGCGCGCCCCCTGGACCTCGGCCTCCTGACCCACGACGACGCGCCCCTGGGCTCGTCCGGGGCGGTCTGCGGCGCCGCCGCCGTGGCGGCGGACGACCCCGCCGATGTGGCGGCGTCGCGGGAGACGATGGTGCTGGCCCTCACGGTCCTGCAGCGGCTGCCATCGCGTCAGCGAGCGGTGCTCATCCTGCGCGAGGTCCTCCGCTGGAGGGCGGAGGAGGTCGCCGGGTTGCTCGGCACCACGGTCGCATCGGTCAACAGCGCCCTGCAGCGGGCCCGCTGCGCGCTCGCGGCCGCCGACGTGGCCACGGTCGACGCCCGCGCCGCCGTCGACGCCACCCGCCACAAGCACCTGGCGGCGTGTGTCGACGCGTTCGGGCAGGTCGACGTCGAGTGTCTGATGGCCTTGCTCCATCGTGACGCTGCCCAGGCCAGGAGCGACCGACGAGTTTCGGGTGGCAGATCCGTCGACAACAGGCCCACACGGAACTGACTCCGGGGAGATCGAGATGCCTCCTGCCACCGAATCCGGCCCCAGGTGCGCCGACCCTCCGAGCATCGCCACGACGAGACCCGTGTCGCTGGTGAGACGGGCCCGGAGCCTCCGGGTCCAGGCGGGGCGGCTCGATCCGGTCCTGGCCGTGGCCTATCGCCGCCGCGCCGCCGAGCTGAGCTTCGAAGCCTGGCTGCAGGCGATCCGCGAGGCACCGGTCGAAGTCGACCGCTTCGCCGTCGTGGCGGCCTGACCGGGGAGGGGTCCGTCGTATCGTGGGCCTCGTGGCCACCGAGGACGACGTGCGACGGATCGCCCTGTCACTGCCGGAGACGATCGAGAAGCCCTGGTTCGGGACCCCGGGGTTCCGGGTCAAGGACAAGGGCTTCCTGCGTATCCGCTCCGAGGCCGAGGGCGGGTTGGTGGTGTGGGTGTCCGACCTCGGCGAGAAGGAGGCCCTCCTCGCGTCGGAGCCCGAGAAGTTCTTCACCACCCCGCACTACGACGGCCACCCCACGGTGCTGGTGAACCTGCCCGCCGTCGACGTCGACGAGCTGCGCGAGCTGATCACGGAGTCGTGGCTCATCCGGGCGCCCAAGCGGGTCCGCCAGGCCCATGAGGACGAGGTCGTCGGCGACGCCTAGGCGACCGCCGGGCGAGGCTCGGCGGCACCGACGGGTTCGGGCGACAGGTCGACGCGACGCAACAGCTGGGCGTTGAGGGCGACCACGATCGTGGACGCGCTCATCAGGATGGCGCCAACGGCCGGTGACAGGGTCACGCCGGCCCAGGCCAGGACGCCGGCCGCCAGGGGGATCGCCGCCACGTTGTAGCCGGCGGCCCACCCCAGGTTCTCGACCATCTTCCGGTAGCTCGCCCGCGACAGCTCGATGACCCCGACCACGCCACGCGGGTCGCTGCTTGCGAGGACGACGTCGGCCGATTCGATGGCCACGTCGGTGCCGGCGCCGATGGCGATGCCCACGTCGGCCCGCGCCAGGGCCGGGGCATCGTTCACGCCGTCGCCCACCATCGCCACCGACAGGCCCCGGCCCTGCAGCTCCGCGACGGCCCGGTCCTTGTCCTCGGGCAGCACCTCGGCGAAGACCTCGTCGATGCCCAGGTCGGCCGCGACCGCCTCCGCGACCTGGCGGGCATCGCCCGTGATCATCACGACCTTGATGCCCAGCGACTTCAACGCCGCGGTGGCCTGGTGCGCCTCGGGCCTCACCTCGTCCTCCAGGGCGAAGGCGCCGATCACGTCGGTGCCTCGCATCAGGTGGAGGACGGCCGCACCCCGCGCCTGCCACTCGACGATCGTGTCGGTGAGGCCCGGTGGGACCACCGCACCTCGCTCCCGGAGCAGGGCGGGTCCCCCCACGGCGTACGCCGTGCCCTCGACGGTCGCCTCGACGCCCCTACCGGTGAGGGACCGGAAGCCGTCGGCGATCGCAACGCCGCCCCTGCCCTTCGCGGCGGCGACGATCGCGCGCGCCAGTGGATGCTCGCTGTCCGACTCGACGCCGCCGGCGATGGCCAGGACACCGTCCTCGGTGAGGCCGTCGGCTGCCGCGACGCCGCTGACCACGTGCGCCCCGCGCGTCAGCGTTCCCGTCTTGTCGAACAGGACCGCGTCGATCGTGCGCATCCGCTCGAGCGCAAGACGGTCCTTGACCAGGATCCCGGCCCTGGCCGACACCGCGGTCGACAGGGATATGACGAGCGGGATGGCCAGTCCCAGGGCGTGCGGGCAGGCGATCACCAGCACTGTCACCGTGCGGACCACGGCGTTGTCGGTGTCGCCCAGCGCGAGCCACACCAGGAACGTCACCACGCCGGCACCGGTCGCCACGTAGAAGAGCAACGCCGCGAAGCGGTCGGCCAGGGCCTGGGCACGGCTGCGGCTCGACTGCGCCTCTGCGACCAGCCGCTGGATGCCGGCCAGGGCGGTGTCGTCGCCGACCGCCTCGACGCGTACCCGGATGGCGGAGTCCGTAGAGACCGTGCCGGCGACCACCGTGTTGCCGGGTGACTTGGGGACCGGCCGCGACTCGCCGGTGATCATGGATTCGTCCAGCTCCGCATCGCCGTCGACGATGGTGCCGTCGGCGGGGACCCGCGCTCCCGACCTGACCAGGACGACGTCGCCGGGCCGCAGGTCGGCAAGGGAGACGGTCGTCACCTCGCCGTCGGGCCCGACGCGCTCGGCCTCGTCGGGCAGCAGCTCGGCCAGCGCCGCCAGGGCACCCTGGGCCTGGCCGATGGCCTTCATCTCCTGCCAGTGGCCGAGGAGCATGATCGTGACCAGCGCCGCCAGCTCCCACCAGAACTCGAGGTCCAGCCAGTCGAGGCTGGTGGCCATCGACGCCGCGTACGCGACGACGATCGCCATCGAGATGAGCAGCATCATCCCCGGCTGGCGAGCCCGCAGCTCGGCCACGCCGCCGGCCAGGAACGGCCAACCGCCCCACCAGAACACCAACGACCCCAGAACGGGCCCCAGCAGGTCCATCCCCCAGAAGTCGAGCGAGTAGCCGAACCAGTCCATGACCATCTCGCTGGTCACCACCAGCGGGATCGTCAGTGCGAGGCTCAGCCAGAAGCGCCGACGGAACGTCTCCGGGTCGTGGCCGGCGTGGCCGTCGTGGCCGGCGTGCCCCGCGTGGCCGGTGTGGTCCCCAGTGGGTCCGGCGGCCGGGGGCCGGTTGGTGTGCGGTGATGTGACCTGGTCGACGCGATGACCGGCGTGGACGTCGGAATGCGGTGCGGCGGCGGGCATGGCGGTACCTCCACGCATACCCTAGGGGGGTACGGCCAGGGAGACAACACGCCGGTCCGGTGATTGCATCGGCCGAGCGCCGGGCGTGGTGCCGGGTCGGCAGGGGGCTGCGAAGCTGGGCCCGTGAGCGGACCGATCACCGCCACGGACGCCGAGCCGGATGCCGCCGGCCCCGGCCGCCCCGAGGGCCCGACCGTCGAACTCGTGCCGAGCCGCGCCGCCAGCGTCGGGGGCGTCGACGTCCGCCGAGCGCTGCCGCGGCGGCAGCGGCGGACGATCGGTGCGTGGTGCTTCGCCGACCACTTCGGACCGGTGGCGCCCGACGGGCCGGGCGGGCGCATGGAGGTCGGTCCGCACCCCCACACGGGCCTCCAGACGGTGACGTGGCTGGTCGAGGGCGAGGTCGTCCACACCGACAGCCTCGGCAGCGAGCAGTCGATCCGCCCCGGGCAGCTCAACCTGATGACCGCGGGACGCGGTGTGGCCCATGCCGAGCAGACGCCGGCGAGCTACCGCGGGGTGCTGCACGGCATCCAGTTGTGGATCGCCCAGCCGGACATCACTCGCGATCGAGCGCCGGACTTCGCACACCACGCCGAGCTGCCCGACGCGGACTACGGGTCGTGCCGTGCGACGGTGCTCATCGGCGAGCTCGGGGGCGTGCGATCCCCGAGCCACTTCGAGATGGGCATCCTCGGCGTCGAGCTCGCCACCGCCGCGCCCACCGACCTCATCCTCCCCGTCGACGCCGCGTTCGAGCATGGCCTGATCGTGCTGGCCGGCGGCGTGGCGCTGGCCGGCGAGACGGTGGGTCCCGGGGTGCTCGCCTACCTGGGCCGTGGCCGCGACGAGCTCGCGCTCGACATCAGCGGCGGCAGCCGGGTGCTGTTGCTCGGTGGACCGCCGTTCACGGAGGACCTCCTCATGTGGTGGAACTTCGTCGCCCGTACGCGGGGCGAGATCGAGCATGCCTGGAACGAATGGGAGGGCGGCACCGCCCGCTTCGGACGGGTCGCGTCGGACCTCCCGCGCATCCCGGCGCCGCGTCCCAGCTGGCTGCCGACGACCTGAGCCGGGTCCCCCCGATCAAGGCAGTTGCGTCGGTGCGAGTGCGGCTTGGAGGGCCGCGAGGCGCTCCGGCACGACGCGCCACCACACCCACTTGCCGCGTCGCTCGCCGACGATGAGTCCGGCCTCGGCCAGGGCCTTGGTGTGGTGGCTGACTGTTGGCTGAGACTTGCGAAGGGGCGCTTGCAGGTCGCAGCTGCAGACCTCGTCGGCGGCGGCCACGAGGCTGAGCAAGCGCAGCCGTACGGGGTCGGCGAGGGCCGCGAACATCCGCGCCAGGTCGCCCGCCTGGTTCTCACTCAGGGGTGCCTCCAGCAGGGACGGGCAGCACACGTCCGCCGCGAACTCGAGCCTGGTGGTGGCCACGCGGACTCCTTCGGCCGATGTTGCATTGACAGCTGTCGATACATTCGCCACACTCGATGCATCGACAGATCTGAATCTACCAGGAGGCTCTGATGTCGCGGGTGCAACTGGCGCTGAACGTGGCCGATCTCGACAAGGCGGTGGGCTTCTACTCGAAGCTGTTCGCCACCGCACCAGCCAAGCTCAGGCCGGGGTACGCCAACTTCGCCGTCGCCGAGCCACCCCTCAAGCTGGTGCTCATCGAGGGGCGTGGGGAGCCGGGCTCGCTCAACCACTTGGGCGTCGAGGTCGGCTCCGCCAACGAGGTGGCAGCCGCCAACGCTCGCCTCACCGACGAAGGGCTCGCAGCCGCGACCGAGGACGAGGTCACGTGTTGCTACGCGGTGCAGGACAAGGTCTGGGTCGACGCGCCCGACGGAGAGCCGTGGGAGATCTACACCGTGCTCGCCGACGCCGAGATGCCCGCCGGCGAGCTCCGGGGCGTGGACCCGTCCGCCGACACGCTGAGCTGTGGGGCCGCGCCCGAATCAGCTGCCCGCTGCTGCTGAGAGCGATGCGTCCGCTGGGACTCGCCCGCCGGCTGACGGCGGAAGCTATCGGCACCGGGTTCCTGGTGGCGGCCGTCGTTGGATCGGGGATCGCGGCGCAGCGGCTCTCACCCAACGATCTCGGCCTCCAGTTGCTCGAGAACTCGTTCGCTACCGGCACCGCACTCATCGCGCTGATCCTGGCGTTCGGTTCGCTGTCCGGGGCCCACTTCAACCCCGTGATCACCCTCGCCGACCGGATGCTGGGCGGGATGGCAAGTGGCGAGGCGGGGGCCTACGTCGGCGCACAGGTCATCGGCGGCTGCATCGGAGCCATCGTTGCCAACCTGATGTTCGACCTCTCGGCGATCGAGTGGTCCACACACGACCGGGCCGCGGGCGGCCTGTGGTTCGGCGAGGCGGTGGCGACGTTCGGGCTGGTCATGGTGATTCTCGGTGTCGTCCGCTCGACCGACGCGGCGTCGCGGGCCGCCTGGGCTGCGGTTGCGGTTGGCGGCTACATAGCGGCCGCCTACTGGTTCACGTCGTCGACCTCGTTTGCCAACCCCGCCGTCACAGTCGCACGCGCCCTCACCGACACGTTCGCCGGCATCGCCCCGGCCTCGTTGCCGGCCTTCGTCGCCGCGCAGCTCGCCGGCGGCATCGCCGCCGTCGGCCTCGCCCGGTTCCTCTGGCCCACCCTTCCTGCCGCCGATCTCATCGTCCCCCACGAACCAGCCGACGCCGCCTGACCGACGCCCGAACGAGGGAGATCCACCGTGCCCGACCTCCAGCAGTTTTCGCCAGAGGTGAACCTCGCCCTGAAGACAGCCGCCGGCCACCTGCGCCGGGAGTTCGAGGGAACCTTCTCCTTCGAGACCATCGAGCAATTCCTCGCAACCAGCTACGACCAGTTCGCCGGTCGCGCCACGGTCACCAACTTCCTGCCGCTGATGGCGGAGCGATTCGCCCGGCAGCGCCTGCACGCCCTGGCGCGCGTCGAGGGCCGCCGCGACGACGGCGTGCCCATCGTGCTGTTCCTGTGCGTCCACAACGCCGGTCGCTCGCAGATCGCGCTCGGGTGGTTCAACCACCTGGCCGAGGGTCGGGCGATCGCCTGGTCCGGCGGCTCCGATCCCGCCGGCGAAGTGAACCCCGCCGCCGTAGCGGCGATGGCAGAAGTCGGCATCGACATCCTCACCGAGTACCCCAAGCCCTGGACGGACGAGATCGTGCAGGCGGCCGACGTGGTGGTCACGATGGGTTGCGGCGACGCATGCCCGATCTTCCCCGGCAAGCGCTACGAAGACTGGGTGCTCGACGACCCCGCCGGACTCGCAGTCGACGCCGTCCGGCCGATCCGCGACGAGATCGGCAGACGCGTCAAGGATCTGCTCGACGGCCTGACCGAGGAACGCGTGTCGAACCGCATTCGGTGAACGAGCCGATTGGACGCTGCCCGTACGATCCCCTGCTCGGTGCGCTCCAGTAAACCGTCAGGCGAGATGTCCGGCATCGTCATCTCTCCGACGGATCGCCTTCGCCGCCGCGGACTCGCCCTCGCGGGGCTCACCGTGGCCTGGAACGTCGTCGAAGCTGTCGTTGCGATCACGGCGGGCGTGGCTGCCGGTTCCATCGCGCTCATCGGCTTCGGCTTCGACTCCACCATTGAGGTCATGTCGGCAGTGGTCGTGGCCTGGCACTTTCAGCGAGAACTGCACGAGGGCTACGACGAGGACCGCGAGCGCCGCGCCCTCAGGCTGATCGCGGTCAGCTTCTTCGTGCTTGCGACATACGTGGCCACCGAGTCGTTGCGGGGCCTGTTCCTAACCGACACCGAGGCGGGGGAGTCGACCGCTGGCATCGTGCTCGCCGCCATCTCGCTCGTCGTCATGCCCGCCCTCGCATGGGCGAAACGCCGCACCGCCGATGGGTTGGACTCGCGGACGCTGCGAGCGGACTCAACCGAGACGATGCTCTGCGCGTGGCTTTCCGGAGTGCTCCTCGCAGGGCTCGTCTTGAACGCCACACTGGGTTGGTGGTGGGCGGATCCTCTCGCAGCGATCGCGATCGCGGCATTCGCCGTCACGGAAGGGCTGGAAGCTTGGCGCGACGCGTCAACCCCCGACTGAACCCCGGCGACTCGAAGGTCGATGATGCCCGCAGCGACTGCGGTCAGGGAAGGCGACCGACATCGCGGTGATCGGCGGCCACCGACGGCGCGAGGTGGCTGAGCTGCCAGGTGACCTCCGCTCGGCACGTCGGACAGCGGGGGGCGACGGCGCCGGGGGCGAACTCCCGCAGGATTCCATGGCCCGGGCATTCGCCGTGGTCGACGATCTCCCATGCGCCCGCCCGCGGCACGTGCGCCCCCGTGGCGATCCGGGTACCCACCGGCACGAGCTGGTGTTCCGCCTCGCCGGGGTTGTCCATCGGGAGGCTCATGGCTCACGCACTCGCGATCACGACGACGTCGGGATCGGGCGGGGGGCCGGCGCCGGGCCCGGGGGGACGGGCGGCTCCGGATCGGGCGCTGGCGGCGGCATCGGGATCGGCGGATTGGGGTCGGGCGGCCGCTCGGGACCCGGGTCGGGCGGGGGCATCGGGGTTGCCCGAGGCTCGATCGCCGCGGTTGAAAGCGGGGAGCGGGTCAGCATCGTTGGGCCAGCTACCCCTGTGACGACCTGCTAATCCGCGGCCCGGCCAACCCCCGACGAATCAGGCGACGACCAGGGCGAGCGCCAGTGCGTCGGCCAGCACGAGCGAGGCCGCGAGGAGCGCCACGGTCCATGGCGCGGCCGCCCTGGGGACCGGCCGTCGTTGGAGCGCCCGGATGCGCGCCAGCGCCGCCGCGAAGCCCGGAATGACGACGATCAGTCCGAACACGGCCGCGAGGACGAGGGACGAGCCGCCCCGCGTCAGGCGGGTGGCGATCGCGGCCAGCGCGCCGGTGGCGAGGGCCATGCGGACCCAGGCGAGTTGCGTGCGTTCCGCCTGGAGGCCGGTGGTGCCGGCGTTCGGGCCGGGTGCCGCCATCATTGCACCAGCAGGACGACAGCCACCGTGCCGGCGACCGCGGCGATCACGGTCGCGAGGACGGGGACTGCCAGGGGGTGGGGGAGCGGTTCACCCCGGCCCATGGCGCGCTCGACCTGGCTCCAGCGCACGTAGCTGGCCACCGCCAGGACGAGGCTGAGCGCCACGGCCACGACCGCGAGGGTGGTGCGTACGTGCGCGATCTCGAACGACGGGACGACCTGGCGGAGCGCGATGCCGCCGGCCAGCAGGGCCAACGACGTCCGCATCCAGGCGAGGAACGTGCGCTCGTTGGCCAGCGTGAACCGGTAGTCGGGGAAGTCGGGGTCGCGTTCGCCCTCGTCGCTGGGCACGGTCGTAGCCTGGCAGGCGGCCGACGGCCGGGGAGGGATGCCCACCCGCCTCGGCACCGCGCAGCGGTCCGGTTGCCGAGGCCATGGGTTCCGGCATGCCACGCCCGAGGTCATGGGTTCGCCGGGGGAACCCATGACCTCGCCCTCGAGCCGGCGGAACCTACGACTTCGCCCTTTCGCCGAGCCCGCGGAACCTATGACCTCGCCCTTTCGCCCGCGGAACCTGTGGCCTCGTGGTTGGGCCCGTCCGTCTGGGCGGGCGCTGGCGCTGGGTCTGGCGTCGGCGCCGCGGCCGGGGTCGGCGTCGCCAGCGGCGGCGCCGTCGGCGCCGGCCGAGCCGCCAACTCGGGCGCCGGGCGACCGGCAGGGGGTTCGACGGTGGCGTCGGTCGGGGTGGCCGGCGCCGCGGCGGCCTCCTCCGCCCGCCGCCGGGCGGCCAACTCGTCGAGGACGGCCAGACCGAACACCGCGAACACCAGTGCGAAGGCGGCGCCGCCGACGCCGTACACGGCGTAGCCCACCAGCACGACGACCCAGGGCACCAGCAACCCGACGTGGACGCTGTACAGGGAGATGCGGCGCCGCACGATGTACGAGTCCACGAGCTGGCAGGCGATGACCACGACGGCGGCCACGATCGCGGCGATGTCGGAGCGCAGCGCCAGGAGCAGGAGAATGAGCGGCAGGTTGCCGAGGACGATGCCGACATGCGGCAACATGGCGAGCAGCCCGGCGGCAAACCCGATCGCCGCCGACGACGGCAGGTCGAGCAGGTACGAGATGCCGGTCACGAGCAGGCCGACCACGAGCCCCTCGCCAACCATCAGGAACACCGCCCGGCGTGATCGGATCAGCGCCCTGGTGACGACGTCCGTGACCGCCTCCCGCTGGCGGGGTGAGGGCAACTGGTTCACGGCGGACTGGGCGAACCGGGGCCCGTACGACATCAGGAACAGCGTCAGGATCCCGCCCACGAGGTACGTCGGCGCCGTGCCGGCGGTGGACACCAACACCTCGTCGCCACCGGTAACGCGTTCGTCGAGGGTGTCGACGAACAGGTCCACGCGGCGGGTGGCGTCGATGTCGCGCGCGAGGTCGCCGACGCTGTCGTCCCGTGCCTCCAGCCTCTCGGCGGCGTCCTCTGCGGCACGACCCAGGCGGTCGAGGCCGTCGGCCAGGTTGTCGAAGGCCACGTAGGTCACGGCGAAGGCGACGCCGCCGACGACCAGCAGGGCGCCGACGATCGCGGCCAGGCGGGGGATGTGGCGATCGAGAAAGTTGACGATCGGGTCGATGAGGACGGCGACGACGATCGCCGCCACCGCCCACGACAGCGGGCGATGCGCGGCCACGAGGATCCGTTGCGCCACGATCCCTGCCACCAGGACGAGGACGCCCACCACCGCCGACCGGGCGGTGATGCGCACCACGCGGTGCTCGGTGGGGCGGTGGCCGGGCTGCACGGACGCGTACCGTACCGGTGTGGCCGACGAGGTGACCGCCGACCAGGCCCCGGGGCAGCCGGTTGATCGGCTCGACCCAGCCGATGCTGCGGACGGGCGCGTGCTCGTCGACATCGACCCCTGGTCGTTCGTCGTGCTGGTCCTGGCGGCAGGGGTGGCGGTAGCGATCTTCGCCATCGGTGATCAGGCCGCCGACATCCTGACGGGAATCGGTGTCGGCGTCCTGCTGGGCCTGGCGCTGACTCCGGTCGTCAACGCCGCCCAGCGCCGCTGGCACACGAGCCGCGGCACAGCGGTCGTGATCGTCGGCGCCGCACTTACGGTCGCGGTGGCGGTGATCGTGTTGCTGGTCGCGCCGGCGGCGATCCGGCAGTCACGCGAGTTCAGCGACGAGCTGCCTACGACGGTGCGCGAGTTCTACAGCTGGCCGATCATCGGGCCTCGCCTCGAGGAGGCCGACGCCGCCGGCTCCATCGAGGAGTGGATCGAGGACGCGCCCGCGCGCGTCGACGATCGCACCCTGGCCAACCTGGGCGAAAGGCTCCTGGGCGGTGTGCTGAGCGCCGTGGTCGTGCTCATCACCGCCCTGGGGGTGCTGGTCGACGGCGAAGGAATCGTTCGCCGCTTCCGGGTGCTCGTCCCCGTGGGGCGCCAGGAGCAAGCAGATCGCATGGGGCGGATCGTCTACTCGACGTTCGGTAGCTACTTCGCGGGCTCGATGTTCGTGGCCATCCTCGCCGGGCTGGTGACGTTGTCGACCGGCCTGCTGCTGGGCGTGCCGTTGGCGCCGGTGGCCGGGCTCTGGACCACCTTCACCAACCTGATCCCCCAGATCGGGGGCCTCCTCGGTGGTGGGTTCTTCGTGTTGCTGGCACTCACCCAGGGACCGATCATCGCCGTGATCGCCCTGGCGGTGATCATCGCCTACCAGAACCTCGAGAACCACGTCATCAGCCCCGCCATCGTCGGCCGGGCCGTCAACCTGTCGCCGCCGGCGACGATCATGGCGGTCCTGGTGGGCGGGGCGGCCGCCGGGGTGCCCGGCGCGCTGGTGGCCACCCCGCTGTTCGCGGCCAGCAAGGCCGTCTACCTCGACCGGCGCGGCCAGATGCCCGAACCCGAGGCGCAGGTCGTGCGCAGTCGTCTGTCGGCCCTGCGCCGCCGGCTCCCCCGGGGGCGCCGCCCCGAGCGGGAGGGTGGCCCGGGTCCCCGGCGCGGCTGACCTACACGGGCAGGTCCCCGGTGGCCGTCCGCGTCGACCCGTGGTCCTTGTACGCGGCGATGGTGCGCTGTGCGATCCGCATCTGGTGGACCTCGTCGGCGCCGTCGGCGAACCGGGCCCAGCGGGCGTGCTGGAACATGCTCGCCAGCGGCGTGTCGGTCGAGTAGCCGAGGGCCCCGTGCACCTGGATCGACCGATCGATGATGCGGTTGAGGGCGTTGGCCACGAAGTGCTTGGCCATCGACACCTCGCTCTTGAAGTCGAGCTTGTGGTCGATCCGGTAGGCGGCGTGCAGCACCATGAGCTTGGCCTGGTAGAGCTCCATCGCCGAGTCGGCGATCATCCATTGGATGCCCTGCTTCTCCGCCAGCAGCGAGCCGTGCGCGAAGCGGTTCAGCGAGCGGTCGACCATCATGTCGAGCGCCGTTTCCGCCTGGGCGATCCAGCGCATGCAGTGCGCCAGCCGGGCCGGGCCGAGCCGGTACTGACCCAGCATGTGGCCCTGGCCCCGCCCGCCCAGCATGTGCTCGTCGGGCACCCGGAGGTCCTCGATCCGGATCTCGGAGTGGCCGGTCGAGCCGTGCATCGTCTCGATCTGGCGGACCTCCGTCCATCCGTCCGAGGGGATGTCGACGATGAACGCCGTGTTGGCCGCCTGGGGCAGCTCGGGGTCGTCCTCCGTGCGGGCGATGAGGATGGCGAAGCTGGCGCGGTGGGCGTTGGAGATGAACCACTTGTGCCCGTTGATCACCCACTCATCGCCGTCCTGGTAGGCATGGGTGCGGATCAGCGTGGGGTCCGAGCCCGCCACCTCGGGCTCGGTCATGGCGAAGCAGCTCATCGCCCGGCCCTCGCACAGCGGGCCCAGATAGCGCTGCTTCTGCTCCTCCGTCCCCCAGTGGAGCAGCGTGTGCATGTTGCCCTCGTCCGGTGCCTGGCAGTTGAAGACCCAGGGGCCGTACGTCGACTTGGCGGCCTCGGCCTGGACCATGGCCAGCTCGACGTGGCCGAGCCCCATGCCGCCCCATTCCTTCGGCATGTGCGGGAGCCAGAGGCCGGCCTCCTGTGCCGCCGCCCGCATCTCGAGCAGGATCTTGATGTAATCGGCCCGCTCGATCTCGTCGCGATCGCCGATGCGAGCCTCGCCGGGCTTGACGACGTCGTCTACGAACGAGCGCACCCGGACGCGGATGTCCTCGAGCTCCGGGGTGAGGGTGAAGTCGATGGCCATGGCGGGATCAGCCTCCTGCGGCGTGCACGTCGGACAGGGTGTTGCGGTCGGAGCCGACGGCCACGGCGCGCTCGGCGTCGAGGCGGCGGGTCTCGTCGGACAGGGGTGCGGCCAGCAGCCCGGCGACCAGGTCGACCAGGTGGCTGACGAACAATCGATCGTCGGTGTGGGGTGCGGACCGTGCCCGGCGTGCGAGCTCCACGGCTGCGAACCGCATCGCCACGAAGCGGCGGTGCAGCCGGGTGGCGTCGTTGTCGAGCAGGCCGGCGACCAGGGATCGCCAGCGGTAGACGCTGGATGCCGGGTCGTCGAGCGCCGCCGGGTCGATCACCGGGCGGGGCCGGTTCATGAGGTCGGCCATGATCTGTAGGTAGGCGGGCCCACCGTCGCCGTCGGCAAGCATCGCGGCGTTGGGCCGGACCAGCGCGCCCGCCAGTGCCCGGAGGTCGGCGCGGCCGTCGGCCTCGTACGCGTCCAGCATTGCGTGCCGGCGGGCCTCGACGGCGTTGTGGTGCTTGGCGAGGACGGCCCGTAGCAGGCCGTCGCGGCCGCCGAAGTGGTACTGGAGCGCCGAGGCGTTGCGGGCGCCCGCGGCGCGGTTGATCTCGCGCAGGCTGACGCCCTCGATGCCGTGGGTCGCGAACAGCGCCTCGGCGGCGTCGATGAGCCGCTCGGCGGTCGTCGTCGCGGCCGTCTCAGACATTCGTATTAGAGGTTAGGCCAACCGCATTGCCGCCCGCCACCGGGCGATCGGACCCACCCAACCCGGGAGCAGGGACATAGCGTGACGGCCGATGGTCGTCCGGCTGCAGTTCATTCCCGGTGGCGAGCCGGGCGGCCTGCTCGACCTGCCGTGGAGCACCCCGCTGGCCGCCTGGGACGACCCTCGGCTGGTCGACATGGTGCACGGCACCAGCCGCCACGTGGTCCGCTTCGTGGCCGACGGCGGCCGCGTCTTCGCACTCAAGGAGACCACCGAACCCGAGGCCCGCCGCGAGTACGGCATGCTCCGGCGCCTCACCACCGAGGGGCTACCCGCCGTGCAGCCCGTTGGCATGGTGAACGGGCGCCGGGCGTCGCACGGGGAGCCGCTGGCGGCGGTGCTCATCAGTCGCTACCTCGACTTCTCGCTGCCGTACCGCTACCTGTTCGCCCAGGAGCGGCGCCCCGACCTCCCCGGCCTCCTGATCGACGCCGGCGTGGTGCTCCTGGTGCGCCTTCACCTGGAGGGATTCTTCTGGGGCGACTGCTCGCTCTCGAACCTGCTGTTCCGCCGCGACGCCGGAGCGGTCATGGCCTACCTCGTCGACGCCGAGACCGCCGAACGGCGCGACGAGTTGCCCGACGGCATGCGGGCGAACGACATCGACATCGCGCGCGAGAACATCGCCGGCGGGCTGCTCGACCTGCAGGCCAGCGGGGACCTCGGCGCCGAGATCGACGTGCTGGACGTGGCCGACCAGCTCGAGCACCGGTACCAGGCCCTGTGGGACGAGCTCACCGGCACCGAGGAGCTGTCGCTCGACGATCGGCACCTCATCGACCGCCGCATCCGCCGCGTCAACGAGCTCGGCTTCGACGTCGACGAGCTGCTGGTCGAGCACGACCCCGAGGGCTACCGGTTGCGCGTCCGCCCCGTGCTGGTGGAGGAGGGACACCACGCCCGGGAGCTACGGCGCCTGACCGGGCTGGCCGTACAGGAGAACCAGGCCCGGCGGCTCCTGAACGACATCGCGGCCTTCGGCGCCTCGATCAGCCGCGACGCCGACACCGAGATCCCGCAGGCCGTGGTTGCGTCCCGCTGGCTCGCGGAGGTCTACGAACCGGCGATCGCCCGGGTTCCCGGCGCCCTGCGCGGACGCCTCGAGCCCCCGGAGCTGTTCCACGAGTTGTTGGAGCACCGCTACTTCCAGTCGGAGCGGGCGGGCCAGGAGGTCCCGATCGACGACGCGTTGCGGTCCTACCTCGACTCGGTGCTGACCCACCGCCGTGACGAGCAGACAGTGCTGAGAGAGGCGGGATCGAGGCGACCGTCAACCTCTACCTGAGGATGACGTCGCCGGTGAGCAGCTGGCTACTCGGCGGCGGCGAGCTTGTAGCGGGCGTATTCCTCGACCCGGGCCAGATGTGCCGGACTGCGGAGGAACCGGTCGCTCAGGTCCACCAGGTCCTCGCCCTGTTCGCGCCAGCGGAGGACCCGCCGTTCGATGGGACGGAGCAGATCGTGGGGGAGCGGCGGGTTGCCGCTCCGGTCGAGGCCGGCCAGGAACCGCACCTGCGCCGCCCAGCGCTCGCTCCGGCGGAAGCGGTGGCCGATCTCCGCGTCGCCCACACCGGCCTGGGCCCAGCGCAGGACCCGTCGCTCCACCGGCCGCAGGCGATCGTTGTTGACCATGTGTCCTCCTCGACGCGCTGCCGCCAGGTTACGCCGAAGCGGCCGTCGGCGCCCCCCGGGGAGGCTCGCCCAGGCCCGGTGCGGGCCCGGCACGGGGGCCGGCGGTAGGGTCGCTGGCCGTGCTGCGACGGAGGAAGGCACCGGACGATCCCCTTGCCCATGTCGACCCCCGAGCGACCTCGCCGCGGTTCGCGGCGGCAGTGGCCGAGGCGCTCGAGTCCCGCCGGCGCTACGGCGAGTTGCTCGACGGGCTCAGGCCGGGGCCGGTGCGTGACCGCCTGGAGCGAACGCGGGAGCGGCTCGACGCCGGCGTGCTGGCGGTCTGGGAGACCGCGATGCGGGCCACGGACGTCGAGCGCACGCTCGCGACCCTCGATCCGGACCGCGTCACCACGGAGTACAAGCGGGCCAAGCGGGCCGGCGACGCCCCGGACGTCGAGGCCGCGCTCGGCCAGCGATTCGTGTCCGTGCAGCGCCTGCTCAACACGCTCGACGACACCGACGACCGGCTCCGCTTGCTCGATGCTCGCCTGGGCGCGGCCGTTGCCCAGGCCGCCGAGGTCGCCCTGGACGTCGCCGGGCCGTCCGCCGCCGACGCGCTCGACGCCGAGCTGGCGGGCGTGGTCGACGACCTCGCGGCGCTGCGCTCCGCCCTCGACGAGCTGGGGTGACTCCCTGCCCGCTCAGTCGAACTCGAAGAGGTCCTCGAGGAACGACCGGCGCTTCCGCTTCTTGTGGTCCCGGTCGCGGCCTCGGTAGTCGTCGTAGTCGCGCCGGTCACGGTCGTCGTAGCGGGGCTCGCGCCGCTCGTCGTAGTCGCGGCGCTCGTCGTAGTGGCCGGACTCGCGGCCGCCGACAGGGGCGGGGGCGAGGGAGGTCGCCGCACGTTCGATGACCTTGTCGAGCTCACCGCGGTCGAGCCACACGCCGCGGCATTGGGGGCAGAAGTCGATCTCCACGCCCTCACGTGACGAGATCGACAGTTGGACGTCGCACACGGGGCACTTCATGACGAGCGACCCTATCGGCTGGCCCCAGGTTCGATGCGGGCAGGTGCGCGTATGGTCGCGCCCACACGACCCGCAGGAGCCGCCCGGTGTTCCTCGTGCGCCGTCCTTCGGACGCCGAGCTGTCGCAGATCGCCGGCAGCGTGACCGACGCGCCCTTCACCTACGACGAGGTGGCGGCGACCGCCCGTCCCGATGAGCTGCCAGAGGACTACCACCACGTGCAGGCCGCCCGCGTGCTCGGCGGAGGGAACGAGGCGTTCGTTGCCGCGGCCGACGGCGTCCGCCGCTGGCAACTGCACCGCCGCCAGGGCTACCGGGTGGCGCCCGACGACCCGCCGGTCGAGGTCGGCACCGTGGTCGCCGTCGACGTGCCGCTGGCCGCCCTCCATGTGATCGCGACCTGCCGCATCGCCTGGGTGGTCGACGAGCCCGACCGGTTCGGCTTCGGATACGGGACGCTGCCGATCCACCCGGAGAGCGGCGAGGAGGCGTTCGTGGTGGAGCGTGACCCGCACGACGCCACGGGCAAAGTGCGGCTGGTCGTCACCGCGTTCTCGCGACCGCGGCATCCCCTGGTGCGGCTGGCGGGACCTGTGGCACGCCGGCAGCAGGCGCGGGCGACGGAGGGCTACCTCGACGCGCTGGCCGCCCACGTGCGCGAGGTGCTTGCCTGATGGTGGTGCGCCTGCCGACCGACCGACGTTCAGCGAGGACCTCAGCACGCTCCGCGGTGTCGCTCACCCGGCACCGACGCGACCCCTAGCCTCAGCCCCGATGGGCAGGCAGGCAGTGCATCGCGTATCCGCTGAACAGGTCGTTGCCTTCCGCGTCGCCGCCCACAACCTGAACGAGCGCCTGCCCAAGGAGGGCATCATCGAGGCGGCCGGCGTTTGCGGCTTGCAGGACACCCCACCCGGCAACGCCGGGGTGGCGCTTGCCGCCCGGGTCGCCGGATTCACGCCCTTGGCGCTGGAGGATGCCCTCCTCGATGACCGGTCGCTGCTGCGCTTCCTCGGCCCTCGAGGCGCCGCCTACGTGGTGCCCCGGGCCGACGCCACTGTGTTCGGGCCGGGGGCGCTGGCGGCGGACGAGGCTTCGCTGCGCGAGCAGCTGTCGGGCTCGTGGCCGCCGATCGACGCCGCTGGCTGGACCGCCCGGGAGGCGCTGTCCATGGTGCTCGGTGTGCTGGCTGCCGTGGTCGCCGACGGGGAGTCACGGACCAAGGGTCAGCTGAGCGAGGCGCTCCATGGCCGCTTGCCGGCCGAGCTGGAGCCGTGGTGCGAGGTGTGCGACGTGCACCACGTCCCCGACCAGTTGCTGCGGCTTGCCGGCACCGCCGGGGTCTACTGCTACGGCTGGCCCCAGGGCGCCCGCCAGACGCTCATGGGCACCGACATCTGGCTGGATGGGCCGCTGGGCGGAGACGTCGCCGCCGCCCGGATCGAGTTGGCGCGCCGCTTTGTGCACGCCTATGGCCCTGCCACACCCGTCCACTTCGCCGGGTGGACCGGCATCGGCGTGGCCGAGGCCCGCCAGCGGTTCGTGGAGCTGGGATCCGACCTCGTCGAGGCCAAGCTCGACGGGTCCGTCGCCTGGTCGTTGGCCGACGATGCCGACATGCTGGACGATCCCCCGACGGCGTCGGGTGCGCGCCTGCTGCCGACAGGCGATCCGTTCCTCGCCCAGCGCGACCGGGCCACCCTGCTCCCCGACAAGACGGCCCAACGAGCCGTCTGGCGGCCGGTTGGGGCTCCGGGGGTCGTCCTGGTCACCGGTCATCCGGTGGGGACGTGGCGCGGCCGGGGGGCGGGGAGCCAGCTCGAGGTGACGATCGAGCCCTTCACCAAGCTCAGCGATCGCCAGCGCACGGCCATCGAGTCCGAGGCCGAGCTCGTCGCACCGTTCCGGGGGCGCGACGAGGCCACCGTCACGTTCGCCGATTAGGGCACACCGCTACTGCGGCCGGGTCGGACCGCCCTCTCGCCCGAACACGACGTGGACCAGCTCGGTGGCGTGGGCGTGCACGTCGACCGAGCCGGTGGCCAGGTGCTCGGTGACGAGCGCCAGCAGGCTCCGCCGGACGAGCCGGGCACCCAGCTCCGGCGTGACCCCCCGGGCCTCGAGCTCGGGGAACCCGCTGGCCAGCCATGCCGTCAGGCCGACGTCGAGCTCGGCGAGCAGGCCCACTGCCGTGTCGCGGGCGGTGGCGTCGCCCCGGAGCGCCTCGCCGAGCAGGAGCCGGAGCACGACCTCCTCGTTGAGCGTGCGCTCGGCGACCCAGTGCAGGAACTCCGCCAGCCGCTCGTCCGGAGGGAGGGCGGCGTCGATCGCCGGTTCCTCGGTGGCCAGGCGCTCGCCGTAGCGGCGCTCCTCGATGAGCGCCCGCAGCAGGTCGGCCTTGGACGGGAAGTAGTGGTAGATCGTGGCGACGTTGAGCCCACAGGCGGAGGCGAGGCGACGCATCGATGTGCCCGACGAGCCCAGCTGACTCATGAGGCTGAGCGCGGTGTCGAGGATCCGGCTGCGGGGCCCGGCATCCGCTCGGACCGGGCTGGTTCGGCTCACGGCGCCGGCACCGACGTCTCCTGGGACCCCGGAGTCTCCGGGGTCTCCGGCGTGAAGACCGCCGGCAGCCGGTCGAGGGCGAGAACCAGCGTGGAGTCGCCTCGATCGAGGGTGTCGGGGTCGACGGCCCGGATGTCGCGCAGCCGCCGGAACAGCTCCTCGAAGACGATCCTGATCTCGGCGCGGGCGAGGTTGGCGCCGAGGCAGTAGTGGGTACCGATGCCGAACGCCAGGTGCGGGTTGGGGTCGCGGTCGATGCGGAAGTCGTCGGGCGCGTCGAACACGGCCTCGTCGCGGTTGGCCGACTGGTACAGGAGGAACATGCGGTCGCCGGCGACGAGGTCCACGCCCCGGTATCGGTGGTCCTCGGTGACGGTTCGCATGAAGGAGATCACGGGGCTGACGTAGCGGACGATCTCCTCGACGGCCGGATCGATCAGCTCGGGCCGCTCGAGCAGCTTTCGCCGTTGGTCGGGGAACCGGGTGAACGCCACGAGCCCCCCGGCCAGGGCGTTGCGCGTTGTCTCGTTGCCCGCAACCACCAGCAGGATCAGGAACATGATCAGCTCGTCGCTGGTCATCCGGTCGTCGACTACTGCGTCGAGGCC
>Ga0081538_10000776_pt1 | contig 34847 bp, 35 predicted proteins | sample TabmetS5T2R1_FD_71022 | JGI IMG/M metagenome (GOLD analysis project Ga0081538, IMG submission 71022) | Tabebuia heterophylla rhizosphere microbial communities from the University of Puerto Rico - S5T2R1 | ecosystem: Host-associated > Plants > Roots > Rhizosphere ...
AATGCAGCGCATGGGCGAGCATGGGGGGGGCGCCGAGTCGATGGTTCGCAGCCGCCGAACGCGGACGTATTTACGGAGGCGACCACTAGGCCGGTAGCTCCGACGGCTCGACGAGCCCGCGCTCCCGCACGTACTCCACGAGGTCCGAGCGCCGCGAGCGGCCGAGCTTGCGCTGGATGCGCGCGCGGTGACCCTCCACGGTGCGCACGCTCAGGAAGAGCCGCTCGGCGATCTCGCGATTCGTGTGGCCGCGGGCGATGAGGCGGAGCACCTCGAGCTCGCGTTCGGTCAGCTCTGGTGCGGAGCGCCGGGCGGCGGCGGCGTCCGCCGCGAGTCGTGCCCCGAGCCTCGGCTCGAGGTAGGTGCCGCCCTCGGCGGCCATTTCGATGGCCCGCACGAGCTGGCGGCCGGCCGCCTCCTTGGGCACGTAGCCGGCCGTGCCGAGCCGCATCGCCTCGCCGGCGAAGCTGGGGTCGCGCTGGGCGGTCAGCACCACCACGCGGGTGGCGGGGCAGAGCTCGCGCAGGCGCGGGATGGCCGGCAGGCTGGGCTCGCCCGGCATGTGGAGGTCGAGCACGAGGACGTCGGGCCGGTGCCGCTGGACCTCGGCCGTGGCCGACGGCACGTCGCCGGCCTCGGCCACGACCTCGATGCCCGGCTCGGAGTCGAGCAGGAGGCGCAGGCCGCTCCGGACGACTTCGTGGTCGTCCGCGAGCACGACGGTGAGGTGTCTCTGGGCTGCCATGGCCGGGCGGCGCTGGATTCTCGCAGGGCATGGCCACGTAGTTCCTACGCATCGCGGCCGGGTAGGGCACCTCCATCCCGATCTGCGGACTCGCGCTCTTGTCGATCTGGGGCGCGGTCCCAATAGTTCCCGGCGCGATGGTCGAGGCGCTTCGCAGCTCCACGGCGCGCTTCCTGCGGCGGGGAGCGCAGGCCGGCGAAGCCCCGCGCGTGTGCGGGGTGTCGGTCGCGATTCCGGCCCGCGCCTTCGGGCAGGACGAGATGCTCGAGCTGCTGGGTCTGGCCGGAAACGAGTTCGCAGAGGGGATTTTCGCCCGCTGCGGGGTCCGGAAGCGGCATCTGGAGATCTCGCCCGAGGTGCTGGCGACGACGCTGCAGGAGCGCACGCCGGCGACGGAGGAGCAGCACCTGCGGCTCCCGGCCGGGGGGATCGACGGCCTCGACCTCGATCCGGGCGACGTCGGCGTGGTGGTGACCGCGAGCTACTACGCGCTCGGCGGGCCGACACTGGCCCACCGGCTGGTCGACCGCTACGACCTGAACGCCGACGTGGACAAGTACCACCTGGCGGGCGTCGGCTGCGCGAGCGCGGTGCCGCTGTTCCGACTGGCCGGCCAGGCCCTGCGCGGCCGCCCGGACCAGAAGGCGCTGGTGGTCGCCTCGGAGAGCATCACCGGGTTCCTCACCGCCGCCGAGCCGGGCGATCACAGGGCCAAGGTGGTCGGATCGGCCCTGTTCGGCGACGGCTGCGGAGCGGCCCTGCTGGCCGGCGGACACGACGAGCCGGGCCCTGCCGTGCTCGCCACGACGGTGCACCAGGTGCCGGGCACGCTCGACCACGTGCGCTTCGCGGTGTGCGGGTCCGACAGCCACATGGAGATCGCCCGCGAGCTGCCGGCGATCGCCGAGACGAAGCTGAGGCCGCTCGTCGAGGACTTCCTGCGTCGTGAGGGGATCGACCGCGACGCGATCGACCATTGGCTCGTCCATCCGGGCGGGCGCGGAATCGTGGAGGGCGTGCAGCACGGCCTGGGTCTCTCCGACGAGCAAGTGGAGCCGAGCATGCACGTGCTGTCCGAGTACGGAAACGTGGGAACCCCGTCGGCGCTGTTCGTGCTGCGGGCAACGACGGACCTGCGCCGGCCGGAGACCGGCGACTACGGCCTGATGGTGACGATCGGCCCAGGCGTGACGGTGGGGTTGATGCTGCTGGCGTGGTAGCGCGAGGCTCCATCCGCAGCTGGAATGCTCGATAACCGATCTTATGGGAACCGGCGTACGTGCTTTGCCAGTTACGCCCCTCGCAGGCGCCCGCTCAGCCGGTGGACATCTCCCTGGCGGCCTGTGAACAGCTCGCAGGAGAACCACACGTCCAGGCGCTCGCGGCGGATCAGCTCGGCCATGAAGGCGTCGCAGGTCACGAGGTCGCAGCGCGGCAGTGCGAGTGAGAGCGCCTCGATGTCGAGCTCGTCGCTTGGCGCCGGCTCGCGGTGGCCGGCATAGCGTGCCGTGGCCTCGCGGAGCGCGCTCTCGCAGCGGCGCTCGGCCGTTCCGCGGTCCTCGCCGAGCTCCAGGCCGCCCGAGAGCTCTCGCAGCAGCTCCAGCAGCCCCAGGTCCGGGCGGGCGGCCGACTCGATCCTGTGCACGTGGGACTCCGGCACCTTCACGGCGCCGCGGCGCACCGCGTCGCGCAGGACCGGCTCCAGCTCGCGGAAGGCCGGCTTTCGCTTCGCGATCCCGCTCAGGTAGTTCTGGTCGAGGTAGAGGAGCAATCCGGAAGCCAGCCGTCGCGGCATCCAGTGGGCTCGCGCTTGGGGAAGCGGGCGTAAGCCTCGCCCACGTCGCTCGTCTCGCGCTCGACGCCGGCTCCATGCCGGAGCGCGGCCTCATTGACCGTGTAACCGCCCCAGGAATCGCCCTCCTGGTTCTCGCGCGCCCCAACCGCCAGGACCACGCAAGGCCCCTCCCCCGCACCGAGGATGATGTGCTCGGTCTCGACGGGGCAGTGGACGAAGTCCCATGCGCGCAGCGGCCGCTCCTCGCCCTCGATGATCAGCAGCGCCTCGCCGGAGATCACGAGGAAGTCCTCCTGATCGGCCTCCCAGTGGTACATGCCGATCGTCTCGCCGGGCTCGAGCACGAACAGACCGAAGCCGACCTGCGGGAACTCCGTCTCGCCCTCGAAGGTCAGACGACCCCCGCGCCCCTCACCGTGGAGCCAGCGCGCCTCGCGGGCATTCATGACGAACCACCCGTCGCCGGCGGGGACGAGCCCGTTGCCTGTGTCCTCCAGTCGAGCCTCGGGGATCCTCACGACCCGGGAGGGTACCCGCCTAGTCGGTGTCGGCGAACGAATGGTGCTCGTGGGCGACGACCCAGCGGCCGCCCTCCTTGCGCAGCCCGAGCGTGAGCCGCAGGCGGGTCTCGGGGCTCTCGGCCAGCTCCTGCTGCGTCCCGCAGCGGAGCAGCGCGTACGCGTAGGCCACGTCGTCGCCGGCGGCCACGTCCAGCGACACGATCTCGAACGACGCGCCCTTCGCCTGCCACTCGAAGAACGGCGGCCAGGTCTCGCGATAGGCGTCGATGCCGCGCACGCCGTCATGCGGCGGCGGCACGTCGAACATCACGATGTCCTCCGCGTGGTCCGCGAGCACGGCATCCAGGTCGCCGCCGTGGACGGCCTCGGCCCAACGATCGATCAATGCTCGAATCTGTTCCTCGTTGTCGGTCATGGGTGTTTGACGCCTCTACGCCCGAATAATCATCGGCAGGGACGCAAAAGTGCAGCCCTCCGACCAGAGGGGCATACTGCGGTGATGGCCAATTCCCATACGAGCGATCCCCCGCCCGATCGTTTCCGGCGTGGCGTGCCCGCCTCCGAGCGCCTGCGCGACGTGAGCTTTCCGACCGCCGTCCGTGGCTACGACCGGCGCTCGGTCGACGAGTTCCTGGCCGATCTTCGTAACGAGGTGGCCGAACTCGAGGCGCGCCAGACGCGCGAGAGCGTCGTGCAGAAGGCGCTCGACGAGCTCGGCGAGGAGACCGCCGGGATCCTGCAGCGGGCGCATGAGACCGCGGACGAGATCGCCGCGCGCTCCCGGGCTCAGGCCGACGGCCGGCTCCAGCGGGCGGAGCGGGAGGCGGAGATCGTCAAGCGCGACGCCGACGAGTACGCCGAGCAGGTGGTGTCCGACACGCGTCTCCTGTGGGACGAGCGTCAGCGACTGATCGAGGACATCCGCCAGCTCGCGGACGAGGTGCTCGCCACGGCCGATGACGCCATCGAGCGGCTCAAGCTGCCCGACCCGCTCGCCGCAGCCGAGCCGGACCCCGAGACCACCACCGCGGAGGGGGCGCCGGTCACGCCGATCCCGCATCCGCTCAGCATCGCTCGCAGCCCAGAGCCCGAGGACGATCCCGGCGTGCCCTACGACCTGGAGGCGCCCGAGACGGATCCCGACGCCACCCGCCCCTGGGCCTTCGAGGAGGCCGAGGACGACACGGATACCACGGCGCGCTACGCGTTCGAGGAGGAGGAAGACGCGGCCACGCCGCCGGAGGATCCCGCCGGAGCGGAGCCCGGCGCCGAGGGCGGCGAGGACCCCGACCACCACACAGTCGAGCTCGAGGCGCTGCCGGGCGGCAACACCGACGAGCAGGCCGGCGAGCGCGACAGCAACCGCGACTGAGCCGCGTGGCGGGCGCACCGCGGGTCAAGCTCGGCCACCAGGCGCCGAACGGGATCGCCGCCGGCCTGGTCGCGCTCGTCGAGCGCGGCGCGGCCAAGCGGCCTCGCGTCGCGCGGGACCTCCGGGGCCGCGTCGAGATCCGCTTCGCCGAGGACTACGCGCCCGTGCGCGTCGACTTCGCCGACGACCAGGTGCTGGTCGAGGACGGCAACGGCAGGCGCTGGCGTAGCGACCTCGTGATCGAGGGCTCGCTGCCGGACGTCATCCAGCTGGCGACGGCGCCCCTCGTGGGCGGGCTACCCAAGCCGACCAACAGGCGCGGACGGGCCGCGCTCGCGAGCGTGGCCGCCCGCCGCGTCCGGATCGACGGCAGCCCGCGACTCGCGCGCCGCGTGATGAAGCTGCTGGAGGCTTAGAGCGGCAGCTTGCCGCGACCGCGGCGGCCGAGCGAAGCGCTCTTGTTCGTCGCCCTGCGGGAGGTCCCGAACGACTTCGAGAAGAGCCGTCCGATCGGGCCTGGCGCCTTGCCTCCGGCGCGCTGGCCGACCCCAAGCGTGCGGTCCACGCCACGCTGGGGCCCGCTCGACAGGCGCGGGAGCAGGAAGCCAAGTATCAGCAGCACGATGCAGACGCCGACGATGATCGCGATGGTCATGGCGGGCTGGTACCCATGTTTCCGTAGCCCGGAAACCGGCAACAGGAATCGAATGACCGAGCGAGATCCGCAGGACGCCCAGGCCGAGCGCGAGGCGGAAGCAGCCGCCCACGAGGCGGGTGGCATCGGCGGCCGGGCGCCCGAGGACGAGGATCCGGCCCGCCGTCCGGTCGACGAAGCCGGCGGCGGCGAGGCCGAGGGCTTCGAGCGCGCCGAGCAGAATCTGCGCGACAACGCCGAGCACGGCGAGATCAACCCGCGCGACCCGATTCGCGACTCCTTCACCCCCGAAGAGGAGAGCGATCTGGCGGGCAGCGAGTACGGCGAGGCCGACGACGCCCGCACGCAGGACCGGCCCGACGAGACCTGATCGCAGCGCCGCTCATCTGACAGACTCCACCACCGGTGGCGAAGCAGAAGCAGGTCAAGATGCAGATGCAGGTCGGGGCCCTGGCCGCGATCCCGCAGCTCGAGAGCCGCACCGACGAGCAGCTCATGAGCGAGTCGAAGCACCGCGTGGCCGCCAAGGCGATCCTGGGCGCGCGCGCGGCCGAGCGCTACGACGTCGCCGCCGCGCGGAAGTACTTCAACGAGGCGCTGGCCGGAAGCCACCCGCAGGAGCGGCCGGCGCTGCGCCAGATGATGAAGGCCTCCCTCGCCCTCGCCGAGCGCAAGCCGGACGAGCTCAAGGAGGCGATGGAAAGGCTCGGCCAGCAGGCCCCCTCGGGTCGCCAGATGTTCATGCTGCGGATGATGGGGCTGCTGATCCCGCCCGCCAGCGCGGGCATCGTGGCCCGGATCCGCGGCATCCTGCTTCTGATCGCGCTGGTGATCGTGCTCCTCGCGGCGGGCTTCGGCGTGGTCTCGCTGGTCGCGCTGCCGTTCGGCGGGCTCGGCACGGGCAGCGCGCTCTTCTTCGGCTTCCTGCTCGTGGTGATCGTGATCGCCGTGCTGGTCCTGTTCGGCAGACGCCGACAGGCGAGAGCCCGCGCCGCGCGGGCGGCCGGGCCTTAGTTCAGCGCCGCGGAGAGGCGCCGGCGGTGCTCGCGGGAGAGCGGGTGGTCGGCCCCCAGCTCGGTGAAGATCGCGACCATGACGCGGCGCACCGGATCGCGCCGCTCGGGGTCGGCGAGCGCCTCCTGCAGCGTCTCGAGGGCGGTGGCGGCGTCCCCCGCGTCCCAGGCCTCGAAGGCCGGCGCAAGGTCCGGGTCGTCCGCGAGCCGGGCGCGCGCGGCGAGCCCCTCGGCGACGAAGTCGCCTCCGGTGCCCTCGAGCACCTCCAGGGCCTCCTCGGCGTCGCCTCTCCGGAGGAGCAGGCGGCCCAGCTCGCGCCGTGCGACGGCGTGACGGGGATCCAGCTCGAGCGCTCGGCGCAACGCTTCCTCGTCGCCGCTGCCGGCCAGCTCGTCGGCCTCCGACGGGACGAGGCTGTCCACGAAGCGAGACACCACCTGCGGCGGCTGCGCTCCCGTGAACTCGCTCGCGACGCGGCCGTCGCGGAAGGCCTTGACGGTTGGAAGCCCGCGGACCCCGTACCGCGCGGCGGTCGCCTGGTTGCTGTCGACGTCGAGCTTCGCCAGCTCGATCTTGCCCGGGTGTGCGGCCACCGCGCGCTCGATCACGGGCGCGAGCATGTGGCAGGGCTGGCACCAGTCGGCCCAGAAGTCCACGAGCACGGGCAGCTCGGACGAGCGCTCGAGCACGCGCTGCTCGAAGTCGGCATCCGTGACGTCGAAGGGCACGTACTCGAATCTAGCGACGAGGGGTCAGCGCTCGGCCAGCTCGGCGCTCTCGATCACGACGGGCTGTAGCGGGACCCCCTCGCCGCCGCTCGCCGGGTCGCCCAGCTCGCCGATCGCCGCCACCACTTCCTGCCCCTCGACGACCTCGCCGAGCAGCGCATAGTCCGGTGGCAGCCCGGCATCCGGGGCGGTGACGATGTAGAACTGGCTGCCGGCCGTGCCCGGCGGCTCGACCTCGGTCTTGGCCATGGCGACCGTGCCCTCGACATACCGCGTGTCCCGCGGCGGGACGTCACGTGTGGAGTAGCCGGGCCCACCCGTGCCGCTGCCGGTCGGGTCGCCTCCCTGGATCACGAACCCGGGGACGATGCGATGGAAGACGGTGTCGTCGAGGAAGCCCGTCCGCACCAGGTTCGCGAACGACGCCGCCGTCTTCGGTGACGTCTTCTGATCGAGCCTGATCTGGATCTCGCCACAGCTCGTCTTCAGCGTGACGACGTAGGTCTTGCCCGCATCGAGGCTGCCGGAGGGCTTCTCGGCACCCCCGTCGGGCTTCGGCTCCGGCTGCTCGACGTCCCGGCAGCCCCCCTCGCCGGTGGTCTCGCTCGCCGGCGGCTCGGAGGCGGCCGTGCGGTCGCCGCCCGAGCCCGAATCGTTCGAGGCCGAGTCGTCGTCGTCCCCGCAGGCGACAAGCGCGAGCGAGGCGACGCAGAAGAGGGTTGCGAGGAGGCGCAGCAGGCCGCGTAGGCTAGCTGGGTGCCGCTGAGCCCCCTCGCGAATCGCTACGAGCAGTTCATCCTCGACCTCGACGGCTGCGTCTGGGTCGGGGGCGAGCCAACGCCGGGGGCCGTCGAGGCGCTCGACGAGCTGCGCGTGGCGGGCAAGCGGCTCGCCTTCGCGACCAACAATGCCTACGAGTCGGGCGAGGATCTGGTGGCGCAGCTTTGGAAGATCGGCGTGCGGGCGTCGCTCGGGGACGTGGTGACGGTCGGCGGGGCCATGCAGCACCTCCTGGCGGAGACCCGACCGGGTCGCACCGCGTTCGTGATCGGCACGCAGGCGATGGTCCGGCACGTCGGCGACGCCGGCCTGAAGGTGCTGAACGCGACCGATCTGGCGTCACGGGCCGAGGTCGTGGTCGTGGCGGGCACGACCGACCTCGTCTACGACGACCTCCGCGTGGCGGTCCAGGCCGTGCTGCGCGGCGCGGATCTCCTGGGAACGGCGCGCGACCCGACCTACCCGCAGCCGGACGGCCTGTGGCCCGGAACGGGCTCCCTGCTGGCGGCGGTGGAGTACGCGACCGGCCGCACCGCGCAGATCGTCGGGAAGCCCGAGCCGCAGCTGTTCCACACGGCGATCGACAGGATGGGCGACGGGCGGACGCTCGTGGTGGGCGACCGCGTGGCGTCCGACCTGGCCGCGGCCGCAGCGGCGAAGCTGGACGCGGCCCTGGTGCAGAGCGACGGAAGCGACTACGCGGAGCTGGATGGCTTCGAGCCGAAGCCGGTGGCGGTGGGTGGGACGCTGGCGGAGCTGTTGGTGGAATAGGCCCTGGCGCCCTCAACTGCAGCAGCCAGGGTGGGTCCCGGCCGGGCGGACTGTCCTGTCCTAGGGGCCGTATAGGACCCCAAGTCAGGACAGTCTGGTCGGAGCCCGGTCGAAGCCCATCCTTTATTGCCCAGTCAAGCCGCCGCGCGCCGCAGGGCCGCCACGTCGCCAGCGTCCACCCCCACCAGCGCACACGCCGCCGGCGTCACCGTCAGCCCGGCCCGCTCGGCGGCGGCCAGAGCGGCCGCCGGGTCCGCGCCGCGCTCCGCGTGCAGGTGCGCCGCGCACACCGCCGCCACGAAGTCCGTGTGGCGGTCCCCGTGGATCGCCACCGCGCCGCGGTGCTTCAGCTCCGCCTCCAGGAGCGGCAGCAGCTCCTCGAGTTGCTCCGCTCCCTCCGAGGCGCTCGGCACGGGCACGTGGTGCCAGTCCAGGCCTGCCTCCTCGTAGGCCGCCAGGTTGTGCCGTGTCTTCATGACGCTCACCACGATCCGCACGCCGCGACCCTTCAGGTACTCGATCTCGGCGTTGCGGCGCTCGGGGCGGTGAGTCCTCCCCCCTCCCCCGGGACGTTCGAGGGCGCAGAGCTTTCGTGGACGGGCCCACCAGATGCGTGGTGGCGCTGAGCTACTCGGTTCCATGTCCTCCGAAGCAGACCACGGCGATTTCTCGCCCCGGTAACCTGTGCACCCGTCATGTGCCGCGTCTTCGGCTGCGTAGCGGCGGAACCGGCCTCGATCCGACACGAGCTGGTCGAGGCCGATAACCCCCTGATCCGCCAGTCCGAGGAGCACGACTCCGGCTGGGGCATGGCGGTCTACAAACGAGCCGACGGGCTCGACCCTCAGCTCGTCCGCTTCCCCGAGGCGGCCTACGGCGACGGCGACTTCCTCGGCGCCACCACGATGACCGGCCGCATCTTCAACGTCCACGTTCGCCGCGCGACGATGGGCGGCCTCACGCCGGCCAACACCCACCCCTTCTGCCTCGGCAGCTACTCGTTCGGCCACAACGGCACGATCACGCGCTACCCGCGCCTGCTCGAGCCCGGCGTGGCGTTACCCGCCGGCGACACGGACTCCGAGGCCTTCTTCAACTTCCTGATGGCGCACTACGACGCGAGCGACCCGATCGACTCGCTCCGCCGCGCCATCCACACCACCGTCGAGCGGTCGCCCTTCAGCGGCCTCAACTTCCTCTTCTCGGACGGCGACCGCCTCTTCGCATACCGGCTCGGCCTGTTCGAGCTGCACTGGCTGCACCGTCCCGGGCAACTCCTGGTCGCCTCCGAGAAGGTCACCGACGAGCAATGGCACACGGTCCAGCAGGACGTCCTGCTCGTGCTCGACCCGGACGACCTCGAGGAGCCCCACGCCGAGCGGCTCGTGGGAGACGAGCTGCTGGAGCAGGCCGAGATCCGCAAGATCGACGGCGCCCCCCACCTGCGCGGCGCAGAGCGGGGTGAGGCGGCGGCCGAGCGGGCGCGCGCAGCGGTTGCGGACGAGTGAGCCGGCGCTTGGCGCTTCTCGTCAACCCGGCATCGGGTGGCGGCCGGGCGCTGAAGGCGCTTCCCGAGGTGATCGCCGAGCTCGACCGCCTGGGCGCCACGCACCGCACGGTCACCACCCGCAGCATGGAGCACGCCGCCGAGGAGGCGGCCAGGTCGGCCGAGGCCGGCGAGACCGTGGCTGCGGTGGGCGGCGACGGCCTCCTGCGCCCCATCGCCGGCGCGCTCAAGGGGACCGCGTCGGCGGTCGCCCTCATCCCGGCAGGGCGGGGCAACGACCTCGCCCGGGTGCTGGGCGTCCCTCGCCGGCCCGCCGAAGCAGCCCGCATCGCGGTCGAGGGCGGCGAGCGCCTGCTGGACGTGGCCAGCGTGGACGGGACGCCCTACCTGGGGATCGCCAGTCTCGGGTTCGACTCGGACGCCAACCGGATCGCCAACGAGGTGAAGCGCGTCAAGGGCGATGCCGTCTACCTGTACGCCGCCCTCAGGGCGCTCGTCGCCTGGAAGCCCGCCGGCTTCGTCGTGACCGTGGACGGCACGCGCCACTCCGTGACCGGCTATACCGTCGCCGTCGGGAACTCGCGCGCCTATGGCGGCGGCATGATGCTGCTCCCGCATGCGGAGCTCGATGACGGCAAGCTGGATGTCCTCATCGCCGCCGACACCCCCAAGCTTTCCGCGCTGCGCAGCCTCGCCAGGGTCTTCAAGGGCCGCCATCTGGAGCTGCCCTGGATGCAGGTGCTGAAGGGCGAGGTCATCGAGGTGACCTCCGACCGCCCGTTCGTCATCTACGCGGACGGCGATCCGATCGGCGCCACGCCGGCCACCATGCGCGTCGAACGCCGGGTCCTCCGGGTCATCGCTCCGGGTTGATGTACCGCCTCGCCCGCAGCCTCGCCCGCCTCGTGCGGGCCGCCAGCCGCCGCAGCGGGCGAAGCGGCGGGACGACGGCGCCCGGGCGCCTCCTGCTCCGGCTCGCGCCGGGAGCCCTCCGCCGCATGGCGCGTCAGCTCGAGGCCGGCTCGATGCTCGTCTCCGCCACGAACGGCAAGACCACCACCGCCGCGATGATCGCCGCCTGCCTCGAGCGCGACGGCCGGCCGGTGGTGCACAACCGGGCCGGATCCAACATGTCCTGGGGCGTCGCCACCGCGCTGCTCGACGCCGGCAGCGAGCGCGGCCAGCTCGGCCTGTTCGAGGTGGACGAGGCCTGGCTGCCGAGCGTCGCCGACCAGGTCGAGCCGCGCCTTGTCCTGCTCTCCAACCTGTTCCGCGATCAGCTCGACCGCTACGGAGAGCTCGAGCTGCTGGCCGACCGCTGGGCCGAGCTCGTCGGGCGCCTCGACGGCCGCGCCCGATTCGTCCTGAACGCCGACGACCCGCTCGTCGCCGACCTCGGCCGAGGCCGCGAGGGCGTGACCTACTTCGGCGTCGAGGACGACTCGCAGGCGCTGCCCGGCATGCAGCACGCGGCCGACTCGAAGCACTGCCGCAACTGCGGCGCCGCCTACGCCTACGAGGCGATCTACCTGGGCCACCTGGGCCGCTACCGCTGCCCGAACTGCGGGCGCGAGCGGCCCGCTCCGCAGGTGGCCGCCACGAGCGTGCGGCTCGACGGGATGCGCGGCTCGCAGATCGACCTCCGCACGCCCGGCGGGCCCATCGAGCTCGCCCTCCCCCTCCCCGGCCTCTACAACGTCTACAACGCCGTGGCAGCCGCCGCGACCGCGCTGGAGCTCGGCGTCCCGCCGGACACGGTCCGCGAGGCGCTCGAGGGCTTCGGCGGCGCGTTCGGGCGCGTGGAGACGATCCCCATGGACGGGCGCCGCGTCTCGATCCTGCTCGTCAAGAACCCGGCCGGCGCCAACGAGGTGCTGCGCACCCTCACTCTCGAGGACGGCCGACTCGACCTCTGGCTCGCGCTCAACGACCGGATCGCCGACGGCCGCGACGTCTCCTGGATCTGGGACGCCGACTTCGAGGTCCTGAACGGCCGCGTGCGGCGCGCCACCTGCACCGGCACGCGCGCCGAGGAGATGGCGCTGCGCCTCAAGTACGCCGGGATCGAGGCGGAGCTCGCGGTCGACCGCGACCTCGAGCGGTCGCTCGACGCCGCCGTGGCGAGCGCCGGCGGGGAGCGGGTCTACGCGCTGCCCACCTACACCGCCCTCCTCGAGCTGCGCGACCTGCTGGCCCGCCGCGGCCTGGCCAGGCGCTGGTCCGAATGAACGACGCGGTGATCTGGCACGACGTGGAATGCGGCGGCTACGGCGCCGACCTCCCGCTCTGGCGCGAGCTCGCCAGTTCCGCCGGCGGGCCGATCCTCGACCTGGGCGCCGGCACCGGCCGCGTGACGCTCGATCTGGCCGCTGCGGGCCACGACCTCACCGCGCTCGACAGCGACCCCGTCCTCCTCGAGGCGCTCGCCGAGCGCGCGCGAGCGCGCGGCCTTGACGTTCGCTGCGTCACCGCCGACGCCCGCGAGCCGGGAGCGATAGGACGCTTCTCGCTGATACTCGCGCCCATGCAGTTCATGCAGGTCCTGGGCGGCGAGCCGGCGCGCGCCGCCGTCCTCGCGGGAGTCGCGGCGTGCCTCGCCCCCGGCGGAGTCTTCGCCGCCGCCATCTCCGACCTCGACGAGGCGATCGCCGCGGAGGACGCCGAGCCGCCGCTTCCCGACATCGGCGAGCGCCAGGGCTGGACCTACTCGAGCCTGCCGCTCGACGTTCGACCGGAAGAGGGGGGCGTCGCGGTCGAGTGGCTTCGCCAGGTCGTCTCCCCGGCCGGCGAGCTGACCGAGAAGCGGCATACTCAGGTGCTCGACTCGCTGGCCCCCGGCGAGCTCGAAGCCGAGGCGAGCGCCCACGGGCTGCGCCCCGAGGCCCGGCACGAGATTCCTCACACGATGGAGTACATCGGGAGCACGGTGATCGTGTGCCGGCGCTGAGGGTCTGCGGGCTCTATCCCGAGCTGATGAACATCTACGCCGACCGGGGCAACATCGCCGTGCTGCGCGCCCGCTGCGAGTGGCGCGGCCTCGGCTTCGAGCTCGCCGCGTCGAGTCTCGGCGAGCCGCTCGACCCCGATGCCCACGACCTCTTCTACATCGGCGGCGGCCAGGACCGCGACCAGGCCGCGGTGGCGCAGGACATGGCGAACACGAAGCGCGAGGCGCTGCACGAAGCCGCCGGTCGGGGCGCGGTCGTCCTCGCCGTCTGCGGCGGCTATCAGCTCCTCGGCCACCACTATCAGATCCCTGCGCACTCGGCCGAGCCGAGTGCTTGGGCAACTGCCGGCGGCGAGCAGCTCCCTGGAGTCGCCCTGGTGGACCTGAAGACCGTGCGCGAGGAGGGACCCCGCCTCATCGGCAACTGCGCGATCGAGGCCGATCTCGGCACGGGACCGCGCGTGATCGCGGGCTTCGAGAACCACGGCGGGCGGACGTATCTCGGTGACGGCGAGAGGCCGTTGGGGCGCGTCCTGTCGGGCCACGGCAACAACGGCCGCGACGGCTTCGAGGGCGTCCACAAGGGCAACGTGATCGGCACCTACCTGCACGGGCCGCTGCTGCCCAAGAACGTCTGGCTGGCCGACCGCCTGATCGAGCTGGCCCTGGGGATCGAGCTGGAGCCGCTCGCGGACGACTCCCTGGAGGAGGCGGCGCACGGCTCGGCGCGGCGCGCGGCGGGCGTCTAGCCGCCTTGCCGGGCCACGCGCTCGCAGTCGTCCGCGACGACGTCGCGCCGATCGGCCCTGACCCGGTCGCGGCCCGCGCCGCAGCGGACCGTGTCCTTCGCGCCGTCCACGGCCAGCAGCCGGTCCCTCTTGGCGCCTCCCTCGAGCAGGTCCTTGCCCTTCCCGCCTCGCAGCCTGTCGCCGCCGTCGCCGCCGACCAGGTGGTCGTTTCCGGCGGCGCCGAAGATCTGGTCGGCTCCGCCCTCGCCGAGGATCGTGTCGCCTCGGTCCTTGCCACCGACCACTCGCACGCTGAGCCGCGCCGTGTTGTCGGCTGAATCCGGATCGGTCGTGGCGGAGCTCACGGTCGCCGTGTTGGCGACGCTGCTCGGCACCATCTCAGGCGGCGCCAGGCCGTAGAGGCGATCGCGCCCGCCGGCGCCGCTGAAGCTGTCGCTGCCGCCGCCGCCGCAGATGAGGTCGCGCTTCGCCGTGCTCCCGATCGCCCCGTCCCGGTCGTCGCCGGACGTGCCCAGGAAGTCGCACCCCAGCCTGACCTCGACGTTCAGCGACACCGTCGCCGAGGCCCCGGCCGCCAGGCCGCCCAGCCCACAGACGACCTGCACGATCCCGGCGCCGCAACCAGGCGGCGTGGAGGTCAGCCGCATGCCGGGCGGGAGCTCGTCGGTGAGCTCCACCGCCGCCGCGGGACCCGGCCCGCGGTTGAACACGGTGAGCGAGTACGTGAACTCGTCGCCCAGGACCGGGGTGGTGTCGGACGCGGACTTGGACAGCTCGAGGTCGGCGGTCGAAGGCGACGGTGGCGGCGGGTTCGCCACGTCGTCGTTCGTGATCGTGCAGGTCTTGCTGTCACCCGGCTGCAGGGTGACCGTGCCGGCCGCGTCGCAGTCCCCCGAGATCGAGGCCGTGTATCCGCCCGGGCCGTCCGACTCGCTGACGGTGTAGGGGCCCGCGGCGAGCGTACGGCTCGTGCCCGCCTCGGAGCCCGGGAAGGGGCTGCCGGCGACGTCCGTCGGCGGGCTGCCGGAGCGGATGTGCATCGACCAGTCGCCGGCCGCCGCGGTCCCGCCGTCGTCATTCACGACATGCTTGACCACGCGCAGCGTCGCTGGGGCCGGCGGCTCGTCGTCGTCGTCGTTCGTGACGGTGCAGGTCTTGCTCTCCCCGGGAGCGAGCGTGATCGTCCCGTCGGACGCGCAGTCCCCGGAGATCGACGCCGTGTAGCCGGCCGGCCCGCCGGACTCGCTCACCGTGTACGAGCCCGCGGCGAGCGTCCTCGTGGTGCCCGCCTCGGCGCCCTGGAAGGGGCTGCCCGCGACATCCGCCGGGGGGCTGCCGGAGCGGATGTGCATCGACCAGTCGTCCGCCGCCGCGGTGCCGCCGTCGTCGTTGACGACATGCTTGATCACCGTCAACGTCGGCGCGACGTCGTCGTTCGTGACGGTGCAGGTCTTGTCGTCCCCCGGCTGCAGCGTCACGCGGCCGGACGCGGTGCAGTCACCGGAGAACGTCGCGGCGTAACCGGGCGGGCCGCCGGACTCGCTCACGTCGTAGATCTCAGCCTGCAGGGTCATCGACGTCCCGGTCTCGGAGCCCGGGAACGGGCTGCCCGGGACGTCGCTGGGCGGGGCCCCCGACCGTACGTGCATCGACCAGTCGCCCGCGACCGCCGTGCCGCCGTCGTCGTTCACGACGTGCTTGACGACGTGCAGGGTCGCGGTGGCCGGCGGCTCCTGATCGTCATTCGTGATCGTGCAGGTCTTGTTGTCCCCCGGTGCGAGTGTGATCGTGCCGTCGGCGGCGCAGTCCCCGGAGATCGTTGCGGTGTAGCCCTTCGGCCCGTCCGACTCGCTCACCACGTACGACCCCGCGTCGAGGGTGGTCGCGGTGCCCGTCTCGGAGCCGGGGAACGGGCTGCCGGGCACGTCTGCGAGCGGCATGCCGGTCTGGATGTGCATGCTCCAGTCGCCGGCCGCCGCCGTACCGCTGTCGTCGTTGATCACGTGCTTGACGACCGTCAGCCTCGGGGCGACGTCGTCGTTGGTGATCGTGCAGGTCTTCGACTCGCCCGGCGCGAGCGTGACCGTGCCGTCGGCCGCGCAGTCGCCGGAGATGGAGCCGGCGTAGCCGGCCGGACCGCCCGACTCGCTCACGGTGTACGAGCCGGCGTCGAGCGTGTAGCTGGTGCCGTTCCCATCCCCCGGCTGGGGACTTCCGGCGACGTCGACCCCGCCCTGCGTGACGTGCACGTCCCAATCGGATGCGGCGCCGGTCCCGCCGTCGTCGTTCACCACCTGCTTCACGACGGTCAGCGTGGACGGCGGATCCGGGCCGACGGCTACGTCCATCACCGCCTGCGCGCCGGACGCTCCCAGGAGAGCCAGTAGCAAGCCGCACAGCGCCGCCGCGAGACCGACCCGGCGGCGAGTGGGCGCCGGGTGCTGAGAAGTAGCGCGGTTGGCGGCGCGGGGCGGGGTCAAGCGATCCCCTTTCGAGGGACGGCGGGAGATCAACCCACGGTAGGGCCGGGTCCCCCAAATGCGCAAGAGCTGAAAACGAACGAGGTCAGGTCGTCGCTCCTAGGCGGCCGCCGATGCTCCCAGCACCCGCAGCACTTCGCCCAGCGAGGTCACCCCGCGCCTGACCTTCTCGAGCCCGTCCTCGCGCAGCGTGCTCATCCCCTCGCGCCGCGCGCATGCGCGCAGCTCGTCGGCGGGCGCCTTCTGGAGGATCAGCCGCCGCTGCTCGTCGGTGATCAGCATCAGCTCGTAGATCCCGATCCGGCCGCGGAACCCGCTGTGGGCGCAGCGCATGCAGCCGCCCGGCTCGAACGCCGGGAAGCCGCGTGTCACCTCGAAGCCGTTCGCGGCGAGCGTCGCCTTGCTGAGCTTGACCGGCACGCGACACTCGCACAGCCGCCGCACGAGCCGCTGGGCGATCACGCACTCGACCCCGGCCGACACGAGGTAGGGCTCGATGCCCATCTCCATCAGGCGCGCCGCGGCCAGCGGCGCGTCGTTGGTGTGGAGCGTCGTGAGGACCAGATGGCCGGTGAGCGCGGACTCGATCGCGAGCTGGGCCGTATCCCGGTCGCGCACCTCGCCGACCATGATGATGTCGGGGTCGGCGCGCACCATCGTGCGAAGGCCGGAGGCGAACGTCAGCCCCTTCCGCTGGTTGACCTGCACCTGCCGGACGCCCTCGAGCTCGTACTCGACCGGGTCCTCGATCGTGAGGATGGTCTTGTCGGGGGTGTTGACCTCGGTCAGGCCCGCGTAGAGCGTCGTGGTCTTGCCCGAGCCGGTCGGGCCGCTCACCAGGATCGCTCCGTGCGTGCCCCTGATGGCGTGCTGGAAGCGCGTCCTGACGTCCTCCTCCATGCCGAGCTCGTCGAGGTCGACGACGACCTTCTGCTTGTCGAGGATGCGCAGGACGATCGACTCGCCGCGCACGATCGGGAGCGTCGCCACCCGGAGGTCGACGTGGTGGCCGTCCACGTTCAGCCCGATGCGGCCGTCCTGCGGCAGCCGCTTCTCGGCGATGTTCAGGTCGGCCATGATCTTGACCCGCGAGATCAGCCCGGGCATCAGCACGCGGGGGACGGTCGTGGTGTCGAACATCACCCCGTCGACGCGGAACCGAACGCGCAGGTCGCCCGCGCGCGGCTCGAAGTGGATGTCCGAGGCGCCGCGGCGAACGGCGTCGGCGATGATCGAGTGGACGAGCTTCACGACCGGCGCCTCGTCGGCCTGATCGCGCAGCTCGATGATCTCGGCGCTGGTGGACTCGGCTTCCTCCTCCTCTACCTCCTCGACGGCGTCGCCGAGACGGGAGATCTGCCCGATCAGGGCGTCGATGTCCTCCGGCGAGGCGACCGCCCGCCTCACCTCGTAGCCCGTGGCCATCGTGATGTCGTCGAGCGCGAGGACGTTGGCCGGGTCGGCCGTGGCCACTAGCAGCGTGCCCTCGCCCAGGAAGGCGATCGGGATCGTCTGGTAGCGGCGCGCCTTGCGGGCGTCGATCAGGTTGGCCGCCCCGTGGTCGACCTCGAAGCGGTTGAGGTCGACGAAGTCCAGTCCGTTGCGCTCGGCGAGCGCGTGGGCGAGCTGGGTGGAGTCCACGACGCCGGCATCGATGAGCGCCTGGCCGAGCGGCGTGCGCCCGCCGGCCACCACGACGGCCTCCACCGTCTCCCGCTCGGCGAAGCCGAGCATGACGATGACGTCTCCGATGCGGCGCTGCGCTCCGGTGCGCTGGGTTGGGGGCGTGAGTCCGGGGACTGGGAACGGTCCGGCCGAGGCGGCCGCAGTCTCGCTCATGCTTGGAGGTATCGGCAGTGCCCGCCCGGGAGTGAAGCCGTCAGGCGACTGCCGGGACGGCGGCGGCCCGGGCGCTCTCGCGGTCCGGGCAAACCCGCAGCGTGTCGACCATGTCCGTGACCTCGAACACCCGTCGAAGCGGGCCGGGCGGGCACACGACGGCGAAGCCCTTGCTACGCCGAGTGAGGCGCCGGTGGGCGTTGATGAGCAGCGCCAGGCCGGTCGAGTCCATGAACCCGCAGTCGCTCAGGTCGACCACCAGCGAGTGAAGGACCTCCTGGACGGCCTGGTTGAGGACGCTGATGAGCCGAGGGGCGGTGGCGATGTCAAGTTCCCCCTCGACAAGCAACAGTTCGACGCCGTCTCGCGACGTCCGCTTCACGGCAAGCGGCTGCACGGCAGACGCGAGCCTAGCCGATCCGGCGGGTAGCGTTCGTCACACCATGGACTTCTCCGAGTACCAGGCGCTCTCCAGGCGCACGGCGACGTACCCGCAGGTGGGCGACGACATGACCTATCCGGCGCTCGGCCTGTGCGGCGAAGCAGGCGAGGTCGCCGAGAAGGTCAAGAAGACGATCCGCGACGACGGCGGCGTGCTGACCGACGAGCGCCGCGACGCCCTGGCACGGGAGCTCGGCGACGTGCTCTGGTACACGGCGCAGCTCGCCACCGAGGCGGGGCTGGATCTCGAGCGGATCGCGCAGGACAACCTGGACAAGCTCCTGTCCCGCCAGGAGCGCGGCGTGCTGCGCGGCAGCGGCGACGACCGCTAGCCGCGCCCGTTGAGCGTGAAGCGCTCGAAGCGCGGCGCCGCCGCGGCCGGCACCCGGGCCCGCACGAGAACTCCCTCGGCGGTATCGGTGCGCTCGAGCTCGCCGGCGAGGTCGTGCAGCTCCGACAATGTCCCGCCCTCGTCGTAGGGCAGTAGCAGGTCCATCGGGCGCAGGGTGGCGAGGAAGCGCGCCTCGATGGCGTCGCGGAGCTCCTCGAGACCCTCACCGGTGGCGCCCGACACCTGGACCGCCTCCGGGAAGCGGAACGAGAGCTCGCGGCGCCGGTCCTCTCCGAGCAGGTCGACCTTGTTGAGCGCGAGCAGCCGCGGCCGCTCGGCGGCCCCTATCTCGTCGAGCACCTCGTCGACCGCTGACAGCATCTCGTGGAGATCCTCCTCCGGCACGGAGGCGTCGGCCACGTGCACGATCAGGTCGGCGCCCATTGCCTCCTCGAGCGTCGCCGAGAAGGCGTCGACCAGCGCGTGCGGAAGCTTGCGGATGAAGCCGACGGTGTCGGTGAGCAGGTAGCTCCGGCCGCCGATCTCGAATGAGCGGGTAGTGGGGTCGAGCGTGTGGAAGAGCCGCTCGCGCACGCCCACGTCCGAGCCGGTCATGGTGTTCAGGAGGGTCGACTTGCCGGCGTTCGTGTAGCCGGCCAGGGCGACGGTGGGCAGCCCGGCACGCTCGCGCTCGCGGCGCATGGTGTCGCGCGTGGCCTTGGTGTGGCGGAGGCGCCGCCGCAGTGCCGAGATGCGGTCGCGTGCGAGGCGGCGGTCCGTCTCGATCTGGCTCTCACCCGGGCCCCTCGTGCCGATGCCGCCGTCCATACGGCCCGCGCCGAGCCGCTCGAGGTGGGTCCAGAGCCCGCGCATGCGGGCGAGGTTGTACTCGAGCTGGGCCAGCTCGACCTGGAGCTTGCCCTCGGCTGAATGGGCGTGGTCCGCGAAGATGTCGAGGATGATCGCGGTGCGGTCGATCACGGGCATGTCGAGCGCCTGCTCGAGGTTGCGCTCCTGGCGCGGCTTCAGCTCGTCGTCGCAGGCGACGAGGTTGGCGCCCGACTCCTCGATCGCGCGCTTCAACTCGGCGAGCTTGCCCTTGCCGAAGTAGCGGTCGGGGTCGGGCTCGGGACGGCGCTGCGTGAGCTCGCCCGCCACCGCCACGCCGGCGGTGCGCAGCAGCTCCTTGAGCTCGCCCAGATCGACGTCGTTCGGGCCCGCGCCGATGCAGAACGCACGCTGGCGGGCGCGCGGGTTTCTGACTCCTTCCACTCCGAAGAGGATAGGCATCCTTGCGCAGCCGGCCGAGCCGGCTGCTTGCGGCCTAGGCGTCAGGCAGCCGAATTCTCTCCACCGGCGGAAGCACTCCCTCCCGCGAGAACTCGTGCGGCAGCGAGGAGCCGGGCAGCACCACCACGGCCTCCTCGGGGTCGCCCAGCCAGGAGGCATGGCCCACGGCGTAGCGGTGGGCGCAGAGCGCGCAGGCGGCGGCGTCGAGCTCCTCTATGCGGCGATGCCAGAGATCGCCTCCCTCGTCCATGACGTGATCGCCCTCGAGCTCCTCGATGCGCAGCTGCATCCCGAGCGGGTGGCGCCGGGCCGGCAGCCGCCGGCCCTGGAGGGCGCAGAAGACGCCGTCCGCGTTGGTCTCGAACACGGGAAAGTCGTGGTACGAGCCCTCCTCGACCTGGCCCACGCGGCCGTCGTCGTCCGGCTCGAACGAGCCCAGGTCGCGGAGCCGCTCGGCGAGCTCGCGAGTCTGCTGGCTCGCGCGCTCCGGAGCCACGCCGCGGCGCAGCAGCAGGGCGTCGCAATCGCGGCCGGGGCGGCCCGCCCGCGGCCCGGCCAGCGGCGCCCCCACGCCGATCACGGCGTCGTCGAGCGAGCGCAGCTCGGTCGCCACCTGCGCGGCGGACCCGGGCTCGAAGAAGAGCGCGCTCAGGCGGACCGGCGGCTCCGGCGTCCGCACCTCCTCCAGCATGGCGAGCTGGAGCGTGCCCTGCATGGGGACGACGCCGCAGTAGCGCATCAGCTGAGGCTGCCGCGCAGGCGCTCGACCGCCTCGCTCAGGCGCTCGTCGTCGATCGTGAGCGAGATCCTGAAGAAGCCCTCGCCGTTCGGCCCGTAGGCGCCGCCGGGCGAGACCACGACGGCCGACTCCTCCAGCACCAGCTCGCAGTAGGAGGCCGAGGTGTGGCCCTCGGGCACCGGCGCCCAGACGTAGATCGTGCCCTTCGGGGGCGTGACCGCCACGCCGATCTCCCGCAGGGCGTCGCAGACCAGGTCGCGGCGGCGCCTGTAGATCTCGGCCATCTCCGGCGGCGGCCCCGCATCGAGCGCCGCCACGGCGGCGAGCTGGACCGCCTCGAAGATGCCGGAATCGATGTTGGTCTTGAGACGCCAGTAGGCGTTCACGGCCTCGGCGTTGCCGGCGATCGCCGCGGTGCGCCAGCCGGTCATGTTCCAGCCCTTCGACAGCGAGAAGACCTCCACGCCCACGTCCTTCGCGCCGGGAGTGGCCAGGAACGAGGGCGCGACGTAGCCGTCGTAGGTCGTCTCCGTGTACGACGCGTCGTGCACCACGAGCACGTCGTGCTCGCGGGCGAACTCGACGGCGCGCTCGAACAGCCCATCGGGGACCACGGCGCCGGTCGGGTTGTTGGGGTAGTTGAGGTACAGCAGCCGGGCCCGCCGGGCCACCTCGCCGCCGATGGCGTCGAGGTCGGGAGCGAAGCCGCGCTCCGGGACGAGCGGCATCAGCACTGCCTCCGCGCCCGCCAGCAGCGGCCCGCCCGTGTAGACCGGATAGCCGGGGTCGGCCGCGAGCGCGATCGAGTCCGGATCGAGGAACGCCAGATTCAGGTTGAAGACGCATTCCTTCGCGCCGAGCGCGGGGATGATCTCCGTGTCCGGGTCGAGCGTCACGCCGAAGCGGCGCTCGTAGAAGCGTGAGAGCGCCTCGCGGTACTCGGGGCGCCCCCGGTTCGACGGGTACCGGTGCGTGCCCGGGTCGCGACCGGCGGCGGCGAGCGCCTCCACCACGACCTCCGGCGTGGGCGTGTCGGGATCGCCGATCCCGAGCGAGATCACGTCCACGCCCGCGGCCCGCTTCTCGGCGACCTTGCGCTCGAGCTCCGCGAACAGGTACGGGGGTAGACGGTCCAGGCGGCTACTCGGCTGCATCTGAGATCTCCTCGATGAACTCCTCGCTCAACTCGCCTCGATAGACCGGCTTGGCCCAGCCGGTCAGATCGATGTGCATGTCCTCCCCGACCTCCACCTCCAGCTCGCCGCCGTCGAGGCGGACCGTCACCGGGCTGTCCACGCCCCGAAGCACGGCCGCCACGGCGGCGCCGGCCGCGCCGGTTCCGGACGCCATCGTCTCCCCCACGCCGCGCTCGAAGATGCGCGCCCGGATCTCGGCGTCGCCGGTGGAGCGCCAGAACGAGAGGTTCGTGCGGTTCGGGAACAGCTCGTGGTTCTCGATCTCGGGGCCGTAGCGCCCCAGGTCGAGCTCCTCGAGCCCCTCCTCGATCTCGATCGAGCACTGCGGGTTGCCCACCTGCACGAACTGGAAGCGGAACTCGCGGCCCGCGGAGGTGAGCGCCCCGGTGCCGTCCTCGGGACCGCTCGGGTAGTCCTCGGCCGACTGGAGGCGGGCGCGTCCCATGTCGAGCGTGCAGGTCGACGGCCCCGTGATTCGCGGCCGGATCTCCCCGGCGGCGGTGCGCACCGAGAACGTGTCGTGCTCGGCCCAGCCCTGGCGACGCAGGTACATCACCGCCTGCCGCACGCCGTTGCCTGACAGCTCGGCCTCCGAGCCGTCCGGGTTGTAGATGGCCACCTCGGCGACGAAGCCGCGTTCCGGCGTCTCGCGCAGGAGCAGGATGCCGTCCGACCCCACCCCCGTGTGCGGCGCGCACAGGCGCCGGATTCGCTCAGGCGTGAGCTCGAACGGGAGCCGCCGTTCCTCGACGATGGCGTAGTCGTTGCCGAGCGCCTGCCACTTCTCGAAGCGCACGGCGGGTGAGGCTATCGATGGCCCCTGAACTCCATCAGCTGATGCATCGTCGGCCGGTTGGCCCAGCGCATCGTGTTCTGCGGTCCGAGCAAGCCGGGCGTGAACTCGATCCGCTCCTGCGTCGCGTCCGAGCGCCAGGCGCTCGGGTCGGCGCCCTGAGCCGCCGCCAGCGCGTTGGCGCTCGCCTGGATCACGGCCCAGAGCGACGCGCGGCAGGCGGCCAGGTCGCCGGCGCCGCAGTAGCGCCGGCTGTACGCACCCTTCACCCGGCGTCCGAGGAGCGCTCGCAGGTCCTTGTCCACGTACCCGTACCAGCCGCCGTCGTACGAGCTGCCGTTCTTCAGCCGCGGGGCGTCGTCGCGGCTTCGGAGCTGGCCGAGCAGACCACCCGGGGCGGCGAGGTCGCCAAGCACGGGGCGCAGCACCGCCTCCGACAGCGCGTCCCAGCTCTCGTCGAGCACGGCCGCGCCCGGGTCGTCGATCCTGCCATCGAGGTCCCGGTCGAGGCGGCTGCCGCCGCGCGCGACCCAGGCGTTGACGAGGTCCGCCGCCTGGCGGCTGCGCTCGTCCGGCGCAGGGCCGCCCTGCAGCACGGCGTTGATGACGGGCCAGACCTCGACCGCCCGCAGGTCCTGGGTGGCGGCCCGGTTCACGACGCTCAGCACGTCGTGCAGGCGGTTGCGCCGCCGCTTGAAGCCGCTGAGCAGGTCCACGCGGTATACCGACTGGTAGTTCCAGACGTTGTCGGCGGCGCCGAACCCGGCGGCGGGCTTGTTGTTCCAGCTCAGGAGCAGCCCGCTCCTCGGGTTGATGGCCTGCGGGTGCTTGCGCTGCGGCAGGAAGCCGCGCCAGTCGTAGCGCCCGGTGCCGAGCGTCGGAAGGCTGGGGTTCGTCCCCGGCGCGCGGATCGGGAGGCGGCCCGCGGAGAAGAACGCGATGTCCCTGTGGTCGACGTAGAACAGGTTGAACGTGAAGTCGAACCGCCGTGTGACGCGGGACAGGTCGCGCGCGGAGTGGAGCGCGCCTTCGTTGAGAGCCGAGCCGATCAGTCCGCCGAGGGTCTCGCGCCCGCGGCTCGACCGCATCGTGGCGACGGCGTAGGGCCTGCCGCCGACCGTGACGGTGCCGCTCACCGGCCCGTGCACGGTCTCCCGGAAGACGATCTGCTCGGGCGGGCCGCCGCCGGCGCCCGACAGCACGCCGGCGTCGAACCTGCGCATCCGGCGGCAGCGGCCCTTGTACACGTAGTGGGTGGAGTCGCGCGTGGCCGGGCTCCCGTCGGGGTTGCAGAGCCGCTCGAGGAACTGGTCGGTCACGTCGTTCGACGCCGACGTCGCGCTCCAGGCGTAGTCGCGCGTCCTGCCGATCAGCACGTACGGGAGACCCGGCAGCGTGCCGCCGCGCACGTGGATGCCGCCGCCGTGAGCGTCCACCTCGAGGAACAGCTCGGGGTAGAAGAACCCGAGCTGCGGGCCCATCACAGCCAGGGGATGGCCGGTTGCCGAGCGCTTGCGTCCGACGAGCACGGCGTTCGAGGCGCGCGTCCTGCCCGCTTGCATCACGCGTGCGGCGCGAGCCGCCGAGGCGCTGAGCGAGCCCGGGTCGGCCACGAGAGAGCCCGGCGTCGCGCCGGTCCGCTCGGTGACGTACGGGAAGCGCTTCTTGGTCGTGACGGGCGCCTCTGGATCGTTGGCCGAGCGCAGGTCGCGCCACACGGCGGTGCCGGCCGCCGTGCCGAGCCGCTGGCGCAGCGCGGCGAGCAGCAGGGAGCTGCGCACCTCGTCGCCGCCCCCCGATCCGAACTCCTGGAACAGCAGGCCGGTCACGGCGGTCACGTCCACGTAGGTCCAGGGCTTGATGTTGTTGCCGGCTTGGCGGTTGTAGGCGTTGATGCCGGCCACGTACGCGCGCACGTCCTTCAGGACGCGCCGCCCGCGCCTGCCGCTGCGCGCAATGAGCGCCCGCTGCCTGGCGACGAAGCGCTCGGTCTGGGCGCTCGGCTGGAAGCTCCGCAGGGACGTGGCGATGTTGAGCGCGTCGCGGCCGGGCGCGTCGAGGATCGCGAAGCGCGCCGGATAGCGGATCGTCTCCATGAAGACGCCGCGATCCTGGGCCGTGACCCACCCGACCGCGAACCAGACGTCGGCACGGGTGCGGCCGCGGATGTGCGGCACGCCCCATTCCCGGTCGCGCCTGATCGTGACGCCCCGCTTGGGCCGCTCGACCGTGCCGCCCCTCGGCTCGAAGAAGCGCGCGGACCTGAACAGCCGCTTGATGTCACCGGGTCCCACGTCGCCGAACAGTGGCGTCAGCGCGTCGAACAGCGGGAGCTGGTCGAGGCTGTGCGCGTCCGGCGGGAAGGCGCCCGACTGGCCGGGGGGCAGGATCGTGTAGGTCTGCCTGCCGAGGTCGAGCGGCTTGGCGGCGGCGGTCGGCGCCAGGATCAAGGCGAAGAGGGCCAGCAGGGGCATGGCAAAGCGCGTCACGGATCTCCCTTCTCGGTGCGCGCCTCCCCTGGCTGCGCGGCCAGTATATGCAGCACCGCCTCGGCCGCGCCAGCGGCGGATCGCTCCGTCAGGTCGATCTGGTGCACGGCCGGCAGGCGACGTAGCCACGTGAGCTGCCGCCTCGCGTAGTTGCGCGTGCGACGCTTCATCGTGTCCGCGTCGCCCCGCAGGAGCTCCTCGAAGCCGAGCGCCGCCCGGGCCGTGCGCGAGGCGCCCTCGGCGTCGGCGCGCCGCACCTCCTCGGCGGCGCCGGCGGCGATCATCGCGTCCACCCGCGCGTCGATCCGCTCGTACAGCGCCTGGCGCTCCATCGTCAGGCCGCAGAGGAGCGTCGGATGGCGAAGGCGCGCGGTCCAGAGCCGCGAGTCCGCGCCTGCGGGCGCGGGCGCCTCCCCCATCTCGAGCAGCTCGAGCGCGCGTGTGACGCGGGTGCGGTCGCGCGGCTCGATCGCCGCCGCCGTCTCCGGGGCGCGGCGGGCGAGCTCGGCGTGCAGCCGCTCGGGACCGTGTGCCTCGAGCTCGCGCTCGATACGACGGCGCACGGCCGGGTCGGGCGGCGGGCGCAGCTCGAGGTCGGTGAGCGCCGCCTGCAGGTAGAGGCCGGTGCCGCCGACCACGATCGGGCGCCGCCCGGCGGCGAGGGCCGCGTCGATCTCCGCGTGCGCCCGTGAGGCGAACTGGCCGGCGGAGAAGCTCTCACGCGGATCCACGAACGACAGCAGCCGGTGCTGGAGCCGCTCCTGCTCCTCCGGTGTCGCAGCGCCCGAGAGCACCTCCAGGCCGCGGTAGACCTGGAGCGCGTCGGCCGATATCGCCAGCGGCGCCTCGCCTTGCTCGCGCAGGCGCTCGGCCACGGCGATGGCGACGGCGGTCTTCCCCACGCCCGTGGGGCCGAAGAGAGCGAGCACGTGCACGATCGCTACTAATACCTGCCGTGCGGGTCCTCATCGTCGTCATGCTCGCGGCCGCCGCCGCGTTGGCCGTCGGCTGCCAGGAGTCGGGCTTCGACGAGCGCAAGGAAACGGCCAGGCCGCTCAAGGTCCAGCACGTCCAGGGCGAGTCGAAGGTCCCGGGGCAGGCCGAGCGGCCCGCCACGCTGACGGTCGACGCGCTCGACGACACGCTCGCGCTCGGCCTCCGTCCGGTGCGCGCAGCCGTGCCGGGGTTGAAGCTTCCCCGCTACCTGCGCGAACCGGGTGCCGGCGTCGAGCTGATGCACCCGGTCACGGAGGCGGATCTCCCGGCCCTCGAGGCCGGCGATCCCGACCTGATCGTCGGCGGTCGCGGGGCCCTCTACAACGACCTGAGCCGGATCGCTCCCACCGTGATCACCGAGAACGGGAGCGGGCAGTGGAAGCTGAACCTCCGGTTGGTGGGTGAGGCGCTCGGCCGCACCAACGACGCCGAGGCGCTGCTCACCGACTACGACCGCCGCGTGGCCGTGACGCGCGACGCGATCGAGGGCACTCCGCGGGTGGCCGTGGCAAGGGAGGCGGGCGGCCGCTGGCGCGTCGCGAAGCGCGATTCCTTCGCCGGGACGATCCTCGCGGACGCCGGCCTGCGCCAAGTGAGCAAGCTCGAGCGGGCCGACCTGGTGCTGGCGCCCTCCGGCTCGCGCGCGCGCGTGAATGGGCGCCTCGAGACGGTCGACGAGGCCACATGGTGGGGCCCCGGCGGCGTCTTCGAGGCCCGGGCGGCGCTGGCGGACCTGAAGCGAATCGTGCGCTGATAAGCGGCCAGGGCTTTCGTTCGCGGCCAAACGGCCGATAGGAGACTTTAGAGTGAGCACTCCTGTCCTGGACGCCCTGGCGCGGACGGCTGCACGGCGGTTTCAAAGCTTCGCCGAGGCGGCCACCTCCGTGCTCGACCTCGTACACGCCGCAGCGCCCGGTGAGCGGGTCGCGCTTGCCCAGTTCGACTGGGACGAGGGCAGCTGCCGGATCATCGACGCGCGCGGGGACGACGGCAGCCTGCGCGGCGTGATCGTGCCCCTGGCGGGATCGATCCTCGACCCGCAGGCGCTCGACTCGCTGGGCTTCGGCCGCGCAGGCGCCGCGCCGCTCGACGCGAGCGACGGCTCCACCGTGGGAATGCTGCTCGCGACGGGGGCCGGCCCCCACGTCGCCCTGCTCCCGGTCGCGGCCCGCCTGTTGTCGTATGAGTGGGAGAGCATCTCCACCCGCGCCGAGCTCCGCCGCCTGAGCGAGATCGCCCGCGACCGCGAGCGGACCGATCCCGTGACCGGCCTCGCGAACCGCCGCAGCCTCATGGAGGCGATCGGGCGGGAGTGGGAGCTCGGCCGCCGCGGCACGGTGCTCTCGTATCTGGTGGTCTGCCGCATCGCCGGGCGCGAGGCCCTGCGCGAGCGCGCCGGTGAGGCCGCCGCCGATCTGCTGCTCAAGGACGTGGCCGAGGTGTTCGGCGGAGGGGTCCGCCGCACCGACCATCTCGGCCGTGTGGACGACGACCTGCTCGCCGCCGTGCTGGTCGGCTGCGCCGTCGAGCCCGGGGCCCACGCTTTCGTCGCGCGCTGCGAGCGGGCGCTTGCGGGTGTGACCGCGGGCCGCCCCGCCCCGATCGAGCTCGCCTACGGCTTCCAGGCGCTGGCCGACACCGCCTCCGGCGAGGATGCCCTGGCCTTGGCCGAGCAGGCGGCCCGCGAGGCTGAGCCGCGCCCAGCCGTGGCGGTGGAGACCGGAGAGGCGGCGTGAGCGCCGAGTCCGCGCAGAGCATGCCGCCCGCCGAGGCCGAGGCGCTGCCGCCCGAGATCGATGCCCCGGAGGGCGACGGCGCGACCGCTTCGCCGCCGGCCGGATCGACGACGGGCCTCACTCCCCCCTCGCTCGACGGCGCCAGCCGCCGCTTCCTGTCGGACCTGATCGTCGAGCTCGGCTTCGTCGACGCCGAGACGGTCGCCGGTGCGGTCGAGGCCGCGCGGCGCCCGGGGATGACCGTCGAGCGGGTCCTCCTCGAGCAGGGCGCACTGAGCGAGGACCAGCTGGCGCGGGCGCTCGCCGAGCGCTACGGGCTCGACCACATCGACCTAGAGGCGTACGCGGTCGACCGCTCCGCGGCCGGCCTGCTTCAGGAGGCCCCGGCGCGCCGCTACAGCGCGGTGCCGGTCGGCTTCAACGGCGACGGCTCACTGGTCGTCGCGGTAGCAGATCCGTCCGATTCGCTCGGCCTCAGCGACATAGCCGTGATGACGAAGCTGGCGGTCCGCCCGGCCGTCGCCGCTCGCTCGCAGGTCGAGGCGCTGATCGACACGCTCGACTTCATGGAGGAGCCGGTTCGCCCCACCACGCAGACCATGGGGACGGTGATCGTTCCGCCCGACGAGGAAGGCGAGGCAGCCGCCGCGATCGCCGTGCAGCCGCCCACCCTCGTCCCGCCGCCGGCCGCTGTCGTCGTGGACGACGGCGCCTCGACCGCCCGCATCGGCGAGCTCGAGGCCGAGCTGGCCGCGCTGCGCGAGCGGCTCGCGAGCGAGCTGGCCACGGAGCGCGAGCGCCGCTTCAAGGAGCTCGAGGAGGCGCGCGCCCGTCACGCCCAGGAGCTCGCGGCCGAGCGCGACCGTGTTGGCACCGAGCTCACCGCCGGGCGGGATCGTCACCTCGCCGAGCTCGAGGAGCTGCGGAGCCGCCACGCCCAGGAGCTCGACGCCGAGCGCGAGCGGGTGACTGCGGAGCTGGACGAGGTGCGCGGCCGTCACGCCCAGGAGCTCGAGACCGAGCGCGCCCGCATGTCGGCGGAGCTCGAGGCGCAGCGCGAGCGGCTGTCCGGCGAGCTGGAGGCCGAGCGCGGCCGCCTCGGCGGGGAGCTCGACGGCGAGCGGCGGCGCCTGTCGGGTGAGCTCGAGGCTGAGCGCGAGAACCGCGCCGCGGCCGAGAAGGAGGCCAGCCGCCTGGCCAGCGAGCTCGAGGCGGAGCGAGAGCACCGCTCGCGGGAGATCGAGACGGACCGGGAGCGCCACGCTCGCGAGCTCAAGGAGCTGCGGGAGTCGCTGAGCGAGGACGGCGGCGACGCCGCCGCCAAGGCCGCCGAGCTGCAGGCGACGCTCGACGAGGAGCGCGCCGCCCACGCGGAGGAAGTGAACGAGCTGCGCGGCGCGATGGAGGGGTCCACCGCCGCCCGTGCCCACGAGCTGAACGAGCTGCGCGACGCCGCGCACGCCGCCGCGGCGGCCCACGCGGCCGAGGTGAGCGAGCTGCGCGACGCGCTGAACTCGGCCGTCGCCGGACACGCCCGCGAGCTGGCCGACGTGCGCGACGCCGCCAACGCGGCGGCCGCCGAGCACGCCCGCGTGGTGAGCGAGCTGCGGGACGCCGCCGAGGCGGCCGCTGCGGAGCGAGCCCGCGAGGCCGTTGAGCTGCGCGACGCGGCCAGCGCCGCCGCGGCCGAGCACGCCCGCCAGATCGCGGAGCTGAGGGATGCGGCCATCGCCGCCTCCACCGAGCATGCCCGCGAGATCGCGGAGCTGCGCGACGCCGCCGAGGCCACCGCCGCCGAGCGAGCCCGCGAGGCCGCCGAGCTGCGCGACGCCGCCGAGGCCACCGCCGCCGAGCGAGCCCGCGAGGCCGCCGAGCTGCGGGAGGCCGCCAGCGCCGCCGCCTCCGAGCACGCTCGCCAGATCGCGGAGCTGCGCGACGCCGCAGAGGCGGCCGCTGCCGAGCGCGCTCGCGAGGCCGCCGAGCTCCGCAAGCTCGCCGACGCCGCCGAGGGCCGCAGCGCCCGCGAGGTGGCCGAGCTGCGCTCGATTCTCGAGACCGAGCGGGCCAAGCACGACGAGACCGTCAACGAGCTGCGCGCGACGCTGGAGAGCGAGCGCGCCGACCACGACGCGGCCGTCTCCGAGCTGCGCGTCGCGATGAAGGAGGCTGCCGAGCGCCACGCCGAGGAGCTGGGCGAGCTGCGTCGCGCGCTCGAGACCGAGCAGGCGCGGCGGACCGAGGAGCTGGGCGCGCTGCAGGAGCGTCAGGCCGGCGAGCTCGGCAAGCTGCACGAGCAGCTCGAGCAGGAGCAGGCGGGCCACACCGACGAGGTCTCGCGCCTGGCCGAGGCGCTGAAGCTCGCCAAGACCAAGCACGTGGACGAGCTGGCCGAGCTGAAGGCCGCCGTCGACGCCGAGCGCGAAAAGCGGAAGGTCAAGATCGCCGAGCTGCGCGACGAGAACGACGCCGCGCGCAGCGAGCAGGCGCAGGAGATCGCCCGGCTCGAGGCAGCGCTCGAGGAGGAGCGCGGCGCGAAGGAACGCGAGCTGGCGGAGCTGCGGGACTCCCTGGCGGCCGAGGCCGAGGAGAGCGCCCGCGCCGTCGAGCAGCTCAGGGGCTCGCTGGAGGCCGAGCGGTCCCGGCGCGAGCAGGCCGAGGCGGCCGGCAGCGACGGAGACGGCCTCCACGAGCGGATCGAGGCGCTCCAGACGCAGCTCGACGAGGCGACCGCCCGCGCCGAGCAGATCGAGTCGGAGCGCAGCGCTGCCGCGGCACGCGTGCGGGCGCTCGAGGACGAGCTGGAGCACGCGCACGAGTCCACCGTCGGCGGCGAGGAGATGGAGCGGCTGCGCGGCGAGCTGAGCGACGCACGCGCGGCGGCGACCGAGGCCGAGGAGCTGCGGAGCGAGCTCGAGCGGCTGCGGAGCGAGGTGGAGGATGCCGACGAGCTGCGCTCCGAGGTGCAGGATCTGCGCTCGGCGGCCGCGGAGCTCGAGTCGATCCGGGCCGAGTCCGAGTTCCTGCAGGAGGAGCTCGAGCGCATGCGCGGCACCGCCGGCGACACTGACTCCCTGCGCGCCGAGCTCGATCAGGTCAAGGCCGCGGCCGCGGAGGCCGAGCAGCTGCGCTCAGAGCTCGAGGCCGCGAACGAGCGGCTCGAAGACCTGGAGCTCGCGGACCGCCGGGCAGAGCAGGCCCGGACCGCGCTGGCGGAGCTCCGTGAGGAGTCCGAGCGCCAGGCCGAGCTGGCCGCCCAAGCCGAGCGCGAGCTGCGCGACCGGCTCGCGGCAACCGAGACCGAGCTCGAGACGATGGCGAAGCGCTTCGACGACCTCGCCGACGCGATCGCCAGTGCCCGCCGCGGCGGGCACTAGCCCGCTTCGGCCGGGGCGCCCGGCTACGCTTGGCTCGCGGATGAAGCGCTTCCACGTCACGACGTTCGGGTGCCAGATGAACGAGCACGACTCGGAGCGCATGAAGGGCATGCTCGAGTCGCTCGGCTACACCGAGGCGGACCGGCGTGCCGACGCGGACCTGATCCTGTTCAACACCTGCTCCATCCGCGAGAAGGCTGACGAGCGCTTTCTTGCCCACCTCGGCGAGGCCAAGGCCCTCAAGCGGCGCGATCCCGAGCGGGTCATCGGCGTGGGCGGCTGCTGGGCGCAGTCGGTGAAGGACGGCGTGTTCCGCCAGTTTCCCTTCGTGGACGTGGCGTTCGGTCCCGGCCAGGTCCACAAGCTCGCCGAGTTCCTCACGAGCGACTCGATCACCGCGCAGGGGTTCTTCGAGTTCGAGGGCTTCACCGGCGAGCTGCCGGCCCGCCGCGAGCGCGAGCACCAGGCCTGGGTGCAGATCAGCGTGGGCTGCAACTGTCGCTGTGCGTTCTGCATAGTCCCCTCCACTCGGGGTCGTGAGGTGTCCCGGCCGTTCGACGACCTGGTCCGCGAGGTGGAGCGACTCGCCGCAGACGGTGTCAGGGAGGTGACCCTGCTCGGTCAGAACGTGAACTCCTATGGGCGCGACCTCCGTCCCGATCGGCGCTCGTTCTCCGAGTTGCTGCGCGCGCTCGACCCGATCGAGGGGATCGATCGGATCCGCTACACGAGCCCGCATCCGAAGGACATGCGCGAGGACGTGGTCCGCGCCCACGCAGAGCTGCCAACCTTGTGCGAGCACATCCACCTGCCCTTGCAGTCCGGCTCGAGCCGCATCCTGAAGGCGATGCGCCGGACCTACGATCGCTCTCGCTACATGGACCGCGTCGCGCTGATCCGCGAGCACGTGCCGGACTGCGCGCTGACCACGGACATCATCGTGGGCTTCCCGGGCGAGACGGAGGCCGACTTCGAGGAGACGATGGAGGTCGTCGACCAGGTCGGCTACGACGGGGCCTTCACCTTCATCTACTCGCCGCGCCGCGGAACGGAGGCCGCCGGCTTCACCGACGGCGTCGTCCCGCACGACACCGCCGTCGAGCGGCTTCAGCGGCTCGTCGACCTCGTGCAACGCCGCGCCCACCAGCGCGCCCAGCGGTTCGTCGGGCGGACTCTGGACGTGCTCGTGGAGGGCAGGTCACGCACCGACCCGTCGAAGCTGCGCGGCCGCTCGCGTCACAACAAGGTCGTGAACTTCGACGGGCTCGCCGATCCGGGGGCGATGGTGCCGGTCGAGATTCAAGCCGCCACGAGCCAGACGCTCGCCGGTGAGGAGCTGCTGCTGGCTCGCGCGCTGGGCTGAGCTCAGACGCGTGCCGCCAGCCCTGGATAGTGCGCCACGAAGCCGTCGGCGTCCAGGTCGAGGTCGGCGGTGAAGCCGTCGTCGAGGCCGACGTAGCGGACTCGTCTCGGCCCGATCGGCTCGTAGCGCTGGCCTGAGCGGCTCACCTCCAGGCTCGGCACGTCGATCCACGCCATGACGTGGTCGGCCGGCTCGCTGCCGAGCCGGGCGGCGGGCATGTAGTTCGTCAGAGGTGACAGCGCGAGGTCGACGTCGAGCGCGCCCTCCACGTGCGGCAGCGGCTCGTCGTTCCCGGTCCAGGCGCCGTCCTCCGAGCGTTCGAGCAGCACGCCGCGCTGCCCGGCCGCGTCCCTCACCGTGAGGACGAGCCTCCGTGTGACGAGGTCCGGTCCGGTCTCCAGGCCGTAGTCGAGCTGGTACTTGGTGCCGACTTGCACGCCTACGGCGCGCAGCCCTTGGTCATCGCGCTCGACGGTGCAGGCTTCGGTGCGCCACTCGTCGAGCCCGCGCCATGCCAGGAAGAGTCTCATCTCGCATAGTCGGTGGCGCGGCTCTCCCGTATCACGGTGACCTTGATCTGCCCGGGGTACTCGAGCTCCTTCTCGACCTCGCGAGCGATCTCATGTGACAGCAGCGCGGCGGCGTCGTCGTCGATCTCGTCCGGATGGACGATCACCCGGATCTCGCGGCCGGCGTGCATGGCGTAGACCTTGTCGACGCCCTCGTGGCGGGTGGCGATCGCCTCCAGCTCGTGCAGGCGCTTGACGTACTGCTCGAGCGACTCTCCGCGTGCCCCTGGGCGGGCGCCGGACAGGGCATCGACGATCTGGACGATCACGGCCTCAACGGTCTGGAGCTCGACCTCGTTGTGGTGGGCCTCCATGGCGTGGGCCACCGCCTCCGACTCCTTGTAGCGCCGGGCAAGCTCGCCGCCCACGAGGGCATGCGGGCCCTCCGTCTCGTGCGAGACCGCCTTGCCGACGTCGTGCAGGAGGGCTGCGCGCGCCGCCACGCGCGGGTCGCCCCCCACCTCCGAGGCGAGCATCGACGCGAGGCGCGCACACTCGATCGAGTGGTGCAGGACGTTCTGGCCGTAGCTCGTGCGGAAGCGGAGCTTGCCGAGCAGCTTGACCAGCTCGGGATGGATCGAGCCGACGTTCGCCTCGAACACGGCCTGCTCGCCCACGTCGACGATGTGCTGATCGATCTCCGACTTGGCCTGGTGGAAGGCCTCCTCGATGCGGGCCGGATGGATGCGGCCGTCCTGGAGCAGCTTCTCGAGCGTGAGCCGCGCGATCTCGCGGCGGACGCCGTCGAAGCCGGACAGCAGGACCGCTCCGGGGGTGTCGTCGATGATGAAGTCGATCCCGGTGAGGGTCTCGAGCGCCCGGATGTTGCGTCCCTCGCGGCCGATGATGCGGCCCTTCAGCTCGTCCGACTTGAGCTCCACGACCGACACGGTCGTCTCCACGGCGTGGCTCGAGGCCACACGCTGCATCACGGCGGCCAGGATGCTGCGGGCGCGGCGGTCGGCGTCCCGGCGAGTCTCCTCCTCGACCTGGCGGATGAGCCGGGCGCTCTCATGGCGGAGCTCGTCTTCCAGCTCACGCATCATGATCTGCTTCGCCTGGCCGGCGCTGAGGCCGGCCACGCGCTCGAGCTCGCGGAGCTGGTCGCGCTTGGCGGCCTTCAGCTCCTCGCGGGCGTGCTCGAGGTTGCGCTGGCGGTCGTCGAGCGAGCGCTCGCGCTCCGCCAGCTGCTGCGCCTGCAGCTCGATCGAGCCCTCCTTCGCCCGGAGGCGCTCCTCCATTCGGGCGAGCTCGGAACGACGCGCGCGCAGCTCGTCATCGAGCTGATCGTTGCCTGCGGGCGCCGCGACCGCGGCTGCGCCGGCCGTGGCCGCCTCGCGCCGCTCGGGAGCGGCGAGCGGACCGGCGGCCGTGGGCGCCGCGCGAGGTCGCTGCACGAGCAGCGCCACGGCAACGGCGACCGCTGCCGCTACCAGCGCCGCCAACACGATCTCCATTTGGGTGTCTCCTCCCGGCGCGAACGCGCCGTACGACTCCCCCGCATGCGGAGCGCGCGACCCCTACGGCGCGCGCGCAACTCTATGGACCCTCCCTGGCACTCCCTCCGGGGTCGTCAGGTGTCGTCATCCGCAAAAAGAAGCCGATTTGCTGGGAATTCAGTCTCAAG
>Ga0081538_10000777_pt1 | contig 34801 bp, 29 predicted proteins | sample TabmetS5T2R1_FD_71022 | JGI IMG/M metagenome (GOLD analysis project Ga0081538, IMG submission 71022) | Tabebuia heterophylla rhizosphere microbial communities from the University of Puerto Rico - S5T2R1 | ecosystem: Host-associated > Plants > Roots > Rhizosphere ...
TTTCTGGCATGCTCTTGTCCCCTCGCGCTTTCGCGTCTAGGTAAGCCAGCCAACCCAGAAACATTCCTCCAAGTTCCTCCCGACTGCGTCGGGGATATAGCGAGGCGCCTCGTGGCGCACACCGTGCATGCGGTTCTCCCGCACACGGCTTTCCGACATCGTTCACCGCCAGGCATGCACAGGAATGCCGTAACGCTGGGTTCCGCTAAGGCGGTACACCCCGAGGCTGTGATAGTCGTCGTAGAAACAACGCCGACCATAGCGGCCTCGGTGACCGTGCTGATTACGCATAAAGCGCTCCAGACGCTCGTACACGTAGGCATCGATATTCCAAAACTTCTTCGCCGAGTTGCCCCAGCAAAAGAAGTTCCCCCAACCCCGCAAGCGGCAGTTGAGGTCGGACACGACGTCTCGGGCCGGCCGGCTCAACTGGGAGCGGCCGGTCATCTCCTTGACCTTCGCTCGGACCGAGCGCATCGCCCGGTCCGACGGCCAACGGTGCAGATACCACCGGCCGGGCCGCCGCCTCGACGCAACCTTGTGGTGATGAAACCCCAAGAAGTCAAAGCCCTGCGCGCCGCGGGTCAGACATACGATCCGGGTCTTGTCCCGATGCAGCTGCAACCCGAGCTCGGCCAGGATCGCCGCCACCTGCTGGCGGGCTTGTTCGGCCCGCTCCCGACCGGCGCACAACACGACCAGGTCATCGGCGTATCTCACGAGCACTCCCAACCGACGGTGCCGCTCCTGCCACGCCTCGTCCAAGACGTGCATCGCGATATTGCACAGCAACGGCGAGATCGGCGAGCCCTGCGGAGTGCCCGACACCATATCGGTGACCACCCCGCCCTCTAACACCCCGACTCGCAGCCACGCCCGCAGCAGCTTGAGCATCGCCCGGTCCGACACCCTCCGCTCGATCTGAGCCATGAGCGCATCCCAGTCGATCGACCCGAAACAGTCGCGGACGTCGGCGTCAAGCACCCAGTCGCGTCCCCGGTTGGCCTCGACCCTGATTACCTCACAGGCATCATGAGCCGAACGCCTCGGACGAAACCCGAAACTAACCGGCAGGAAGTCGGCCTCGAACAACGGCTCCAGGACGATCTTCGCCGCGGTCATCACCACCCGGTCACGCACACACGGAATGCCAAGCGGCCTGGTCGCACCAGGCTGCCCAGCCTTGGGGATGTCCACCCGCCGCAACGGCGCCGGCCGATAGGTCTGCGCTCCCAAGTCTGCGGCGAGCTGGTCGAGAAACCCTCCGACCCCGGACGCCTCGATGTCGGCGATGCTGACACCGTCGACCCCAGGCGCTCCCCGGTTGGCACGCACCTCTTGCCACGCCCTGTCAAGAATGTCCCTACGGTAGACCTGGACGTACAGAGCATGAAACCTGCGTTGCGGATCCTGCTTGGCGCTGCGGTACAGCGCATGCTGCAAGGCTCGAGACTTGCTCAACCCCTCGCGTTTGCGGATGGACCTAGCCCTCATCGGGCACTCACCCCCCTCGCGGGCGCCGCTGGTGGAACCAGCCCTGTACGGGCACTCACCAGACCTCCTCCTTGTTCGCACACACATCGATGAAGCAGGGGCCCTTCCCTCCCCGGCGGTTATGTTGTCCGCCGGATCGCCGGTACTACTGCCCCCTCCGACGCCGTCTCGGCTGCCAGCCACTTCCCCAACCGGGTTATAGGCACGACACGCTCCACGAGATATCCGTAGCCCGCGGGCCAAGGACGGCCTCCCCAGTTCCCAGGCCAACCGTGTGACCGTTCCGATCCCCCTACGCCGGGAAGTTCCTCGACGTCCGCTCCAGGTTCCCAGACGCCTTCCATGGCCTTCGCCACAATTAGACAGGCTCGGCTCTTCCTTGGCCCCCCACAGGGGTGTCTCTATCGGCGCTGCAGGATTCACTTGACGTTACGGACCGGCCACTCGCCACCCCTCCACAACGAGGAGCGTGACACCCCGCTTCGACGGCCGGCGTTTCCCCCGACCGCCGGGGGCCTCGCTACCGGGGACCCTGGCGTCTCCCCGGACCGGACTCACACCGGCAGGCTGACCCAAGCTTGCCGCCCGGTTACGCATCCCTCCTTTCAGTCGGCCCGGCGCCCGAGCTGCTGGGCGCACCTCAATTAAAGAACTGCGACAACGCTCGCGGCTCGACGCCGCCGCAAATGCGTATCCGGCTGCGAAAGTAGATGTCCTCATTAAAGCTTTCTTCCGCATCGAGTGATTGATCCGTTTCGTCTTCAGCGTAACGACCTCAGATAGCCAGTGACACGGCCACTTGCCGGGCACGAAGAAGCATCCATCGTAAGATGGTCTGAGGAGACGGGTTCACTCAGTGGCCTTATGTCGACGGCCAGCCTGAGCGCGGCGAATGCTGTAACCACTGGGCTGTGGCCGCAGGCGGGTCGCTATGCACGGGGCTGCCGAGTGAGGCTCGGGTGTAGCCACAAGCCGGGACAGCGCAGGTGAGCAGTCCCAACTCACGCTGAGGAGATGCCACAATGGCCAGCACAGCGGGGAACGGAACCGAGGCCAGCGCATATCCCGTGACGTTTTCAGTCGACTATCCTGATCGGCCACTCAACCGCCTCACCACGTTCTTCCGGCTGTTCATGGCAATACCGATAATCGTCGTCATAGCAACCGTAGCAGGCGCGGTGTTTTCACTCGATGACTCCGGCCGTAACACGGTGACGCTCGGTGGCGGTGTGCTCGTTGCCGGACCGCTGCTGATGATCCTGTTTCGTCGAAAGTACCCTCGGTGGTGGTTCGACTGGAACCTTGCGCTGCTGCGGTTCCAAAATCGAGTCAGCGTCTATCTGTCGTTGTTACGTGACGAGTATCCGTCGACCGACGAAGAGCAGGCCGTCCATCTCGACATTCGCTACCCTGACGCACGGACCGAGCTTAACCGCTTCTTGCCCCTGGTGAAGTGGCTGTTAGCGGTCCCGCACTATGTGGCTCTTTTTGTGCTCAGTGTAGCGTCCGTCTTCGCGATCATTGTGTCATGGTTTGCGATCTTGTTCACCGGCCGCTATCCGCGCGCGCTGTTCGACTTCGTGGTCGGGGTGCAGCGGTGGAGCAACCGTGTCGCGGGGTACGCCTTCCTGCTCGCGACTGATGCCTATCCGCCGTTTCGACTTAATCCCTAATCGCGGTGTCTCTCGTCTGGGGTCCCGTCCGGCGGCTGTCCGCGTAACGGGCCGCGCGTACTCAGTGATCGAGGCGGACTTCAGGCGGGTGCGTGTGCCTGAGCAACCATACCGGGTGGTGTCCAGCCCGCCGTTCTGGTTGAAGACGGCGTTGTTGTCGTGGCTGCTCGATGGTGTGGAGCGTGGGTCTTGGCGAGCGGATTTGTTGCTTCAGCTGGAGGTTGCCCGAAGGCGTGCGGTCGAGCCGCCGAATTCGTTACGTTTGGCGGGCTGGGCGCCGTGGTGGACCTTTCAGGCAGCGCATGACGGCATCAATCACCGCTTGCGGATCGGTCAAATCAGCCAGCACGACGTCAGGACCAGCCGCGCTCAGCGCTTCGCGCGTGGACTTCCCGGTAGCGACCGCCACGATATGAGTCCCGCTGGCGCGGGCTGCCTCAATGTCGAGCAGCGTGTCGCCCACCAAAACGATATGAGCAAGGTCGACGGTGATGCGGTGCTTGGCCGCCAGGCGCGCCCGCGCCGCGGTCACCAGATCAGCACGAACGAGGCTGTCCTCCCCGTACCCGCCGATGTCAAAGTCGAGGTGCTCATCCAACGCGAAGGCCGCCAGCTTGCGTTGGGCGAGCGGGCGCAGATTGCCGGTCAACACTGACTGATACAGGTTTGGCGTCTCGACAAGAGCCGCGAGCGCCTCTTCGGCTCCATCTGTTGGACGCCCAAGCTGGGGCAGCTCATCCTCCCGGCGGATGAGCTGCTCAACCAGCGCCGCCCAGAACCGTTGGAGGTTCTCCTCAGTCGGCGCAATGCCGTGCGCCTGCAAAAATTCGGTGCTGCTGTCGCGGTCGGTGCGACCGGTCATCTGGGGCAAACCGTCGGCCTGGCAGCCGAACGCCGCAGGCAGCGCCCTCTCATACAGGTCATAGTGCAACCCTTGGAGCTCAAGCAGCGTGTGGTCGATGTCCCACAGGACGAGCCGTACCGGCAAGGGTCCCCTCTCAGCGCCATACTCAGGTCAGGTAGCTTCCCGAATGGTAGCCAGGCGACCGCGCGCAACCCGTGGCTCGCTCACACCCTATCCATGAGATCCAGCCGAGGGCAGGGATGCGCAGGTCGATGTCGTCTCAACACCAGCTCATCTACCACGCCGCCACCTCGGCTTGACCCCCCACCTCCACAGCAGAACCCGTAATTCTACGGATGCAGCTCAACATGGCAGTTGTTACGGTTGTTAGGGCTTTGACTGTAAGAGAACCTGCTGGAGGGATCCACGATGAAATCGTTAGCCTGATAAGTCGTCCTTCTACTCTCTCGCAGCCTGCCGGTTTATGAAGGAGATGCCTGAATGTCTTTTCCTGAAAGTGACGTCGAGCTCGTGCGTCAAGACGTATGGACTCTCCTGCCCGCCCAAGGTGATCCGAAGTATCCATGGGATACCATCACCGAGGCGTACGCCCAAGCTGTGGGGATCATGCAGGCCCGCGAGCGTGAGGACCCGACGAGTTGGGTCTTTCAGGCCGCGATCCATGGGACATACGCGACAGCGCCGCCGGACGCCCGGTGGAACCAGTGCCAGCATGCGAGCTGGTTCTTCCTCCCGTGGCATCGCATGTACGTGTATTACTTCGAGCTGATCGCCCGAGCAGCCCTAAAGCAGATCAACTCGCCTGTAGCGGAGAGCTTCGCTCTGCCCTACTGGAACTACGATCCACAGGACAGACGGCTCCCCGAAGATCAAGAGCAGCGCCGGCTCCCCCTGCCGTTCCGCGAGCCGACGCTGCCGGACGGTTCGCCGAACCCGCTGTATTTGCCGTCCCCGCGCCGCGACCAAAGCATCGCTGAGGGCTGGGGGCTGGGACCCGAGCTTACGTCGAGCACCGCCGCGATGGAGCGCCTGAACTTCTCCGCCTCATCTGGCCAAGGCCTTACAAGCTTTGGCGGCGGGAGTGAACGTCCAGCGCAGTTCGCCAACCGGAACAGCACGGGACAGCTCGAGCAGCAACCACACAATGTCATCCACGTCGCAATAGGCGGCAGGCGAGAAGGCCAGTGCCAAGCCGGCTTGATGGGGGACGTGCGGTGCGCCGCGCTGGACCCGATCTTTTGGCTTCACCACGCCAACATCGACCGCTTGTGGAACCGGTGGCTGGCGCTCGGCGGTGGCCGAGCCAATCCCACAGAGCCCGCATGGCTTACCCAGCGCTTTACCCTCTATGACGAAAAGGGTGACCCAGCCCCCCTCACATGTGCCGAGGTGGTCGACAGCGCCGCGCAGCTCGGCTACCGCTACGACGACGATGAGGTCCTACGGCCCCCAGAGCTCCAGCCTGAGCCTGTGGCAGCCAGCGTGAGCGGGATATCGGCGGATACGCCTGAATCCTCAGGGCCACCCGAGCTGGCGGCGGCGACAGAGCAGCCCATCGACCTGGTCGGAGCCGCCGCTTCGGTCAAGCTGACCACGCCGCCGAGCACCCGGTCCCTCATCGCCGCCGACAACATCGCCGCTGGAGCGCGGGCGATCTACCTCAACGTGGAGGATATTGAAGCTGAGCAGAACCCCGGCATCGTCTACGGCGTGTACGTCGACGGGCATCATGTCGGCAACATCGCGCTGTTTGGCATTGAGCTGATGAACGACCCTGACCAGGCTCACAGCGGCCCGCCCGGCTTCCGCCACACGTTCGACATCACCTCCGTGGCCGCCGCGCTAAGCGCGGACGGCAGGTGGGATCCGGACGCCATCACCGTCACGTTTGAGCCCTTCACGCTGATACCGCCGCCGGGCCAGGAAGACCGCCTGGGCGCCGTTGCGGCCGAAGTAGCCGAGAGGGGGGCCGCCACGCCCGTGCGCGTCGGCCGGGTCAGCCTGTTCGTGGCCTAAAAGCCCACCGGTGGTGGATCAAGCCTCCCTTGTGCAGCGGGCCGGCGTCGCCCTGGCGTGGCGGCCCGACTGGCCCTTCGCCGTGGCCGTGGCAATGGCGTGGGTGGCGCTGATCGCCCTCCACGCCTCGCCCTCCAGTCACGATGCCGCCGCTCATGGGCACCGCCTCGCCGCGGCGGCCCCTGTGACGCTGGCTGCCGTTGGGGGTTGGACGCTGATGTCTGTGGCGATGATGGTGCCGGTGACGCTGCTGGCCGTCCGCTACGTCGGCCTTAACAGCATCCGGCGGCGCCGGCGGCGGGCGATGGCAGCGTATGTCACGTCCTATGTCGCGGTGTGGGCAGCGTTCGGGCTGCTGGCGTTGACGCTCGTCTGGGCGGGCAGGGCGGCCGGCCTTGACGAGCGTCAACTCGTCCCGGGAACGCTGGTGGTCGCGGCCGTCTGGCAGCTGACGCGATGGAAACGCCGAGCGATCATCAGCTGCGGGCGCCTCGTGCCGCTGCCGCCCATAGGGTGGCGCGCTGATGCCGCTTGCGTGCGCTTCGGGGTGGTGCAGGCAAGGCGGTGCATGGTGTCGTGCTGGCCGTTGATGCTGCTCATGGCCGTGACCGGGCATCACAGCCTGGTTGTCATGGCCGCGCTCACCGTCGTCGTCCTCGCTGAGGAGCGCGCCTTGATCAAAGAGCGTCTTCTCGTGCCGATCGCTGGTGTGCTCGCTGTTGCCACGGTGTGGACCGTGCTGCCCGTGCTTTAGTAGTGAAGTGGCGCGCCGGGAACTAGGGCCCGGCTCTCCCGATGTGAGGTGAGCAGCATCAGCGACTACCACTTCCGGAACCAATGGGTCATCCAAGCCCCCAGGGACCAGGTCTGGGAGGCGCTCGTCGACGTCGCGAGGTGGCCGAGCTGGTGGAGGGGCGTCGTGTCCGCCGAGGTCCTCGACCCAGGCGCGGACGACGGTGTCGGGCGTCGGATCCGCTGTGCCTTCAGGTCAGTGCTGCCCTACACCCTGTCGTTCGAGACGGTGCTGCGCGAGGTCAGCCGGCCGCGCCTGCTGATCGGCGAGGCAACCGGGGACCTTGAGGGCTTCGGCCGGTGGGACCTCACCGCCGATGACGGGGTGACGACGCTTGAGACCATCTGGCATGTGCGCACGGTCGGAGCGGCGATGAACCTGCTCGCCCCCCTCCTGCGGCCGGCGTTCGTGTGGAACCATCACTTGGTGATGCGCTGGGGCGCCGAAGGGCTGGCCCGCCGCCTCGGCGCCCCGCTGCTCGGCGCCACCGCAACGCCGGCCCCGGGGCTCGCCGCGGTGGCGCCATTTGCGGGGCTGCTGGCGCTGGCGCTGGCTGTCCGCTGTTGGCGACGGTGCACAGCTCGCGGCGGCCAGGCCGAGGTCGGCGCGCTCAGGCACGATCGAAGGAGGAGGATGTGAGTCGGCTCGCGCTGCTCGGGCTGGTCATGCTGATGCTGCTGGGCGGCTGCGGGCGGTCGCCGCAACCCCCGGCTTCCTCACCCGGCGCCACTGCCAGCGCGCCTCCCGGGACGGCCCCGCTGGCCGCCGGCTCGCCCACCCCGACGGCGCCCGCTGGCGCCCGGGAGGTGACGACGTTCTTCCTGCGCGACCAGGGCGGGCGGTTGTGGGTGGAGCCAGCCGTGGTCGCGCTGGACCAGCCGACCAAGGCGGTCGCCCAGGCCGCTGTCAGGGCATTGCTCCGTGGCCAGCCAGGCGTGCCGGGGCTGTCCAGCCCGGCGAACCCCGCCACCCAGGTGCGAGGCGCCAGCGTGAGGGACGGGGTCCTCACCATCGATCTGTCCGGCGACATCCGCCAGCCCGCGGGCGGCTCGGCGACGGAGGCCGCCTTCGCGCAGCAGCTCGCGCACGCCGTCGCGCAGTTCGACGGCATCGACGCGGTCCGGCTGTGGGTCGACGGCAGGCCGGTCACCGAGCTGTGGGGCCACCTCGATTGGTCGCAACCGGTCCGGCCTGACCCGTTGGCGTTGTCACCAGTCATGATCACCGACCCGCGCTGGGGCGCGCGCGTCCCTGCCGGCGCGGTGACCGTCCGCGGCGAGGCCAATACGTTCGAGGCCACGGTCGGGCTACGCCTGATCGCGCCAGACGGCCGCGTGGCGCAAGAGACGTTCACCACCGCATCGTGTGGCACCGGCTGCCGGGGCACCTGGTCGCACATGTTCCAGCTGCCCACCCCCGGGCGCTGGGCGATCGAGGCCAGCGAGGACGACCCCTCGGGCGGGGAGGGCCGCCCGCCATTCACCGCCCGGCTGGAGGTCGACGCGCGATAGACACCGGCTCGGCCTCTCAGTACGTGTTTGAGAATTGCGGCTGCGGTCCGTGGGCGAAGCGGAGCGCGGTTTCGGTGGCCCGGCATGGGGGACTCCCCCAGCCCCTGGCCGCCGAAACCGCCTCAGAGATAATAAAAACTATGAAGATGAGCAGGCGCAGGTCGTGCCTCGTCCCGGAAGGAGGCTTCGACCTAAAAGGGTGTTCCGCGAGCGGAACCCGACGAGGCACGACCCCGAACCAAAGACTTCTCAAACACGTTCTCAGAGCGTCTCGGTCGGGCGCCCTGAGAGGTCGTCGGTGTCCCAGCGCACCGTGCTCCGCACGTCGGTCACCCCGTCGATCGGGGAAACCGCGCGCAGCGCCGCGTCGAGCATGCTGCGGCGGGGAGTGGTCCCGGTGAGGGTCACCTGGCCGCCAGCGCCTACCTCCGCCTGGATGCCGTCAGCCCCCACCGCCGCGAGGCAGGCATCGACGAGCCGCTGCAGCGCACTCGGTGGTTGGGTGAGCGCCTTGAGCAGGTCATGGCGGGTCAGGATCCCGACCACCTGGTCGGCCGAGATGACGACAAGGCGGCTGATGTCCCGGTCGAGCAGGATCCTGGCGGCCTCGCGGGCGGTCGTCTCAGGCGTGACGGTGATCGCCGGGCGGCTGCAGGCCTCCCCGACCGTCAGGGCGACCCGGCGGCGGTGCTCGTCCCGAGCCGCCCAGCCGCCACGCTCACGAGGCGCCGCCTCCCTGGCCAGCAGGTCGCTCTCGGTGATCACGCCGACAGCCCGTCCCTCGCCGTCCAGGACCGGCGCCCCGCCGATCCCGCGGCTCAACAGGAGCAGCGCGGCGGTGCGCACGGGGAGGCTCTCATCGAGCGTGAGCGGCGCAGGGGTCATGAGGTCGCGCACCTTGAGCGCCTGCAGGCCGGACTCGGGCGCGGCGGCTCCGCAGGGGGCGCAGCAGGCCAGCTCAGCCGCGACCGCCTCTGCCAGGCGCTGCCCAAGGCGTTCGGTTGCGCTGGCCACCGCGGCGGGATCGGCGGTCCCGCGTGCGATGTCATACCGGCCGCTCAGCGAGAGGGAGACCATCCGCGCGGGCACGGGCTCCAAGTCGAGCCAGCCCTCGAAGCATGAGAACGCCGCTGGGTCCCGAGTGGGGAGCCAGCGCAGCGGCAGGCGCATCCATCCACCCGCCGTTGTGACCGCGCCAATCACGAGGCTCAGCTCGACCACGCCTGCGCCCTCGCCAATCGGGGCACGCAGCGGGAGCGTGCCATCGGGCGACACCTCATCCACGCGTAGCTCCAGCGCGTCCCGCAGCAGCTCCCGCGCCTGTGCCTGGTAGAGAAGCCCGAGCTCAACGGGATCACCGTTGATGGTGCTCTGGGTGTACAGCCAGCGGTCCATCGCTGGCACCTCCTCCTCGCTAGGCGCCGCAGCTCACAACCAGTGCCGCGGGTAGTACATCGGCGTGATGTCGTCCTTGAGCCAGTTGAGCCCGTCGCTCTCAACGGTAATGACGCCGTCGAGGGCGCGTACCGCCCTGACGAGCGCCTCGCGGCGGCTCAGCTTGCGCACCATTCCCTCAAGCCGCACGACGCCCGCGTCTACCGTCGCCCGAACGTCTGGCTCTTGGCGCGCCGCGAGCAGCTGCTCAACCACGAGCTGCAGCTCCAGATCAGTGCGGGCGAGCGCCTTGAGCACGTCATGGCGGGTGACAATCCCCGCGATCCGGGATTCCGCGATGACGACGAGCCTGGAAATGCCCTTCTCACGCATGTGGAGCGCGGCGTCGTGCACGCTGACGTCGGGAGCCGTCACCAGCGCCGGCCGGCTGCAGATCTCGCCGACGGTCACCGCCGCCCAGCGCCGTCTCGTGACAGCCGCGTCGTGCCCGAGCCCCTGCGGCGGGGGAGTCTCCTTGAGCAGCAGGTCGGCCTCGCTGACGACGCCGATCAGTTCCCCCTCGATGTCCACAACCGGAGCGCCGCTGATCTCATGGTGCAGCAGCAACAACGCGGCGGTGCGCACCGGCAGATCCTCGTTGACCACGAGTGGGTCCGTGGTCATCACGTCGGCGACGCGCATCGGCGCGTACAGGGGCTCTGGGAGCTCAAGGGTGGGAGGCCGCTCCTGCGCCCGTCCCAGCTCCTCAGCCAGCGCACTCACCAGGCTGTCGACCGTCCGCTGGGCGACTCCCCGCAGGAGCGTCGCGTCGGCAGCGGCGCCAACAACGCTCGCTGGAGGGCCGTAGGAGCCGAGAATCGTGAGCTTCGCCGCCTCGTGCGAGAGCGGCTCAAGGCCCAAGCGGCCCTCGAATGCCGGGAACGCGTGGTCCCCGGGCCGCGCGTGCCAGGCGATCGGGATGTGGAGGCGGGCACCCTCATGGGTGGCCACGCCCGTCGTGAGGTGGACCGCCTTGGCGGGCACGCCGGGCAGCGAGGGGTCGAGCGGCACCCGGAGGCCGCCGTCCGCCTCGCGGCGCGCCTCAGGGCTGTGGGTGGCCGATCGGATCAGCCAATCGAGGCGGGTCCGCAGCAGCTCGTCAAGCTTCACCGGGTCGCCCGCTACCGCCTGGTGCGCGTATACCCAGCGTTTCATTGCGTCCTCCTCAACCGCGCGTCTTGTCTGCGTCGACTTCCACGATCGCCGCCGCACGGGCGGTTGATCAGGGCCACAAGTCCCCCCCGAGCCGGGCCGGTGCGCCCTCCCCTGCCTGCGGTTAATGGGCGGGTGGCGCGCGAAGGTGTAGGTTGCATCCACCTCAATGCCGGCCAGCTCAAGGGCCTTGGCGGCCAGCGCGGCGACCGCTCCACCCTGGCTACAGCGGGGGGTGTAAGGCCGCTGTCCCAAATCCTCTACGACATCGTCGTGGGTCAAGCGAAGCTGGTCGGCGAACCCAAGATGAACTAAACCAGGAAGCCCAAGCGCGGGGACCAGGCCGCGCTAAAGTTCGCCAGCCAATCCCTGACGCCCGTAGTGGGGTCATACGGCTGAGAGTCACTCTCATGCGCCCGTGATCAGACCATAGTGGCCGTTGTAACGGCGATAAGCGACCGTTGCCCGCCCTGTGGCGGCATCCCGGTAGAACAAGAACGGATCACCCGTGAGGCTCAGCCGCTCGACCGCCTCTGGCTCGGCCAGGTCACCCACTGGGCCGCTGGCGCTGACCGTGCCGTCCTCCGCTCGGCGCACGACCATCTCCTGGCCGGTGTCAGCGTCAACGTAGAGGTGGAAGTCGTAGTCGAGCTGGCGCATCTCGTCCGCCGCGTCCGCCGCCGTCAGCGGGTGCAGCGCGTAGGTCTTACGGCGGACCACCTGCCGCTCCTCGGGAAGGCGGTCGAAGAACGGCGGTCGCGGGCTTGGCGGGTCCCCGTGACGCCACTCCCCGGCGTCCCTTGGACCGGGGCCTCGCTTACGCAGAGCCTCGCGCCGGTCTGCGAGGCGCTCAAGCTGGTCGCGTAGCCGCTCCTCAAGGAGGTCGATAGCCGCCTGCATCCCGACGCCCGCGACGTGGCCGCGGATCAGGCGGCCGTTCACATCCAGGCTTGCCTGCGCGATGGCCGGGCGCCCCCGCGAGGGGTTCGGCTCCGCGGTCAGCTTGATGCGCAGCGACAGGATGGGATCCTTGGTATGCCGCCGGGCGACGCGGGAGATCTTGTCCTGGGCGTACCTGATCATCTTTTCACCCACATCCCCGCGGGTGGTCACCTGGATGCCAAACGTCGGCGCGCTTGTCGCGTGCATCGAGAGCCTCCTTGGTGGAACGGCTGTGTTCCGCGACCATGTTGGCCTGCGCGCAGCGCGAGGATGAGGGCCGATGGTCCCCTCAGGACGGGCTGGAGGACCTCCGCACGAGGCAGGGCGGTGTTGCATGACAAATGCCCGGCACGCCTGGCTAGAGAACCAGCAGCGGGCCGGACCGTCTCATTCGAGCAGCACCGGCTGCGGCCGGTCAGGACCGCGCCCGCCGGTCTGGCGTTCGGCGTGGCGATCAGCCTGCGCTATAGATGTCCCTTAGCACACATCTATTCCGCACGGCAGGCGCGTAAGAGCATGCGTACCTGAACCGGATCATCTGTGCAAAGTCCATCGCTTCCCTTATGGCGCTCACGTTTTCCGCAGTGCCCTCGCATGCGAGTGTGTTTGCGCCATAGCGAATACATAGCGATAGTCATATCATCCTGGGATGCTGATATCGCGCGGTCCTGCTTGTTTACGTCGTATCTCTGAGTATAGGTCCGACCTCTCTCTCCATGAGCAATCTTGGGCCATCGCGACCAATACCCGCTTTCGTTTAGGACAGGAGGCCCGCGATGGCTGATTTGGCCACCTTGCCGCGGGAGGCCCCAGGTCCCCGGGGTGTCCCACTGCTCGGCTCAGCCCTGGACCTCCGCCGCGACCAGCTCGCGACTTTTGAGGATGGCCACCGCCGCCACGGCGACGTCGTCCGCTTCGTCGTGGGCCCGCCCGGACTGCGAATCGTGGTGTACGGGGTGTTCTTCCCTGAGGGGGCGCAGCGAGTACTGACCGGAACCGGCCGCCGCTACACCAAGAGCAACGTGTTCAACCGAGAGATCGCCGCGATATTCGGCAATGGCATGGTCACCAGCGAGGGCGACCGCTGGCAGCGCCAGAAGCGGTTCGTCCAGCCACTGTTCACCCGCCGCAGGATCGCTGGATACGTCGAGGTGATGGCCGAGGAGACCGCGGCGCTGGTCGATCGGTGGCATGCCGCCGCCGGACGAGGTGGCACGGTAGACGCGGCCGAGGACATGATGCGCCTCACGCTGAGCGTGATCGGCCGCGTGCTGTTCGGTACCGACCTCGACCAGGCCGTGCCGGCGCTACACGACGCATTCCCAATCGCCAGCGCCCATGTCATACGCCGTTTGCAGTCGCCGCTGCGCCTCCCGGCGACCTGGCCGACCCCGGCCAACCGCCGCGCTACCCGCGCCCAACGGCGGCTGTATGCCGTTGTGGATAGCATCATCGACCGCCGCCGAGCCGCCAGCGCCACTGGAGAGGATCTGCTGGCGCTGCTGCTGCGCGCCCGCGACCCCGACACCGCCGGCGACAGCGCGTTGGATGATGCCGAGGTCCGCGACCAGGTGCTGGTCTTCCTGCTTGCCGGCCACGAGACTACTGCCGTCACGCTGACGTTCACGCTCTACCTGCTCGGCCGTCACCCCGAGGCCCAACAGCGCGTGCGCGCTGAGGCCGAGCAGGTGCTCGGCGCCGGCGGCCGGGCGCCGACCGCCGAGCAGATCGCCGCGCTGAGCTACACCACCCAGGCGGTCAAGGAGGCGATGCGGCTGTACCCGCCGGCCTATGCGATGGGGCGGCACGCTCCCGAGGGCGACGTGATCGGCGGCTACCGCATCCCGCCAGGCGCCAATGTGTTCGTGAGCCCGTGGGTCACCCACCGCGATCCGCGCATCTGGGAGCAGCCGCAGCGCTTCGACCCTGACCGCTTCATCCCCGAGCGGGAGCAGCAACGCCACCGCTACGCCTACCTGCCGTTCGGCGGCGGCCCGAGAGCCTGCATCGGCCAGTACTTCTCCATGCTCGAGGCGACCCTGGCCACCGCCACCATCGTCCGCGCTTTCAGCCTGCACGCCCCGCCCGGGCCGGTGCCGCTGGCTACCGGCATCACCCTGCGGCCCGCCGGACGCATGCCCCTCACGCTGGCGCCGCGACCGTCGCGATAAAACCACCGACAGGCGTGACTCCTGAGCGCACCCGCCGTGTATCCGTGTGGAGCAGCTATGCCTAGGAAGGCACCTTTGCGGCCCACCCCGACCGCAGCAGATCATCCAACTGCTTCACACACCTCAACTGGCCCCACTCAGGCGGCATCAACACCCGAGCGCTCAACACATGATGCAGAATCGTCGCAGAGCTGTGGGCGAGGCCAATGACATGCGCTTCAGAAAGACGATCACAGACCTCTTGTGGCTGCTTGCACGTAATCAAGGCTTTAGCAAGACACACCAGTCCGTAGGCTCGGCCGCGTGGAGTCTTTGTGAGCCGCAATGACGCCTCAATATCGCTGAGCGCACGTGATGGGTTGAGTATGAGTTGGACCGCCCCTCGGAAGCCCTCAAAATTTCCCTCCTCGCCATATCCGCTGTAGAGGCCAGCGCTTGAGACAAAACCCGTCCCGACCGGGCCTTCTTGCTTGGCCCTCTCAAGTGTGACATGCGACCACTCCAGCGCCTCATCCGCGCCATCACCATCCTTCGCCACCGCCTTATCCTGGGCCAGCCAACCACTGATCGCCATCTGCACGATTGGCGGCGCATGGCGCTTCGCCAACGCTTGCGCCTGCTCTAATAGCTCAATCCTGGGACGCGGGTCGTCATCCGCCGTCTCAGGCGACCGCTCGTAATAATCAAGCAGCGCCTCCTCAGCCAACGCCTGAGCCAGCAGCGTCATATTGCCCCCCTGGCGAGCCATCCGCTTCGCCAGCTCAAAGCTCGCGCCAGCCTGAGCCATCCTGCCGTCCTGCATACTTACCACGCCCACAAATAGCGCCACATCCGCCACGATCGACTCCAACCGCTCACGCTCGGCAGGCTTCATCACCCCATTCCTCAACAGCCCAGAGACCTTCTCCAAATGCCCTGCCGCCGCGCCCAGCAACGTATGAGCCGGCTTCGTCGTATATTTACTCGCCAGGGCCGTCGTGACCTCCTCAAGGCCATTAAGCGCCACCGCGCTCACACGTGGCCTGGCATCCCACGCCACACTGGCCCCGCCCACCGGAACCGAGGCCGCGCCGTAGAGCATTCTGAGAAGATCGCGACGATGCATCTGATCTACGAAATCGTTTGAGAAATAGCCTATCCGCTCACGGACCGCTTGCCTCAGCTTCGCGTCAAGATACCGCGAGGTCGAGGTATTTGGTTGTTTGTCCGGCTCATTGAGCCAACGCTGCACGCTACGCACGCCCATTTCAAGCCACTCAGCGAACGCCTCCTGAGACGGCTCGCCCATCGCCCGGTAAAAGTCGCGGAACTCATCCTTGGTCCAGCGCTCCATCCCAATTCTCCCCTGTTGACCGTCCTTGGCGGCGCACTGGCGTAGCCTTCCGACCAAGCGCCGAGGCAGCCTACACCCACGCAAGAAAATCTCGAAGTTCATCACGCTCCTCGGATCGCGCCTCAGGACTGGCCTCTGGCCTTGGGTCCGCCTGGGCTTGCTGCCTACTTGGCGTAGCCCTCAAGGAACTTGCGCAACACTGCCCGCATCTCTCTGCGGACGCTTGGCCGCCGCTGTGGCTCCTCAAGCTGTTCTTGGCGGCGCTGACCGGAGGCGTCGGACTCACGGATGAACTCGTGGAAGCTCTCTTCCGCCGACTGGAGTATAATACCACATTCAAGCGCCTCAGTAACCACTCTTCCATAAGATCAGCCTCTTCGAGCACGTGCGCGAAAGCGCGATCAAAATCGGACGTGGGCACAACCACCCGGCTTAAGTGGAAGACCATCCGCTGCTGCAACAGGTTAATGCCCAATTGAGAAAGGCATGCGACTCTCCGCCCCTGTTGGAGACGCTGCTGCAAGACCTCACCTTTGACCCGTCCCATGCGGTCGAAGGCCCCAGCCCGGAAAGATCCGTTGGGCAGCAACGCGGGTAGTGGCATGACCCGGTAGTGGCCTCGGGGCCAATGCCGTGGCTCAAGCTCCTGGTAAGGACAGACCGGGGCGACCAAAACCCGCTCAGCGAGAGAGGCGCCTACCCGCATCGAGCATGGATGCTCAACGAGAAGCACCTGCTCGAACACCTCATCCTCACCGGGCACTTCGACGCCCTCAAGCACATCGCCGGTCAGCAGGGGCCTACCCGGCGGAACGTCAGGCAGACGAGCGAGATACAACTCCGCGGCGTCTCTTGGCGCCTCCAGCTCTTTTCCCATCGCCTCAGCTCCGAGACGCCAATGCAAAAGTAGCCACGCGAGCTATGCCCTTCGCCTTAGGGCAGGCTCGCCATCACTAGCCTCAAAGACCTCGAACTCGCTGCGATAGCGGCCCCGCCATTCTGGATCGTAGAGATCCAGAAGGCCGCTGGGGTCTGAGAGCTGCCTCATCGCATGCTCCAGAATTGGTCCTATCAAGCCGACGGCGTAGAGGTCGAGGTGCGTCACCGGAACATCAGGCACGATAGGCACCTCCAGCCAGCTCGCCACATCCTGGATGAGGCCCTGCTCGGCGATAAGATCAGTGAAGGCCACCAACTGCGCCACGGCACTGCGATGTACCCCCGTTGCGGATTCTCCAGCCCTCCATTTACGTAACGCTGGAACGCTGACACCAACCAGCCGAGCTACATCCCGCCAGGAGAAGCCCGCCTCACCGATCAGCTCGAGCAGCGACTGCATACTCAGCTTGGCCCGCTCAGCGGTCCGCACCTCCAACTGGATGGTCAGCGCGTCCTGATGGAGGCGATCGCTGTCAGCTTGCACGAGCCGGGCACGGTTGCGCAGGTCCCCGGCTTGCTCTACCAGCGAAGCGCTTCCCGTCCGCAGGTCGGCATGGTCGAGCGGCAGCGAAAAACGGCTGGAAGTCGTCGTTGCGTCGGTAGCCAGCGCACGATCCCTCATCGGAGATTCTTCCTCCGCAACACCTCATCACGGAGTCGGTCGGTGATAACTGTCTCGAAGGGCGTCCTTATGGGCTGGTGGAGATAGTCATAGCGCTTGAGTAGCTCGCCTCCATCAAACGGCGGAATCTCTTCGTCGGGCTGCCAGAAGCTGTCGATGTCGATCAGGAAGAACGAGCCGCCAACTGGAGCCGCCTTTCGCCGGACTACCCCCTCAGGGTCTACCACATGCCCCCGTCCGGGGCCGAAGCGCAACACCACCGCGTTCCCGCTGGATACTGAGCACAACGCGAGGCCCTTCCGAGGACCGGGCACTCGCGAACTGAATGCGCTCCGGTGCTCGGAGCGATGCAGACCCCGAGCTGCAACGCCGCGAGGGATGCAGCACTCCGGGCGGAGCGCTGCTATGAGACGTATTGCCGGGGGGTGTCGGGCGCCGTCGGACCGTCCGTTACGAGGTGAGGGCTGCCAGTCCGGGCGGCTGTCCGTCCCTGCCATGCGAGCAGCAGCAGGTTAGGGATGATCCCCGCCGCTGCGGCGAGCAGCCATTGCGAGAGATCCAGCGTGGTCGTGCTGAACAGCTGCTGTGCTGGGGGCCAGTTCACGATGAGCACCTGGGCGGCTAACCCAGCGGCGACCGCGGCGATGAGCCTGTGGTTGGCAAGCAGCCTCCCGCCACGGCGGACCACGAAGGCGTAACCCAGCCGGGCGAGCACCAGGCTGGTGAACAGCACGGTGCGCGCGTGCGCCCAGGGGGCATCGAGCAGCACGCGTGCGGTGAGCAGGGCAGCCAACGCTGTGGCGGCGATCAGCACGGACGGGCCGGCCAGCGCCCGGATCTGTGGCCAGGCGAGCAGCCGCGCGTCGCGGCGGCGGGGCGGGTGGGCCATGAGCGCCGCGTCAGGCGGGTCCAGGCCGAGCGCGATGGCGCAGAACCCGTCGGTCAGCAGGTTGATCCACAGTAGTTGCAGGGGCAGCAGCGGGACGCCGAACTCTGGGATGAAGACCAGGCCGGTAATGACCACGAGGACCTCTGCCAGGTTGCCGGCGACAAGGTAGCTCACCACCTTGGAGATGTTGTGGTAAATGCCGCGCCCCTCGTGGACCGCGGCGACGATCGTGGCGAGATCGTCGTCGGTGATGACCATGTCAGCCGCCTCGCGGGCCACGTCGCTGCCCCGGGCGCCCAGCGCGACCCCAATGTCGGCCTGCCGCAACGCTGGGGCGTCGTTGACGCCGTCGCCGGTCATCGCGACCACGTGGCCGCCCGCCTGCAGCGCGCGGACCAGATCAAGCTTTTGCTCGGGGTCGACCCGCGCGTACACAGATGTCGCCATGGGATCCGAGCCGGCCCCGGTGGCGGAGAGCTGCCGGCCGGTGACGACGGATGCGGGGGACGCCGCCAGCCCAACCTGCTCGGCGACCGCCTGCGCGGTCCCGGGATGGTCACCGGTGGCCATCAGCACGGTGATGCCAGCGCGCCGGGCCTCAGCGACCGACCCCCGGGCTGAGGGCCGGACCGGGTCACGCAACCCCACAAACGCCACCAGCTCCAGGTCGACCGCCGCAGCGTCGGGGTCCGCCGGCAGGGTGTCGAGGGGCCGCCGGGCGAGCGCAAGGACCCGCATCCCCTGCTCGGCGGCCAGCTCGGCCTGCCGGGCGAGGCCACGCTGGCGCGCATCGTCGATCCGGGTCACCGCTCCGCCCGCCGCAAAAGCGCTGGCGCAGCGCGGCAGCACCGCCTCCGGCGCGCCCTTGACGCACAGCTCGTAGCCAGATCCCACCGGGCGCTGGTGGACGGTGGCCATGCGCTTGCGCGTCGCGTCGAAGGGAACCTCGGCGAGGCGTGGCCAGGCGGCCCGCAGCTCGCTGACCCAGTGGGCGCTGAGCGGCGCGATCAGCGCCAGCTCGGTCGGGTCCCCCACCGGCGGGTCGAGCGTCGCGTCGCTGCACAGCGCCGCGATGCGCTCGACCGGCTCGCGGAGGTGGGGCGCGAGCGCGTCAAGCGGCTCGAACCCTGCGCCAGGCGGGGCGACGGCCTCGAAGGCCATGCGGTTTTGCGTCAGCGTTCCGGTCTTGTCGACTGCGATCACCGTCGCCGACCCAAGGGTCTCTACCGCCGGCAGCCGCCGGATGATCGCGCCATGCTCAGCCATCCGCCGCACACCGATCGCTAACGCGACCGCGGTGATCGTCGCCAACCCCTCGGGCACGGCCGCGACGGCGAGCGCGACCGCCACGAGGAACGCTTGGTGCAGCGCCTCTGACCCGGTGCCAAGGCGCGCGAGCGTGAGCCCCAGCACGGCGGCGCCGATCACGACTGAGGCCGTGCCGAGCCTGCGGGTGACCTGGGCGAGGTCGAGCTGCAGGGGTGTCAGCCGCCGAGGGGCCGCCACTTGCTGGGCGATGTGGCCGAAGACGGTGCGCGGCCCGGTCGCGACGACCACGCCAAGCCCCATGCCGCGTGCCACGAACGTCCCCGAGTAGAGCATCGACGGCCGCTCCCCCAGCGTCGCGTCCTCCGCCGACAGGCGCGACGGGTCCTTCGCGGCGGGCAGCGACTCGCCGGTCAGCAACGCCTCGTCGACCTCCAGCCCATGCGCCCAGACCAGGCGGAGGTCCGCCGGCACTCGATCCCCAGCCTCGATGGGGACGAGGTCTCCGGGCACAAGCTCAGCCGCCGGGACCATCAGGACCGCGCCGCCCCGCCTGACCCGCGCGTCGGGCATCTCAAGCGCCCGCAGCGCCGCGAGCGCGGATTCGGCTCGGCCCTCCTCGACCAGCGCGATCGCCACATTCGCCGCGACGATCGTCATGATCGCGGCGGCGTCGATGACCTCACCCAAGGCGATGCCAGACAGCGCGGCGGCAGCCAGCAGCAGCATGGCCATGGGGTCGCGCAGTTGCCGGGCGATGCGGACCGCGAGGGCTGGGCGGCGGGGGGCAGGCAGCTCGTTGCGGCCGGCCTGCTCAAGCCGCCGCCGCGCCGCCTCAACGTCGAGGCCGGCGTCGGGATCAACGCCTAGCGCCTCGAGGACCTCGCTGGCGGGGCGGCGGTCTGGCCGCTCCAGCGCACCCGCGACGGCAAGCTCCTCGACCATCAGCATCTCCTGGTGCCCGGTACCCGCGTCCGGACGGCTTGGCGGTCATCGGGTCGTGACGGCGAGAGATTACGGAACCGCGAGAGACGCCGTGAGAGGCGATGCTCGTACGCTCTGCCGCTTCCGCGTGATAGCGCCTCCTGGTCACCGCCATCTACACCGACTGGGTACACCACCTGCTACCGAGGCCCTGTCGCCCGTCGGCACAAGCGCACCTCGCGTCCAGGCACAAGAGCCAAAAAGTCGTGGATTCCTATGACAAGTTGGGACGCAGGCGCAAGAGCTACACAGGATGCTTACGCCCGTCCGCTGGGATCCAATCGTACTGAACTACAGCTGACCATGAGCGCGAGAGCGCGTATTTTACCTTTGGTTAACCAAACATCCGTCATATGTTGGTGGTGAGGAGCATCAGCAAGGGCTGAGCTGGGTCTCAGCCCACTCGCGGGACCGCGCGGCGGGGCACTTCGGCGTGACCACACCTGCGGCCCCGCCACCACGCCGGGCTGGCTCGGCCACCGCCAGGAGCCGCCCGCCGCCGAGGAGCTCGATGCCGGTCACCGCGCCGATCTCTTGAGGCCGTCCGGTCAGCGGGTCGGTGGTGTCGAAGGCATGGCCGAGCGGCCCGAGCGCGCCGCCGTACCGCGCGACGAACGCCGGCTCCGCGGCGACCGCCGGCGTGTTCCGCTGGCTGGCGCGCGGCTCGGCCACCGCTTGGGGCAGCGTCATGCCGAGGTCAAGGCGGCCGACCAGGACCTGCAGCACCGTCGTGAGGATCAGCGAGCCACCCGGCGAGCCGATCGCGAGCAGCGGCTTGCCGTCCTGGAGCACGATCGTCGGCGCCATCGAGCTGCGCGACCGCTTGCCCCCGGCTGGGCTGTTGGGGTCATCAGGGTCTGGCACGGCCGAGAAGTCGGTCAGCTCGTTGTTGAGTAGGAAGCCACGGCCTGGGACGACGATGCCGCTGCCGCCCGTCTGCTCGATGGTCAGCGTGTACGCGACCACGTTGCCCCACGTGTCGGCGACGGTCAGGTGCGTCGTCGACTGCGCCGCCGGCCGCTCCCCGCCGCCTGGCACGTGGCGGTCGCGGGCGCCGCCACAGCTGATGCCATACGACCCGTCGGGCTTGCCGGGGGGCACCGGCTTGGCGGACGCCTTGCTCGGGTCGAGCAGGCAGGCCCGCTCGTCGGCGAATGGCTGGGACAGCAGCTCCGCGAGTGGCACGTCGACGGCGTCAGGATCACCGACGTAGGCTGCGCGGTCGGCGAAGGCCAACGCGCTGGCCTCTAAGTAGTGATGCAGCGCCTGCGGCGTGTCCATGGTGGAAAGCGTGAAGCGCTCAAGGATGTTCAACGCCTCACCGACGGTCGATCCGCCGCTGGACGGCGGCGGCATGCCGAAGACGTCCAAGCCGCGGTACCGCACGCGCGCTGGCGCGCGGAACGGCGCATCGTAGGACGCGAGGTCGGGCAGCTCCATGAAGCCTGGCGGCACCGGGAGCGCGCTGCCCGGGTCCTTCGGCGGCGTTCTCACCGTGGCGACGATCTGCTCGGCGAGCTTTCCCCGGTAGAACGGGTCGAGCCCCTCGCGGGCGAGCAGCTGGTAGGTCCTCGCCAGGTCGGGGTTTTTGAACACCGACCCGACCGCGGGGGCATCACCGCCAGGCAGGAACAGGTCACGGGTCGGGATGATGGCCTCGAACCGCAGCTTGTTGTCCAACGTCTGCTGCCGGAACGTCTCGTCAACGACGAACCCGCGCTGCGCGATCTGGATCGCTGGGCGCAGCAGCGCCGCGAGCGGCTTCGTGCCCCAGCGCTCCAGCGCGCGCTGCCAGACCAGCGGCGTGCCGGGGACACCCACGGAGACGCCGCTGGTGACCCGGTCGGGGAAGAGGTCGTATGGCTGGCCGGTCGCTGGGTCGATGAACGCGCCGGGCGGCATGGCGGCAGGCGCGGTCTCCCGGCCGTCAATGGTGAACACCCGGCGGGCGCGCGCGTCGTAGAGGACAAAGAAGCCCCCGCCGCCGATGCCCGCGGAGTACGGCTCGGTGACGCCCAGCGCCGCGGCCGCGGCGACCGCAGCGTCGACGGCGTTCCCGCCCTGGCGCAGCACCTCCAGGCCGACCCGGGTCGCGCCGGGATCCACCGTGGCCACAGCGCCGCCGGCGCCGACCGCCTCCGGCGCCTTGACGGCGGCTTTTGGGGCTGCGCCCGCCTGCGGCGCTCCCAGCGCGAGCGCAGCGAGCAACGAGGCAAGCAGGGCGAGCGGGCGGCAACGCATACGCATAGTGGGCCTCAGATCGGGCGCCCGATGTCGATCCCCGCGGACCAGTCGGGAACGGCCGGCGTTCCATTACCACCGCATGTGGTGGCATTCCGTCACGCTACCCGCAAATGGCTGTGGGCCGAGATGGGCCATTTGTTCAGCTTGCCGGATGGCCACCCACTTCGAGGTAAAGGTCCTCCTCGAGCCGTTCGTGGAGCTGGAGGATCGCATGCAGCCCGTAGAGGGCGCGGCGCAGCTCGGACAGGTCGGCTGCCCCGGGCCCGCCCGCGCGGAGGTCCGTGACCAAGCGGGTGAGCAGCCGCACCACGCGGAAGATCTCCCCGTGGGTCTGCACCATGGGCCCGGTGGGATCCTCGCCGGGGAAACGCGTTGCGAGCAGCGGATACATGCGCTGCTCCTCGTCCCGCTCATGTGGTAGCAGCTCCTGGTTCAGCCGCTGCTGCAGCTGAACCAGCTCTTGGCGCGCCGCCTCGGGCGGCATGGTGTCGAGCCGCTCGGCTAAGGCGGCAAGCTTGTCCACCAGCGGTTGCAGGTGGGCGTGCTCGGTCAGCAGGCGCCCAGCCAGCTCGACCTGCTCTGGGCGGCTTGGGGAGTCCTCGCGGCTGCGGAGCGCCCGGAGGGCATTGGCGATCACCGCCAAGTCGAACCCCTCCTGGAGCACCGCCCCCAGGGCGGGGGGGACGTAGCCGGCGGCGGCGGCCGGCATCGCCACCGCCGAGGCGCCCATGCCGGCCACGATGCTCTGCCAGGCGATGCGCCGTGTGCGCTGGGCAATGCGGACACCGGTCGCGAGGACCTCCAACCGGTCGGTGGTGAGCACGACATCTGCAGACTCGGAGGCCACGGTGGCCCCGTACACGCCCATGGCCACCCCAACGTCAGCCCGGGCCAGGGCGGCAGCGTCGTTGACGCCGTCGCCCACCATCACGCACGGTGACACCCCGCCGGCGCGCGTCGGCCACCGCCGCCACCTTGTCCTGGGGGGACTGCTCAGCCAACACCCGGTCGACCCCAGCGGCATCGCCGACCAGCTCAGCGACATCGGGGTGATCCCCGGTCACCAGCAGCACCTGCTCCACCCCGGCCTGGCGCAGCGCTCGGACAGCCCGTGGGGCCTCAGGGCGCAGGGCGTCGTCGAGCACCAGCGCGCCAGCGACATGGCCGTCCACGGCCACGAACACCGCCGAGGAGCCCTCTAGCCGGCATCGGCGCGCCACACCGTGGGCGTCGGCGGTCAGCGGGGCGCCGTCGGCGACCCAGTCCAGCTGGCCTACCCGGACCCGGCGCCCGTCGACGATGCCCTCGATCCCCGCGCCTAGGCACTCCTGGGTGTCGGCGGGGAGGGACAGCGGCAGCTGGCGCTGGGCAGCGGCCGCGAGCAGCGCGGGGGCGAATGGGTGGACCGAGACTTGCTCCAGGCAGGCCGCCACGCGCAGCAGCTCATCGGGGTTTGCCCCGTCGAAGCTCTCGATCCGTGACAGGCGCGGGCGGCCCATGGTGATCGTCCCCGTCTTGTCCATCAGCGCCACCCGGGCGCGAGCGAGTGTCTCCAGCGCCCCGCCGTCTTTGATGATGATGCCGTGGCGCGCAGCGCGTGAGATGCCCGCCACCACCGCCGCCGGGGCCGCCAGCAGCAGCGGGCACGGGGAGGCGGCGACCAGCACCGCGAGCGCGCGCACCGCCGAGCCGGTCACCACCCATGTGCCACCGGCCAACCCCAGCGTGAGCAGCACGAACTGGCCCGCGTAGCGGTCGGCCAGCCGCACGGTCGGCGCCTTGGAGGCGTCTGCCTCCTCCACCAGGCGGATGAGGCTCCCATACGTGCTGTCTGCGGCGGTGGCGGTGGCTCTCAGCCGGAATGCCGGGCCGGCGTTCACCGCGCCGCTGCGGGCGAGCTGGCCGGGACCCAGCTCCACCAGGCGCGACTCGCCGGTCAGGGTCGACTCGTCGAGCAGCGCCAGCCCGGCCAGCATGACCCCATCGACGGGAACGATCTCACCCGTCTTGACCAGCAGGCCGTCGCCGGGGACGACCGCCTCCACCTCGATGTCAGAGACCGCGCCGCCGTGCTCGCGGTGAGCGACCTGGGGCGCGCGCGCGAGCAGGGCGGTCAGCTCCCGCCGCGCCCGGGAGCTGGCGTAGCGCTCCAGGGTCTCCCCGCCGGCGAGCATGACCGCGATGACCGCTCGCCGAGGAGGAGGGCGCCGCCCATGGCCAGCACGGCGATGGCATCCACCCCGCCCTCGCGGCGCAGGAGCTTGCGGCCCATGGCCACGGTTGCGGGGACGAGCACCACCAGCGTCCCGCCGATCCATGCCACCGCCGCCAGATCAGGCCGCCCAATGAGCCACGCGGCCCCGCCAGCCACGAGCCCCCCGGCGCTCGCGCCGAACAACGCCAGGGAGGCGCCCCTGCCTCGCTGCTGCCCATCACCATCCGCGGCGCTCGCGTCGGCGCGCTCCAGCTTGCGGCGGAGCTGCCGGTTAAGGCCCGGTGGAGCGGCGGCAACTGGGCCAGCCGCCTCCCCCACGAGCCCCTCCACGAACCCTTCCACGAATGCCCTGCTGTGGCGCACCGGGACGGTGGTCGCCTTGCGCGTCCCCTCCCAGGCCGTCGCGCCGGCCTTTCCCACCAGCGCCGCGCCGGGGGCGGCAGTAACCAGCCCGGCCAGCCCCTCCGTGAGCTGGACTCCCAACCGCACCACGGCGGCGGGAGGGTGTCGTCACCGTGCTCCTCCATCATTCGGCGCGCGCTAAGGACTTTCCGGTGTCCTAGTGTTCCTCATCCTCACTTGCCGGTCCCTTCGCCTGCCCAGGTTTCGGGCCGTTCGGCGCCGAAGGCGGGGCCTTCTAGCCGGGGAGGCTTCCCAGATTAAAAGGATAGCCGTACCTTAGAAAAAGGATCGCCAGCGGCGGGCGCCAGAGCCGTTGAGCTGGGAGCTGGGAGGTGCGAGATGGGCACGCGCGTTCGATTTGCGCGGAGAAGTGGGAGCCGCCAAAGCGGGGCTCGTGGAGAGGGCGAGCGGGCCAGCGGCGGGGCGGTTGTCCTGCTGGGCAATCCCAACGTGGGCAAGTCGGTGCTCTTCGGCGCGCTGACTGGGGCGTATGTCACGGTCTCGAACTACCCGGGGACGACGGTCGAGGTCGCCAAGGGCTGGCTCCGTCATGGCGGGAAGGCACGCCCGGTTGTCGACCTGCCTGGGATCCACAGCCTTGCCCCGCACTCCGACGACGAGTGGGCCACCTTGGAGGCGCTCCTTGAGAGCGCCGAGGCCACCGCCGTGCTGGTGATGGACGCGAAGAACCTGGAGCGGGGGCTGCTGCTCGCGCTCGAGCTGGCCGACGCCGGCCTGCCCTTCGTGGTGAGCCTCAACATGGTCGACGAGGCCAAAGCGCGGGGCGTCACCGTCAACCCACGCGTGCTGGCTGAGGCGCTCGGTGTGCCGGTGACGCCCACGATCGCTATCGAGGGGACCGGCCTGGAGGCACTCAGCGCCTCCCTGGAGGCGGCTCGCCCGGCGGGCGTCCGCACCGTGTTCCCCGCTGCCGCCGAGCGCGCGATCGAGGAGGTCGCGGCGCTGATGCCGCCGGCCGCGCTTGCCCCACGGGCACTGGCCTGCCTGGCGCTCCTTGGCGACGATCGCCTCCTGGCGCACCTGGGGTTGACGGAGCAAGCCCGCTCGGTCGTCCGCAAGGCCCGCGCCCAAGCTGAGCACGACCTCGCCGAGCCCCTCGGGTTCGCTCTTACCAGGGAGCGGCTCGCCACTGCGGCCCGGCTCGCGGCGGCCGCCACCGCGAGCGGCCGGGGCCGTGCCAGGCTGCTTGACCGGGTCTCGCCCTGGACGACCCACCCGCTCACCGGGTGGCCGATCCTCGCCATCGTCCTGCTCCTGATGTACCTGCTCGTCGGGACGTTCGGGGCGGGGACGGTCGTCGACGCCCTCGAGTCCGTCTTCCAGGGCTCTGTGAACCCGTGGGTGACCCGGGCGCTCGAGGCGTCAGTGCCCTAGGAGCCAGCCAGGGAGTTCTTTGTCGGCCAGTACGGCCTTATCACTGTGGGGCTGACCTACGCCCTGGCGATCGTGCTGCCCATCGCCACCTTCTTCTTCCTGGCCTTCGCGGTCCTGGAGGACAGCGGGTACCTGCCCCGCCTGGCCGTCATGCTCGACCGGACCTTCCGTGCCATGGGGCTGAACGGGAAGGCCGTGCTGCCCATGATCCTCAGCCTTGGGTGCGACACGATGGCCACCACCGCCACCCGCATCCTCGACACCAGGCGAGAGCGTGTCCAGGTCACGCTGCTGCTTGCGCTCGGCGTCCCCTGCTCCGCCCAGCTCGGGGTCGTCCTCGGGATGCTGGCCGGTGTCGGGGCACTGGCGACGGGGCTGTGGGCACTCGTGCTCGTCCTGGTGATCCTGGCCGTCGGGTTTGTAGCCAACCAGGTCTTGGAGGGGCATCGGTCCGACTTCATCCTGGAGCTGCCGCCGCTCAGGCGGCCCTCGCTGTCCAACATCCTGGTCAAGACCCTCGCCCGCGTCGAGTGGTACTTGAAAGAGGTCGTGCCGATCTTCCTGCTCGGCACCGCGGCGCTGTTCGCCCTCGACCGGCTGGGCGCGATCGCGCTCCTGACCGACGCCCTCCGGCCTGTGGTCACTGGGTGGCTCGGGCTTCCGCCTGCGGCGACCACGGCCTTCCTCATGGGGTTCCTGCGGCGCGACTACGGGGCAGCGGGCCTGTACGCCCTGGTGCAAGCCGGGGCGCTCAGCGGCGCGCAGATCCTGGTGAGCCTGGTGGTGATCACGCTGTTCGTGCCCTGCATCGCCAACCTCATGATGATCGTGAAGGAGCACAGCGGGAAGACCGCCGCCGCCGTGGCGGCATTCGTGTTCCCCTTCGCGTTCTTCGTGGGAGGGATCCTCAACCTCCTGCTGGACGCGACCGGCCTGATGCGCCTGTGAGGCCGAGATGCGCTGCCCACTGTGCGGTCACCCGCTTAGCCCATCTGCCCTCGCCTGCAGCCACTGCCTCCTGCGGGGAGCCTGCGGGATCCTGCGCTGCCCCAACTGCAGGTACCAGATCGTCGACGAGTCCAGCAGCGCGACGGTGAGGCTCTTCCGCCGTCTCCGCCGCCGCCAGCCAGCGCCCTCCCCGGCCTGCTTGCCACTTAGCCATACCCCGGTCGGCCTGGAGGTTGAGGTCGTCGACATGAGCCGCCTGAGCGCCGAGCGGCTCGAGCGGCTGGGCGCCTACGGGCTGGTCCCTGGGAAACCGGTGCGCCTGCTCCAGCGCCGCCCCTCCCCGATCATCGAGGTAGGCGGAACCGAACTCGCGCTCGAATGGGCGATCCTCGACCAGATCCAGGCGCGGCCGAGATCGGCGGGGCGCTAGGCGTCACGGCGCTCACTACGTGTTTGTGAACTGCGGCTGTTATCGGCGGGCGAAGCGGAGCGGAGCGCGGTTTCGGTGGCCCTCGCCGCCGAAACCGCCTCAGATATCAGAAAAGCTCCAGCAGTTAGCGGACACACGGTCGTGCCTCGTCGGGTGGAGCGAATGCCGCGCTGGACGAGCGGCAACAGCGGGCGTGACGGTCGTTGAGACGCAGAGACTGAGGCGCGAGGCGTAGGCCACGGGGTCACCGCAGGCCGCCCGCCGCGGGGCGCCCACGCCCACCCGCGCAAGTCCCACCCGGCCGCGAGCCGCGCGAGCAAGGCCGCCAGCCCGCTAGCCCGGCTGCCGGACTGAGGCCAAGCTCGCTGGCCGCCACCCGACCCGTCGAGCGTGGACGTCGGCGAACCTTGACGTGCCGCTGCCTCCCGTCCCTGCCGCAGGCCGGTGTGTAGCGGCGGCCTGCGGCAAGCCAAGTCTGGGTCCGGGGTCATGGGGGGCGAGCTGTCCAGTGGCCGTCCGGGCCGCGGATCAGCGTCCACCCACGCTCGTGCACGTCCCTATGGCACCCCCAGCACAGCAAGCACAAATTGTCCAAATCGGTCGGACCCAAATCGATTCCTTCGGGGTGGGCGGGTGGGGGAGGTTGGCGCGGTCGATGGGCCTCACACCAGGCGACCGGCGCCCTGCACCTCACGCACCCGCCGTCGCGGACCGCCAACGCCCGGCGCTGCGCGGGGGTCACCGTGCGGGTGGTCCGGCCTGCGTCCAGGATCTGCGACCGGCCGTTGGTGATCACCCGGCAAACCCCCGCGTCACACGCCAGCCTTCTGGCGGCGTCGCCTGAGATCGCGCCCAACCGGTCCAGCTGCGCGGCTGGGGCGCCCGGCTGGCCCAGCAGGGTGGGCAGGTCCACGACGACGGTGACATGCGGGCGGACCCCGCCCGTCTCGGGCAGCGTGCCACCGTCCAACGCCATCTTGGCCAAGGCGACGAGCGCGTTGGCGCGGCGCTGCTCTGGGGTACGGTCATCATCCTCACCACGCGGCGCGGCCAACGGCGCGAGCGCGGTGAGCACGGTCTCCCCGTCGACCAGGTCAAACCGGCCCTCAAGGCACACCGCGCCGTCGGCCGTCCGTGAGCCGTTCAGCCGTCTGGTCCGCCGCGCCCGCTCCTGCCGCGCGGCCAGGCTGTCGGGGGTCACGCTGTGCGCGTAGTCATCCACGGCGCTGCGCAGCCCAGCCGCGTCAGTGCCCGCCCCGCTGTCAGCCACCAGCTGATCCAACCCCGCCAACGCCTCACCGGGCAGGTCCCGCACCGCCTGCGCCGCCACCCGGGCCTGCCCTGCGCTGATCGTCCCGCCAGCCAACGCCTGCGCGGTGGCCGGCAGCCGGTCCAGGTTCCGCGCGGTGTTGGCCCGCGAGGCGGCCTCGCCTGGGCTCATCCGGCAACGATCAGCCAGCCACTGCTCTCCGACCGGGCGCCGTCGGCTTTCCACGCCAGGCGCCGGTCGTGCTCGCCGACCAGCCGATGGCACAGCCCGTCCAACCGGTCGCGTTGACGGCAGGCCTCCACGATCAGCTCGCCCAGTGTGGTGTTGTCGAGGTCGTCGAGGTCGAGGGCGGCCAGGGCGTCGATGGCTGATCTGAGCTCGCCCATCGGCCTCCCCTCCCCTCAACCAGCTCGAACATATGTTCTCAAAATAGCAGGATGGGAGGCTTATGGCAAGCATTTCCTACATTTGGTGGGGATTGTTGAGGCGAGCCCACGCCTGCGCCTCAAGCTGTCAACGCGCGCCGCTGCCGCTCGTCTGACAGCGGCGGCATGGCCTTGGGCTTGCGCGCTCACGCCTCCTGGGTGGCTGCCGTCTCGGCAGCCTAAACCGCCCGGCCCATCAGAACGTTATGTATGCCCAAGACCTTTCAGGGTGTTCGCGAGCGGAACCCGACGAGGCACGACCCCCAACCAAAGACTTCTCAAACACGTTCTCAGCTTGCGTTTAAACCTTGGCTAGGCGTTAGTGGCTTCGCTCAGGAGCAGCTCGGTGGCTTGGGCAGCGACCTGGCGCATCTGGCCGATAATGGCGCGCAACTGCCGGTCGTTGCCGATCCACTCCTTGTACAGACCAGCCTGACGCTCAGTCAGCCGGCGGGTCACGGTCTTGCCACCAATCTTGGCGGTCCACTGCCAGTACGGCCCGTGGGGCTGCGGAGGATCAGCGCGGCAGCGGCAGCCTGGGCTGCCGCAACGGGTGTAACGACGGACGACGCTGCCTTGGGCGATCAGGCCGACGTCGGCGAGCTGGGCGGCGAGCTGGCGGTAGCGGCGCTCGTAGCCAGCCAGCTGGGCGGCGGTGGACGGTCTGGCCATCTTGGCCTTTCAGCGGGGGACGACGAGGATCCTAGGATATCGACCCAACAGTAGTAATACTGCTCGGCATGACGACATAGAGCGCCGGCCACAACGAGGACACCCCAACACCGCAAGCGAGCCTGGCAGGCTTCCGCCAAGCGCTCTACGGCTGCCTGGGCGGCTGGGCGACGCGCTGTTTGAGCTGGCTGACGCCATGTTGTGCGCACCGGCCCCGGTGGGCTCGATGACGGCAAGCAGACCGCCGGGGTGGCCAGGCCCGCAACGTGTCCCCAAGACGGTCGAGCGGACCGCGCCGTTCGGGTTTTACTGTCTTAGCCTGGCGATCTGTGGCTCGCGGTCGCCAGTCATACTCCTGAGGTGGCCGCTGAGCGCCGCCGCCGGGCGTTCTAGTACGCGTCGAGCAAAGAACCCGCCGGTCGCGGACATGCTCGCTGCTCTGCGGCGGGTGCTGATCGCCGCCGAATCTTGGCCATAACACCCTGACCAGCCGGCAGGTGAGGAAATCGCTGCTGTGTGTCTGGCCTGGGCACAAGCCGCCGCATAACGCGGAACTCAAGGGAGCCTGGACATCATCCTTACAGATCTTTGCCCTCACGCGGCGCCAGGACGGCGGCCAGCTCCGCCCGTGAGCTGACCCCGAGCTTGGCGTACACGTGGTACAGGTGGTTCTCGACGGTGCGGACTGACAGCGCCAGCCGCTCGGCGATGCGCTGGCTGCTGAGACCCTGCGCCGCCAGGCCTGCGATCTCCCGCTCCCGGAGGGTAAGCGGTTTCGGCAGGACCACCTGCTCGAGCCCTGGAGTCCGGCAACCCTCGCAGCGCTCCGCCAGCAGCTGGGACCGCCCGGCGGCGGCGCGGGCGCTGGCAGACCTCCCCTCCCGCTGGTACGCGCGGGCCGCCTCCGCCGCGACCTCAGCCGCGATCAGGATGGCTCCCAGCTCCTCGAAGGTCGCCGAGACCTCCTGGAGCGCGGGCGCCTGACCGGCGGTGAGCGCCGCTGCGTGCGCGGTGTAGGCAAGCACAAGACGCCCGTCGACGACCCCGCCAGCCAACACCGCGAGCCGGTCGGCCACCTCCGCCCCCAGCCCCAGGCGAGCGGCCTCATGCAGGGCAAACGCCTCGATGTAGTAGCTGCCGTGAGCCCGCGCGGCCGCTGCCATGCGCAGCGCGGTGGCCTGGGCTTCGGCCACCGCGCCACCGCAGGCCGCCACCCAGATACGCCCAACCTCACGGTTGGGCACGAAGCATGGCTCAGGGGTAGCCGCGTCAGCGTCTTGCAAGGCCGCCCGCGCGGCGTTGAGATCCCCCAGCAGCGCCATCGCCTCCGCGAGGCAGCCCAGGCACCAGGCGAGGGTGTACACCCCGAACGCCTGGGGCTCCTGGCGCAGGAGCAGCGCCGCCTCGCGCAGTGGTCCTACCGCGGACCGGGCCGCGCCGCAGGTCAACGCGTTTTGGCCGAGCGCCACCGCCCACCCGGTTTGCAGATTATGGGCACGCTGATCGAGCGACGCGCGATACCGAGCTGCCGCCAGCGCGCGGGCGTCGTCGAGCCGGCCAGCAACGCCGTAGGCGAAGCACAGGCCGAGGCGGAGCACCTCGGCGACCTCCGGTAGTGGCTCGTCCAGCTGCCCGAGCGGCGTGACCAACCGCTCAGCCATGCTGATGGCGGTCTCAGCCGCGCCAGTCCAGGCCCAGGCGGGCACCGCGACCAGCAGGGCGCGCACCCGCGCTCGCTGGCTGGCGCCCGGCCGATCGAGCACCGCCGAGACCGCGTCCAGCGCCTGCCGGGGCCGGCCTTGGGCGAGCGCGACCGTCCCACGCGTGGCGGACAGCTCATCGCGCAGATCCTGGTCAGCCACGACGGCCTCGGCGCGGCTGACCACGGCCTCGGCGTCCCCCGCTCGGCCAAAGCCGGCGACGAGGTTAGCGGCCCGGGCCAGCGCGACGCGCGCCCGGTCAGTCTCGGCGCGCGCTGCGGGCTCCAGCTTGCTGAGCAGGTCCTCCGCCTCATGAGCGCGGCCGGCCGCATGCAGCGACTCCGCCATGATCAGCTGAGCGTCGAATTCTGCCCCCGCCTCGACCGCTGCCTGCGCCAGCCGGGCGGCAAACGCGGGGTCGAACAGCGCCCGAGCGCGCAATGCCGCGGCGAGGAGCAGATCGGGGTCGGCGCGACCGCCGCCCTCCAATTGCCAGGAGGCGAGGCGCAGCAAGTCGTCCCGGCGGCGGCAGCCCGTGGCCTGCAGCGCCTCCGCCAGGCCGCGGCGGATGGCGCGTGCGCGCAGCACCGGCGTCTTCGCCCGCAGCACCTCACCGTAAACCGGGTGAGCCAGCCGCAGGCGCACGCGCTGACGATCCACGTCAACGGTCACGATCCCTGCGCGCTCAGCGGTCTCCATCGGGGGCTCACGCGCCCATCCGGCGCCGGTTGCCCGCGCGCCAACCGGAGCCGAGGCGGACAAGGCCTCCAACAAGCTGGCCTCCAGGGGCTCCCCGGCGGCGACAACCTCCAGCCCGGCCCGCACCTCGGGGTCCAGCCGCCGGAGCCGCGCCTCGACCAGCTCGGCCAGGCGCGTCCCGACCGTCATCGCGGCCCCGCACCGCCAGATCCCACCAGCCTCGACCAGCGCGCCGGTCTCCAACGCCTCGGCCACCAACTCGCGGAGGAACAACGGGTTGCCCTCGCTCATGCGCCACAGCCGGTGCAAGGTCTGCCCATCCACCACGCCACCGACCGCCGCGCGGACGAGTTGGCCTACCTCGTCCTCACCGAGCGGGGTGACCTCTACCCGCGCCGCCAGGTCGTTCCTCCACAGGGCGGTCACCGCATCCGGGCACTGCTCACCGCTCCGCACGGTGGCAAGGACCTGCGCTGTGCCGGCTCTCGCGAGGTAGTGCACCAGCGCGGCCGACGCATCATCGAGCAGGTGCGCGTCGTCGACGCCCAGGACGAGCCCCCGCCCACGCCGCCGCTCCCCCAAGCTCCGGACGGTCCGCTGGAGCAGGTCTAAACGGGTGGAGGGCTCTTCATCTAAAGGCCCCAGCTCCAGCTGCGGCAACACATCCACCATAGGTCCGTAGGGGATGCTGGCCGCGGCCTCGGTCGCCACTGTCCACAGCGTGTCAAACCCGCGCCGGCCAGCCTCGCCGAGCACCTCCATAGCCAGCCTGGTCTTACCAACGCCCGCCGCGCCGACCAGCACCACGCCCGCACAGCCGGGGCGACGCATCGCCTCCGCAATCCGCCGCAATACATCCTGCCGCCCAACGAGCGGCCAAACCGCCGGCATCCGCGCCGATAGTACGCCCCACTGGCCTGCCCTGCGGAAGACGCAGGCCCTGCCCGGAGTAGGCAGGGCCTGCGCTGTGTTGACGCCTTAGGCGACGTCCGCGATGACGAGAACCTCCACTCTTCCGCCGAAGGGATCGTCAAAGTTTCCGCTGTTATCCCTCAACGCAAGGTCGACCGCGAAGTTGACTACGTTGCCATTGACAGTAACAGCGTCAATGTCGACTACTTGACGAAGGATCTCATGATCCCCATTCCCATAGAAGATGGTGAAGCCTTTGATTGCGGCGTTCGCGTCGCGCACGCGGCCTCCAAACGTGGCGAAGCCGTTCTGCCGTTGTTGACCACCACTCAGCGTGGGGAAGTTGACATTCACGTTCCGAAAATCAATCATATCGTTTTCACCTCCTTTCGTGTTCTTAGTGAGCTTACTTTTGGTACGCCGGTCGTAGCCGGCGTCCCAAAAGAGAAGGCCTCATACCTACGGGATATTCGTGATCGTCTCGCAGCCAGCCGCAGTGTCGACGCCAGCGCCTCCGTTGCAACGGTCGTTGCCGCTGCCGCCGCGAAGCTCGTCGTCGCCGCTGCCGCCGCGAAGCTCGTCGTCGCCGTTTCCGCCGGCTAGGAAGTCGCTGCCGTTGCCGCCAACGAGGAGATCGTTGCCGCCGGCGCCTTCGAGACGGTCGTTGCCGCCGGCGCCTTCGAGACGGTCGTTGCCGCCACCGCCGAGGATGGTGTCGTTGCCCTGAAAACCTTGTATTGTCTGGTCGATGTTGCCTGCGGGTGTGCAGTCGATACGGTCGTTTCCATTGGTCCCCATGATGGTTGTTCCGGCCTGCGGGGCTCCGTTGACCAGGCACTGACTGGCGGGCTGTGCGCTCGCAGTGCCGGTGAGCGTGGCGGTGATGATCACCGCAGCGAGAATGGCTAAGAGCCCCGCGCGGACGCGCCCGGCACGGGGAGCAGTAGCAGTTGACATGCTGGTTGTCTCCTTATGTTTGCTGATCGAGAGCTGCCGGCATGTGTTGCCCGGCGATGGATCTGCTCGATCAAGAAAAGAAGAGGTGCGGCCTGAGCCAGCTGAGATGAGTAACGGCTACTCAACCTCAGTGACCCGAGGTGGTGATTACTCAGCTGCCAAGCGGCGGCCTTGCGCTTTTGGTTTTACGGCTCAGGTGGGAGCTTGACGCCGGAGATCCGACACTGGCGGCTTGCCGGATCACAGGCCAAGACTCCGTGAGTAATTAAGAAAACACCCTGCGTGGTTAAGCGCTAGCTAAGCGGTGGTTAAGCGCCCAGCGCCCGTATTGAGTTAGCGCGCGGGTCGGGCTGTGGGCGTCAGGGTCGGTGCACAGCGTCGGTGATGTAGACCACGAGACGCTGGCGTAACAGTTGGTCGCCGTCATGGTCCACAGTCGCGGTGATCT
>Ga0081538_10000778_pt1 | contig 34784 bp, 34 predicted proteins | sample TabmetS5T2R1_FD_71022 | JGI IMG/M metagenome (GOLD analysis project Ga0081538, IMG submission 71022) | Tabebuia heterophylla rhizosphere microbial communities from the University of Puerto Rico - S5T2R1 | ecosystem: Host-associated > Plants > Roots > Rhizosphere ...
CGAGCTCGTCGGCCGTGGGAAGGTCAGCCGCGACGAGGCGCGCGACATCGTCGACGAGGTGGTCGGGCGCTGGCGCGGCGAGGCGCTGCGGGTCGGCGAGCGGGCCGGCGCGACGTTCTCGGGTCTCTTCCGCGAGCTGGGTCTCGTCACGCGCCGCGACTACGAGGAGCTCGAGCTTCGGCTCGCGCAGCTCGAGCACCGGCTACGCCTGGTCGAGAAGGATTAGTGCCCCTCCAAGCAATACACGCCTGCTTCTGCCCCGCGATCACGCGGCGCGAGAGCCCACCCTCGCCCTTGCCAAGGCGTCCAGCCTTGGCTGCGGACGAGTGCGGACTCTCGCTTGGTGCTCGCGACGCAGAAGCGAGACAGGATTACCTGAAGGGGCACTAATCGAGAGCCGAGACCGCGAACGCGACCGCGAAGCCGAGCGTCGTGGCGAGGCCCACCGCCTTCCCACCGCGGTCGTAGGCCTCCGGCATCATCGTCTCGGCGAGCATCGTGAGGATGGCGCCACCGGCGAAAGCGAGAACGAAAGCGATCGTGTTCCCCGACGCATCGTCGAGGAACGCGTACCCGGCGAGGGAGGAGAGCGCGGAGGCGAGAACGACCAGAATCCAGAGGCCAAGGATGTGCGACCGGCGCCAGCCCGCAACGGCCAGCCCGCTGGTCGCGCCGACGGCCTCGGGCAGGTTGGATAGGAAGACCGCGACCAGCATCGCGATGCTGACGCTTCCTCCTTGGAGGAGCGTCAGGCCGATCACCACCGACTCGGGAATCCCGTCGAGGACGATCCCGAGGACGATGGCGAGGGCCGTGCCCTCCTCCTGCTCGCCGGCCATGCTCTTCCGCTGCGCGCCTCCGAGGTGGCCGATGAGCTCGTCGCCGCCGAAGAAGACGAGCGCGCCGGAGAAGAGCCCGGCGGCGACCCAGCCGCCACTGTTCGAGGTGGCGAACGCTTCCTCGACGAGCTCGTACGCGACGGCGCTGATGAGGACGCCGGCGCCGAACCCGAGCACCAAGCCGAGAAGACGCCCGCTGACGTGAAACCGCAACGCCACGAGCCCGCCGAGCACGAGCGACGAGGAAGCGAGCGCACCCCACAGGAACGCGGCGCTCATTCCCGAGTATCCGTATGGACGGTCCTGTACGCTCCCGACCAGTCGGCTGCGAGAGGAGTGAGGAGATGGGCTACGGCGGAATCGGCTTCGGAATCTTCCTTGTTGCCCTGGGGGCGATCCTCCGCTACGCCGTGACCGCCGAGCTGGCGGGCCTCGACATCGGCGTCGTCGGCGTGATCCTGATGGTGGCCGGCCTCGTGGTGTTCGCCCTCTCGCTCTTCTTCGTCTTCTGGACGCGCCAGTCGTCCACCGGCGGGCCGCCCGCGCCACCGCCGCCGCCGGGCTACTAACCCGACGCTCGTCATTCGAACGCCTCTCCATACACGGTGACGGCCCAGAGGACCAGGCCGTTGGCGACGAGCGCCAGGATCGACCAGAGTGGGTAGGCGCCGACGGAGAGGAAGTTCACGAACAGCCCGGCGAGAGCGATCACGACCGCGAGCGTCCGGCCGACGACGCGGCGGGCGAGAACGAGCACGCCAGCCGCCAGCTGAGTAGCCGCGACGCCGACCGACGCCCAGCCCCACGTCGTCAGGTTCGACCACGCGAGGCCCCGTTCGACGAGCAGGTCGCGGTCCGTGAGGGCGGCCAGGCCCCAGATCGCGTTCATCGTCCCCGCCACGAGCAGATAGACGCCGGCGAAGACGATCCAACCTGCCCGCGCGCGCGGGCTGGAGAGCGGCCCCGTCTCCACCGGTCAGCGGCTCCGCTCGTCCGGGACGACCAACCCGTAGATCACCAGCACTGCGAGCGTGATCGTCGCCAGGCTGAACGCGGGGAAGGCAACGAGGAAGGCGACGTGGAGCACTGCGCTCAGGGCGGCCAGGCCGATGCCGAGCAATCGAGCCCAGCCTCGTTCGCGCATGAGCCCGAACGCGACCGCGAGTTGGAGCAGGCCGACGATCAGCGCGCGCCACCCGGAGAGCTGCTCCCTCATCGTTCCTCCTCGCCTCGGCGACCGTGCCGCGCGAGTCTGCCAACTTCCCGCGCGCCTTGCACGACTCAGCCGGTTTGCTTCGGCGACCGACCGACGAAGAGCACGGTCACCAGAAACCCTGCGAACGCCACCGCGGCGACGAGGAGGAACGTCGCCTGGAAACCCGACTCGAAGGATTCGCGCACGACGCGCTCGACGTTCGACGAGATCCCGTCGCCGGCCGCGGCGGTGAAGACCGTCGTGGCGATGCCCAATCCGACCGAGCCTCCGCCGACCTGGAACATATAGAGGATGCCGCCCGCGAGGCTCGCCCGCGAGGGGTCGAGCACCGTCACCGCAGCGGTCGTGACCGCGCTGTAGAAGAGCCCGACGCCCGCGCCGAGGAGAACCATGCCCGGGATCAGCTGCGCCCAGCTGTCGCCCGTCTCGATCAACGAGAGCAAGAGTGGCCCGGCGACCAGGCAGGCTGCCCCTGCGGCGAGCACGGGCCTCGGCCCCAGGCGCTCGTAGAGCGGACCCGCGACGAACGAGACGAGGGCGAAGACGCCCATCATCGGGAGCAGCCCGAGCCCGGCCTCGACCGGTGAGTAGCTGAGGATCTTCTGCATGAACTGGGGGAGGTATACGAGCGCGGCGAAGAAGGTGGGGGACATGAGCAGAACCGCCAGGCAGGCGGTCGCGAAGGCGCGGTTCGACATCACGTCGCGCGGCACGAGCGCGCGGTCGCCGGCCCGCCGCTCCTGGAGTACGAACGCCGCCAGCAGGAGCGCAAAGATCGCCAGCAGCCCCAGGATCCAGGCCGAGCCCCACCCGTAGTCGTCGACCTCGTCCAGGGCCACCAGCAAGGCGACGAGACCGATCGTCAGCGTCGCCACGCCGGCGTAGTCGAAGCGCCGTTCGACCGCCTCGGCGCGGGATTCCGGCACCGCGCGCCAGGTGACGAGGCATGCCACGGCGGCGATCGGGACGTTGAGAAAGAGGATCCAGCGCCAGTCGAGCAGGTCCGTGAGCAGCCCGCCGATCAAAGGGCCGGCGGCGTTGCCGAAACCGGCCGCGCCGATGATCAGCCCACCGGCGAGGGCAGCTCGCTCCTTCGGCAAGATCGAGTACGTCATGCCGAGGGTGGCGGGCCACATCAGCGCTCCGCCGATCCCCATCAGCGCGCGGCACGCGATCAGCATCCATACCTCCGGTGCGAGCCCGCCCAGCAGGGAGAACACGGCAAAGATGCCCGCGCCGACGAAGAAGATCCGGCGCCGCCCGACGAGGTCGGCCAGCCGGCCGCCGGTGACGATCAGCACGCCGAAGATCAGGGCGTAGGCGCTGATCACCCACTGGACGGTGCCGACGTCGGCGTCGAAGTCGCTCTCGATACGCGGAAGCGCGACGCTCAGCGCCGTCACGTCGTTGGCGACAACGAAGACCGCCATCGCCATCGCCGCGAGCGCGACCACCGCCGAGCGCTGGAGCCCGGTGGACCTCGCCGTCATCGGCGCGACCCTACTCGACTGGGACGCCGAAGCCCAAGGTAGTCGGGTGCGCGCTACAAGACGTAGAAGGCGTCGACGTCGACGACAAAGCCGCTCGAGCGGGGGTTCCTCGTATGGAGAACCTCAATCTCGATCGTGTGCTGGCCCTGAGCCAGACCCGCGATCGAATACTTGACCTTTTGGGTCGCGTACGTGGGCGAGTAGCCGTCCCAAGTGGTCGTTAGCACCCCGTCGATGTACACCTTGGCTCTTCCGTGATTACTCGCCACCGAGCCGAGCCATTGAACTCCTGTACCTGTGAATGTGTAGGTGGCGAGATCGCCCCGGGTCGATGATTTGTGGCTCGTGCCTTCGTAGTCGGTTCGGTGGCGAGTCACGGACCAGCCGCTGCCACTGTACGCAGCGACGTTGTCATCAACCTGGGGAGGATAGATGTCGGGAATACGAACGTAGGTGATGCTCTTCTTCGGAAGCTCAATCGGAAAGACACTGTCGCTCTGCCCCACGTCCACAGATCCTGACTCCCTCGTGACAGATCCAGATGACCGCTTCCAGCGTGTGAGGGTTGGCGCTGATGACGGGGTGATCGTCTCACCGGGAATTCTGATCGACTTACCGGTGAAGGTCTTGGTCGTGTCGTTGAGGATCCAGAGAACGATGTCGCGTCCTTGCTTGAACGCGCGAGTACTCAACTTCGTGTCGTTGAGGAACCAACCGTCCTGGTCGTCGACGGAGATAGGGTAGGCGTTGGTGGTCGAGGTGACGAGCGCGGTCTGGATCTGTGCCCTGATTGTGCCGCCGCTCTCGGGGTGGAAATTCCACCAGACTAACCCCTGAAACCCGTTGTCGAAGTGGTCGAAAGCAGAGATCAGCCCGAAGAGAGCATCACTGTAGTCGTCTCCAACATCCTGCCAATGAAACTCAGAATCCCAGAGAGGCACCCTTCCCGCCGCCGCACCGAACTCGGCAAGGAGGTTGGCGTAAGCCCTACCACGCGCCTTTCTCTCGTGAGAGTAGTAGTGAGTCCCGGCAACGCCGACTGACCTACCCCACCCACGCGCGGCAAGACGATTGAGCCAGTTGCTCCACCTCGTGCTTGGACCGTACGGCTCAGGAGCAATTATCAACGGCACCGGGACCTCCGCGGCCAGGCACAGCGCAGTGAGCCTGGTGACAATCGCGTTGTGCTTCGCGGGCGTCATGCTCGTTCGCCCAGCGCCTTCGTTGTCCACTCCTAGAACGGAGATCGTTATTCGCTTGGCCTTCATGTAGCTGAGGAGATCGAGCAAGAGCCTTGCGTACCTCCGAGGATTGAGAGAACCATCGGGGTACTGCACCCAATTGGGGAAGTCGCGGATGTGGTTCTTGATGCTCGCAAAGATAATCGTGTCGGACTTCACTGCCTGCGCTCGGTGTGTGGCGTCAATGGTTTCTGCGTACACACGCTCGTTGATCTCGCCGGGGCTCGGATGACCGGACGCTCGTCCCCAGAACCTGCCGGCCAGAATGGGGATTCGCAGAAGAGTCATGCCGTCGTCGACAAAGACCTCAGCCGCGAGACTCGCGTCCAACGCTGCTGCTTTCCCGCGCTGTTTGATGTCGTAACCCCAATCGGTGATCTCTTGACGAGGCGACTCGGCGGTGACAAGGATGGGCCCGCTCGTCGTGCCGAAGGCAGCCGATGAAAGGAGGCACGCGAGAATGGCTGCGGAGAAGGCAAGGCTCGGCCGCATGATCCAGGCCTCGTTTCTTTGCCGGCGGGCTCCGGGGGAGTCTCACGCAGCCCGGAGCTCGGGTTAACTTCGTCAGGTAACGAGAGTGTCGCTCTTTCAGCCCCTGCTTTCAAGAGCGCGGCTGAAGCGGAGTCCTCCGTGCACCCAGCTGCGCCTCTACGGCTGCCTGCTGGTGGGTTTCCTAGGCTGCGGGGCTAGGATTCGAACCTAGACTACCCGGTCCAGAGCCGGGCGTCCTACCGTTAGACGACCCCGCAACGGCAGGGGCATTGTAGCCGGGTCTAGGCAGCGCGCCCGGTCAGAGCTCGAGGGTGTAGAGCGGGATCAGGCTCTTCTCGGCCTCGGTGTCGATACGCGCCACGACCTCGACGTACGGCTCGAGTCCCGAGCCGCGGAGCTTCGCCTTCAGGAGCTCGTCCACCTGATAGATGCCCGACGAGTTGTTCATCGTGATCTCGATGAGAACAGGCGCTGTCTCTCCGTCCTTGATTTCGACGTCTTCGATCGCCGCGGCGGAGAGCGAGTGGATCGAGACCCGCCCGTGCTGGAACGGGATCCGGGAGCGACCCTCGGCCATATCGAGCGCGTCCGCGACCCGGACGATTCCGGCCTCGAGCGTGAGCGGCCGCCCGTCCTGTCGGTGGCTGGTGATCGCCTGGAGCACTTCGGACGCGATCACGGTCACGTCCGGCTCCTCGTACAGGCCTTCGAGGAGCTCGCGGATCTTCGGCTCGGCGAGGAAGAGGCTCCAGTCTTCGTGACGGTCCCGGTGCACGGCCATCCCGATGCAATGGAGGAACGCGCCGAGGGCGACGACGACCTCGGCGTCGTCCTGGCTCATCCCGTAGTCGCGAACGACCCCCGGCTCGACGTCGCGCTTGGCGAGCTGACGCAGGAGCTTCAAGCCGATGTTGGCCACGATCTGGATGTGGACCCACGAGTGGTCGTTGATCTCGAGGCGTTTGACCGCGTTGACGTTGGCGACATGCCACCAGCTCTTCAGCTGCACGTCCGCGTTGACCCGCTCGACCAGAGTGCGCAGCTTCTTGTTCGCGCGCGGCGGCACGTTGATGCGCATGCGCTCGATCGCCTCCACCGGCGTCAGGAGGGTCTCGCGTTCCGCCTCCTGGGCGACCGGCTCGTCGATGCGAGCTTCGGTCGAAGGGTCGAGCTCAGGCATGCCTGAGCCGGAGCCTACACCCGCTGGTTTCCCGACCTAGGCGGCGGGCTCGTGCTCGGGAGCGGGTGTGGCCTCCGTCTCCTCCCGGCCCTTCAGGCGGTAGTACACGAGCGCCCAGACCGCGACGACGAAGGGCGTGACGATCGTGTTCCAGACGATCTGCTGGATGAGGCTCGCGAGCCACTCGTCGAGCGGTGAGAGCACGAGCCCGATCGCGATCCCCACGCCGATGAGGATGAGGAACGTCAAGACGATGACACCGAAGACGTTCCAGCCGTGTCCGCGCACGAGCTCGCGGCTCCGCCCGAACGCCTCGCCGATGCCGCGGTCCTCGAGGACGATCGCCGGGATGACCGCGATCCAGATGGTCAGCAGATAGAGGCCGGGGATGATCAGGAGCAGGAAGCCGATCGCGATCGCGAGACCCAGGAGGACGCCGGCGACGATGATCGTCCCGAGCTTGGGGCGGACCTTGCCGAACGTCTCCGAGACCGAAAGGTCTGCACGGCCGTCGCGGACGTCGCTGACCGCCTGGATGAGGGCTCCCTGGAGCCAGAACGTCCCGGCGATGCTGGCGAACACGCCGATGATCACGCCGAGCCAGCCCAGAAGCCACGCGAGCAGGATCCCGACGAGAGCGAGGACGATGAAGACGACGAGCGCGATCGCCATGAAATGGCGCCAGTGCCCCTTGTAGAGCTCCCAGGCCTCGCCGAAGACACCGCTGAGCGGGTTCACGCGCGGGAGCTTACGAGAACGGTCGGCCGGAAGGCTAGGCCGCTGCCGCCCAGTCGCCGTAGAGCGAGCGGTAGCGGCCGTCGAGCGCGACGAGCTCCTCGTGGGTGCCCTGCTCGACGATCTCGCCGTGCTCGAGGACGACGATCAGGTCCGCACGCCGGATCGTCGAGAGTCGATGGGCGATGATGAACGCGGTCCGCCCGGCGAGCAGTCGGCGCAGGCCCAGCTCGATCCGCCGCTCGGTTCCGATGTCCACGCTCGACGTCGCCTCGTCGAGGATGAGGATGCGCGGGTCGGCCAGGAGCGCCCGCGCGAAGGCGACGAGCTGCCGCTGTCCGAGCGAAAGGCGGCTACCGCGCTCGGCGACCTCGGTGTCGTAGCCGTCTTCCAGCTCGAGGATGAACTCCTCCGCGCCGACGGCGCGCGCGGCGGCCGCGACGTCCTCGCCGCTCGCATCCGGGCGGCCGAAGGCGATGTTGTCGTGCACCGTTCCGGCGAAAAGGAACCCCTCTTGCGGGACGATGCCGAGCTGGCGGCGAACGCTCTCCTGCGTGACTTCTCGCAGGTCGTGCCCGTCGATCGAGATCGAGCCGTCTCGCGGGTCGTAGAAGCGAGCCAGAAGCTTGGCGATCGTCGACTTGCCCGCGCCCGTGTGACCCACGAGCGCGACGGTCGTCCCGGCGGGAACGTGCAGGTCGATTCCGTGCAGGATCTCGGGCCCGGCGCCGTAGCCGAAGCGGACGGCGTCGAAGCGCACGTCGCCGTCGATCGGTGGGAGGGGCTGGGCCTCCCGGCTGTCGACGATCTCGGGCTCCTCGTCCATCACGTCCATGATCTTGTCGAGCGCGGCGACCGCCGAGAGGAACGTGTTGTAGAGCTGCGAGAGCTGCTGCACCGGATCGAAGAAGTTCGAGAGGTAGAGGAGGAACGCGAAGAGCGTGCCGACGGTGACGTCGCCTTCGAGCGCGAGCCAACCGCCGAACCCGAGGACGGTCGCGGTCGCCACGGCGCTGAGGAAGTCGACGAACGGGAAGTAGAGCCCGTTCAGCACCACGGTCTCCTGGTTCGACTCCCTGTAGCGGCTGTTCACCGAGCGGAACCGGCGCTGGTTCGCCTGCTCCCGCGTGAAGGACTGGACGACCCGCATGCCGGCGATGTCTTCGGCGAGCGTCGCTGTGACGAGCCCGAGGCGCTCCCGCACCGCGCGGTAGGCGCGCGTCGAACGGGAGCGGAAGAAGCTCGTCGCGATCGCCATCAGCGGGAAGACCGCGAGCGCGGCGAGCGCGAGCCGCCAGTCGAGAGCGAAGAGGATGACCGCCGTCCCGACGAGCAGGAGCGTGTTCTGGAAGAGGCTCGTGACGCCGTCGGTGACGAGCTGGTCGAGTGCCTCGACGTCGTTCGTCAGCCGGCTGATCACGACTCCGGCGCGGTTGCGCTCGTAGTAGCCGAGCGAAAGCCGCTGCAGGTGGCGGAAGAGCTTGTTGCGGAGGTCGGCGAGGATGCGCTCGCCCGTCCAGCCTGTGAAGTACGTCTGCGCCATGCTCGTGAGCAGGTTGGCCAGCCCGGCGACCACGAAGAGGACGACGATGAGGGTGAGGGCTTCGAGATCGCCCTCTGCGATACCGTCGTCGATAGCGAGCTTCGCGAGGAACGGCGGCACCAGTGCCGTCAGCGTCGCGGCGACGAGCGAGACGACGGCGAGGAGTGTCCGCGCCCGGTACGGCCCCGTCAGCCGTGCGAGCGTCGAGACGCGGCGCGCGGTCTGCGCCCACGACCAATCCCTCACCTCGGCGCCGCGCTGCATGGTCAGGTGCGAGCCCGCCTGCCAGACCTTCACGGCGTCCGCTTCCCCTCGTCGCCCGCGGCGCTCTCTGTTTCACGCGCGCACGCGCCCGTGAAGAGGGAGGCCCACCTCCCCAGCCCGATGGCCCTGAGCCTAACGCGACAAACCGCGCGTGTGGGTGACGCAACTGGGCCGAAAGCGTGCCGGACCGTACGTGGGCCGAAAGCCTGCCGGCCCGCAAGTGGGTCGAGAGCGCGCCGGCTCGTCATGCTCCTGCCGCCTCCACCCGCTCGGCGAACTCGCGCTCGAGCAGCCCGTGCTCGTAGATCTCCCTGAAAACCGCGCTCCGTTCCAGCAGCTCGGCCTGCGTGCCGCGGGCGCAGATCCGGCCGCGGTCGAGCACGACGAGCTCGTCGGCGAGCGCGATCGTGGAGAGCCGGTGCGCGACGATCAGGGTCGTCCGGCCCTTCATCGCCTCGCGCAGCCCGAGACGAATCCGCGCCTCGGTCGTCGCGTCGACGGAGGCCGTCGCGTCGTCGAGGATCAGGATGCGAGGGTCGAGAATGAGCGCACGCGCGATGGCGATGCGTTGCCGCTGCCCGCCGGACAGAGTGATGCCGCGCTCGCCGATCACGGTGTCGTACCCGTTCGGAAGCTCCTCGATGAAGTCGTGGGCCTGCGCCAGCCTTGCTGCGCGCACGACCTCCTCGTCGCTCGCCTCTGGCGCGCCGAACATGATGTTCTCCCGGACGGTCGCCGAGAAGAGGAAGGGATCCTGGGCGACGATTCCGATCGAGCGGCGCAACGACGCGAGCTTGACCTCCCGGACGTCTGCGCCGTCGATGGTCACGCGCCCACCCGTGGCGTCGTAAAAGCGTGGAACGAGCGAGGCGAGCGTGGTCTTGCCCGAGCCGGTGTGACCGATCAGCGCGATCGTGCTCCCCGGCTCGATCTCGAGGTCGATCTCCTCGAGGACGGGGCGGCCGGTCGCATACGCGAAGGCCGCGCCGTCGAAGACGACCCGACCGTCGCCCGGTGGAAGCTCACGTGCTCTAGGGACATCCGTGACGTCCTCGGTCTCGTCGATTACTTCGAAGATCCGCTCGCCCGACGCCGTCGCGCGCTGCGCCTGTCCAATCCACATCCCGAGCATGCGCAGCGGCATCACGAGCATGAGCACGAGCACGTTGAACGCGAAGAAGGCATCAAGCGCGAGCTCGCCGCTCGCGACCATGCGGCCGCCGTAGAGGAGCACGACCGCCTGGGCGATCAGTGGCAGGAAGGAGAGGAGCGGGACGTAGAGCGCCCGTTGCCGGTTCGCGTCGATCGAGCGGCGGAAGACGCCCTCGGTGTTCTCGCCGAACTTCGCGGCCTCGTTCTCCTCCTGGGCAAACGACTTGACGACGTGGACGCCGACGATGTTCTCCTCCGCCACCGTCGCGACGTCGGCCATCTTCTGCTGCACGTCACGGAGGACGGGGTGCGAGACCTGCGAGTAGCGGTAGGCGATGAAGACCAGGAGCGGCGTGAACGCGGTCGCCGCGAGGGCGAGCTTCCACTCGACGACGAAGAGTACGATCGTGACCCCGACGATCGTCAGTAGGTGCTGGAAGAAGAAGATGAGCCCGTAGCCGAGGAAGAACCGCACCGACTGGAGATCTACAGTCGCCCGGGACATGAGCTGGCCGGTCTGATGCCGGTCGTAGAAGCCGAACGAGAGGCGGAGGAGCTTCGCGTAGACCTCGTCGCGCATGTCGTACTCGACGCCGAGCGCCTGTCTTCCGGAGATGAGCCGTCGCCCGGCCATGAAGACCGCCCGCGCCGCACCCACGAGCAGGATCGCGAGCGCGATCGTCCAGAGCTGGCTTCGGCTCTGCGCGTCGACCGCGCTCTCGAGCGCATCGCCGGTGAGAAAGGCGATCGCGACCGCGGCGGCCTGGGAGGCGACCGCGAGCACGATGGACACGCCCAGCGACCACCGATACGGCCGCAGGAACCCGAGTAGGCGTACGAACGTGCGGAGATAGGGGTGCGACTTCGCCACCAAGGACCTCAACGTCGAGTGTAGTCCCGGCCATTCCGTGTCCTCGCTGGGGCGCTTTCGTAAGCTCAAGCGATGACACTGCCGCTCGAATCCGTCCCCAACGTCTCCGAAGGGCGAGACGAAGCAACGCTCCAGGAGCTTCGCGCCGCCTTCTCGAGTCCGGCTCGGCTGCTCGACGTGCACTCCGACTGGGACCACCACCGCTCGGTGTTCACGCTGGTCGGGAGCGGGGAGGAGCTGGTGGCAACGCTCTTCGCCGGGATTGCTGCTACCGCCGAGCTGATCGACCTCCGCGAGCACGAGGGAGCACACCCACGTATCGGGGCGGCGGACGTCGTCCCGTTCGTGCCCCTGGAGCCGGGAGCGGAGCCCTCGGCGCGCGCGGCAGCGCTCGCTCTAGCGGATCGCGTCGGCTCGGAGCTTGGCCTCACGGTGTTCTTCTACGGCCTCCTCACGGAAGGCGGCCGCGAGCCGGCGTTCTTCCGCCGCGGGGGGTCGGCGGAGCTTCAGCGCCGAGTCGACTCCGGGGAGCTGCGGCCCGATCGGGGGCCCGAGCGACTCCATCCGACGGCGGGCGGCGTGCTCATCGGCGTCCGCCGGCCACTCATCGCCTTCAACGTGAACCTCCGCTCTGACGACGTCGAGGCTGCGCGCGCGATCGCGGGACTGGTTCGGGAACGGGACGGCGGCTTCCCCGGCGTCCGCGCGCTCGGCCTCGACCTGCCTCGGGCCGGACTCGTGCAGGTGAGCATGAACGTGACCGACTGGGAGGCTTCCCACCTGCACGAGATCGTCGCCCGGATCGCGGCCGAGGCAGAAGCACGCGGAATCGAGGTCGCGGGCTCCGAGCTCGTCGGGCTCATGCCCGCCGGTCCGGCGGTCGAGGCCGCCGGCACACTCCTCAGGATCGAGGGCTTCGAGCCGTCGCGGGTGCTGGAGCTCCGCCTGCTCGAGCTTTCCTAGACTGGACGAGTGGCCGTCCTCCCCGACAGCGCTCGAGCGGTGCTCGAGTCCGACGCGCTCGCGCACCTCGTCACGCTCAACGCCGACGGCAGCCCGCAGGTCACGATCGTCTGGGTCGGCCTCGACGGGGACGACATCGTCTCGGCTCACCTCCGCGAGCAGGCGAAGCTGCGCAACGTCCGGCGCGACAGCCGGGTGGCGCTCTCGATCGAGACTCAGAAGACGAATGAGCACGGTCTGCGCGAGTACTTGGTGATCCACGGCCGCGCCACGGTCGAAGAAGGAGGCGCTCCGGAGCTCTTGCAGCGCCTCGCGCACACGTATCTCGGCCCCGAGGTGATCTTTCCACCCATGCCCGACCCGCCTCCCGGCTTTCTCCTGCGGATCGCAGTGGAGCGCGTGGGTGGCGTCGGGCCCTGGGCCGAGCCGAGCTAGTGCCTCCCCAGGCAATACACGCCTGCCAGCATTACCTGAAGGGGCATTAGGAGCCGAATGGGTTGGCTGCGCTCTCGCTGGACCGTCGCTGCGCTGGCTCCCGCGTTCTTCCTGGCGGGGTTCGGCATTGTCACCGCGCTCGCAGGCGGGTCGGACGACTCCGCGACCGGCGCCGCGGCCGGCTCGACGCCCGGCGAGGAGGCGGGCCCCGCGACGGTCACGGTCATTCAAGGAACCGAGCCCACGGAGACGTCGAGCGCCGCCGGCCAGCCGACCTCCACAGGTGCTGGGGGAGCCGGTGGAGAGGGAGATGAGAACGACGGAGGCGAAGATGGTGGGGGCGGCAGCGACCGAACGGCGCCTACGTCGGGCGTCGTCGACGTCGACTACGGACGTTGGGAAGGGATCTTCGAGCTCGAGAACCCCGACATCGTGCCGGACTTCGGAATCGCCTCGGTCGTCGGCGAGCTCCGCTACCTGGGCGGGGTCGATTGCCCGGTCGGCCTCGTTCGCGTGCGCACGTGGTTCTACAACGAGGGCGCCGATCTCATCGGCGAGACGGTCTGGGAGAGCATCCAGTCGACCGGCGAGGGCGGGGAGGTCACAGGACGTGAGCCGCTGCCCTTCGAGGCGTACGGGCAGGCTTCGGAAGCGCCTGCCTCGGCGGCTCTCCGCTTCACGGCGGTCGAGTGCCTCTAGCCCTCGGGCCGCTTCAGCCCGCTGACCGAGCGGGGCTGCGCCTCCGGCGCGACTAGACTTGGTCTGTGGCGCTCCGGACTGCAGTGTCCTTGACCGGTGACGACCTGACGCTGGCGGACGTCTGGGCGGTTGCGGTAGAGGGAGCCGACGTGGCCCTCAGCGAGGAGGGACGCCGAAAGCTCGGCGCCGCCCGCGAGCTCGTCGAGCGGGTCACGGGCGCCGGGCGCGGCGAGCACACCTACGGCATCAACACGGGTTTCGGTCGCTTCGTCTCGAAGACGATCCCCACCGAGCTCGCGGACGAGCTCCAGCTCAGGCTCCTCAGGAGCCACGCCTGCGGCGTCGGCGAGCCCTACTCGCACGACGTCGTCAGGGCGGCGATGCTCCTCCGCGCGAACACGCTCGCCAAGGGGTACTCGGGAGCACGGCCCGAGACCGTCGACCTGCTCCTTGCCTGTCTCAATCGGGGCGTCACGCCCGTCGTGCCCAGCCGTGGATCGGTGGGAGCGTCGGGTGATCTCGCCCCGCTCGCCCATCTCGCCCTGCCGCTCGTCGGCGAGGGGGGGGCGACGATCGACGGCGAGGAGCTTCCGGGCGCCGAAGCGCTGGCGCGCGCCGGCCTGCAGCCTGTCCGGCTGCACGCGAAAGAGGGCCTCTCGCTCATCAACGGGACGCAGTTCATGGCCGCCGCGGGCTCGCTCGCGCTGGTGCGTGCCGACCGGCTCGCCAAGGCGTCCGACATTGCCTGCGCGCTCTCGCTCGAGGCGCTGCAGGGCTCGCGCGCGAGCTTCCTCCCGGAGATCCACGAGCTTCGTCCCCTGGCCGGCCAGCGCGCGTCGGCAGCCAACATCCTGCGCCTGCTCGAGGGTTCGGCCATCCTCGAGGCGCATCGGTGGTGCGACAAGGTGCAGGACGCCTACTCGCTCCGCTGCGCGCCGCAGGTGCACGGGGCGTGCCGGGATCTTCTCTCCTACGCCGAGGCGACGGTCGCGGTCGAGCTGAACGCGGCGACCGACAACCCACTCGTCCTCGTGGAGCGCGACGAGCTCGTCTCGAACGGGAACTTCCATGGCCAACCGCTGGCCTTCGCCCTGGACGCGATGGCAATGGCGCTCGCCGAGCTTGCCTCGATCTCCGAGCGGCGGGTCGAGCGGCTCACCAACCCGTCGCTCTCGGACGGCCTGCCGGCGTTCCTGACCCATGACGGAGGGCTCAACTCCGGCTTCATGATTCCTCAGTACGTGGCCGCGTCGCTCGTCAGCGAGAACAAAGTGCTCTGCCATCCGGCCGGTGTGGACTCGATTCCGACGAGCGCCGGGCAGGAGGACCACGTCTCGATGGGAAACGCCGCGGGCCTCAAGTGCCTTCAGGTGCTGGCAAACGCCGAAGCCGCGGTCGCGATCGAGCTCCTCGCCGGAGCACAGGGGGTCGAGTTCCTCGCCCCGCTCGAGCCCGGGGCCGGCGTCCGCGCCGTCCACGACTTCATCCGCTCGCTCTCGGCGACGGTGATCGAGGATCGCCCTCTTTCGGGCGACATCGAGGCGGTCGCAGCTGCAATCCGAAGCGGCGACCTCGGGGCGGCCGTCGAGCACGAGATCGGTGCGCTCGGATGAGCGGCCTCGCAGTCGGCGAAGCGCGCGTCGAAGAACTCTGTGGCGACCTGAGCTCTGTTCGAGCGCCCCGCGGCCAGGGCCTGAACGCACGCTCGTGGCAGACCGAGGCTCCCCTGCGCATGCTGCTCAACAACCTCGATCCCGAGGTTGCCGAGCATCCCGAGCGGCTGGTCGTCTACGGCGGCTCCGGCAAGGCGGCGCGCAGCCACGAAGCGCTCAAGGCGATCGTCCGGTGCCTCCTCGAGCTCGGCGAGGAGGAGACCCTGCTCGTGCAGAGCGGGAAGCCCGTCGGCGTGTTCGAGACGCATCGCGGGGCTCCTCGGGTTCTGATCGCGAACTCGCTGCTCGTGCCCCGCTGGGCCACGTGGGAGGAGTTCCGGCGGCTCGAGGCCGAGGGTCTCACGATGTTCGGTCAGATGACGGCGGGGAGCTGGATCTACATCGGCACTCAGGGAATCCTCCAGGGCACGTACCAGACGTTTGCGGCCGCCGGCGAGGCTCATTTCGGCTCGTCCGACCTGAGCGGGCGAACGATCCTCACAGCCGGGCTCGGCGGCATGGGCGGCGCGCAGCCCCTTGCGGCCACGATGTCCGGGGCCGCGGCTCTGTGCGTCGAGGTTGATCCGAGCCGGATCGAACGCCGGCTCGCAAGCCGCTACCTGGACGAGGCAACAGCATCGCTCGACGATGCGGTTGCTCGGGTGCAGGGGGCTGCGGACGACGGTCGCGCCCTCTCCGTCGGGCTTCTGGGCAACGCCGCCGAGATCGTCCCCGAGCTCGCAGGCCGTGGCGTGCACTTCGATCTCGTGACCGACCAGACGGCCGCTCACGACCCGCTCAGCGGCTACATCCCCGCCGGCCTCACGATCGAGGAGGCTGCCGAGCTGCGGAGCGGCGACCCGGACGAGTACCTTCGGCGCGCGTCCGAGTCGATCGTGCGCCACGTTCGCGGCATGCTCGAGTTCGTCCGGGCCGGGAGCTATGTTTTCGATTACGGCAACAACCTCAGAGGGGAGGCTTATCAGGCCGGAGTCGAAGATGCATTCACATACCCGGGCTTTGTCCCGGCCTATATCCGGCCGCTCTTCTGCCGCGGCATCGGGCCGTTCCGCTGGGCGGTCTTGTCGGGAGCTCCAGAGGACATCGCAGCGATCGACGGGGCGCTCCGCAGCCTCTTTCCCGACGATCTCCTGCTTCAGCGCTGGCTCGAGCTCGCGCCCGAGCGTGTCGCCTTCCAGGGCCTGCCCGCGCGCATCTGCTGGCTCGGCTACGGAGACCGTGCGAAGGCAGGGCTCGCGATCAACGAGCTCGTGAGGAAGGCCGTCGTCGCAGCCCCGGTCGTGATCGGACGCGACCACCTCGACTCCGGGTCGGTCGCCTCGCCCTACCGCGAGACCGAGGCGATGCGCGACGGCTCCGACCCGATCGCGGACTGGCCGATCCTCAACGCCCTGCTCAACACGGCGGCTGGGGCTACGTGGGTCAGCGTCCATCACGGCGGCGGCGTTGGAATCGGCAACGCCATCCACGCGGGAATGGTGGTCGTTGCCGACGGAACGGACGACGCAGCCGAGCGCCTGCAGCGCGTGCTCACGACGGACCCGGGCACCGGTGTCATCCGCCACGCGGACGCGGGCTACGACGAGGCGCTCGAGGCGGCGGAGCAGCACGGGCTTCGCTTGCCTGGCCGCACCGCCTGAGCGCAACCGTGCCGGCGCTGCTGCTCCGGGGCCTCGCGCAGGTCGTCTCGCCGGCGCCGGGGGGCGGTCCGCTGCGCGGCGCGGCTCTCGGGGATGTCCGCGTGGTCGAGGACGGCTACGTGCTCTGCGAGGCGGGGAGGATCGTCTCGGTCGGTCTCATGCGGGAGCTCGACCGCCGCAACTTACCCGCCGAGCTCGTCGAGCTCGACGGGCGTGGCAAGGCGGCCGTCCCCGGGCTCGTCGACTGCCACACGCATGCGTGCTTCGCCGGCGACCGCGCGGCGGAGTTCGAGCTGCGGGCAAGCGGCGCGTCCTATGAGGAGCTCCACGCCGCCGGCGGCGGAATCCTGGCAACCGTTCGCGCGACGCGCGCGGCCGGCGAGGATGAGCTCGCGCGCCTGCTCGAGCGCCACCGCCGCTGGATGCTGGCGCACGGCACCACGACGTTCGAGGCGAAATCCGGCTACGGGCTCGACAGGGAGACGGAGCTCGCTCAGCTCCGTGCGATCGCGAGCGGCGGTGGCGTGCCGACCTTCTTGGGCGCCCACGCCGTCCCTCCCGAGTTTTCGACCGGCGACGCCTACCTCGACTTCGTGCTCGCCGAGGTCTTGCCGGAAGCTGCTGCGCTTGCCGAGGCGGCGGACGTCTTCGTCGAGCGAGGGGCGTTCAACTCCCAGCAGGCAGAGCGGTACCTCTCGGCCTGTCGGGGGGCCGGGCTCGCGCTCCGCGTGCATACAGATCAGTTCACGGAGGCAGGCGGGCTCGAGCTTGCGGTGAGGCTCGGCGCGCGCAGCGTCGACCACCTGGAGGCGACCGGCCTCGCCGGTGTGCGCGCGCTCGCGGCCAGCGACGTCGCCGCCGTCCTCCTCCCGGTCGCCGCCCTCACCCTCGGCCGACCGATGCCGCCCGGCCGCACGTTGGCAGACGCCGGCGCGATCGTCACAATCGCGACCGACTTCAATCCCGGCAGCGCCTTCTGCGAAAGCCTTCCGATCGCGATCAATCTGGCGTGCACTCAGGTCGGCCTCACGCCTGCCGAGGCGCTCACGGCCTGTACAGCGAACGCCGCGCACGTCCTCGGACGTGCCGGCGAGGTCGGTCGGATCGAGGCTGGGTACGCCGCGGACCTCATGCTGCTCGACGCCTCGGACTGGCGTTACCTCGCCTACCATCTAGGGGGAGAGCACGTCGCGGTCGTGATCAAGGAGGGTGAGGTCATATGGGAGCGCTGATCCGGTGAGCTGGTGGGTGCCGCTTGCCTTCGTCGCCGCCGGCCTGGTCGGCGTGGCGATCGCGTTGAGCCTCACCGCCGGTCGGCCGCGCACGGAGACCCCTGCCGAACCCTCCGGCACGCACGGGGGCTCGCGGAAGTCGCGCTACCGGCAGGACAACGACCTCGTCTGGAACCCGGGCGCGTTCGTCGCGGCGGCCGCCCTGATCGGCGTGGTCGTGCTGATCGGCGTGCTCATGGAGGTGGCCTAGTGGCGAGCAAGAAGCAGCGCCGTCGGCGCGAGAAGCTCCAGCGACACGAGTACGAGTACGTGCTCGAGACCGACGAGGGCGAGGAGGTCCTCGAAAGCCCACGTTCCGTGACCGCTGCCGGGCCGACGAACGGAAAACCCGCGAAGGAGCCGGTGGGGCCTGTCGGACGCGACGGGAAGCCGATCCCGAAGCCGTCACTACGGCGCGTGTTGCGCAGGACGGCGATCTTCGCTCCCCTGATCGCTCTGTTCGTCTACTTGACCGCTTCGAACCTCACGGTCGCGGGGCTAATCCTGAACGTCGCGGTTCTCCTCGCCTTCTTCATGCCGTTCAGCTACCTGGTGGATGTCTTCGTCTACCGCATGCTTTGGCGGCGGTACGAGAAGGACAGGGCCGCGCGCCGAGCGAGCTAGACGCAGCGAGCGGTTCTCATCCGAGCGCCCGCGTCTTTTCCTGGCCCCGATAGTGGCCCGGGCCGGGCCAGGGAGCGAGCAGGAGCAGAAGCTTGGCGCCGGACTCCGTCGCGACGGAGTGGCGCTCGTCGGGTTTGAAGCGGACGAGAGTCCCCGCACGGGCCTCGACTTCCTCGGCGCCCGCCCGGAAGGTCGCGAGACCCTCGACGACGAGGATCCAGGCGTGCTCCTTTACCTGATGGTCTCCGAGCGCCTGGCCCGGGTCGAGCCCGACGAGAACTGCGCGTGCTTCGTCGTCGCTCTGAAGCACGACCGGTGAGCGACTTCCGCCCGGCGTAGCGATCTCGGTGAGCCTCCAGCTCTCCATCGGAGGCGAAGTCTAGTGGCCGAGGCAGCGGCGTGAGAGGTGCCGGGCGGCCGGCTGAACGACAGTAGACTCACCCTCCGATGGCCCTCGAGGTCGATCAGCTGCCTCTGGGCGCGTACCAGTCCAACTGCTATGTCGTCCGCAACCCGAGCGCCCCCGAGGCGGTCGTGGTCGATCCCGGCTGGCCCGGCGAGTCGGACCAGATTCGCGAGGCCCTGGCCGGTGCGGGCTGCGCCGGGATCCTCGTCACCCACGGCGATCTCGACCACGTCGCCGGCGTCGCCGAGCTGGCCGAGGCAACCGGCGCGCCCGTTTACATGCCGGCATCCGAGCGGGAGGCTCTCGAACGTCCCGACGGCCTCCTCCCGCCCGGGATCGACGTCCCGATTCGTGCGCACGTGCCCGAGGTTCCGCTGCGCGGAGACGAGCGGCTCGAGCTTGCCGGCATCGCCTTCCAGACTATGCAGGTCCCCGGCCACACCGGGGGTCACCTCGCGTTCGCGGCGGACCGCTGCGTGTTCTCGGGCGACGTTCTCTTTGCCGGCTCGGTTGGGCGCTACGACCGGCCCGGGGCGAGCTGGGAAGCGCTCCTGGCATCGATTCGGATGCTGGCTGCGATGCTGCCGCCGGACACGATCGTCTACCCCGGCCACGGCCCGGCGACCACGCTCGGGCACGAACTCGCAACCAATCCCTTTCTCGCCGAGCTCCGGCCCACGACGTCGTGAGGATCCAGGCGCCGCGCGGGACGCTCGATGTCCTTCCGGCGGACCAGCCGCGCCGGCTGACGGTCCTCGAGTCGGCCGGCTCGACGGCTGCGGACTACGGCTACGGGCTCGTCGTCACCCCGAGCTTCGAGGACACCGAGCTCTTTGCGAGGACGTCGGGCCAGGGCTCGGACGTCGTCCAGAAGGAGATGTACACGTTCGAGGACCGCAGCGGCCGCTCGCTGACGCTGCGGCCGGAGGGCACGGCTCCGGTTGCGCGTGCGTATCTCGAGCACGGCCTCCACCGTGAGCCGCAGCCCGTGAAGACCTACTACGTAGGGCCGATGTTTCGCTACGCGGCCCCGCAGAAGGGGCGCTATCGAGAGTTCTGGCAGATCGGCTTCGAGGCGATGGGCTCCGACGACCCGGCTCTGGATGCCGAGCTGATCCAGGCCTTCACCGAGATCGAGCGGCGGGCCAGCGTGCGGCATACGCGCCTCGAGCTCAACTCGATCGGCGACCGTGAGTGTCGCCCCGCCTACGTCGAGCGGCTGCAAGCGTTCCTAGCGAAACGTCGCGACGAGCTCGACGAGGAAACGCTGCGCAGGGCGGAAGTGAGCCCGCTGCGCGTCTTCGACTCGAAGAGCGACGCCGTACTCCACGTTCTAGCCGAGGCGCCGACGATCGGAGACTCGCTCTGCGCCGCCTGCAGCGAGCACTTCGCCGAAGTGCGGGGCCTCCTGCACGGCTACGGCATCGACTATGAGCTCGTGCCGACGCTCGTGCGCGGGCTCGACTACTACACGCGGACCGTCTTCGAGTTCGTGAACGAGGAGCTCGACGCGGCCCAAGCGACGACGTGCGCAGGCGGGCGCTACGACTACCTCATCGAAGAGATCGGTGGGCCGTCCACGCCCGGAGTGGGGTGGGCGGCCGGGGTGGAGCGAATGGTCATGTCGCTCACTGCTGACCCGGGAGAGCTCGGCCTTGACGTCTTCATCGTCTGCGACGAGGTTTCCGACCGACCCGCCGTGCTCGCCCAGCTCGCCGAGCTACGGCGCGCCGGGCTCCGCGCGGACACCGACTACGCGGGCCGCTCGCTCAAGGGCCAGATGACGCACGCCGGCCGTACCGGCGCTCGCTTCGTCGTCCGCGTGCGCGGGGACGAGGCGACCCTACGGGCAGGAGGCTCGGACATCGGGTCGGCGTTCCCGGTCGGCGAGATCGCTTCCACCGTCTTGGGGCACCCCGGCCCACCACCCGCTTTCGAGCCTAACGAGAAGACGCGCGCGCGTGGCGCGCGAGACGTGCCACAAGAGTGACGACGTCGTGAGCTGGCGTGACTTGATGTGCGGCGAGGTCGGGCTCTCGCAGGTCGGGTGCCGACTGGCGCTCGCCGGGTGGGTCGATGCTCGCCGCGATCACGGTGGGCTCGTCTTCGTCGACCTTCGCGATGCGAGCGGGCTCTGCCAGATCGTGATCAATCCCGAACGGGCCTCAGAGGCGGCCGAGGCGGCGCACCAGATTCGCAACGAGTTCGTCCTTCGCGCGGAGGGCGAGGTGGTGAGGCGCGCCCCGGAGAACGTCAACCCCCACCTGAGCACGGGCGAGGTCGAGCTCCAGGTCGACGCGCTCGAGATCGTCTCGCCCTCGACGCCGTTGCCCTTCCAGCTCGACGAGGAGGGAGTGGACGAGACCCTCCGCCTGCGTTATCGCTGGCTCGACCTGCGCCGGCCACGGATGCAGCACAACCTACGTTTGCGGGCGGACCTGGTCTCGACCATCCGCCGGGAGATGGAGGCGGACGGGTTTCTGGACATCCAGACGCCGATCCTCTTCAAGCCGACGCCGGAGGGCGCGCGCGACTTCATCGTCCCGAGCCGGTTGCAGCAGGGCCGCTTCTTCGCGCTCCCACAGTCGCCGCAGATCCTCAAGCAGCTGCTCGTGATCGGGGGGTTCGACCGCTACTACCAGATCGCCATCTGCTTCCGGGATGAGGACCTACGGGCCGACCGCGTCCAGGAGATCACCCAGCTCGACGTCGAGATGGCCTTTCCCGACCAGGAATACCTCTTCTCGCTCATGGAGTGCATGTGCGCGGCGGTCTGGCGCGACTGCGTCGGCGCCGAGCTCGAGGTGCCGTTCCCACGCCTGACGCATGCTGAGGCTCAAGCGCGCTACGGGAGCGACAAGCCGGACCTTCGCTTCGGGCTGGAGATCGAGGACGCGACCGAAGCAACGCGCCCCTCGGAGCTCGGCGTCTTCGCCGCTGCGGAGACGGTGCGATTCATTCGTGTCCCGCAGGCGTTCTCTCGCGCCGAGCTCGAGCGCCTGGAAGCCTTCGCGAAGGAATGGGGCGCCAAAGGCCTCGCGTATCTCGTCTTCGCAGAGGACGGGGAGGTGCGCTCGCCGATCGCGAAGTTCCTCTCCGAGGCCGAGCTCGAGCTCTTCCGGTCGGAGCCCGGGTCCACCGTTCTCTTCGCGGCCGACGAGCGGGCGGTCGTCGCCCGCGTGCTCGGGGCTCTTCGCATTCACCTGGGCCGCGAGCTCGGGCTGGTCGACGAGGAGGCGTGGCGCTTCGTCTGGATCACCGACTTCCCGATGTTCGAGTGGGACGAGGAGACCGAGCGCTGGAAGGCGGTCCACCATCCCTTCTCGCGGCCTGCGCCGGGCTCCGAAGAGCTCGTCGTCTCGGACCCGGGCGCAGCGATCGCCCACGCCTACGATCTCGTCGTCAACGGCATCGAGATCGGAGGCGGGTCGTTCCGGATCCACGAGCAGGAACTTCAGGCGCAGGTCTTCGCCGCGTTGCAGCTGAGCGAGGAGGAGCAGCGGCGGAAGTTCGGCTTTCTGCTCGACGCGCTCGCGATGGGAGCGCCGCCACACGGCGGGATCGCCTTCGGGATCGAGCGAATGCTGATGGCGCTCGCACGCGAGCCGAACCTCAGGGACGTGATCGCGTTCCCGAAGAATCAGGCAGGCGTCGACCCGATGAGCGGCGCACCCTCCGAGGTCGATCAGGAACTGCTCGAGGAGCTTGGGATTGAGCTGCGTGCGCTTCTCGAGTGAGAGGGCCCGGAAACGCGGTGCTCTCCCGACGCCAGGCCGCCTTGGCCGCCCTGGCGCTCCTCGCCGCGCTCGGCGCGATCGCGCTCAGCCGCCTCGGCGACGACTCGGATAGCGCGGCGCCGCCTCGGACGGCCGTCGTCGAATGGGAGACGGCCCGGGTGGCGATCTTCGAGCCGGCCGCGGAGCCGACCGCGTGCGGTGTCACCGTCACGGCACAGACTCGGGGCATCGCGCACCCCGTGCTTCCGTGTGGAGCAAAGCTCGTCCTGGAGCACCAGGGCCGGCAGGCGGAGGTGGACGTCGTCCAGCGCGGCCCCGTGGCCTCCGGCCATGCTTTCGAGCTGTCCCCTGCGCTGGGGCAGCAGCTCGCCGTCGGCGGCGAGGCGACCGTCCGCTGGCGCTTCGCGGAGTAGGGCGGCCTCGCGGCCGCGGCAGGCTTGGGAGGGGAACAGAGACGCGGCGGTCCTACGGTAGAGTGACGCGCAGTGCTCGACTCCGTGCGTGGCGACGTGCGCACATGTAGAACCAACATCTACTGAGAGGGAGCCCGGGTCCGGCCTCCGGGTCGGTAGGGCACCCACCTGGCATTACCAGGTTCCTCACGCACGAGGCTCAGCGGCGGGGTCGAGCACTCTTTCTTCGATGACCACGGCTGAGCTGACCGGGAACGCCGCGCGAGGCGACGACCTCGCTTGGATTGCCCTCTCCGTCGAGCGGGGGCGCATCGCCTCGGCGCGGGGCGAGGGCGCCGGCGCGGCCGAGCTCTGTGCCGGAGTCCAAGGGCTGACGCTGTTCGAAGCGGCCGCCGTCCCGGGAGCGCCCCTGGCGCTCGACGCGCTCCACGACGCCCTCGGGCCGGCCGTTCGGGCCCGGCCCGAGCCAGGTCGCGTCGCCGTCGCGATGAGCGGTGGAGTCGACAGCGCGGTCGCGCTGCTCGACGCCCGCGCCGCCGGTCGCGACGCGGTCGGAGTGACCCTCCGGCTCTGGACCGACCCAGCAGGGCCTGACGGCGAGCGTGCCTGCTGCTCTCCCGCCGCAGTCGTCGCCGCGCGGGAGACCTGCCATGCGGTGGGAGTCCCGCACTTCACGCTGGATCTCCGCCAGCCCTTCCGGCAGGCCGTCGTCGAACCGTTCGTCGCGGCCTACGAGAAGGGGGAGACGCCGAACCCGTGCGTCAGGTGCAACGGAAGCTTTCGCTTCGGCGCGCTCCTTGCTTTCTGCAGGCGGATCGGCGCGTCGCGTCTCGCAACCGGCCACTACGCGCGCGTGCGGAAGCACCGCGGCCGCCTCCTCCTGGCCCGGGCGGCCGACTCGGCGAAGGATCAGACCTACATGCTCGCCCGCCTCGACCCGCGCTTCCTCGACCGGCTCTGGTTCCCCCTCGGCGGGCAGACGAAGGAGGAGACGCGCGCGCAGGCCCGGGCGGCCGGGCTCGCGGTCGCAGGTCGGGCCGAGAGCCAGGAGGCCTGCTTTCTCGCCGGCGGCGACTACCGCGACTTCCTCGCCCGCCACGGGCTTGCGCCCGAGGAGGGGCCGATCGTGGACGCGGGGGGACGGGAGCTGGGGCGGCACGACGGGTTCTGGCGCTTCACGCGGGGACAGCGGCGTGGGCTGGGCGTCGCAACCGTCGAGCCGCTGTACACCCTCGACACGGACGCTCGGACGAACACCGTGGTCGTCGGCCCGCGCGAGTCGCTCGCCCGCACGACCGTCGGCGTTCGCTCCGGGCGCCTCTTCGTGCCCGTGGACCGGGTGGAGGCCAAGCTTCGCTATCGCTCCCCGTCGGCGCCCGCGAGCGTCGAGCGAGTCGGGGGCGGGTTCCGCCTCTCGCTCGACCGGCCCGTCTACGGCGTCGCCCCCGGCCAGACGGCCGTCCTCTACGAGGACGACGTCGTCGTCGGAGCGGGCATCGTCGAGGACTAGTGCCTCTCCAAGTGATGCTGCCTCGCTTCTGCGTCGCGAGCACCAAGCGAGAGTCCGCACTCGTCCCCGGCGAAGGCTGGCGGCCTTGGCGAGGGCGAGGGTGGGCTCTCGCGCCGCCTGATCGCGGGGCAGAAGCAGGCTGGTATTGCTTGGAGGGGCACTAGACTGCCGAGCTATGCCGCTGGCGTTCGAAGCAATCGACGGCTTCTGGATCGCGCTCAGCATCTTCTTCCTGGCGATCGCGGGTGGTTTGACGTACTTCCTCGTCCGCTTGGGTGGAACCGTCGGCCGCCTGAGCTCCTTGCTCGACGGGCTCGAGCGGGAACTGCTTCCCGTGATCAACGAGTCGGGAGGGACCCTGCAGCGCGTGAACATGCAGCTCGACAAGGCCGACGTCGTGACTGACAGCGCGGTGGACATCGCCGACAACGTGGACACTGCGGCCAGAGCCGTGTCGCTCGCGATCACGCGACCCGTGCAAAAGGTCTCCGGCCTCGCCGAGGGCGTCGCGCACGGATTCGCCTCCCTCCGTGTTCGCAAGAGCCCGCGACAGGCATACGAAAGCGGACGCGAGGCCGCGCAGCGACGGGAGCAGGAGATCGCGGACGAGTTGCGCAGGGGTGAGCCTGGCGCTGGCCGCTGACTCGATCACGCTCTCGATTCCGCACGCGAAGGCGTACCACGGCGTAGCCCGCCTCGTCGTCGGGGGGCTGGCCGCTCGGCTCGAGCTGTCCTACGAGCACCTGGAGGATCTCCAGCTGGCGTTGGAGAGCGTGCTCGAGGGGGAAGGCTACGTGCGGGGTGACGAGGTCACGGTTCAGCTGACGGTCGGCAGCGACTCGGTCGTGATGGAGATCGGCCCGCTCGACCCCAGCGGCCTCCGCGCAGATCTCGAGCCCGCCTCCGCCGACGAGATTTCGCTCTCCCGGCTCCTGTCGACGCTCGTCGAGGAGGTTTCGCTCCGAGAGACCGACGGCGGCCACCGGCTCCGGTTGGAGAAGCGCGTCCCCATGACGAGGCCTCGGCCCCGAGAGCCCGTGTGACCTCGACGGAGGGGAGTACCGACCGCGAGCTCCTTCGCCGCTACCACGAAGAGGGAGACGTGGGGGCGAGAGAGCAGCTGATCGAGGCGCACCTGCCGCTCGTGCGCTCGCTGGCGCGCCGCTATGCCAACCGTGGCGAGCAGCTGGAGGACCTCGTCCAGGTCGGCTCGATCGGGCTGATCAAGGCGATCGACCGCTTCGACGTCGACCGCGGCGTCGAGCTGACCACCTACGCGACGCCGAACATCATCGGCGAGATCAAGCGCCATTTCCGCGACAAGGGCTGGTCGATCCGAGTGCCGCGCGGGCTGCAGGAGCTGAACGTCAGGCTCTCGCAGCTCTTGGAGCGGCTGACGGTCGAGCTCGAACGGTCCCCGACCATCCCCGAGCTCGCGGAAGCGGCAGGCGTCACCGAGGAGGAAGTCCTCGAGGCGCTCGAGTCGGGCCAGGCGTACACGACGGTCTCGCTGTCGGGGCCGGGGAGCCAGGGTGAGGACGGTGAGCTCGACCCGCTCGAGGCACTGGGAGAGCTCGAGCACGAGTACGAGGTGAGCGAGGAGCGCGCCGTGCTCACGCCGGGGCTCGACGTCCTCGACGAGCGCGAGCGGCGCATCATCCACCTGCGTTTCTGGGAAGGCCTGACGCAATCGCAGATCGCCCAGGAGGTGGGCATCTCGCAGATGCACGTCTCGCGTCTCATCCGCCGCGCGCTGGAGAAGGTCCGGCAGGAGATCGGCGCCGGCTCGAGGCCCGAATAGCCGCTCGACGCGGGAACCGGCACCTACACTGCTCACATGCGCACTACCGCCGAGCTCCGGGAGGGCTTCCTCGCCTTCTTCGAGTCGAAGGGCCACCTCCGACGGCCCTCGGCCTCGCTCGTCCCGGCGACGTACGACCCTTCCGTCCTCCTGACGACGGCGGGAATGCAGCCCTTGAAGCCGTACTTCCTCGGCCAGGCGGAGCCGCCTGCGAGGTTGCTCACAACCGCCCAGAAGTGCTTCCGCACGACGGACATCGACGAGGTCGGCCTGACGGCGCGGCACCTCACCTTCTTCGAGATGCTCGGAAACTTTTCCGTCGGGGAGTACTTCAAGGACGGCGCCGCCGACCTTGCGTGGGAATTCGCCACCGAGCACATGGAGCTCGACCGGGAGCGCCTCTGGCCGACGGTCTTCGCCGGCGATCCCGAGCTTGGTCTCGGCGAGGATGAGGCCGCCGTCGCCGCGTGGGAGCGCATCGGCATCCCGCCCGAGCGGATCACGCGGCTGCCGCGCTCCGAGAACTTCTGGCAGGCGGGCCCGACCGGTCCCTGCGGCCCCTGCTCCGAGCTCAACTACGACCGCGGTCCGGAACACGGCTGCGACCGCTCCGACTGCGCTCCGGGGTGCGAGTGCGACCGGTTCCTCGAGCTCTGGAACCTCGTCTTCATGGAGTTCGACCTCGCCGAGGACGGAACGCTGACGCCACTTCCCAGTCAGAACATCGACACCGGCATGGGCCTCGAGCGCGGGGCGGCGATTCTTCAGAACGTCCACTCCGTGTATGAGACGGACGGCTTCCGGCAGATCATGGACTGGGTGGCCGAGGAGACCGGGACGCGCTACGGCGAGTCCGAGGTGGCGACGAAGGCGCACCGCGTCCTCGCCGACCACGGGCGGGCCATGACCTTCCTCGTCGCCGACGGCGTGACGCCGTCGAACGAAGGGCGCGGATACGTGCTTCGCCGCGTCATCCGCCGCTCCGTCGTCCACGGGCGCGACCTGGGGCTCGAGTCCTTCCTCCCGCGGCTCGCCGGGGTCGTCGGCGAGCAGATGGGCGGCGTCTATCCGGAGCTCGTGGAGCAGGGCGAGACCATCGCGCGCGTGCTCGCCGCCGAGGAGGAGAGGTTCGGCGAGACGCTGGCGCGGGGCCTCAAGCTCTTCGACGAGGCCGCGGCGAAGGGCGCGATCAGCGGCGCAGATGCATTCGCCCTGCAGGCGACGTACGGCTTCCCGGTCGAGATGACGAGCGAGCTCGCCCGCGAGCGCGGCCTGGCGGTCGACCTCGACGGGTTCGGCCGGCTGATGGCTGAGCACCGCGAGGTCTCTCGCGGTCGCGCAGCGGACGGGGTCGGCGCCGAGCGGGCGGCGGAGTTCGCCCGCGCCGCCGGCTTCGAGACCGAGTTCGTCGGCTACGAGAAGCTCGACGTCCTCACGCAGATCGGGGCGCTCGAGGAGCTCGAGGGCGGGCTCTTCCTCGCCAAGCTCCGCGAGTCGCCCTTCTACCCGGAAGGCGGCGGGCAGGTCAGCGACCAGGGGTGGATCGAGACGGACGGCGCGCGCGCCGAGCTCGTCGCAGCCTATCGCTTCGGCGAGGACCAGGCGCTCCTCTTCGAGGGTGAGGGCTTTGCGGCCGGCGATCGGGCCCGCGCCGTCGTGCCGTGGAAGATCCGCTTTCCGACGATGGCCAACCACACGGCCACGCACCTGCTCCACAAGGCCCTGCAGGAGGTGCTCGGCGACCACGTGCGCCAGGCCGGCTCGGCGGTGCGCCCGGACAAGCTCCGGTTCGACTTCACACACCCGCAGGCGCTCACCGGAGAGGAACGAGAGCGCATCGAGGAGATCGTGAACGAGCGCGTCTTCGAGAACCGGCCCGTGAGGGGGTTCCTGACGCCGATCGACGAGGCCCGGGAGCTCGGCGCGATGATGCTCTTCGGCGAGAAGTACGGCGACATCGTCCGGGTCGTCGAGGTCGACGGCTTCTCGCGCGAGCTGTGCGGCGGGACCCACGTCCGCTCGACCGCGGAGATCGGGCCGTTCGCGATCCTCTCCGAGGGCTCGGTCGGCTCCGGCGTCCGTCGGATCGAAGCGGTCACCTCCGGCGAGGCCTTCGCCCTCCTGCGCGGCCACGCCACGGAGGCGGAGGAGCTGCGGGCCGAGCTGGAACGCGTGCGGAAAGAGGCGAGGCAGAAGCCGGCAGGCGTGGCGGCCGGCCCTGACGTGGTCGACGAGCGGCGAAGCAAGGCCGGTGACGTCGAGGTGATCGTCATGGAGCTCTCGGACTCGACTCCGGACGCGCTGCTCGAGCTCTCCGACAGCCTCCGGCAGAAGCACGCGCCGGCGGCGGTGGTGCTGGGCACGAGCGATGACGGCCGCGTCCACCTCGTCGTCAGCCTCGATCGCTCGCTCGAGGAGCGCGGGCTCGACGCCGTTCAGGTGGTCCGCCGCGCGGCCGCGCTCGTCGGCGGCGGCGGCGGCGGGCGGCCGACGATGGCCCGCGCCGGGGGCAAGCAGCCGGAGAAGCTCGGCCAGGCGCTGGCCGAAGCCGAGCGCGCGCTGCTGGAAGCGCTCGGCTGAGAGCCCCCGGTCCCTAGAATCGCCTCTGCGGTGAAGGTGCTCGCACTCGACTACGGCTCCGCGCGCACCGGCGTTGCGGTATCGGATCCCACGGGCACCGTCGCTCGGCCGCTCGCAGTCGTGGAGCGCGCGGCCTCGGACGCCGGGCTCGCCCGCGTGCTCGAGCTTGCCGCAGCGGAGGAGGTCGAGTCGATCGTCGTCGGCCTCCCCGTCACCCTCCGCGGCGAGCGCGGCCTGCAGGCAGAAGAGACCGAGCGCTTCGTCGAGCGGCTGCGCGAGGCCACCGATCTCCCCGTCGAGAGCTTCGACGAGCGCTTCACCACGGCCCTGGCCCGACAGGCCGGGAAGTCGCGCGCCGCCGAGGATGCTGTCGCCGCCGCCCACCTGCTTACGAGCTACCTGCAGTGGAAGGCGAGCGCCCGCCCCGCGTGACGTCTGGTCACGGGAGAAGGCGCGGGGGCAGGATCGCGGCGCTTCTCGGCGTGGTCGTCGGCTTCGGCCTCGTCGCCACGATCGCCTGGGCCGTCTTCGGCGACGGCGGGGACGGGGCCGGTGCGAGCGACGTCGCCTCCTCGACCGGGCGGACGGATACCGCGCCTCCCAAGCCGATCCTTCGCATCGTCTTCCCGGAAGGATTCACCCGCAAGGAGATGGCGCGCCGGATCGCGGCTGTGAACCGGATCGCCGAGGAGAAGCGGGACATCTCTCCGTCCCTCCGCCCGCGCGCCTACCTCCGGTCGACCGAGGACGTTCGGAACCTGCCCGCGGGGTTCAGGAAAGAAGACGCGCCTCATCTCGAGGGCTTCCTCTTTCCGGCGACGTACGACTTCACCGAGGACACGACCTCGAAGCAGCTCGTCGACGACCAGCTGGAGGTATTCGAGCGCACCTGGTCGGAGCTGGACCTCGAGTACGCGGACTCCAAGAACCTGACGCCGTACGACGTGCTCACCATCGCGTCGATGATCGAAGAGGAGGTCGTGGTCCCGCGGGAGCGCCGGCTCGTGTCGGCGGTCATCTACAACCGGCTGCGCGAGGGCATGCCTCTCGGGATCGACGCGACGATCCGCTACGGACTCGACATTCCGCCGACGGAGGCGATCCTCGAGAGCCAGCTCGAGGCCGACCACCCGTACAACACGCGCAGGCGCGTCGGGCTGCCGCCGACGCCGATCGCGAACCCGGGGCTCGCCTCGCTCGAGGCGGCCGCACGTCCTGCGGACGTGGACTACCTCTACTTCGTGCGCAAGCCGGACTGCAAGAGCCATTTCTTCACGGCCAGCGAGGCCGAGTTCCTCGACTACAGCCGCGAAGGGACGCGGTGCTAGGTGCCGGGGCCCTCAGCGGGACGACGACGCTCGTCGGGCTCCTCCGCCATCCGCTCCGCGACTCGCTTTCCCCCCGCATGCAGAATGCCGCGTTCCAGGCGGCCGGCCTCGACTGGGCCTACGTCGCGCTGGGCGTCGAGCCGTCCCGCCTCGAAGAGGCCGTCGCCGGGCTGGTCGCGCTCGGCTTCCGCGGCGCCAACGTGACCATCCCGCACAAGACCGCCGTGCTCGCCTTCTGCGACGAGCTCGACCCAGTCGCGGAGCGCGCCGGGTCGGTGAACACGCTCGTCGTCCAGCACGGTCGGGTGCACGGTTCGAGCACGGACGGCCAGGCGGTCACGGACAGGGTCCAAGCGGAGGGCGCGCGCGTGCTCGTGCTCGGCGCCGGCGGCGCGGCGCAGGCCGTTGCCACCGCTTTCGTGGGCGCGGGCTGCGCCTCGCTGCGCATCGCGGCGCGGACGCCGGAGCGCGGGCAGGCCCTGGCCGTGCGCCTGCGAAACGTCTTCCCGGGGAGGCGCGTGGCGGCCGAGGAGGCCTGGCCCCCTCCCGCCGGCGACGCCGATCTCGTCGTCAACGCGACTCCGGTCCGCGACGAGCTCCTCGGCGACCTCACCGGCGTCAGGCAAGTCGTCGACCTCGCCTACGGGCCGGAAGGAGGAGAGACGGCGCTGATCGCGGCCGCGCACGCAGCGGGGTGCGAGCGGGTCGTGGACGGCTTGGAGGTCCTCGTCGGCCAGGGAGCGGCGTCCTTCGAGCGCTGGACCGGCCTGCCCGCCCCGAGAGAGGCGATGGACACGGCAGTTCGTAGTCTTTCGCCATGACGCTCACCCTCACGACCGCCGGCGAGTCACACGGCCCTGCGCTCGTCGCGATCGTGAGCGGGCTTCCGGCCGGGCTCGTGCTCGAGCGGGAGCGGATCGAGGAGGACCTGCGCCGGCGCCAGCAGGGCTACGGACGCAGCCCGCGACAGCAGATCGAGACGGACGAGGTCGAGGTGCTCGCGGGCCTCCGGCACGGACGGACGCTGGGGACGCCGCTCGCGCTCGTCGTCCGCAACCGGGATCACAAGAACTGGGCCTGGGGGATGAGCCCGTGGCCGCCGGAAGGCGAGCCGTCCGGAAAGGGCAAGGAGCCGGTGACGCTGCCGCGCCCTGGTCATGCGGACCTTGCCGGCGTCATGAAGTACGGGCTGGACGACGTGCGTGACGCGCTCGAGCGCGCGAGCGCACGTCACACCGCGGCGATCGTGGCAGCGGGCGGAGCCGCCAAGGCGCTCCTGCGCGAGATCGGCGTGGAGGTCAAGAGCAACGTCGTCACCGCGGCGCTGCAGGCCCGCATCGACGAGGCGCGGACCCAGCGGGACACGGTCGGTGGGATCATCGAGGTGCGCGCCCACGGCGTCCCGCCCGGCCTCGGCTCGTACGCCACGAAGGAGGAGCGCCTGGACGCCCGGCTCGCCTGGACGCTCATGGGCACGCAGGCGGTGAAGGGCGTCGAGATCGGCGAGGGCTTCGCGCTGGCGGAGCTGCGCGGCTCGGAGGCGCACGACGAGATCGTCCGGGACGACAAGGGTTACCGGCGGGAATCGAATCGCGCCGGCGGCATCGAGGCCGGCGTCTCGAACGGCGAGGAGATCGTCGTCCGCGCGGCCATGAAGCCGCTCCCGACACTGATGAAGCCGCTCCGCTCGGCCGACCTCGAGACCGGCGAGCCTGCCGAGGCCCTGGTCGAGCGCTCCGACGTCGCGGCGGTGGAGGCGCTGGCCGTCGTAGCGGAGGCCTGCGTCGCCTTCGAGCTTGCCCGCGTGGCCCGGGAGAAGTTCGGCGGCGACGCGCTCGAGGACTTCGTCGACGCCTGGCGCGCATACGTGGAGCGGATCCCCTGGTCGGCGCGCTAGGACGGCATCTAGCGCTCGCCGGCTTCATGGGCGCCGGCAAGTCGATCGTCGGAGAGCGCGTCGCCGAGGCGATCGCCCGGCCGTTCGTCGACCTCGACCGGCTGATCGAGCGGCGACACGGGCCGATTCCGAAGCTGTTCGAGCGCGGAGAGCACGAGTTCCGGCGAATCGAGGAAGGCATCCTCGCGGAAGCGCTCGCCGGCCCGGAGTCGGTGATCGCCCTAGGAGGTGGCGCCGTCCTCTCGCCTCTGAACCGCGAACGACTGCGCGCCCGGGCGTTCACGGTCTACCTCGACGTCGGCGTGGAGACGGCCTGGGAGCGGGTCCGCGGCTCCGACCGGCCGCTCGCCCAGCGCGAAGCTGATTTTCGGAAGCTGTACGAGTCCAGGCAGGACGTCTATGCGGCGGCCGCGGACGCCGTCGCCCAAGATGCGGACGACGTGCTCTTGGCCTCGCTCGGCCTTCGCTTCGGCGGAGCCCTCTCGCCCCGCGCCCCCGTCGTCATCGCGGACGCGCGGGTCCTTGAGCTGCACCCCGCTCCGGTCGAGGCGCCGGTGCACACACTGCCGCGGGGAGAAGCGGCGAAGAGCCTCGCGATCGTCGAGCGGCTCTGGCGCGAGCTGACCATCGGCCGCGAGGGGACGATCGTCGCCTTCGGCGGCGGGTCGACCACCGACGTGGCCGGCTTCGTCGCGGCGACCTACCTCCGCGGGGTGCCATGGATCGCCGTCCCCACGACGCTCACCGGCCAGGTGGATGCCGCCATCGGTGGGAAGACGGGCATCAACACCGCAGAGGGCAAGAACCTCGCCGGCGCCTTCCACTTCCCGGAGTCCGTCGTCATCGACCCGGACCTGCTCGCGACGCTTCCCGAGAAAGATCGGCGCGGCGGCCTGGCCGAGGTGGTGAAGACCGGGCTCCTTTCCGGACGCGCGGTCTGGGAGCTCCCCGAGGCGGAGATGATCCGCGCCTGCGCCGCCCACAAGGCCGGCGTCGTCCTGTCAGACCCCTACGAGACCGAAGGGCGACGGGCCCGGCTCAACCTCGGGCACACCTTCGCCCACGCGCTCGAGGCCGGGTCCGGCTACCGCGTCGCGCACGGGGAGGCGGTGGCGCTCGGGCTGCTCGCCGCACTCCGGCTCTCCGGCCAACCGACCGACGCGGTGGAGGAGATCCTGCGGCCGGAGCCCGTCGAAGCCGACCTGGACACGGCCTGGGCCGCCCTCAAGCGAGACAAGAAGGGCGAGGGAGTCTTCGTCCTCCTCGAAGCGCCTGGGAAGCCGGTCGTCACGACGGTGCCCGACGCTGAGGCGCGCGCCGCGCTGGTCTCGCTGGTGCGGCAGTAGACTCGGCGCGTGCAGGTGGCCGTCCTCAACGGCGTCAACCTCGACGTTCTCGGCGACCGCGACCCGGAGCTGTACGGAGGCCTCGGCCTCGGCGAGCTGGAGACGCGCATCTACCAGTGGGCCCGCGAGCTCGGCTGCACGGCCAGATGCTTCCAGACGAACTACGAGGGTCAGTTCGTCGAGTGGTGTCATGACGCGCGCAGGTGGGCGTCCGGCCTGATCGTGAACCCGGGAGCCTGGTCGCACTACAGCTACGCCATCCGCGACGCGCTCGAGCTCTGCTCCGCGCCGGTCGTGGAGGTCCACCTGTCGGATATCGAGAAGCGGGAGGAATGGCGCCGGCATTCCGTCATCGCCGACGTCGTCACCCATCGCATCGTCGGCAAGGGGCCCGAGGGGTACCGCGAGGCACTCGCGTACCTGAAGGAACAGGGGTGAACGCCCGAATCGAGCAGCTGCGCGCGGAGACGGACGAGCTCGGCGCGGGGGCCTTCCTCGTCACCAGGCCCGTCAACGTGCGCTACCTCAGCGGGTTCGAGAGCTCGAACGCGGCCCTGGTCGTCGGCCGCGACCGCGTCGTCCTGGCCACGGACGGGCGGTACGTGGAGGCCGCGCGGGCCTTGGAGGGCGTCGAGGTCGTCCAGGCCGAGCGGGACCTGCTCGGGTGGCTGGGCGCTCGGCTCGGCGAGCTCGAGGAAGCGCAGGTTGCCTTCGAGGCCGACCACGTCACCGTGGCCGGCTACGAGTCTCTCTCCCGAAAAGGGGCCGAGCTCGTGCCCTCTTCCGGTGTCGTCGCCCGGCTCCGCGCCGTCAAGGACGAGGGCGAGCTCGCGGCGATCCGCCGCGCCGCCCGGGTCACCGACGCCGCGTACGAGCGGCTCGCCCGCGAGCAACTCGTCGGCCGCACCGAGACGGAGGTCGCCTGGTGGCTGGAGCAGGTGCTCCACGACGAAGGAGCCGAGGCGCTCGCCTTCCCGGTGATCGTCGCCGCCGGGCCTAACGCTGCCCTGCCCCACCATCATCCCGGCAGCCGGAAGATCGGCGTGGGAGAGACCGTGATCGTCGACGCCGGCTCCGAGGTCGGCGGCTACTGCTCGGACTGCACCCGGACCTTCGCCACGGGCGCCCTCCCGGACAGCCTGAGACGCGCGTACGCGCTCTGCCACTCCGCCCAGGAGAGCGCCCGGGTGGCCGTCCGCGCGGGAGCGTCCGCCTCCGAGGTCGACGCGATTGCCCGGACGCGCATCGAGGAGTCGGGCCTTGCGCCGGTCCTCCACGGCCTCGGGCACGGGGTTGGGCTCGACGTGCACGAGCAGCCGGTGCTCCGGCCGGAGTCGACCGACACACTGGCCGCTGCACATGTCGTCACCGTCGAGCCCGGGGTCTACCTGGCAGGGGAGGGCGGCGTCCGGATCGAGGATCTAGTCGTCGTCGGCGA